>Ga0209379_10000100_pt1 | contig 112429 bp, 86 predicted proteins | sample tdDd001_FD_187124 | JGI IMG/M metagenome (GOLD analysis project Ga0209379, IMG submission 187124) | Marine sediment microbial communities from the Atlantic coast under amendment with organic carbon and nitrate - tdDd00.1 (SPAdes)... | ecosystem: Environmental > Aquatic > Marine > Coastal >...
GAACCTCTTTGGGAAAGAATAAAAGCGGTACATGATGATAAAGATAATCTGAGTTTGAATGTAGAGCAGAGCATGCTTTTGAATAATCGTTATAAATCTTTCGTTCGCTCAGGGGCAAACTTAAAAGGTGAGAAAAAGGCTCGAATTAGAGAAATATCGAAAGAACTTTCGCAATTAACACTTCAGTTTGGCGAAAATGTATTGGCTGCAACCAATAATTTTGAATTAAACATTACTGATGAGAAAGAACTGGCAGGTTTACCTGAAGGTGTTATAGAAGCGGCTGCTTCTACAGCTAAATCTAAGGATAAGGAAGGTTGGGTATTTACACTTCAATTTCCTTCTTATGTGCCATTTATGCAGTATGCTGATCATCGCGAATTGCGAGAAAAGATGTTTAAGGTCTATTCTTCTCGATGTTTTAACGATGAATTTGATAATCAGGAAATCATAAAAAAAATTGTAGCCTTGCGTTTAGAAAGGGTGCAGTTATTTGATTATCCTAATTACGCTCAATTCGTTTTAGAAGAGCGTATGGCGGAAAGCCCTGATAAGGTTACAGATTTTCTAAATGAATTACTTGAGGCATCAATGCCAAAAGCCAAAGAAGAATTTGATGAATTACAAGTTTATGCAAGAAGCATAGGCGCGGATTTTGAATTGCAGCGTTGGGACTGGGCCTATTATGCCGAGAAATTGAAAACTGAGAAATATCAAGTAAATGATGAGTTAACACGACCTTATTTTGAATTGGAGCGTGTGAAGCATGGTATTTTCGATTTGGCGACTGATTTATACGGATTAACTTTCAAATTAAATACTGAGATTGATAAGTATCATAAGGAAGTTGATGTTTACGAAGTGTTTGATGAAAACGGAAATTTCCTTTCTGTTTTTTATGCAGACTTTCATCCTCGTGATAGTAAACAGGGTGGAGCTTGGATGACATCTTATCGTGAACAATTTTTGCAAAATGGATCTGATAATCGACCTCATATTTCCATTGTGTGTAATTTCACTCGCCCTACAGAAACTAAACCGTCCTTATTAAGTTTTGGTGAGGTCACTACTTTCTTACACGAATTCGGGCATGCCTTGCATGGTATTCTGTCAAAATGTGCTTACCCAAGTATGTCAGGAACGAGTGTGTATCGCGATTTTGTGGAATTACCGTCTCAGTTTATGGAGAATTATGCTTTTGAAAAGCAATGGCTTGACAAGGTCGCTGAGCATTATAAAACAGGAGAGAAAATCCCTTCAGATTTAGTTCAGAAGATAATTGATAGTGGTAATTTTCATTCAGGATATGCTTTTGTTCGTCAGATTAGCTTTGGATTGAATGATATGGCATGGCATTCAGTAGAAAAGCCAATTGAAGAAACGGTCTCTGAATTTGAAGCAGGAGCGATGCAGGCTACAGAACTTTTTCCTAGATTGGAAACTTCGTGTATGAGTCCAGCGTTTTCGCATATCTTTGCAGGTGGTTATGCCGCAGGATATTATGGCTATAAATGGGCTGAAGTGCTTGATGCAGATGCTTTTGATGCTTTTAAGAGCAAAGGTATTTACGATAAGGAAACTGCTGACTCTTTCCGCGAACATGTTTTGGAAAGAGGCGGTAGTGAACATCCAATGGTTCTTTATAAACGCTTCCGCGGACAGGAACCTTCTATTGCGCCACTATTAAAAAGAAGTGGGCTGAACTAAGATGATATTCCCAATAATATTTGACCTCAATTTAATAATTGGGGTCTTTTTTTGCTTAATAAACGCCATTTACGCTTTCTTTTTCTATAATATCGATTAATAATGATATTTATTGTATTTAAAAATCCTGTAAACTCCCTAGATGTTAGTATGTATAGCACTCATCATATGACGAAATAAAAATTTCTTATTTACAATAGCTTCAGGCTGATAAAATTCTGTTTTTCGACATGTAAAATTCTTTACTAAAGCCCTTGTTATTATGCACAAGCCGATTATTTTTGTCGCCGATTTTAAACACATCTAAACATTTTAATTTTTATAATAAGATTTTAATATTTGAAATCTTAAATGAATGTTGAATGTTTTTTACTAAACAACACTAGAATGGCTTTTATTACTAAAGAAAAATTTTTGTCAAGCGAATGGCTTTCTGCTTATACATACCTTATTTTAGGTAGTATTATTTTCGCTGTTTCTGACATTTTATTTGTGGTTCCTTACAAATTAGCGCCGGGTGGCGTTTATGGTATCGCTACAGTTTTAAACACGATGTTTAGCTGGAAAATTAGTTATTGTACCTTCGCAATGGAGATTCCATTGATTATTATAGGTACGATTATTTTAGGACCCCGATTCGGAGTTAAGACGATTGTAAGTGTTGCGACAATTTTGATTACGGTATGGGTTATGGAAACATTTGTTTCTGTAGGTTACCCTAAAGTAATTCTTGATCCAATGTTAAATACAATTGTAGCTGGTGTATTTTATGGTATTTCTATTGGTTTAATCTTTAAGTCTCGTGCGACTTCAGGAGGTTCGGATATTATTGCTATGATTATGGCGAAATATACAAAATTATCTCTTGGTAAATTGGTGATGATTATTGATGGTATTATCGTATTATTTACTTTAGTTCAGCCTACAGAAACTGGTGCTATTGGATGGGAATTTGCTATCTATTCATTAATTATTATTTATATCGAAGGTAAGATTATCGATATGGTTGTAAGTGGAGCTAGCTATCACAAAACAGTAATGATTGTTTCAGATGAATATGAGTCTATCGCTGCTAAAATCAAGAACGATTTGGTACGTGGTGCAACTATTCTTTCGGGAACTGGAGCTTACTCAGGCCAAGAAAGAAAAATGGTTTATTCGGTAATGAGCCGTAGAGAGCTAGAAATTCTTAAATTGCATATTAAAGAAGTTGATCCGGAAGCTTTCGTAAATGTTACTGAAGCAAATGAGATTATTGGTAAAGGTTTCCAATCTTTAAATGAAGAAGAAGCAGGACACTAGACCTTTTATAATATATTAAAAAATGGCGACCGAATTATAGGTCGCCATTTTTTTTACGTAGATTCTCTATTCTTAATTGTTTCTATCCTCAGGTAAGCCATAGGTGTCAACCACAAAATCTAAATCTTTATCGCCGCGTCCACTCAAATTCACAAGAATGGATTGTTTAGGATTGGCTTTTGCCAATTTAATGGCATATGCAATGGCATGCGAACTTTCAAGAGCAGGAATAATACCCTCCAATCGGCTTAATTCAAAAAAGGCATCGATACATTCTTTATCATTGATATGATGATATTCAGCTCTTTCTAAATCTTTAAGCATAGAATGTTCTGGTCCAACTCCAGGATAATCAAGTCCACTAGCAACCGAATATACTGGTGCTGGTTCGCCAGCTTCATTTTGTAGCATATAGCATTTAAAACCGTGAATAACTCCAGGACTACCAAGAGTCAAAGTTGCAGCATGTTCACCCTCTTTTTCAATACCATGTCCCCCTGGTTCTACCCCATGTAGCTTAATATTCTTATCACCTAAGAAAGCTGAAAATATTCCCATGGCATTACTTCCACCACCAACACAAGCAACAATATTATCAGGAGATTCACCAGTCATTTCTTCAAACTGATCACGAGCTTCAATACCCACAACACGCTGAAATTCTCGAACCATCATAGGGAATGGGTGCGGGCCAACAACCGAGCCAATGCAGTAAATAGTGTTGACTGGATCTTTTAAGTAAGCTTGAAATGCTGAGTCAACGGCTTCTTTCAGAGTTTTTAAACCATGCGTTACGGTAACAACGGTTGCTCCAAGAATTTTCATACGCATCACATTAGGATGCTCTTTGGCAATATCAACTTCACCCATATGAATTTCGCATTCTAAACCAAAGTAAGCTGCTGCGGTTGCTAATGCAACGCCATGCTGACCAGCTCCAGTCTCAGCAATCAGTTTTTTCTTACCCATGTATTTAGCAAGTAGTGCCTCGCCCATACAGTGGTTTAATTTATGAGCTCCAGAGTGGTTTAAATCTTCACGCTTTAGGTAAATTCGTCCACCATATTTTTCAGATAATCGGTTACAGTAATATACAGGTGTTGGTCGTCCTTGAAAGTGTTTACGTATGCTTCTTAACTCCGAAATAAATTCGTGTGATTTGCTGATGGAATAATATGCTTCATTAATTCGCTTCATTTCTTCTTCGAGAGCGGGAGGGATAAAGCTACCACCAAATTCTCCGAAATAACCTTCTTCGTTTGGATAATTTTTAAAATAGTCTTTAAATGTCATGGTATTCTGATTTAAAATTAAAACACAAGAATATAGTACAAAAAAAGACCTGCGAGAAGCAGGCCTTTTAGTATATGAATTTGCGTATATGGCTAAACCTTCTCGATATGAATTATTGAGAAGTTCCACCAAAAGTTATGTTGTGTTATATTTGTTTTCACTTTACAATGTTATTGTTATTTTCTTTTATAAACAAGTTTCGGTCTGAAAAAAATGCGAAGAGAATTGTCTCTTAATGCTATGATTCGTAACTTGTAGAGTTGTGGTTTTTAATTAAATCAGAAATATATCTAATGTTTTCTTAAGAATAGATCATATTTTAAACTGATTTAATGCAAGAAAAAGAATATTGTGATGATAAGAGAATATCGGGGAAGTGATATAAATGAAATATTGGACGTTTGGTATCAGGCATCAAGAATGGCTCATCCTTTTTTAGACGCCGATTTTATGGGTATGGAGAAGAGGAATATTCGCGATGTTTATATTCCAAATACATCAACTTGGGTATATGAAAAGGAACAAGAGATTCTTGGGTTTATATCAATGATGGGCAATGAGGTTGGGGCAATTTTTGTTCGTCCAGAGTATCACGGGAAAGGCATTGGGAGACAATTGATGGACTTTGTTTCTGGTTTTCACGAAGAAATGGAGGTTGAAGTTTTCGAAAGGAATCGGGTTGGTAGAGCCTTTTACGATAAATATGGCTTTGAATTACTTGAAGAGCTGGTACACAAAGAAACAAATAATAGGCTACTTCGCTTAAGATATAAAAAATAATATATTCTGTCTCAGCTAGTATAAGCTGAGACTGTTTAATTTAAATGTCAAGAAGATTGAATAAGTAGACTTACTAGGAAATTATACCTATTTTTATGTATTGAATTCATGTTGGTACGCTTTATTTTGAGTGCTTATCATGATATAAAGTAATCTGAAATTATAAAGAAAAATTATGTGGAAATTGAAAACGTATTTAGGTCTAATAATTGGTGCCATACTGGTAGGTTGTAGTACAAGCGATGGCCCTATTGAGACTGGAATAGAAAGTGAGGCAACTTATACAGTTACATTTACAATGAATTGGAATAGTACCGATTTCCCGACTGATTATCCATCAAATGCTCATTTTTCGCCACTTATTGGATGGAGTCATTCCTCGGCAAGTCAGTTTTTTAAAGCTGAAACAATTGCAACCGAAGGTATAGAGTTGATGGCTGAAACGGGTGCTACAGCAACTCTTGAAGAAGAATTAAAAGCTATGATTGCGGATAATGAAGGTTTAGATTTTGTACTTGGCAACGGTTTAGATAAAGGAACTGGAGAAATTACTGTTGAGCTTAAAGTAAATGCAGCGAATCCTTCAATAAGTTTGGTTTCAATGGTGGCTCCAAGTCCAGATTGGTATGTGGCTATAGTAAATGAGAATTTATATAATGGCAGTAATTTCGCTGATTCTAGAACAATAACGGCTGCTGTTTATGATTCCGGTACCGATAGCGGTTCAACTTTTACCTCTGGCAATGCAAATACCGATCCCAAAGGTAAAATATCTTTATTTGTTAATTCCCCTTTGGGAGATGGTGAAAAACTACTAGCCGATTTTGCAACAGTTACTTTTGTGAAAAAAAAATAGAATGAATTTTTAATTCAAATGAACCCTGACTTTTAGAGTCAGGGTTTTTTTATAATCTATAATTCGTTAAATTAGAGAATGTAACGAAAAGTAAATCCTATTACTTTCTACCATTAGTCGTATTTAAATAAATCTAAAATATAGATTATGAGCTATTATTTTAATAAAACATTAAAAACTAAAAGTTTTGATATTGCTATCGATCAAGTAATAGAAGAATTGAAAAAAGAGGGTTTTGGTGTTTTAACTCAAATTGACGTAAAGGCAACTCTAAAAGAGAAGATTGATGCTGATTTTAAAAAATATATCATTTTGGGAGCATGTAACCCGCAATATGCATATAAAGCCCTACAAACAGAAGATAAAATTGGTGTTTTCCTACCTTGTAATGTGATTGTAGAAGAGCATGCTAATGGCAATATTGAAGTGTCTGCCGTTGATCCAATCGCATCAATGTCTCAAGTTAAAAATCATACCTTAGGTGATATTGCCATTGAGATTCAAAATAAATTGAAGGTTGTTATTGGGAATTTGAACTAAATAAAAGTGCCTTAAAAAGACAAATGCCAATCTTTCGATTGGCATTTGTCTTTTTATGTAATGTTTTTAACCATTCATTAAAGAGAAAATAGCAAGAGCGTATAAATAAAATCGTAAAAATCTAAAAAGCCCAAACATCAAATATCTTTTGAAGCTAAAACGAATGATTCCAGATGCCATACTAACTATTGAAAAAGGAATAGGTAGTAAAGCTCCTACTATAATTAAAAAACCTCCCCATTTTCGAATATTGATAATATGTTTTGCCATTTTAGATTCAATAGCATGATTCACCTTGGGTATAGCCAGTATACTTTTACCAATGAAATATGAGACACATCCTCCAAGATAAGAAAGTAATGCTAATAATGATAGGTTAATAAATGGTGTAGGTAAGGTCTTGACCCATGCAATAAATAATTCTGGAGGAATTAGCCCAAGAATAGATTCAGATACGAAAAACAAAGAAAAGATACTTAATGACGAGTAGTTTTGAGTGATAAATTCGAAAAAATAATTGAAATCGATTACGAATTTATCCAGTAAGAAAAGCCCACCTATAATTAGTATAAATGGTAAAATTGCTTTCTTAATATTTTCCCATATAAATGAATAAAATCCTGTATAGGTATAGTATTGATGGGTGAGTTGAAGTTTCGTTTTTTTGTTTTTTTGTGCTGATTGTGATCTCATCATTTTCACCTTTGTAATTTTATCGAATTAACATATGTCCTGAGAAAAGGAACTGTTATTACATTCTTTGAAGTTCAAAGTACTGTATGCTGGTTGTCAACCAACAATTGTTTACTGAATAGACTGTGATGAATAACCTTCAAAAATAGTCTAATAAATCTATTAGTTAAAATGTCGTACTTTAAAATTTAGGGGGAGGTAAAACAATATTTTCAGGGAGAATGAATTGCAATAATGAGTTTTCTCTAATGAATGATGATTGCGAAACATGACTCACAAGAGATCTAAAAAATTGGATTGTAACCATATAATCACATTGTTGCTTGTCTTCTTCTGATGAAGATTGATCTGCATCAGAATTTGGCATACTAATACACCCTTTTTGTTGTATCCCAATTACTTTATTTTGAATTGTTGGGCCTACGACAATAAGTAGTACAAGTAGTATAAGACGAATGCTAATATTTTCCATATCTATTTCTGATGATGTAAATGTATATAAAAAATGAATGGGTAAAACATAGTATTAATTCAATAATAATTTTCTTTTTAATGTTTAATGATATTGGTGTGTGTTATGAGCTGGTAATTAGTGAGATGAGAGGTGGGTGTGTAACTGTTAAATAATTATAATAGGATAAAATATAGGGTTTTCCCCCATTAAGTTTAGGACTTGCCCTGTTTCTCTGATTGCCTATAGATCATACATTTGTCCAATAAAAATTGACTTATGCAAACAAAGGAAATTGACACATCAATAAAGGGGAAATCGAACATTCTGATTTTAGCTGATTATTCTGAAGGGAATATGGCAGCCATACATTTTGCAATGCGATATCTCTATCGACCTGGTTCATCCATTCATATTATACAAACTTGGCAGAAACCAAACTTTGGTTCATCGATGATTCGGGATTTATCACCTATGCTTGAGAATATTGCTAATAGTGAATTGGATAGTTTAAAGAGTCATCTGCAAAAGCGCTATTCTATGCCTGATGAACAGATTCGTTTAATTTCACATGAAGGGGATTTAGCTTCTTTTTTTGGAACAGAATTCTACATGTCTCAAGAATGGCAGATTGTAATGGGCTCTCGTAATTATGAAAATCTATTTACGAATAAGAGTAGAATGAATGAGTTGATTGAGCAGGTATCTCAAGATTTATTTATGTTGGTTGGTTTTGAACACAATAATGAAATCTCGGAGATATTTATGCTTGCGGATACACCTAAGACTGCTTCTTCAAACTTATCTGTTTTGAAAAAAATTGCAGTTAGTGAAAACCCGAATATTAGTGTTTGTTTGTCTCAAGCATTTGAATCAACAGAAGATAGAAAGGAACGTGTACTGCCTTTAATAGAAAATTGTAAGGGAGCAAAAATTGATGTTAGCTTGATTGAAAATGGTACGGGGCAAAAAGAGCTCCGTGAATTTTCTAAGGGAAAAGGAAATAGGTTGATCATGTTTGAAAAAAACACGAAGCGGAAGTTTCAGAATGGGTTTAAAACATGTTTAGATTCTTGGTTATTAAAAAGTAAAGGTATTCGTGTTTAAATTATAAGGGGAATTGATATGAAAGAGATAAAACTGGAACGTATACTGGTGCCTGTAAGTTTAAGTGGTGATGGAGAAGATGCCTTGAAACAAGCTGTCTTTTTTAAGAAGAAAATGAATTCTAAAATTACACTTATTCATGTAACACCTTCTGCATCAAATTTAAAAAGTTTGGTTCAAGCTGAACTTAACAAAAGATTGCAAGCAAGAGCAATGGTTAGGTTAATTCGATTTGCAAAAATTCATTTTAAGGGCAGAATTCCTGACTATGTTGATTTAAGAGTAGAAGTCGGTCAGCATGTTTCGACAATTGTCAATATAGCTAATAAGGAAAATTACAATCTTGTTATCATTCGTAAGAATGAGAGAATTGAAGGATTAGTTGGGAAACTAAAGAAACATAGTGCAGATAAATTTGTTCAAGATATAAATTGCCCTGTATTGTCGGTGAAGGATAGATGGACCTACAGAGGGGTTCGTAACATATTGGTTCCTGTTGATATCAGACAGCAGTCTAGAGAATTGCTAAACTGGTCAATTTTTATGGGAATGAAATTAAATACTCGAATAACATTAATTTCAGTTTTAAATGTGAACATTGAACTTGAGAAGAGTTTGGCCTATAAAAAAGCAAAACTACTTGAGAGGTCTATAACAGAAGGAGGTGTCAATTGCGAGGTGAAAATATTTGAAAATAAGGGTGAAGATATCATTGATACTGTATTGCAATATGTCAAACATGAAAAAGCTGATTTGGTTTTAGCTCAGGGAGCTCAGGATGTATTGTTTGGTGATTCTCAATCGGAAAATTTCACTTCGAGATTATTACATGATTCAATAAAACCTGTGTTAAGGCTAGGAACAAATAAGGCTTCATATTTAAAAAAAGTAATAGGAGTTCAAATACCATTAAATGCAAGAACAGAAGAGTTCGCTTTGTAAAAGTAAAGGGGTATGTAATTGTACAGAATTAAACACAATTATAAGAATTTTAATTAACCGTTATACTGCACCATGTGATGTTTAGGGGGCATTCACAGTAGTAAACGTATAGGAAAGTTTCCTTAATTTGGGGTAGGAAACTTTCCTTCAATTTGCTTGAAAAAAGTCATGAAAAGATACTTATGACCAGCAATTAAATTGTTATTTTGTTAGATCCAAACAGTACGTATATTTAAGCCTTAAATTTAGATGGTTACAAAAAAGAGTTTTCTTATAAAACGAAAAGTGATTTTAGTTTTGCTTCTATTCAGCATTTTTGCTTTTGGAGGTATTATATACACATTTCAAACCAGTTCTATAATTGATGCCAGGCATATTAAATTAGTTGAGTTTTCGGAAAAAGTCGAAATAGAAGTGTTCAACGGCAGAATTGAAATGGATAACTTTCTTATGGAAAGAGACAGCTTGTCTTTTAAAGGTATTGCTAAGAGCTTCGAAAAAGCAGATTCATATTTAAATCGTTTAGCAAATATTGCATCAGAAACTAAAAGAGCTATACCCGAAAGTAGTTCATTATTTGAAAAGAAACTATTTGAAACCAAAGCGTCAGTAAGTCATTTAGATCAACTGATAAAATCAGGTCGATATCTTAAACAGCAAAGACTAGATAGTACAATGCTTCGTGCTTATTTGGATTTTAATCGCCTTTTTACTGAATATGAAACAACACTTCAGAATTATATTACCGAAAGTAATTCAAGACTTAAAAAGGAAATCTTCTTTTTATTAGTAGCTATATTCTTTATTCTTCTTGTTAGCTTGGTTTTGATTGCCAGACTGATGGATTCTTTGATTAAGACAGACAGACAACTTCTAAGTAACACAATGGAAGTTGAACAGAGAGAAAGACGAAGGATTGCGATGGATCTTCATGATGATTTAGGAGCTATTCTTTCTAGCGTAGGTATGTATAGTAAAATACTAGAAAAAGAACTTGTCGATAATAAGCTGGCTGGTGAAAAATTGAAACATATTACAAATTTGTCTAATCAAGCTTTACAGGCTGTTGGTGAGGTTATTAATAATCTGAATCCTTCAATTTTGAATCGATATGATATTGTTGAATCACTTGAGAGATTGTGTGTAAAAATAAACAGTATTGATAAGATGCAGCTTGAATTTGACAGTAGTAAGTTTGGTGGAGAAATAACCAAAAGTACCGAGGTTATACTCTATCGTATTACAGGAGAGTTGTTAAATAACAGTCTCAAACATGCAAAAGCTGATAAAGCAAGTGTGAAATTGTCTAGAATAAAAGGGCGTGTGGTTCTGTCTTATAGCGACAATGGAATTGGTTTTGAGATGAGCAAGCTGGCCATGCATGGAACCGATAGAATGGGACTTTCGAATATTGTTGAGCGAGTTGAATCTTTAGGAGGACATTGTGATCTTCAAAGCTCACCAGGAAATGGCTTTGCAATGAATATAACATTTAATTAAAAGAACAAGAAAATAACTGTAAGATGGATAAGATAAAGATAGTTTTAGTTGATGATCATAAAATTTTCAGAGATGGTTTTCGACTCTTGTTGCAGAGTTTTCCTTATGTTGAAATAATTGGAGAGGCTTCTAACGGGCAAGAATTTCTTGATCTGCTAGACTCTCAGCTTCCTGAGATTGTTTTTATGGATATAAACATGCCACATATTGATGGTGTTGAGGCGAGCAGGAGAGCTGTTGAGCAATTTCCCGATATCAAAATTATAGCACTCACAACTTTCCTAGATGAGGATTACTTAGAAAAGATGTTAATGGCAGGAGTAGAGGCTTATATGCTTAAAAATTCGGAACTAGATGAATTCGAAAAGGCAATCATGAAAGTACACAATGGAGGAAATTATTTTTCCGATGAGATTGTAAGTCTGTTGTCTGATAAATTAAATCGTTTTAGAAAGCGTAAAAAGGAACAAGCTGTTCTTCCGGTTTTTACTGAAAGAGAAAAGGAAATTATAGATTTGATATGTAAAGGATATGGTAATAAGGAAATTGCAGAGAAAACATTCTTAAGTCCTAAAACAGTTGAAAAGCATAAGAGCAATCTTTTTCAGAAAACGAATACGTTTAACACCGTTAATTTGGTGATTTATGCATTCAAGAATCAGATTGTGAATTTTTAATATTAATTTTGGACTAATTTCTATATGGGTTGGTAAATATCACATTAATTAACATTTAGGTAATCAGTTTCATTCCGAAGTAGGGATTACCCCCTTTCTGAAGCTCGTAGACACTACTATTTTTGCAACATACATAATGGAATAAATCGATCTTTATTCCCAAAGACCTTGCTGAGTTTAAAGACAAAGCTAGGTCTGTATATATAACTGACAAGTACTAAAAAAATATATAATGAAACAGTTTTTAAAGAAGAAAAGGTTTTTCGATCGTATTAAAGACCCATTAGTTGACTTTGTTCGATTAGAAGCATTTGGGGGTATCGTCCTCATATTTTTTACTATCCTGGCATTGGGAATTGCAAATTCGACAATGGGAACTGATTTTCTTGCACATTGGGAGAAATATTTTGGTTTGCATTTTGGAGATTGGGAGTTAAGTAAAACGCTTATACATTGGATAAATGATGGCTTAATGGCAGTGTTTTTCTTTGTAGTGGGTCTCGAAATCAAAAGAGAAATGTTAACTGGAGGGCTGTCTTCTTTTAAAAATGCAACTTTACCTATTTTTGCAGCTATAGGAGGAATGTTAGTCCCAGCATTAATCTATGTCTATTTTAACCAAACTGGAGTAGGTACGCATGGATGGGGTGTACCAATGGCTACCGATATTGCATTTGCTCTTGGTATTCTTATCTTGTTAGGTAAAAGAATACCTGTTTCATTGAAGCTTCTGTTGACTTCGATTGCCATTGTTGATGATATTGGTGCTGTTATTGTAATTGCACTTTTTTATACCTCGGAAATAGATTGGATGTATTTGATTTATGGAGGTGGAATTTACGCTCTACTTTGGTGCTTAAATATTCTTAAAATTAGAATAGTTCCTTTTTACATACTCTTAGGGCTGTTGTTGTGGTATCTTATGTTGAAGTCAGGTGTTCATGCTACGCTTGCAGGGATTCTTTTAGCTTTGACTATTCCGGCACATGCCAATCGTGATGTGGTTCAGTTTATTAAATCGGGTACATCTTTATTAGCACAGATGGGAAAAATGCCTTCTGAATCGTCTATAGCTGAAAAGGATAAACACATGCAGTCATCTGTTGAGACCTTAGAGGCAAATTGTATGGAAGTGATTTCTCCCTTGCAGCGATTAGAGCATGCTCTGCACCCTTGGGTAGCCTATTTAATTGTACCACTTTTTGCATTTTCGAATGCAGGTATCATTATCGATCATCAGTTGCTTGGTCAGGTGTTTGAGCCTATTTCATTAGGTATTATTTTAGGCCTTTTTCTAGGGAAACCATTGGGTATCTATCTTTTCTCATTATTGGGGGTTCGTTTGGGTTTTGCTCAAAAACCAATTGATGTATGCTGGGCTCAAATTATTGGAATTGGTTTCCTCGGTGGAATCGGTTTTACCATGTCATTCTTTGTGTCGCAGTTAGCATTTTCTGATCCTGCAGTATTGAGTCTGGCGAAGATTGCAGTTCTTATAGCCTCTGTACTTTCTGGTTTAATAGGTTTCTTGATTCTAAAAACCATTCGACACGAGCCAAAATAATTTATATAAGATCAAGTTTAGTTTTTCAAGTTTAGTTTGTGGTCGGGACGTAAGTTCCGGCCTTTTTATTTTGGTTCTATCTTTAAATACGTGTTAGTTTAATAATGATTACTTTCAGTTATCTTGCAATTATATTGGAATAAAAAGAAAGAGATGGGAAAAACAGCAATAATTCTTGGAGCAACAGGTTTAACAGGGAAATTACTTTTGAATCGCCTTTTAGAAGATTTAGATTATGAGAAAATTAAAATCTTCACTCGTAGAGATATAGAGTTGAATCACCCTAAGTTAGAGGTTTTTGTTGGTGATTTATTAAATTTGGAAATTTTTGATCCTAATTTCAAAGGAGATGAATTGTTCTGTTGTATCGGAACAACAGCTAAACAGACGAAAGATAAAGTCATTTATAAACAGATTGATTACGGTATTCCTGCAACAGCTGCCAAATTATGTAAGAAGAATCAGATAAATCATTTCTTTGTCATTTCTGCTTTAGGGGCTAATAAGAACAGCCGAATTTTTTACAACAGAACTAAAGGAGAAATGGAACAGGCCGTTTTGAACGTTCATATTCCTAATACTTATATTCTTAGACCCTCATTGATAAATGGAGTTAGGCAAAATAGACGTTTCGGTGAATGGATTGGAACGGTGCTTATGGGGATAGTTAGCGTATTTTTGGTTGGCAAGTATAAGAAATACAGAGCTATTAAGGCTGATGTCATTGCAAGAGCCATGCATTATTTAGCACAATCGAAGCCACAAAGTCAAATCCTTGAGTCAGACCAAATACAAGAATTGGGTGTTAGCTTATAAGCATGCATTGCTTGGATTATAATTCTTTAAATTATAAAATGAGACTGGTATAGCAATTATTTCGATGCTATAAATAGGTTTTCCATTTTATGGATCCCCTATTTAATCTATATTCTAATTTGCATATTAATTTCTCCACCAAGTTTCGTTTGGTACATCAGGTGTATTTAAATAAAGACTTTCTCCAATACGAGGAGTCGTAAGTTTTAGATCCAGAGAATGTGCCTGTTTCTTTGCGCGTATGATTGGCTCATTCCAATCGTGAAGCGATAGGGCAAAGGCGCCCCAATGGATTGGCAACATCAGCTTCGTTTTAATATCTATTGAAGCTTGCACACTTTGCTCAGGCATCATGTGAATGTCAGCAAATGATTCATCATATTGTCCACATTCCATAAGTGCCAAATCAAAAGGACCATATTGTTCACCGATTTTTTTGAAATGAGATCCGTAACCACTATCACCACTAAAAAAGAGTTTAGCTGATGGGGTATCGATGACCCATGAACACCAAAGCGTATTGCATGATTTTAACCCACGACCAGAAAAGTGTTGGCTAGGCGTACACGTGAAATTAATATTGTCAAACTTTACGGACTGACTCCAGTCAAGAACTTCCATTTTATTTGGATCGATTCCCCATTTGATTAAATGGGCATCTACGCCCAAGGGCATGATGAACTTTGTTGTTTTTTTATCTAGTTCATGGATACTCTTTCTATCTAAATGGTCGTAATGATCATGAGATAAAAGGACGATATCCACCTTAGGTAAATCTTTAATTTCGATAGGCATATTTTCAGCAAAACGTTTCCCAACCATTCCGGGAACTGGAGAAGGAGATGCTGAAAACATTGGATCAGTGATAATTGTTTTTCTATCAATTTCTATTAAAACGGTTGAATGACCTAGCCATGTAATTCTTTGCAAATTATCTGACTTTTGTGAAAACATACCTTCGTCTAGTCTTATAACTTCTATAGGTTGATCAGGAGTTAGGATGGCCTTATTCGAAAACTTCTTCTTTAAAAAGCCCCAAGTATCTTTTAAACTAAAACTTGTTTTTGTGAGCTCTTGATTAAAGAACTTTCCATCTTTATAAAGACTGGTCTTAACTTTGTTTTCAGTTTGTTTTATATTTGGTTTTGCTCCTAATTCCGGACTGAAATTAACGAAAACAACACCACTTAAAGCGGTGAATAATATTAACCCTCCTGTTATGCTTGCAATCATTTTTAATCTTCTTTTAATCATTATTTAGTTCTTCAATTTGACCTCACAAGAAATTGTTAAAACTTCTCTCGGAAAGTATGCTTTTTTGCGTGACTCATTTGTTTTAAAGTTTGTTCTACAATATTAAGTCGAAAGAATGGAAGATAGCTTGCAAAAAAGTCCAATGATATTTTTGAGTCGGTAAATGGTATAATAAAGGCCGCGAGAAAAATAGAAGATTAAACAAGTCAATGCTAGGCAATCTTTGTACATCGTGCTGGAGTTTACATGACTGAATGTGTGAGCTGTTGCTCTTTTTCCCAATAAGAACTCAGGATTATAATTCACTTTTCTGATTTACATTCTGACTTATGCTTATTAATGGAATAAATCAGTTTCTGTACCGTACTTATTCTTCCTGCTGCACTTTAATTCTTGTTTTTTTAATAGGAACTTTCTGTTGATATACAGTATATTTCTGTTTGTTTTCTATGATGATTTAACCTAATGTGATGAGTAATGATAATTCATATTGGTTATAATTGGAATCATTGTTAAGTTTGCAATTCAAGCTTAAAAATATGAGTCGAACAGGATTATTTTTATAATGTTTAGCTTCTATTAAAGTAATATGTTGCTGAGTGATATGTTTAAGTTGTTGGGAGTGTTGTCTAATGCAGTGTTATTGAGGTGTTCAGATTTTGTTGCGTTAATGGTGTGATGATTTGTTATTAAAATCTATTGAAAAAATAAATAAATACCAATGTTAATACGCTTATATGTAAAGCATATAAGTTGAATAACCTAATCTTTAATTACTATGTTCAAAAATGTAAAAAGACTTTGTGTCTTAATGTTTGTGGGGTTTTTATTGGCAAGTCCAGCTTATTCACAAGATAAAATGTGGGAGGTTGACCTTAAAGAAGCCCTTTATGAAGTGGGTTGGATTAAACAATCTAATGATGGACTTATTATTGCTTCAGGAGCAAAAGGGTTACTTGCAATGAATAATAAGACTGGTGAAATTGTATGGCAGAATTCAGAATTGAAAGCTGTTGATAAAAATAGCTACATGAATATTGATGGCCTTCCAATTATTTACGTTGAATTTGCCCCAATAGCAGGAAAGCTGAGAGGACTTCTAATCAATTCAAGTAATGGCGAAATTTTATTTGATACAAAGGATGATCAGTTCAGAATCAAAGACTTCACTCTAGTCCCTAATAAAGGTGTCATCTTGTTTGAATTATTGAAAGATAAACATCGTAAAATGATGTGTTTTAGTCTTAAAACATGGAAGAAAGATTGGATCGCTAGTTTGGGTGAATCTAAAGGATTGATAAATAAATATGCAAAACGCACTTTTGTTAATCATGGTCCGTTTTTTAACCAAGAGAATAATATTATTTTAGGAATAAAGAATGAGATTTTTACAATTAATTCAGGTACCGGGGAGATCGTTTGGAAATACGAAGCAAAGAAAAAGATAAATGCTTTGGTTTATTCTGAGGTCAATAATAGCTTGTATGTTGGTGTTAAAAAGTCTAAGAAACTTGTCGTTCTCGATCCTAATAAAGGGAATGATATCACGCCTGGAAAATTAAAGCTTAAAGGAACTCTTGTAGATGTGAGACCTGATAATGCCAATAATTTGATTCTGGTAGAAACAGAAGGATTTAACATTATTGATACTAAAACAAATGATTTTAAATGGAAGAAGAGTTTTAAAATTGAATTTCTAAATGAAGTTATTGCTCATGAAAAAGGTTTTATTGCTATTGGTAAGAATGAGAAAGAAGGTGGCATAGCATTAGTTGATCAGGCAGGTAAAAAGATCTGGGATACAGATGTAAAAGGCTATGCTTATTACGTAACACCTACAGAAAAGGGGATTTTATATATTTCTACTGAACGATCTAATATTATAGATTTCGAAAAAGGGAAGGATGTATGGAAAAAGGATGTGAAATTTAAAGCAATTCCTGCTGTAACTTATGATGAAAAAGAAGATAAGGTTATTCTTTTTGAAAATAAAAAAGGATATAAATTTGATTTAAAGACGGGACAAATTGATCTTTTTGCAGAGGATGTAGTTTTGGATAATGTTAAAAAGAAAACGCCTTTGGTAGCAGAATATGTAGCAGGAGGAGGATATCTTTTAAATACGGGGCAGCATGTTTCTTTACTTGAGCCTACAGGAAAAGTAAAGTATACAAAATATTATGAGCCAGCATCGACTCTTGGAGGCTTAAAGCATGCAGCTCAAATTGGATTGTTTATTGCAGGTGTAGATTTTGATATTCAAGGAAACTTAGATAATATTAAAATGCTATCATCCCTGTCGAATGGAGCTTATCGTACATCAGCTGATCAAACTGATGCAATTTCTGAAACCTCAGTTCTTGGAGGGATGTCTCTAGAGGATGCTAATGGTGAAATGGTGCCAATTATTGAAATAACTAAAACGAGATTTTCAAACTCGAAATCGATAAAAAGTCATAAGTTTATTGTGACTAAGGTAAAGAACCAAGAAGCACCAAATCAGCATTTTATTTTCAAGGTAAATAAAAAGACAGGTAAGGCAGATATTCAAATTGAATTAATGGATAAAACACCAAACTATTTAATTGATGAGGTGGATAATGTAATTGTAGTTAACGAGAAGAATCATTTGATTAGATCGTATCAACTTTAAGATTATTACTATTATACGAATTGTAAAAGGAGATTGTTTTAAAGCAATCTCCTTTTTTTATGAACTATTGTTAATAGTTAAATAGCTTTTAAAGGTGCCCACTGTGGCGCAAAGCTTTTTTCTCCAAATTTGCCGAACTCACAAACAATTTCTTTCTGAGTACTACTGATCACAAGGCCTTCTCCATATTTTGAATGACTAATTTTCATGCCTTTTGTCCAAGGGTTATTAATATCTATTCGCTTATCTTTTTGCTTTTCGATGTTTTTATCTGGCTTTGAAGCTTCGATACGTTCTATAAGTGATGAAGGAATGGCATTGAGAAAATAGGAGGGACCTTCTTCTGCATTCCAAGCTGTACTTTGGCTGTGCCATGATATTTCCATATGATTTTTGGCACGTGTGAGTGCCACAAAGAGCAAACGCTTCTCTTCCTGCAAGTGTTTAGGACCAGCTTTTTTTCTATTAAGAGGTATTAAACCTGAGTTGGCTCCACTTAAATAAACATGGTCGAACTCCAGACCTTTAGCCGCATGTATGGTAAGTAATCGAACGCCATTCTTTGTTTCTTTTAAGCCTGTGTTAATTTGAAAGTGACCTTCCAAGCTCACCTGACTCATAGCAGCCTGATAGGCTTCAACTTTATTCCCAAAGCTCTGTTGTTGTATGTAATGATCTATTTCTTGTAATGCTTGTTTCACCAGATAGGCATTATCGGTATAATGTACCGAAGTCGGTTTTAGAAGTTGATTGAAATTTAAAACTGTATAAATGTCAAGATCTTCTCCTTGATTCAACTGTTCTTGAAATGTCAATAGGGAATCTGCTAGTTTGATGTGCGCTTTTTCTTTGGGGTATTTATAATGAAGAAAAGCAGTGAAAGCCTCTATTTTAGTATTGAAGGTTTTATCTGCATTAAATTTATTAAAAGCATTGAGTAAAGCCTTGCCATTTTTAAGACAACCAAAATCACTTGATGTGAAAACGGATAGGATGCTATCGAAATCGTTGGCTTGTAAACCAGCTAAAAGAACTTTTTTAAGCCAGAATAGGACGGGGTGATCTTTTAGACTATTCTTACTGATTACCTCAAAAGGAATGCCTTCTTTCTGAAAGATCGATTCGAATATTGCAATTTGCTGACGTGTGCGAAAAAGAATGGCCATTTGCTCCCAAGCGGTTCCTTTTTTGTGCAGTTCTTTGAGTTGTTGACAATAATAAAAGGCTTCCTGATGATCATCGAAGTGATTCACCAAGCGTAATTTACTCCCTGCAGATCGGGTGGCTTGCAAGTCGTTTTGTTCTTCATTTAAAAGGTAGGCAGCCGCACTCAACAGTTGACCAGATGTTCGGTAATTCAGAGGCAAACGCATCATGCAACAGCTCTTATCTGCAATATAGCTTTCAAAAATTTGATCAGTACTGCCGCGCCAAGCATAAATACTTTGATTGGGATCACCCACTGCAAAAAATGAACTCTCTTTTACTGAAAGGTAATTTAAAAGCTGAACTTGTTCGGTATTGCAATCCTGAAACTCATCAACAATCACCCATTTAGGTTCAAGTGAGCCTTCTCGTTTTAAAAGCCAATTCACAATAGAGATTAAATCATCGAAATCCATTAGGTTATTGGCTTGCTTTTCCTTTCGGGATATGTCTAGCAATCGAGGAAGTTCATCCTCTGTTTTCATGTTGCCATAAAGGATTTGCTTTTCGTTACGATAAGCCTTTAAGCGTTGATCTAATTTGTTTTTGTATTTGACATCTAAGTCATGACTTAGAATTAATCGTTGCAGAAAGTCGTCTTGTGCATCTTTATCCATAATGGAGAAAGAAGGCGTAAAGCCTAGCTTGCTTAGCTGAGGATGCTCTTTGATTAACTGACGTGCCACCGAATGAAAGGTTCCGAAATAACGTAATTTTTCAGATTGAATAGTTTCAGAATCCTCATAAAAGGAGAGAATGCGTTCCCTGATTTCGCGAGCGGCCTTATTCGTAAAGGTTAGCACGACCATCTTTGAAAGAGGAATCGCTTTAATAAAGTGTAAGTAGAGAATTTTATGCGTCAGAACTGTGGTTTTGCCACTACCCACCATAGCACTCAATAATACTTGAGTATCCTCAGAGAAAACCGCCTGCAATTGATAGCTGTTAAGTGTCTCAAGAGCTCGTCCCAATTTGGAGTTCTTTAGGCTAACCTGTTTAATCTCGTGCTTGTAGTTTTTTTTAGGTTCTGTAAAACGATCTTTGGGAATGACAATCCCTTGCTGTGGCACAGCTTGAGACTCGAAAGCAGAAATGGGATCAAATTCATTGCTTTCAAACTCAGTATTTCTTAGTTTTCTATGTAGATGTTTTAAACTCACTTTAGCGATTGTCAATTGTTACCTATTCCTTTATTTTAAGCAGCTTGTTTGATACTGAACTCCAAAAAAAATAATTTTGTACTCATAACTCATAACTCATAACTCATAACTCATAACTCATAACTCATAACTCATAACTCATAACTCATAACTCATAACTCATAACTCATAACTCATAACTTAGTTATTAATATAGCCTTTCCCATTACTCATAATTCGTTGCAGTTTCAGTTGATTTTTGATATTAGCCTCGCCATCATCTGCACGTAAGTGTAATTCGAAATGCTCGGGCAAATCAATAAGTTTAGCCAATTCTGCTTCAAGACCTTTGATCACTTCAGGTTTTTGAGCTAATTTTAAGGAACTATCCGCAAAGAAAAGAATAAGTTGATTCCCTTTTATTTCGAAAGCAGAACTTTGTCTCAGGAAGCGAGCTCCAAAGCGTTTTTCTTCTTCGAATCGCTTTAAGAGTTCCTGCCACAACTCTTTTACTTGATTCCATTTAATCTTTTCTGTGAGTTTGGGTAAAGAAACAGGTAAACCCTCTATGTGAATACCTTTAGGCACTGGAATTTCTTTATAAAATGACCGAAGTGCCCATAGAATAAGGTGCTTGTTAATTCGATGATCGCCAACACAGGCCGGACAGCCTTCCTGACAAGGGCAATCTTTAACCAGTTTGCCTGCATTTTGAATAATTTCGCCGATAAACTCAAAAGCTTTTTCAGAGAAACCTAAACCTCCCGGGTATTCATCGAAGAGAATAATGGCATGCTTGTGTAAATGTGATTGGGGATGAGCAAAACCAAAAACATCACCGCCTAAGTCGGAATGCGTAGCCATTACTCGCATGGAAGCTGCAGCTTTTAAACAGTGTATTAAGCCTTCGGTATAGTCGAATCGAGGCTCCTGCTTATCTTCCATATCTTGTTTTTGAGCTTCAAGGCTTGGAGCCTTACCCGTAGCGACAAAAACCTGAACTACATTGTCTGGAATCTTAATCCAACAGGCTTCTGTTTCCATTTGTGATTCGAGAATCTGAGATAAACCTTCGTAACCCAAATTTTGGTGTGTATTGAATTGAACCATTTTATATCCAGAAACTAAAACGCTAACACGAACATCACCAAAACAGCGATAAATTCGTTTGTCCTCTTCCTGTTCGTGTTCCATTAGAATATCAATATTGCCAGGCTTGTGCGGTTCCGTATAATAATTGGAATCAACCTCTTTAACCCAAGCTGTTTTCCCTTCTAGGTCCAAATCAATGCTCTTGTATTGCACACTGTCGTGAAGATAAATAGCCCCAGGATAAAACTCTTTCTTAGCCTGTAAAAGATCAACAGTAGTAATGGTGAAGTCTTTTTCTCTGTCAACTACTTTAATAGTATCACTGGTCATGTTTCTCAGACTGATTTCATGAGCAGGAGAGAGCTGTCCACTCCATTGGTATTGGGCATGATGTTCGCTCAGTTCGCCTTCTTTTTGTAAGAGAGGAATAATTTCCCCTAAATCGGGAAAAGTTGCGATATCATCTATGGTTAAAGGGAGCTCAGCCGAAGCTGCGCGAATATGGGCCAATTGAATGTAAAGGTTATTTTTGTCTATAACGGCATTCTCCGAAGTAGATTGCAGCAACCATTCAGGATTCATACCCACATACTGATCCATTGGTTTCTCTTTAAGCATCAAAAGCGCGTGCGCTTTATTGCCTTTTCTACCGGCACGACCCAATTGTTGCCAAAAACTAGCTCGAGTTCCTGGAAAGCCACCCATCACAACCATGTCCAGCGCACCAATATCAATACCCAGTTCAAGCGCCGAGGTTGAAACCACGCCGTAAATCTTTCCTTCAAGCAAATCTTTTTCAATTCGTGCACGCTCCAAAGGAGTATACCCACCACGATAGCCCGATATTTTATCAGACATATCAGGCCCCAATTTAAGAGGATCTTGGGCAAGTATATCCCGACATTCCTTGGTGACCACTTCAGTCTCTCTACGCGAAATACAGAAAGTAATCACGCGAACCATATTACCAATTAGATTGGGTAAGAGTTCTTTCAATTCTTCGGTTACAGAACGCTTACGTTGTGCCTTTTTAATGTATTCAGGTTGCCAAAAGTGAATCTCTTTTTCGGGAGCAGGAGAACCATCTTTGTCGATCAATTCAAAGGGTTGATGACATATGTTTTCAGCCAGTTCAGCAGGATTGGCAATGGTTGCAGAACTGCATAGAAAATGAGGCGTATTGCCATGATAATTGCAAATACGTAATAAACGACGCATCACATTTGATACCTGCGAACCAAAAGCACCACGGTAAGCATGTAATTCATCGATAACCAGATAGTCGAGATTGGCAAACAGGTGCGGAAAACCATAGCGATTATGATTGGGCAAAAAAGTTGCGTTAATCATATCGGGATTAGTCAGAATGATATTGGCTTCCTGACGAATACGGCTGCGTTCTGTGGGAGGTGTGTCCCCATCGTAAATTCCAGCTTGAATGCGATGCTTTCCAAAGAATTCGACGAAGTCTACAATATTCCGAAGTTGATCTTTGGTAAGTGCTTTGGTAGGGTAAATAAAAATAGCACGGCGGCTAGGGTTCTCAAGTATACGTTGAATAACAGGTAGGTAAAAGGATAAAGACTTACCACTAGCCGTACCTGTTGTAATCACCAGATTCTTACCTTGCATGGCTCGTTTGTACATTTCAGCCTGATGGGAGTAAAGCTGATCGTAGCCCATCTCGTGCAGACAATCCTGAAGTTCAGGATTCATATCAGAAGGAATGGGTACATATTGTGCTTTTCGGGCAGCTATTTTTCGACTCGATAAAATTCGATCACCAAAATTCTCTAGTATTTGTTCTATTGTTTGCATAGGCTTATTCTGAACCAACAAAGTTAAGAAGCTTAGAGGAAAGCCCAACATGAAGAAAGGTCAAAAAATAATTAATAATGTGAGATTAGTAATTATTGATGAATAACTGGATTGTTTAATGGCTAAATTATTAAAAGTTCTGGGCATTGAGCGAAGTCGAAATGCAGGCAATAAAAGATTTTGACGGAGATTTTATATGATGAAATATGATTAAAAAAACTCGCTATCTGAGCGTTTAAAAAAAGTCTCCCTACTAGGGAGATGCCGGCAGGCAGAGGGTGTTTCTCCAGACCTAAATTTATTTCCCGCTGATTGCGCTAATGATCGCAGAGGTAAAAGAATATCTTGACGCAGATTAAGGTTAATTAGTAATTATCGATTAGTGATGAATAATTGGGATGACTTGATTTGTATAAGCCCCGAAGGGGTGAGATTGATTAGTGAAGGGCTACGCCCTTTGTTTATAGGGTATTGTTTTTTTAAAGCCCTATAGGGGTGCTATAAGTAATAAGTCACATATAAATATTATAATCATGGAATAGATAAGGAGATGTTTTTTCATGACAGATAATTCAATTATGCTTAGAGATAGAAGAAATTAATTCATTAATTGACGTGAATTGATTTAATAAAAGGAGATTATAGAAAGTGAGGACTTCCCTTTACAGGAAGTCCTCTCAATTTTAATAGCTCGATTTTCAAATCTGAATCAACTTATTCATATTTTAAAGCTTCCACAGGGTTTTGTGTGGCGGCTTTCCAGGTTTGCCAACTTACGGTTAGTATGGCAATGATTAATGCCATCACGCCAGATACGGCAAATATCCACCAGCTTAATTCTATGCGGTATGCAAAGTTACTAAGCCAATCTCGAGCGATATAATAAGCAATAGGGCAGGCAATCAGAAAGGCTACAATTACCCACTGAGTGTATTCTTTTATTAATAGTATTAAGATTTCAAGTGAAGTGGAGCCATTGGCTTTTCGAATGCCAATCTCTTTGGTTTTGTGTTGAATACTGAAAGAAGACAAGGCGAACATTCCTAAAATGGATAGGATGATCGATAGAATTGAGAACAGGGTTAAGGCTCTCATCTCTTTGTATTGGTTGAAATAGATTTGTTCATATAAATCATCCACAAATTCATACTTGAAAGGATTGTCAGGCGATAAAACGTCCCATTCTTTTTTTAAGACTTGTATGGCTTCTGCTTTTCTGTTGGGATCAATCTTAGCAATAAATGTACTATTGAACATTTTTTTGGCTACCAAAACCATTGGCTTTTCTTTTACAAACATATCACCATAGTGTAAGTCTCCAATAACGGCAATGACTGTTCCTTTTTTAAACATTTCTGGAGCCATAAAATTGAAACGGAATGATTTCCCAATCGCATCTTGAGGATTCGTTATGCCTAAGACTTTTAGTGCTGATTTGTTTAAGACGTACTGTTCTTGAAAACCTGCATGTGTTCTATTGTATTCATTTAATCTTTCGAGACGCCCTTCACTTCCTTTATTCATATTATTAATAGCAAGTGCAATTCGTTCCCATTCTACAGAAGAGGTGATGCTCATATCGAGTGAACCTGCGATAGGTTCTATATTGAAAAGTTTAAAGAAGTCGCGATCAACAGAAAAAGCAGAGAGTTTTATTTCTTCTGAAGGATCTAAGCCCTCCATTTCGATAGGAAAAGCATAGGGCATATTCATGCCGGGTTTGTAAAAAGCTGCACTCACATGTTTGATTTCAGGATGTTGTAAGAATGCTTCTTTCAAGATTTCATATCTAGATATCATGCGAAAGGGCACTTCTTGCATAATAACGATACTTGACTTTTCATCTCCAGGATGCAGATCATTAACCAAATCGATTTGTTTATGCAAGACGATGGTTGTAATAATGGCTGCTATAGATAGCATAAACTGGAAAAGCAGGGAGGCCACAAATTTCTTCGACCCTTGATAGGGTGAGCGTGCTAAGTCTTTTGATACTTTAGTTGTTACCAGAGGTAAAAGGGAGGCTGAAGCAAAGATCATATAAAAAATGAATGCTATCCAAAACATATTATATCCTGAGATATCCAAATTAAATGAAAAACCGCTTAAAGAATCGAAATTATAAGCCAGAAGTCCACCCAGTAGAATTGCAAGACTGGTAGGAATAAGTGAACGAGTAAAAATGATTTTAGCTAAATCAGAATAAGATGCTCCATTGATCATGCGGATTTTATAATCTTTAAGATCAGTAATAAATTGGACGTAATTTAAATTGGTGTAATTGATAAAGGCAATTAGAAAAACGATTAAGGCTCCTATGATTAAAATAATTAATGACGTCATACTGCCATTTACACCCAATTCATCAACTTCATGACTGTATAAATGGATATCTCTTAAAAATACTAATTCAGCTTTAGGAGCCGGAGCCTCATCTATTATTTTGCAATTTTTCTCCCAATAGGTATCGATTGATTTTATAAGTGATGATATTTGTGTCCCTTTTTGTGTTAAAATGTAATTTATGCCCGAATTCCATTTAGCTTCTTGTCTCTCTCTATCTTGTTTATCCGTTAATGAAAGTAATAAGTCTGCCTGGAAATGTGAATTCTTTGGAAAGTCTGCCATTACAGCTGCTACTGTGTAATTAATAATTTGCGGACTGTATTGTTCTTTTATTTCAATCTTTTTTCCGATTGCATCTATCGTTCCAAAGTAGGCTAGTGCTGTTTTTTTGCTAATGGCAACCTGATTGGGTTGGTTGAACAAAGTTTCTCTATCGCCACTAATCAACTTAAAATCGAAGACTTTAAAAAACTGACTCGAAGTATGAAAAATATGCGTGGATGAAAAGGTGTTGCGATTGGCTGTTATGATTGCATTTTGAGATGTAAGCAAGCGAGCTACATTCTTAATTTCAGGAAAATTATCGTATAAAGGAAGACTTAACTGTCCCGATATCTCAATGGGAGACATGTCTTCGTACAATTCTTCATTTTCGAGTTTAATGCGATAAATATTATCAGCTTTCGAATGAAAGTTATCGTAGGAGAGTTCTTTTTGGGCGTGGGTGAATATGATGAGGGTAACAGCAAAAGCAAGCCCTATACCAAGGGTGTTGATGGCGTACCATTTTTTGTTCTTGAGTATTTGATTTAATATCATGGGTTTGTGGTGTTAGCTTAGTAATTAATGGTAGCGAATTCTTTGGCGGTTTTTTCTGTCATCACTTCACCATCGAACAGGCGAATAACGCGGTGAGCAAATTCAGCATCTCGCTCAGAGTGAGTTACCATCACAATGGTCGTTCCTTCGCTGTTAAGTTCGCTTAGTAGATTCATTACCTCCAGACCTGTTTTAGAATCGAGATTACCAGTCGGTTCATCGGCAAGTAGCAGTTTGGGGTTGGCGGATACCGCTCGTGCAATGGCCACACGTTGTTGCTGCCCACCTGAGAGTTGTTGCGGGTAATGGTGTTTCCGATGCCCAATCTTCATACGGTCCAGAACTTCTAAAACTCGGGCTTTTTTATCAGCCTTGCTAACACCTAGGTAGTTGAGAGGCAATTCCACATTACGAAAAACGTTCAGTTCATCAATCAGGTTAAAGCTTTGGAATACAAAATTGATATTGCCCTTACGTATGGCATTTCGTTGGCTTTCCTTTTGATTACCAACTTCCTGACCGTTAAAATAATATTCACCAGATGTTGGGGAGTCAAGCATTCCTAATATATTGAGTAAAGTCGATTTACCACAACCAGAAGGCCCCATGATAGCAACAAATTCGCCTTCCTTTATGTCGATGTTAATTTGATTGAGCGCAGTGGTCTCAACTTCTTCGGTTCGGAATCTTTTACTTAGATTTTCAATTTTTATCATGCCAATAAATTTTGTAATACGATTGTTTTATTGATTTGATAGTGATCAAGCTTTTGATCACTATTTAACTTTTATGTTCTAAATCAATGAGTCAATCGCTATGCCATAGGATCCTAGGGTTAGAGAATCAGGTACTTGTGGTTTTGTATCGCTAAAGTTGTGCTGTTCGATTGTAAAATATAAAAAAATGACTGTAAAATTATTTTACACTAGTTGGAGATGTTTGTTAAGAATTTCTAATTTTGAAAAGCTAAAGGTAAAAAATTATGTCTACTGGTAAAATCTTAGTTGTCGACGATCAAAAATCGGTCTTAGTTGCTCTACAACTTCTCTTACAAGACGAGTTTGATGAGATCATCACACTGTCGAATCCGAATACTCTAATACATACGCTTGAGAATCATGCTATCGATGTCGTTATTCTGGATATGAACTTCTCTGCAGGTGTGAATACAGGAAATGAAGGGATTTATTGGTTGAATAAGATATTAGAATATGACCCGAAATTGAGTATTATTCTACTTACGGCTTATGGTGATGTGGAATTAGCTGTGAAAGCCATTAAAATGGGTGCGGTTGATTTTGTTTTGAAACCTTGGGACAATAGAAAACTGATTGCGACCATAAAAACGGCTATCAACTTGAGACATTCCAAACAGAAAATTGATCGATTGGAAGGTGAAAAGCAATCTTTAACTCAGGTCTTAAATCAGAAAGAAACGCAGATGATCGGTCGATCAAAGGCCATGCTCAATTTAAATAGGGTTATTCAAAAAGTATCGGCTACCGACGTGAATATTCTCATATTGGGTGAAAATGGGACGGGAAAGGAGTTGATTGCCAGAGAAATTCATTCACAATCAGAGAGGCGAGATGCCGTCCTGATTAGTGTGGATATGGGAGCTGTATCTGAATCGCTATTCGAAAGTGAATTATTTGGACATGTGAAAGGTGCCTTTACCGATGCGAAAGCCGATAAAATAGGTCGATTTGAACTGGCATCGGGGGGAACCTTATTTCTCGATGAGATTGGGAATTTATCTTTAGGCATGCAAGCCAAGTTGCTCTCTGTTTTACAAACGCGCCAATTGATTCGAGTGGGCGATAACCAAATCAGAGACATCGATATTCGTTTACTCTGTGCCACCAATAAAGATTTAAATCAGATGGTTGCCGATGGGGAATTTCGTGAAGATTTACTTTATCGCATCAATACCATTCATATCGATGTGCCTCCCTTGCGCCAAAGAGGCGAAGATATAGCTGTTTTGGCTGAATATTATCTACGAAAGTATGCTCAAAAATACAACAAAGCCAAGCTACGCTTTTCAACTAAAACAACAGATAAGTTAATGCAATACGTCTGGCCTGGAAATGTTAGAGAACTACAACATACCATTGAGAAGGCCGTCATTTTAACTGATAATAAAGAGTTGATGGCCGATGAATTTCTATTTCACCAAAGGTCTAAGTCTAAAATGGAATACATGCCAGCAAGCCTTGCTGATATGGAAAAGGAAATGATCGGCTTAGCTTTGGAGCATCATTCAGGTAATATGAGTCGAATTGCAAATGAGTTGGGTGTCAGCCGTCCGACACTTTATAGTAAATTGAAGAAATATGATTTATAAGAAGCTCTTCATACAATTGATTTTCAGATTAAGCCTGATTGTTCTTTTGTCCTTACTAATAGGTTGGTTGATTTGGGGCAGTCTATACCCCTTGTTGGCCTGTATTCCATTTGCCCTGATTATTTATTTGGCTTACCGTTTAATTCAGGATTTGAATTCGACCAATAGGCTGCTAAGTCAATTTTTCTTAGCGGTTAAAAATGATGAAACGGCTCTAAATTTGCAACATACTTTCGAAGGCGAATCCTTTAATGAGTTGCGTGATAGCATGCAGGGCGTGAATCAGCTTATTAAGAACCTTCGCGTAAAATACCAACAAAAGGAAATTGTGAGCGATGCCATTATCGAAAATGCTGCTGTGGGTATTCTAAGCTTTAATTCTCAAGGATTGGTTGAGAGTATCAACCGAAAGGCTAGAGAGCTGTTAGGTGTACATCATTTGGTGAGTATAAAGGCTCTACTGAAGATTGATCCAGATTTAGTTGCTCTTTTTCAGACGATTAAAGCCGGAGAGAGTCGGGTACTGAAAACCCAAGTCAAGCAAAAATCATTGCATTTGCTGGTTTCTTGCACCAGCATCAAACTCGAAAATGAAAACTGGAAACTGCTTTCCTTCTCGGATATTAAAAGTGAATTGGATGCTACAGAGCTGGAATCCTGGCAACGTCTGATTTCTGTACTCACTCATGAAATAATGAATTCCATTGCGCCCTTAACCTCTCTTTCAGAAACTTTGGCTCATACCTATTCTCAGGTTCATGCTGATTCGGTTATAGGTGAGAAAAACCTTTCGAAAACCCGTTTGGGTTTGCAGGTTATTCAGGAGCAAGGAGAGGGATTAATGCACTTTGTGGATAACTACCGCCAGTTAACCCGAATTCCGAAACCACAAATTAAGACGGTTTCTCTTCAGTATTTATTCCAGCATGTGAAAGCCTTACTGGGTTTGGATGAGGCAAGCTCTATAGCGTACCATTTCTCTTTAGAGGATGAAACATTATCGATACAAGCTGACGAAAAGCTACTGATACAAGTTCTGGTGAATCTGATTCAAAATGCCCAACATGCTATTCAAGAAAAAGGGCATATACAAGTTAAGGCCTGTCGTATAGACGAGAATAAAATTCAGATAAGTATAACAGATAATGGCGTCGGGATCAAAACAGAAAACATCAAGAACATTTTTGTGCCTTTTTTTACAACGCGTGAAAATGGTTCAGGTATCGGTTTAAGTATCGCCCGACAAATCATACGTCTGCATCAGGCCAAAATATCTATGGAATCGGTTTATGGCGAAGGCTCTAGAGTAGTGCTACTTTTTCCATCAGAATAATAGAATTTTGATTGAGAAACAATCGCGTTCTATATGTTTTTGTTTATGCACTGTATTTTTCTGTTAGTTATGTATCTAAATATTAAGAAAGAGGGGTTCTTTTGGGGCGCAATGCAATATGGCATCTCTTTTAAATACTTTTTCGTTTTACGAAAGCTTTAGAAAGACCGGGAAGTTCCGAGCTTGCCGAGGAAATCACCCGGCCGCACTTAAGCGTGAGGCAAATAAGAAAGATATTTAAAAAGTAGCCTTGATCTTTTTTGCTTCGTTTTTTGGATCAAGCCAAAAAATGAAGTCTGGTTTATTCTCAAAGTTTATGAGCTCGCAAGCTCTCTTGGGCGAAGCGCCAATTTATTTGGGACGCTATTGATTGAGAAAATAGTTTCTTTTCTGTCTTGAAGATTCTCTTTACTGTGAAAACGGTATACCTATGGGGATTTAACCTTTTTTAATATACATGAAATTGACACAGGTTTAATATATAAAGAGGTTTTCGTTAAGAGCTGTTTGTTAGTTATTTGTCTCAGTAAGACCTTTCTGCTTTTATGTGTTTTTGATTCATTAATTTCTGAAATAATATCCTTTTCTAAGGTGTCAGATTTACTTTTACGCAACCTTTTTAAAACCTCCCATCTAACTAAAAGTTAAAACACATTATTGTAAATATAAATTTCGGAATAAATAAGATGAATATATCCCTATAAAATGTTCTTTTTTTCGAAAATGATATAAATCTTACAAGAAACAATAAGATGTTTTTTCATAAATTTAGGTTAGGTTAATTTAAAGGTGTGGGGTGGTAGCCACACCTTCTTTTTATGATTAGAACTCACGGATATCTGTCGATATTAAGATGTCTTCATATAAATTAAGCTATTATGAATGTGCATGCCTCTTTTTTCTTAATATTTAGTGGTTTAATAGAGGTCTCGTTGTTTTTAAAGAAAAACACATCCTTCAACGCAACCTTTTTATTCCTTGCTCGTCTAACTAAAAGTAAGAACAGATTATTGTAAATATAATTGTCGAAATTAATATCATGAGCATCGCCCTTGAAAATGCTCTTTTTTCGAAGAATGATATAAATCTTAAAAGAAGCAATAAGACGTTTTTTCATAAATTTAAGTTAGGTTAATTTTTAAGGTGTGGTTGGTTACCACACCTTTCTTATGTTTATGAATTTAGGTTTCTTTTAAAGTCAAACGAACTTTAAAAGAAGTGTTCTGAAATTTCGTTAACAGGATTCTTATCAATTTAAGTATTCTACTTATTTTTGATAAATTGAAATGGATTGAAAATGATTAGATCTAGTGTTTGAAAAATACGACTTCGTTAACTAAAAACTTAGAATTGAAGGAATGGAAAAAAATAGAATCATCTACAGAGATATTAGTTTTGAAGAAGTTTCGCTTATAAAAGACCTTTGGGAGCGTAATCGAGACTACCATCAGAAGATTTCAAAGTCGTTTGGAAATCTATATCATAACTTGAAATTTGAAGATAGAATAAGTGGTTTTGCATCCTTTGATAAGGATAAGATTAAAATGACATTGGCTGAAGACAAGAAAACTCAAAAGTGTCTGGCATATTGCATTTCGGTGATTGAAGCAGCTTGTGGTGAAACGCAAACCCTTCATGTTATTGAAGATGCTCGAAGGTATGGCATAGGCAAACAGTTGATGCTAGATCATATGCAATGGTTTAAAGAGAATGCTTGCCTCGAGGTAAAACTGCTTGTTTCCTACGATAATGAGAAGACCATTGCCTTTTATGAGTCCTTAGGTTTTATATCCAATACGATTGAAATGCGTTTGATAGGATGATTGTTTAAATCATATGATTTGATCATCTAGGTCTATATTAGGTATTATGATCTGTTTGTTTTGGTAATAGCTTTATTTGTGAAGAAAAGATTCTGACTAACTAATTGATTTGTGATTCTTTAGCATAAGTTGAAAATAAAGTTTAATTTTTTTCACATTACAACGCAACCTTTACCTCTTTCTTTCATCTAACTTAAAGTTAAAAATACGTTTGTTTGCATTTGTCCAAAATTTGCAAGAAAAAACAATTAAAAAACTTCTCTTCGATAGGCTTGAAAATTCGTAAGATTCAAGCTACCGATGTAAAGATTTTTGTATCTATTTTAAGGGGTTAAAATAGGTCGGGTGTGGTCGAAAGGCTGCACCTTCTTTTAGCTTTATTTGTGGAAGCTAAAATGCGAGCTTACGATTCTTTTGATTTAAACGAAAAAAGAATATATTCGCATCAGATTGAGCATCTAATTAAGATACACTTGGTGATATTCCATGCTATGGAAGATTTCGGAAATCACCTCAGCTCATCATAGATCTACTCTGTGTACCATAGCTTCATCATTAATACAAATGACTTATGAAGCTATTCTTGTACGCCAATTTAGGTTTTTTACCTGTGTTAATTTTTATACCAAAGCTCAGAGGCTTTGTTATTCGTCCGCAATAATTGGGATACGAAACAAAAAAGATATTGCTAATCATCGGCAAAATTCAATCATCCTCTCAACTTTTAAAAATTAGACATGAAAATAAAAATCAAAGCTATTTCACTTTTATTATTAGGAACCATTTTCTGGGGCATGACCTTCGTATTCATTAAGGATGCTGTATCACTTATGAGTGTTGCTAGTTTCCTTGGTTATCGATTTCTGTTGGCTACGTTAATTTTGGTGTTGATCTTTTTCAAACGTTTCAGAAATTACAATTTGAATAATTTGAAATACGGAGCTCTATTGGCCATTCCGCTTTTATTAAGTTTTCTGGCACAGACCATCGGTTTGCAATACACCAGCGCGTCTAAAGGTGGTTTTATTACAGGTTTATCAGTCGTATTTGTGCCTCTTATTCTTTCAATATTACAGAAACGATTTCCAAATTTAAATATTTTACTTGCTATCATTCTGGCTACAGCAGGATTGGGATTCTTGACATTGGGAAGCCATTTAAGTTTCAATATTGGCGATACCTGGGTGTTTCTCTCAGCTATTCTCTTTGCCACATATATTATCATGGTGGGACGATACAGTCACAATTGCGATGCGATACGACTATCTGTAACGCAATTCTTTTTGGTTGGTTTTATCTGCATCAGTTATTCAGCCTTTAATGGCGAATTGTATATACCTACCGAGTATAAACAGTGGCAGGCTATAGTTTTCACAGCTTTTTTTGCAACAGCATTTATGTATACGGTTCAGAATTACTATCAGAGATACATTTCAGAGATAACCACCTCAATTATCTTTTCTTTTGAGCCATTGTTTGCAGCTGTAACGGCTTATTTCTATTTAAACGAAGCCTTAACAGAACGAACCCTTATTGGTGGCCTTATGATATTTGCAGGTATTTTGTTTGCTGAAATTAAATTCGATACCATGCAGACAGGTCTAAAAAGCAACTTTACTTTTCTTAAGCGATAAGTTCTGATTACAAAATATCCCCATGCCAGAGGGGATATTTAAAGCTAGTTTTTCAATTTTTAGATATTGATTAGCTATTAATCCTTCTTCTTAGATTTTCTCGGAAGGACCTCTTCAGGGAATGGAAATAGAATGGTGGAATTCTTCTCAGCAGCAATATTGGCTAGGGTTTGATACAGCCTTAATTTGATCGCAGAAGGGGATTCATCGATAAGCTTACCAGCTTCCAAAAGGTTTTGGGCAGCTTCTTGTTCAGCAAGGGCAAGAATAACTCGTGCTCTTCGTGAACGTTCCGCTTCGGCCTGATTGGCCATCATGCGTCTCATATTTTCAGGCAACTGAATATCTTTAATTTTCACATCGATAATGATAATACCCCATTCCTGAGTTTCTTTCTCTACGATTTGTTTGATATTTTTTCCGATCTCTTCTCGCTTCGATAAAATCGTATCCAGTTCTACCTTACCACAGACATCTCTTAAGGCGGCTTGTGCCAATTGCATAATGGCAAACTTATATTCCTCGACCTCTAAAACAGCTTTTTCTGGATCATCAATCTTAAAAAAGACTACTCCATCAATACTACAGGGCACATTGTCCTCTGTCATCACTTCCTGAGAGTCGATATTGATGGTGATGACGCGGATATCTACAATCTGTATGGTTTCCACAAGAGGAATTACCCACCTAAAGCCAGGCTTTAGAGTGTTAATGTATTTTCCGAATCGAAATTTCAAAGCTCGTTTGTATTCGAAGATGATTCTGATACCACTTAATATAAAGACGATAAAACCAAGACTAAACAGGATTAGAGGATTCATATGGCTCAATTTTTAAATGATTGAAAAACGTTATGTAAGGGGAGGAGCACTTTACTGTAAAGTTACGAAAAAGAGAGTCTTAGGACAAGATTAGTTTTGCTGATCTCCACTTCGTTTGGTATTAGGGTGTGGGCAGTAAAAAATGAAGAGTCAATTCTAGTAAGCAGCAATCCTTTTCATGCAAATAAAAATTGCCAGTGTCAATATTTATATAAAACTTGCGCCTAAATTAAAATTATAAAAAAGTCACTTCTATCATGACAAAATTATTTCTAGCGATTATCTTCTTGAGTATCTCATTTTCTTTGTTTTCAAAAAACACTCTTGAAGTAGATACGATCGAAAAACCATTATACAAACCATTTATTGAACGATATATCCTCGATGAAATTAAGAGTTTAAGACAGGATAATCAAAGCTTGAGAGCACAGGTGACAAAAGAAATTTCTGAAGCCAAACTAGAGTCGTCGGATAGAGCAATTAATTATACCACAAGTACAATAAATAATATTTTTTATATAATAACTGCGGCAGCTTCATTATTGGTCCTTTTAGGTTGGCGTTCTCTTAATGATATAAAAAAGGCTCTAAAGAGTGATATGGCAAAAAAGATACAAACTCTTACAGCTGACTATGAAGATCGTTTACTGCAGATTGAGGTGAAAATGACCGAGCGATCGAAAGTCATGATAGAAACGCAACGAGATATAACAAATACAAATTCGATTCACTCTTTGTGGATGCGAGCTGGAATAGAAAAAAGTGAAGAAGATAAAATTCTAATTTATGATGAAATTTTAAATATCAAAAAAGATGATATTGAGGCCATTACTTATAAGGCTGATGCATTATTAGAAATTGGAGAAGTACGCTGGGCCTTGAACCTTACAAATGTCGCTATTGAGTATGATGACGAGTATGCTCTTGCATACTGGCAGCGTGCTTGTGCTTATGCAAAACTGGATAAACAAACTGAAGCCCTTAAAGATATTGAAAAGGCTCTAAAATTGTCAGATACCCTTCAAGATGAATTGCTAAATGAAAAACATTTTGAAAATTTGCATGAAAATAAATTGTTTAAAACATTAATTCCCAACTCGTAATTACTAGACATATCGAGTGTTTTATTTCAATCTAAACAAGTTGTGGCGAATACCTTGCTGCCGTTGTAGAACGCCCCGCAAAATAGATAAGCGTGTTAAAAGTGTTCACACCTAAAAGAGCGTTAGTACAAGATAGGGGAGGTGTTTTTTAACAATAACCCATTCCTTTATAAGTCTTCTGATGGCAAATGGTGTAAATATAAGGCTGGCCATTAACCAAGGATAAAAAGTAAGCTTAATGGGATGGATACTTTCGGAAAGACCTCGTGATACAACAAAATTGCCCGACCAAAATGCAGTTGCCAATAATGCAAAGCCAATACCGATTAAGATTTTATATGCTTTCATAGAAAGTCTCCTGTTATCAAGTTAATTCCATTAGATGCAATGAGAAACCGCGAATATTAGATGGAATATTCGCGGTCTATTCTTATAGATTAACTTCAGTTATCTAACAAAGTTGGTCATTACTTTTCGTTCCTTAGCAGGCGCTTCTACCTTACCTTTTCCATGCTCCATAAGCTGAAGCAAGTAGGCCATATTTTTACCCAAAACTCTCATAATCTGTACACCTTCTTCATCTTTATGAACATCGCCAGGCATAAGGCCATGAATCACATTCCAATAGTTCGAAGTTGGCATCATCATTTCAGAATAGGTCAAGTAATTGTTCATTTCGTTGAAAGCTGGAAGACCTCCCGATCGGCGAACGGCAGCAACAGAAGCACCCACTTTGTGTCTAAGTAGACTGCCATTTGCGCCAGCAACATAAAAGGCTCGGTCGAGAAAAGATTTCAGACTAGCACTTAGCGATGCGTAATGCACGGGTGAACCCAGTAAAATCCCATCGGCCTCTTTCATTTTTTGAATCCAAAGGTTAACATCATCGTTTTTGATGATACACTTCTCGTCTCTATTCTTAAAACACTGGTTGCAGGCCGTACATGCTTTTACATTCTTAATACCAACCGACACAATTTCAGTTTCTATCCCTTGTTCTTCCAACTGATCACAGACCAATTTCAGAGCATGGTAGGTGTTTCCTTCTTTTCTGGGACTTCCGTTAAATGCGACTACTTTCATTTTGTTTGATTTATTGTGTTTTTCGATTTTCTAGATGTTTAAATTCTAAGATACAAAAATACGAAGAGATGAATACTGCTCGACTTAATGAAATGTTAAGGCAGCTTGTTTAGAAGCATTACAGAGTAGACTAAGCTAATTTACCTGAATTACGTTATGCTTATTTGTGATTAAGAGAGATGCCGCAGGCAGAGAGTATTTCTCCAGACCTGAATTTGTTCCCGCTGATTGTGCAGATAATCACAGAGATAATAAAATCAGACGCAAATTAATAATGATGAAATTGGATTAAAAAACACTCCACTTAATCCCTTCTCAAGATGGGAATCAAAACCGTCTTTTAAAAGACAGTATCTGAACATATTAAAGGTTCTCCCTTTTAGGGAGATGCCGGTAGGCAGAGGGTGCATTTTTGGACTAAAATGATTTCCCACTGATTGCGCTGGTGCCCGCCAAAAGAAATATTTGACGCAGATTAATAATGATAAAATAGGATTAAAAAACATGCTATCTGTGTGTTTTTAAAGTTCTCCCTTTTAGGGAGATGCCGGCAGGCAGAGGGTGCATTTTTGGACTAAAATGATTTCCCACTGATTGCGCTGATGCCCGTCAAAAAAAATATTTGACGCAGATTAATAATGATAAAATGGGATTAAAAAACATACTATCTGAGCGTTTTAAAAGTTCTCCCTTTTAGGGAGATGCCGGCAGGCAGAGGGCGCATTTTTGGACTAAAATGATTTCCCGCTGATTGCACAGATAATCGCAGAAAAAAATATCAGACGCAGATTAATAATGATAAAATAGGATTAAAAAAATTCTATCTGTGTGTTTTTAAAAGTTCTCCCTTTTAGGGAGATGCCGGTAGGCAGAGGGTGCTTTTTTGGACTAAAATGATTTCCCACTGATTGCGCTGGTGCCCGCACAAAAAAATATTTGACGCAGATTAATAATGATAAAATAGGATTAAAAAAATTCTATCTGTGTGTTTTTAAAAGTTCTCCCTTTTAGGGAGATGCCGGCAGGCAGAGGGTGCATTTTTGGACTAAAATGATTTCCCGCTGATTGCGCTGGTGCCCGCAAAGAAAATATTTGACGTAGATTAATAATGATAAAATGGGATTAAAAAACATACTATCTGAGCGTTTTAAAAGTTCTCCCTTTTAGGGAGGTGCCGGCAGGCAGAGGGTGTCCAGAACTTGAATGTCAGCAGCTCATATGGTACATGCCTCATAGATATCATCATTTCTATTGACATTTAGTCTGCAAGCTTATGATTGGTAGATGTTGGTTTTTAGATAGTTAGTTAAGTTTTTTTAACGATTAAAATGTTGGGAAAGATTGGTGGCCTAATATTTTTTTTATACTCTTGCAGCGATTATATAAAAGGATGCTAATCTTCTATTTATTAGGAAGATATTGAACATGTTTTGTAAGCGTTTATTAAAAAGGAAGGTTTTAAAATGAAAAATTTATTAATGGCAGTTCTGTTTGCTTTCAGTGCAATAGCACTTTTTAGCTGTTCTAGCGACGATGCCGTAGTAAGAGATGAGAGAAGCTTTGTGACCCATGCGGATACCGATTACTTTATCAATCGTGATGGAACAATTGATATCCTGATTACGGGAGCCTTTGATGATGGAAGCGAAAACTTTGGCAATATTGTAAGACGTGCCTTTGTTTACGGTACAGAATCAAATCCCACGGTGAATGCGACCAATACAGCTATTGCTGTAGGACCAGGAAATGTTAGCGCGACGATTAAAAACTTAAAACGGAATACCACTTATTTCATCAGAGGATTTCTTGAAATGAGTGATGGCAGTTTCTTTTATGGAAACGAAATACAAGCCAGTACCCAAGTAGATGCGAAACAAAACAGATCGATCGTAATGGAAATGATTACCCCTAAAACAATCGCTATTGAATCGACAAGCATAGCTGCTGCGATGAAAGTGACCGAGCTGGAAAAAGAGTCGCCCATTGAAGTTGGGATTCAGTACAGTCTGAACAGCGATTTCTCAGATGTAACTAGCCTGCTTGCTGATAATTTAGAGGGGAATGTTTTTGTGACGAGCTATTTTGCAGATGCAAGCAAGCTGACACCTCTTACTAATTATTATTTTAGACCTTACGCCAAGTATGCTGATGGCAGTATTACAAATGGAGGAACAAGTACGATTACAATTCGTACGACGAATTAGATCTACTCTAAACTGTTTTAAACTTTCTCCTTCAAACTCCAGAGCCGTCCTATTGATCGAAGTCGAAATGTAGTCGAAGGAAAAGAGGAGAAGTCAACCCCGTGCCAATACATCGAGATTGGGAGAGGTGCTTAAATTAGAAATAGCCCCACATGTTAAGTCATGTGGGGCTTATTTTTTTCATGTTTGGATTTTATTTACTCAATAAGAACATGTGTCAGCCTTTGAATAGCTTCTTTCCCAATTTGACAAAAGTTTTTTTATTATGAAGAGTGATTCTATTTTATGCATCCTGATCATTTTACCATATAATAAATTATTGTTTGATTTTGATTTTTGGTAAATTTAATAAGCTTGAAACTAACAACTTCGTTTTAGTAATAGATTTTGAAAATGAAGCAAATCATAATATGATGTTATTATCCCACCATACTGAGGAGGGACAATACCTTTTCAAAAAATAGAGTTGAAATAACACGCATATGGGTGTTACAAACGAGTTGCGGTGAAGCCAAAAATGCACGCTAAAGTGAGGTGCCAGAACATCAAAAAAAATGCATTATTAATCTAACGAATAATTAATAATGTAACTAGAGTAAATATATTATTAACCAAAAAAACCTAAGAATTATGGGACACGGTCCAAGTTTACAAAAAGAAATCAAAGCAAAAGCAGATGCAGAAAAAGCATTAGAGGCTGAGATCAAAAGAGTTAGAGCTACTATGAAAAATAATGAGGCTGAAGCTCTTGCATACATTAATAAACATACCAATGGTGTGGTTAAGTCGAAAGATACAGGCGAACCTGAAACGATGTTTAGCAATAATCAATCCTACTCTAAGTTTAAACAGGAATATAGCTTGAAAGCATTAGATACAGTTATTGATGGTGTCATTGATACTGCAAAGGATGGAATGAAAGTTGCTGCAACAGAAGGTGATGATCCAGATACTGTGCTTGACCTAGTCGGTTCAATTGGAGGCTTAATAAAGTCTAGCCTGGCACTTGCATCTTCCAGTTCTACAACAACAACTAAGCTATCTGTTACATTCAGTCAGTTTAGCATAGGAGATAAAAATTTCGCTGTATATAATGCCGTTAATTCAGGAGAGGTAAAAGCTGATAATGCATGGGGTAATAAGGAGATTACTTTGGTTGCACAGACGTCCATGGTAGTAAGGGTTATGCCAGATCCAAATTTGACATATGCGGATATGCTTCAAGATGATCTGAATTACCTTGAACAATTTCATAAGAGTTATTTAGAGGAAGAAATGGATTCTATTAAGAATCACACTGATAACAAAGATGATCTTAAAATGATAAAAGGTATGATAGAAGATACTGAAAAAGACATTAAGAAATATCGGGAAAAGCTTTATGGTGATAGTCTAAAACCTTCAACACTAATCAATAGCTAAAGTTTCGAAAAGTGAAACTGTAGTTCTTGTCATATGCGTCAATTTTGCTTGAAAAAGCATCAAACAATTGTTGATTCGCTTCGCCAATTTTGACACAATTTCTAGTTAATAATTATACAGCCCCACATGTTAAGTCATGTGGGGCTTATTCTTTTTCATGTTTGGATTTTATTTATTCAATAAGAACATGTGTCAGCCTTTGAATAGCTTCTTTCCCAACTTGACAAAAGCTTATTTATTATGAAGAGTGATTCTATTTTATGTATGCTATCCATTTTACCATATGCGAATTTATTGTTTGCTTCCAATTTTTGATAAATTTGGTAGGTTTGAAATTGACAACTTCGTTTTAGCAATCGAGGTTGAATACTAAACGAATCATAATATAGTGTTGTAGTGCAGCCAAGCCTTCGGTTTAAAGGAGAATAGAATTTAAGAAAACAAAAGATTCGGCTAAGTGCGGATTTGAAAGTTCATCGCTTTTAATCTTCCATGAAAGAATACTTAGGTCGTTATCGGCAAGACGAAAAACATTACCGTAGATGAAATAATGAGAAGAATATGCAAAAACTAGAACTCAATATACAGTCTTTAAAAACTGAATTAAAACAATATAAGGAAAAGCCATATAAGTGTCTGTTTGAATATATCTGGAACTCATTTGACGCAGGAGCCTCTAACGTAAATTTGAGCTTTAATAACCCAAATGAAGATATTGGGAATATAACTGATATCAAAATCACAGATAATGGTAATGGTTGGAATTTCACTGATACAAATACCAGCACATTTCTTTCATCCTCTAAAAGTGATAGGAATAAAAAAAACAAATCTCTTCCTATGGGGCAACTAGGTAGAGGTAGGTATGCTTTTATTTGGATTGCAGACAAAATTGAAATATCTAGTAAAAATCAAAAGATAACTTTGACGCATAGTGCTGAAATAGACACACCTGAGACAATCGAAAGCATAAGCGGTACTAGTATTAACTTTATTAATGCATATCCTTTTTTCTCAGATAGTTTATCTTCAGATGATTTATTATACAACAAGTTACTCATTGAGTATGGTTGGTTTTTAACACAGAATCAGGACTATTCAATTAGTATTAATGGTTTAAATATTTCTGAGAATAAGATAATAAAAGATGAAATTAAATTATTAAAAGAAGACTTACCACAGGAGTTAAAAGATGAGATTAGTGACGATATTGAAATAAGAATAATATTGTGGAGTGAAAAACCCCGCGAATTTTCAAAGTTCTATTTCCTTGATAGTAATGGAAAAGAGATTTACAAAGAAAATACTGGGCTAAACAAGAAGAATGATAATTTTTGGCATTCAATCTATGTTACATCATCACTTTTTAGAAAGACTGAAAGTAATGATGACGAAGATGAGCAACAAAAGTCTTTTGACTTTGGTGATAAGAAGAGAATTCGAACACAAAACAGCATTAAAAAATTCGTAAAAGAGTATTTAATCAATAGCATAAGGAAGCCATATCTTACTGAACAATCAGAATACTTATTACAAGATTTAAAAGCAGAAAACATAATTCCAGAATTGTCTGAATTTGGTATTTATGATAACGAATCATATGATGATTTGATAAAAATGATTTACACTATAAGTCCCTCATTGTTTACTGGTAAAGGAGAATCAGAGAAGAGATTTATTTGTACAACATTTGCAGGCTTATTATCAAATCAGGATGATATATTGATTATGAAGATTATGGAACAATTACACGAATTAACTAGCGAAGAACAAAGTGACTTATTAGATATCTTAAAGAGAACATCCTTATCTAACGTGGTTAAAACTATTAAAGAGATTGACCATCGTCTTGAGGTGTTAGAAACATTAAAAGTTTTGATTTCAGAATACGAAAAAGAGACATTAGAAGTGAAACATATACAAAAGATATTGGATGCAAACTTTTGGCTGTTTGGTGAGCAGTTTAGGTTATTTAGCTCAACAGAAGGCGCATTGAGAAATGTAATAACAAAATATGCTAAAGAAATACTAGAAATTGAAGATCCCGAACTTACCTCTAAGCCCAATGGTGAAGTTGATTTATTTCTTACTAAAACAGAGAATGTAGGGGAGAAGGTTCAACGAAATGTCATTGTGGAAATAAAAAGAGCTTCTATAAAGTTAAAGAAGAATAAAGAATATACTCAAATAGATAATTACAAAGATAGAATCCTAGAACAAGATTTGTGTAATGGAGAAAATCAATATTGGGAATTTTATCTGATTGGGAAAGACTATGATAGTGGAATCGCAGAATTGATTGATAGTGGTAAAACACACGGAGAAGTAGAAAAGGGATTAACAATAAATGCTAAGAATGGTAGGGTAAAAGTGTATGTTAGAAAATGGTCAGACATATTAGAAGCTGAATGGGGTGCAAAGATGAAACACTTAAAAGACAAGCTTGAAATCCAATCTAAACAAAAAGAAACATCACCAGACAAGCTTGTAGACACCATACTTGCACAAGGCAGAGATACATAGAAAGAAGAAAGCCCAGCAGCTAACAAAAAAGCATTCGTGTGGAAAGAATTGCCCAACATGAACGGTCGGTTGACGTAACCGTTAAGTGATTTATTAGTTGTTTTTTTTGCTATCTGTAATAAACACCAGCAAGCCAATTAAAATTGGTTTGCTCAAAACATAAACAAATTTATGTGGCTTGCTTCCGCACGGTTTGAAAGGTTAATTCTTTTAAACCGCACGCAACTTTACAAGACCGTAATGGGCCATAGTGAAAAAAGATAAAAACATGAACTACGACAAGACGAAGTACAAAATTTGGAATTGGAAAAGTCCAGTGATTTTACATTGGATTATTAATCCAGGATTAGTTATTAATGAACTGATTTTAGGACAAACAATTCCGAAAGTGATGTTGATTGAGAGAGAAGGAAACAAACCTTTTTTTGAACGTTCTTTTATCCCATGTCCACATTGTGGAGAATTGCATGCAGGTTTGAAATACTCGACACAGAATAAGACTGCATTTAAAAATTGGTACGGCTTCTATTGTGATCATTGTTCTGAAATAATCCCAATACAAAGAAATCTGACATCTTTATTAGTACTTCTTTTAACTTTCCCAATCTGGGGCTGGTTTAGAAAATCATTAAAACAAAACTGGTTAAACAAACAAGCTGACAGATATAAAAACTTAAATCTTGATTTTCCAGCAAAGAAAAATACAACTAAAAATTGGTTGAAAATGGGCTTTTTTTGGGGATTGTTCATGTATGTCTTTATGATTTTTATACTTCCTCTCATTGAACAAGAAGAAATTTCTCAAAAGAGGATGTTAATAGGAATTCCAATCTGGCTTATTGGAGGCTTGGGTTTTGGTTTTTTTATGAAAATATGGATGAATAGAAAAGGAAAACAAAATAAAGGCCTAACAAAAATTAAATTTCATAGGCATTGACCCCGAAGTCTCGGGGAAGGCTTTTGAAATTTTAGTACAATTAAGAAACACCAGCGAGCCAATTAAATGGGTTTGCTTAAAAATATAAACAAATTTATGCGGCTTGCTTTCGTGCGAGTTGAGAGGTTGGTTCTTTAAATCGCCCAGGTAACTTCGCAAAGGTCGTTGTAAGTAATTTGAGAAAAATGACAGAATCTAATCATTGTGAATTGTGTGACTTGCAGAGTCTCAATTATAAATATGGTATTGTATGTAGTTTAACAGAAAAAAAACCTTCATTTCAAAAGCAGTGTTCAAATATTAGTCTTGAAAATAAATTAGTAGAAAAATTAGTAGAAATAAATATGGAATATGAGGATTTAAAGCATGTGAAAAAACAAACAGTCTTAAACCTAATTTTCTATTTAATAATTGGACTTGCTGTTATTTACTTATCCTACTTTATCGGAACCATTCTACCAGCAACAACAATATTTCATACAGTAACAATAATCATTTTTGCTTCAGGGCTCGTACTTATTGGAAGAGGAATAGGAGGAATAAATTTCTACAGACAGAAATATGGAGTGATCGTTCCCAAAAAGAAAATCTTAGACCAACTGTCAGAGCTTTATAATATTAACTATGAATTTAAATCAAATATTTCAACTGACCTGATGGGGGTTAAAAAGACTGATGCAGAACTATTTATTGAGGGTAAGTTAATTGAGACAAAAAAAAGAGATTGATTATAAAACGCCCTAGAACAAAAGCTAAATTATCATTGCAGTGCGTCAGAAGTCTCGGGGTAGGCTTTGAAAATTCAGTACAATTAATAAACACCAGTAAGCTACTTTAATTGGTTTGCTTAAAAATATAAACAAATATATGTGGCTTGCTTTCGTGAGTTTTGAAAGGTTAATTCTTTTAAATCGCTCACGTAACTTCGCAAGGCCGTTAGGTTTCATTTTAAATTAATAAATGTGAGAGGAATAATTGGAGTAATATTGGTTTCCTTTTTTCTATTGGCATGTGGAAACAATGAGAAAAAAGAGACTGTACTTCGAAAGGTTGATACTTATGAAAAAGTAAAAGACGAATTGAAGAAGAGTGTAAATTCAAGACTAAAACCTTCTGCAAATATTGGTGAATTGGAAAGGGAAGTTAATAATGGAGGTTTGAACCAATATTTTTTTAATTCATCAGGTCAGAATTGTTTTGAAACGATGAGAGCTTTAAAAAGAACTGGAAAAATGGAAACCGCTAAAATTCTTGAGAGAGCAATAAACCTTATTAATCCAGAGAATTTAACAGAAGAAGAAATAATTGAAAAACTAAGAGAACATAGTGTTTTAGAACTAGATGATGATAAAACTAATGAGAAGCTTGATAGTTTAGATGAACTGTTTTATGAATATCCAGATGGAGCGTTAAGATAAAAAATGAAACTCAACAACTAAGCCTTCGTGTGGCAAGAACTGGCCAACATGAACGGTGGGTTGACGGAAAGCATGAGCACAGGGAATAAACACCCTTTTGCCTATTCGACCAATTTCGCTTAGCTACTCAGCAGGACAGGTTCGAGTGTAATTTTAAAAAAGTAAAACATGAAAAGGTATATTTCAACATTGGTATTGTTAATAATAATATCTACGATTTCCATTGCTCAACAAGATTCAAGCATGTCCTTGGTGCCGGCAGGAGAATTTCTCATGGGAAACAACATGCGAAATGGTTTAGGATTTAGTCCAGAGCATAAGGTGAAATTAGATTCATTCTACATTGATAAATACGAGGTTACCAATAAAGAATATCTAAAATTTTGCAAGGAAACAGGTCATAAACTACCTGAATTTTGGAATACTGAGCTATTTAAAAGTGGAGAAGATTATCCGAATTATCCAGTAGTTGGGGTAAATTATGGTGATGCAATAAAATATGCCGAGTGGGCTGGTAAGCGTCTACCCACAGAGGCCGAATGGGAAATTGCTGCAAGAGGAGGATTAGAAGGAAAAAACTTTCCCAATGGGAATAAACTATCTCAAGAAAGAGCCAAACAAGATGGTACGGGTTGGAAAAACCTGATTGAGCCGGTAGGGAGTTATAAACCCAATGGCTACGGATTGTTTGATATGGCCGGGAATGTATGGGAATGGACAGCAGATAGACACTCCGAGTCATATTACGCAGAGAGTCAGTACGAAAATCCTAAAGGCCCACAAAAAGGGTCAAATAGAGTTATTAGAGGTGGAAGTTGGCACTCGGGGAAAATGTGTAAGAAAGTATTTTACCGCAAAGGACTAACGAGTAATTGGTGCGATTTTGCTGTAGGCTTCAGGTGTGTAAAAGATATTGATTAAAAAGACCAAAATCAGCGACCAACAAAAACAAAGTGCATTGGGCAGATGGCGATAATTATGAAATTGATAGAAGTTGCTGCATTCGTTAAGCTGAGAACTAAACTGAAATAATTAAAGATTGAGCAAAAATTAAAGAATAATTATGGGAAAATTAAAAGTCAAAAATTGGAAGAAATACACATTCGAATTTTTATCAATTTTTATTGCTGTTGTTTCTGCCTTTGCATTAAATAATTGGAATGAGAATAGGAGAGATGCTCTATCGGAAAATAAAATACTGACTGAAATTTCCAATGGATTAGAAAAAGACCTTGATGATATTCGCCAGAACAAACTAGGACATAAAAGAGGAATACATGCTTGTAAATATTTTAGAAATGCGCTGGCCGGTAAAAAAGTAAATTCAGATTCTTTAATAGATTTTTATAGTGCTTTGACTAGAGATTTTATTTCCATTCAAAATACGGCAGGTTATGAAACATTGAAATCTCGAGGATTAGAGTTGATTGAAAATGATTCATTAAGACTTGAAATAATAACCCTGTATGGATACAATTATAATATATTAAGAAAACTTGAAGAAGAATATTCAGACATGCAGTTTCAAGAAAATTATTTTGTGGAAATAAATAAGAGTTTCGCGCCTAATTTTCAATTTGATGCTAATAAAGAGATTATCGGAATCAATTTGCCTTTAGAAATTCTCGATCATGAAGAGAAAATCATACTCCTTTATTTATTGAAAATCCAAAAGAATAGAGATTACATGCTTAAATATTATTCTGAAATAGAAAAAAAAGTAACAGAGGTTCAGAAACAAATTCTAAAGGAAATAAATCGCTAGCTAATAACTAAGCGATCGTGCCGCAGGCACTGCACAAAGTGTTTCGAAGAGCAGCTTATTTTGGAGTACATCCTTAGGTCATTTCAAATATGCAATTCTCAGAGGCTTTATTTAGATAATTAGACTAACTGCCCTTAGGGCTAATAAAAGTGGAAAAACTAAAAATCAATTATTATTTGACTGATTCTCGTCATTTTATAAATCTAAAATCAAAATGAAAAAATACATTGTTCTATTGTTGGTCATAACATCTCTTCTGTATGGCTGTCAGCCAACAAAAGAGAAAGGGAATAAACATATTCAGTCATTTTTTAAGCACATGCTTGAATTTAAATGTCCAGATAATACACCAAATAGGGTTCAATATCAATTTCGTTATTTTGGTTTTAATCAAGAGAAAGGAGTTCTCGAATTTACGATTCCTGATAGTCTTAAAAACGCTGATTTTTACAATGCTTATGCAGGAAGATTATCATCTGCATACTACGCTTGCCTAAATGCAAAGGGAAATAATTTTATTGATTCTTTATTTGTTATGCAAGCATGTGATTGTGATAAGTTAAGAGAGGATGTAACTGATTATTATTGTAAGGATCCTGTTTTTACTGGAATCTTTAATACTGCTTTTTCTAGTTTTTATTTGAATAAAAAGGACACTCAAGAATATAAGGATGTAATTGATCAAAATAAACCTCGTATCGGAATCGATAGTCTATTACAAATCGCCTTCGCCTATATCGACATTGCAGCCTATATTCCTGATAGGGGCTTTGCTTGTCATTTTGGTTGTGGCAATCCCCCTTTTGCATATACACCTGAAAATAAAGTTAATTTTTTAATTTCTGGATTCTGCCAAGAGGCCTTAGATCATCCAACATTAAAAAAAGAGCACCTTAAAATAATAAAGAGTTTAGCTAAGGAAGTAGAAGCCGCAGAAGGCGATATTCAAAATCCGGATGAATTATGCAAAAAGTACGAAAAAGAACTTCATAGAATACTCCTGGAAGAAGGAACGCTTAAAAAAGCGCTATTGGAATATTATGAAAAAAGAAAAGATATCGAGCCATTCGAAATTATTTAGTAATAGATAAAACAGGAATAGAGTTTTAAAGAGGTGATGGGATACTTGTTGAATGTATATAGCCATAACAAAAGTCGTTTTTTCACAACTTAGTATTCTGACTAATCCCATGCTAATCAGAAATTATTAATTCACAATTAAATAAAAATTAATGCAGAACGATTATACCAAACCAGAATTTAAAAAGCTATTACACAAACTCCAAGAAGAAAGTTGGCAGCTAGAGCTACTCATCTCTGGTTTTGCCATTTTTGGTTTAGTTACAGCGATCCCAACGCTTACGGAAAGCCTTTCAGAAGCTCAAAATAATCACCAAATCTATCGATTGGTTATTTCACTAGTAGCGAGCACATCGTGTTATATATTAATTTTCAATTTATTGCTTCATGTCTTATTGCGCGGACTATGGATCGGTGCTTTGGGCTTGCGGTATGTATCTGGAGATATCGATTATGATAGTTTAAAATACAGCCAGAAATTTACAAAATACCTAAAGAAAAGAGTTGGCTCTTTCGATAAATATATTGGCACATTAGAAAACTATTGTAGCGTGATATTTGCGGTTTCTTTTTTGCTCATTTTTTATGTATTGGCAATAACCTTCACTATACTCGCTATTTCTTTAATTGGAAATCAAATAATTGGTAACGACGATTTACCTGGTTGGCTATCTCATGGTGTTGGTGTAACACTTATGGTGTTTATTACTTTCGGTATGTTTTTCACCTTAATTGACTTTTTAACGCTAGGCTTTCTTAAAAAGAAAAAATGGTTATCTGTCATTTATTTCCCCATATATTGGGTCTTTGGATTTATTACCTTGTCTTTTTTGTATAGACCATTGGTTTATAATTTTCTCGACAATAAGTTTGGTAGACGATTAAGTTTAGCTTTGGTACCATTCTATATTTTAATAGCATTAGCCATAACGCTTAAATACAATGTTTCAAATTTTTTACGAGACGACATGACTTCGACAGAATATGTTGCTAACAATAATAACTATGAAGATTTATTACTTGAGAGCGATGGATTTATAGATGATGTGGCTATTCAATCAAAAGTTATCTCCGATAATTATGTGAAAGTTTTTGTCTTGTTTTCTGAAAATATTGAAAACAGAATTTTTAAGTTTAATCCAGAATTGGAGCCAGATGAAGATAGCCGTGGATTGAGACCAGCTCTAATAATTGGTAATGGGCGTAGACTTAAAAGAGGAAAAAGAGATAGTGTAAGACGTGTCTACTTAAAAACATTTAATGAAATGTATTCAGTAAAAATAGATAGCACTGAGTATGATGCTGATTTTATTATATCAAAAACTAAAAAAGGTGATTTAGGTTTCGAAACTTATCTTAGTACTAAAGGTTTAATAGATGGCAAGCACATATTAAAAGTAAACCGTTTAAAAATAAAAAAAGGGGATACCATAAATTCGCAAGTGTCTAAAATTCCTTTTTGGTACTATGAAGATTAATACGCAGCCGTTTTATTAAAGAAGTAATTTTCTACTAGAATATCTTAAAAACGCATGTGGACTTATCTGTTAAAAAAGTAAAGAGTATGGAGCAAGAGGAAATGGTGAAAAAGCTTGAGCAGTTTGCATCTCGGAATAGAATTCCTTTTTATTCCTGTTTCAATAAACAACGCAAATTGCCCAATCTAGCTCGGAGGTATATTGCTGCCAGATACGTCATTTATGATTTGAACCAAATACAAGAGGGACTCTATTTTCTCTTTTACGATTCTTCTACTGGGGGAGCTCATGGAAGGAGTGGATGGGGGGATACCTTTTGCGGATTGTATAGTGAGATTGAAGGCTTTAATGCTAATGTTATAATTAAAGAGAGACTTTGGTTGGATGGCTTAAGTTTTAAAAAGAGACATTTCAGCGGTAAGCATGATATTGACAAACGATTAAGCATACTTAGCGATTCGAAGCTCAGCAAACACGATTTCCTAAGTGTGAAAAAGCTTCGTCACTTTATGGATATGAAGACGAGCATGCCAGCACTTAGAGTGGAAACTGAAGTTGAAGCCTGGAATATAATACCCGAACTGGATCAAAAAACATTATTATCAATAAGGGTGAGTCATTGGTTAATCGATAGCTCTAAAATTAAATGGTTTATAGAAAATGCTTGCAAATATTTACTGGATGAGTCTTTTAAGTTCCCAAAATGAAAATATAATGCAAATACGTATAGAGAAAAAGATTAGTAAGGATTTAGACTTTGATAAGGAGTATTGTTTAAAATCTTTATCCGAATTCGGTTTAAGAATTACGAATTCTGAAAAAATGACTTTTACTGAGACGTATAATTTCAGGAATGAATAAAAGCAAAGTGTTTCACTCTCTATTGCAAGGGCATATTCAAATTGATAATGAAAACTCCAAAATCAGGTGGTATTTAAATATTAATGGGATTATTCTTAAAGCCGTATTGATATGCATACTTGCCATATTTGGTCAGATGACTTTTATGCAAGTTGATTGGATAAATTCACTTATGGTCGGTGGCTTTATTGGAACAATCTTATTTATTATAAATGGCATCAGTTTAGATACAAGAGTAAATATTATAACAGAAAAAATGAGTAACAAATTAATCAAGTATGAATGAGTAGCTAAAACGGAATATTTGTAGAAAATCAATAAACCCAAATTTAAAATACCCATCTAAATCCACCCATTATGAAACGAGTTAAACAAATAAGAAGCAGCCTATTTGTATTGTGTGCTGGAATCCTACTATTGATAGTGTCCTGCTCTAAGGAGAATCACCAATTGATGTCGGTGAGCGATATTCATTTTAATCCCTTTCAGGATTCCTTAACAGTGGCGCAATTGGCAAAGAGTCCGTCAAAAAGCTGGGATAGTATATTTGCACAAATGCAGAACAAAAATCTGCCTGCGTATAATGAAGAGTGCAATCCGGTTCTTTTCGATTTGTTGTTACAAAGCATGAGTGAGAAGAAGGAAGGTATATCGGCTGCTTTGTTTACGGGCGATGTTTTGTGTCACGATTTTAACGATTTGTATAAGCAATATACTGGGCGTGATGATGAGAAATCCAGAGACGCTTTTATTTATAAAACGATGGCCTATGTGTCGTCGAAAATGAAGCACAGCTTGGGTGAAATTCCCATCTATTTTGCTTTGGGAAATAACGATTCCTATCGTGGTGATTATGCCTTAGAAGATGAAGGTGAATTTTTAAAGAGTACTTGCGATTTGTTTTATCACAATTGGATCCATCGACAAAATACTGGGGATGAATATCCTGAATTCCGAGATTCCTATTCGCAACATGGTTATTATAATGTAGAAAATCCGATATTGGACAAAGGCCGAATTATTGGTTTAAACACGAATTTCTTTTCAGCGAATAATAGGGATTCCATCTGGGAGAAAAGCCCTGCAGCAGTGCAGTTAAATTGGTTGGAGCAACAGTTAAAGAGCGCAGAGGCCAATAATGAAAAGCTGTGGTTGCTGCTGCATATTCCGCCAGGGGTGAATGTATACAGTACCGAGCATAAAAGCAAAGCAGACGACCTTCAGGTTTATTTGCAATGGAAAGCGCTCTATAACCAATCTTATCTTGCTTTGGTGAAGCGTTACCATAAAACAATCACGGCTTCTTTTGCGGGTCACACTCATATGGACGATTTCAGACTGATTTACGATAAGGCATCTGATAAGAAAGAGGCGCTTGACTTTATTCATATTACCCCATCGGTATCGCCCGTTTTTGGTAATAATCCTGTTTTTCAGATTTTGAGTATCGATGCCAATACAGGTAGCTTAAGCGATGCTGTGACTTATCATGTTGATTTAAGCGCTGAAAAGTCGGCTTTTAATGAAGAATATACTTATACCAGCACTTACGATCTGGCTCCCAATGTATCAGGGCTCAATCAGGTATACCCAAAGCTTTTAAGCAATATGGATTGGCGTAACACTTATATCAACTACTACCCAAGTGATTCTAAGGCAACTGGCATTAAGAGAGATTGGCAGTGGTATTGGACTGGCATTGGGAACTTAACAGCCTCAGATTATAAACAGGCTTATGAAAGTTTGCAGGTGGATAAGAAGTAGTGAGTCTGACTTATAGTTATGTGAATTTATGCTATTTTATGTTTATTTTTGTTAATGCTTCGATTTAGCATATTCTGTCTTTCATATTTTTCATAAGTTTGATGAAGTAGTGCATTTACATAATTGATACAGAGGATACCAAATTAATGTTTCAACAAAATTGATAACACATGGAATATACAAAGTGTTTTAAGGATCAAGTCGTATTAGTCACAGGTTCTGGTGAAGGATTAGGTCAATCGCTGTGTTTAAAATTAGCAGAATATCAAGCCATTGTTATTTGTTCTGACAAAAATTTACAGTCGGCAGAGAGAACGGTAAAATTGATTAATTCCCAAATTCCGAATAATGATGCTCAGGCAATTGAATTGGATGTGACCGATGTTGAACAAGTTGTTTCGGTGATATCAAGCCTTAATATTTCATTTGGAAAAATTGACTATTTATTTAATAATGCAGGTATTGCCATAGGTGGAGAGATCAGAGATTTAAATGTTAACCATTGGAAAAAGGTGATTGATGTAAATCTAACTGGACTGATGGCTTGTTCGAGTGAGGCTTTTAGGTTCATGAGCAAGATGAAACAAGGTCATATTATTAATATCACATCCATATCTGGCTTGTTTAAATATACGCCTTTAAGTACACCATATGCCGTTTCAAAGCATGGAGCTGTGACTTTCTCCAAGGCACTCCAATTAGAAGCCCAGGATTTTAATGTAAAGGTGACGACAGTTTGTCCTGGCGCTATAAAAACAGGGATTGGAAAAAATATGGAGTTTGTGAATTCCAATGAAAAAATGAGACAACAGTCAATCGAATTTATTGAAAAAGGCATTTCTCCAGAATTAGCATCTCAAGAAATATTAAAAGGAGTTGTGCGAAATAAGAAGGAGATTGTGTTTCCCAAAGGCTTTAGGAACTACTATTATTTAACTAAGATTTTTCGATCTCTAGAAAAAAAGATGTGCTTGAAGATGATTCGTGATTTTAGAGAAAATATTCGATTAAATTAATGGGGCTAATACATTAAGACGACACTCTTCTTTGAATTATTTATCTCCACTAGAATATGGAAGATTATTAAATTCAAGAGAAATTGCTGCATGACTTAACTATTTGTCCACATTTTGTTGCAAGTTCACTTGCAAGTCCAGCGAATTTAAAAAGTCCCCCTTTGAAGGGGGATACAGGGGGATGTTAAAGGATTAATTCAAAAGCATGAGTAAAAATAAAATTATACCTTACAGAAAAGATCTTAAGATTTTAGCTAGAAAGCTTCGTAAGGAAAGTACGCTTGCAGAGGTTTTATTATGGTGTGAACTTAGAAATAAACAAGTGTTGGGTTTTCAGTTTCATAGGCAAGTTCCTATTCTTGATTATATTGTTGATTTTTATTGCCATGAATTATGTTTAGCTATAGAAATTGATGGAGAAAGCCATTCTATTGAAACAATTGCATTGAATGATGTGAATAGACAAAAACGTTTGGAAAGTGAAGGCGTAAGGTTTTTACGTTTTGATGACTTAGATGTAAAGCAAAATATGGGAACTGTTGTAAATTATATTATCAATTGGATTGAGAAGAATTTTGAAATGTAATAAAACACTCCCCTTTATCCCCTCTCAAGAGGGGAGTTTGGAAAGAAATTTTAATTGCGAAAGGATCGATACAGTTCACTAGGTAGTTTACTAGTCCCCCTTTGAAGGGGATGTAAAGGGTGAAAAAGCACTAAAAATTATTAATTAAAATTCACCTCTTAATCTCCTCTCACAACAGGATTTAAAACGTTCATTCAATTACGACGTAATTGATCTATTTAATTAGATTATATTAAGACGCAGGAAGTATAATTAAATATTCTAAAGCCATGAAAAAAACAATTGTTCCTATCTTTATTTTAGTACTACTGTCAATAATATCCTGTTCTGATGAAGAATGCGGTGAATGTTTTACACCTCCAAAATTTTTTATTTTCGATTTGGTTGACAAGGAATCAGGAGAAAATGTGTTTGCGAGTGGTAGATACAGTTCTGATGATATCGAAGTTTTAGATGCCTCAGATCGTCGCGTTGAATTCGAATTTATTAAGGATGAAGATTTTAATATCATTGAAATAAGAACAATAGGCTGGCAAACAGAAATAGTGAACTATAGAATCAATATTGGAGAAGATAATATATTCGATTTATATGTGGATGCTGAAAGATTAAGTGAAGACTGTTGTTCATTTACCAGATATAAAGAAATTGAAATTAGCAATGCAGAATATACACACGATTCACTGACAGAAACTTATACGATTATCGTAGAATAAAATCATTAAAATGACAGAACAAACACCTGACCACTGGTTAACCATTGCTAAAAAAATCAATTCAATTGCTCAATCAGGATTGACTTTCACCAAAGACAAGTACGATAGAGAGCGTTATACCGAACTGCAGAATTTAAGCATTCAGATACTGAATCATATTACAGATATCGATTCGAAGAAGCTAGAATTTATTTTCAATAGAGACATAGGGTATCAAACGCCTAAGGTAGGGGTAAGAGCCATTATTTTTCAGGAAGATAAAATTCTGTTGGTAAAGGAAAGAATGGATGATAAATGGTGCCCTCCAGGTGGCTATGCCGATACGGGGATGCTACCAAGTGAGATTGCTATAAATGAGGTGAAAGAGGAATCAGGATACGATGTGAAGCCCATCAGAATACTGGGTTTAATCGATTACAATAAACATCAGGACAGACCTTTCCCGTTTGATCTCTATCAATTGTTTATGGAATGTGAAATTATTGGGGGTGAGCCTACAGCCGGACTAGAAACCTCTGATGTCGGCTTTTTCGATATCGATAATCTTCCCGAATTATCAGATCGTAGAGTGACTAAAGAGCAGATCTTAAAAATGCATGAATTGTATAAAAACAAGCAACTTGACCCAATTTTTGATTAGATAATCTCCCAAAAGAGGAATTTAATAAGTTCCCCCTTTGAATTACGAAGTAATCGACTTAGTCAACGGGATAAAGGGGGATGTTATAGCGTAATCAAATATAGCTAAAGAACAAAATATGAAAAAAAGTATTGCCTTATTAATTGCGGTCTTATGCCTGTCAGGTTTTAGTCAAGTATTAGGTCAAAAAAAGCTGAACAAATGGGAAGGCGCTTTGTTGGTTCAAGGTTTTGAGCTGAATTTGATTTTCAAATTTAATAAAGAAACTTGTTTAATCGATGTTCCAGCACAAGGTGTTATGGATTATCCAGCATCGGAGTTCAAAATTGTAAATGATAGCGTCTACATGAGCTTTACAGGTTTGTTTCAAGCGCAATTTGTTGGAGAGAATCAATCTGATACGCTTATTACCGGAAATTGGTTGCAATCAGGACAAAGTATGCCTTTGGTTCTGAGAAGAAAAGAAGAATATAACAGGCCACAAAGCCCAAAATCCCCTTTACCTTATAAGACAGAGGACGTATCTTATTTTAACCAAGATACAAGCATTCGTTTTGCGGGAACTTTAACACGTCCTAAAAAAGGAGGGAAGCACCCAGTGGCCATTCTGATTACGGGAAGCGGACAACAAGATCGAGATGAAAGCATCATGGGGCATAAACCCTTTTTAGTGATTGCTGATTATCTGACTAGACAAGGCATTGCTGTTCTGCGAGTAGACGATAGAGGTATAGGAGGAAGTACAGGTAGAGAAACATTGAAGAATGCAACCTCCTACGATTTTGCGATGGATGTGGTGGCAGGAATTAATTATCTAAAAAGCAGAGCAGATATCGATCAACAGTCCATTGGTTTGATTGGTCACAGTGAAGGCGGACTGATTGCTTCAATACTAGGTGCTCAACGTAAGGATTTGGCTTTTATCGTATCCCTAGCTGGAGTTGGCGTATCAGGTAAAAGGTTGATGAGTTCTCAAATAAAGAAATCCTTGATCCGTACCCTTCCTACCATTAGCGTAGATAGTATTATTCGCTTTGAGAAAAGAGCCATGTCGATTATCTTACATCAAGATGATAATAGGCGTGCAGAAGTTAGTATCGGACAGGCTTTGGTTGGTCCTTGGCTGCAAGGCCAAGATCAGGCTGTGAAGGAGTATTTTGCGATGAAAAAGGTTGATGGCTTTGATGTTTGTGAATTAAAAACGGTAATGCTACGTTATAAAAAAATGATGATTCCTTGGTTTCGATATTTTTTAGCTTACCACCCCTCGGAATTTCTTTCAAAAGTGGAAGCACCTTTTTTAGCATTGAATGGGGAAAAGGATACTCAAGTTTTAGCAGATCTAAACTTAGGAGGAATAAAGCGAATTTTCAATACTTGCGGAAAAACCAATTACAAAACGAAGTCTTATCCTAATCTCAATCACTTCTTTCAGAATTGTGAAACGGGTTATATCGATGAGGTTGAATCAATAGAAGAAACCATATCCGAAGAAGTTTTAAAAGATATGGGGCTTTGGATTAATAAACAACTAACGAGAGAATAAGTGATATGATCGTAAAATCAGAAGATGCCAAGAAACGAGAATTTAAAGGCGTGGAATTTGAAGTCTTGTCAACAGGCGAAAAGTCGATGATGACGAAGATGAAATATAAAAAAGGAGATAATGTACTCTTTCATTCTCATCCTAACGAACAATGTGGCTACGTGCTTTCAGGTGAACACATCATTCGAATTAATGACACAACAGAGGTTCTTAGGGCAGGAGACACATACGCAATTCCAGAGAATGTGGAACATGCCTGGGAAGTCATTGAAGCAGGTGAAGCCGTTGATGTCTTTACACCGCCACGATACGACTACATCTAAAATAGATAATTATTAAAAAGCATGCTTCGAAAGAATCATTTTTATTAGATAATAATAGATGTTCAGGTAAAGTGACCTACTGAGACGATGACTTCCACTGACCTGAATAAATTATCTCTGTAAAAATAAAAGTAGATTAAGCTGTTCTCGAATCCTTAAGATTCTGGAACAGCTTTTTTTAATGCTATGAGGTGAGATTAAGTGAGTGTTAAATTATTAGAATAGGCCGATGAGTCCTTTGGCAAAGCCGATAATTGTTCTATTTTCGCAGGCTGAAAATTGCAAGCATATAGCCTGTTTTATATTGGTGATGATTGAAATAGAGACAAAGTGAAATGCTCAATTTGGTTCATGAAAACTTGTGACTGCTGATAACAGCTATGCTATATGTCCATAAAATAGAATAAGACTCAGATGAATTATAAAATGTTAGTGCTCGATCTTGACGATACGCTTTTGCGCGATGATCATAGCATATCAGATCGGAATAAAGAGATGTTGATGAAAGCACAGGAGCAAGGTGTGTATGTTGTATTGGCATCGGGCCGTCCGACACCAGCTATGCTTCAATATGCCGAGCAGCTTGATTTGAAAAAGTACGGTTCGTATATTATCTCGTACAATGGGGCGGTTATTACGGATTTAACTAAGCAGACAACTATCTTCGAACAAAGTCTTTCCAAAGAACAAATTCACAGTTTGCACGATTTTAGTATGGCAAATAATGTGGATATTATAACATATACATCGGATAGTATCATTAGCGAGACCTGTTCGAAATACATCGATGTCGAGCTGGAAATAACGCAAATGAAATTCAATAAGGTAGACTGTTTTAAATCGGCTGTGACAGAATCTGCTGTAAAATGTCTGCTTTTGGAGGAGCCTGAATACTTAAAAACCGTTGAAACCAAATTGAAGAAAGAGAAACCAAATAAGAGCGTCTCTCTATCGAAACCCTTTTTTCTTGAGGTAATGCCTCAGGGAATTGATAAAGCAGCCAGTATTGCTCGTTTGGCTGAGAAGTTAAATATTCGTCAAGAGGAGATTATTGCTGTAGGTAATGCAGGAAATGACTTGACTATGGTTGAGTATGCTGGTTTAGGCGTTTGGGTCGATAATGTGACGCCAGAGCTTCGTGATCGTGCCGATGTTATTGTGGCATCAAATAATGATCATGGTGTTGCCGAAGTGGTAGAACGATATATTATCATGAACTAAAAACCAATTCTAATAAAGAGATTTGAATAATCTTTAAAAATTCGAAGTAATATATGAAAAGCGAAGCCTAAATGGTTTCGCTTTTTTTGTAAGCGAAAGGGACAGGATAAAGAGCGTGGAGTTAGTTTTCATCGTATATTTTCAATAAAATGATATTATATATATTGTTTTAAACTTCCAATTATGTAGATGGATTCTATTTTATGTCAATTGACTGTTTTAACATGTGTCTATATATTGTTTGATTTCTAGTTTTTCATAAATTTGATACTAATTGTTTTTTTAAGCCACTTACTTCAATTCAGGCATGGTTTTTGGTAGTCTGATCAATGTTAAATATGATAAAATGGATAAGCTAATTCAATTAAATACACAAAACATATCTGAAGAACATATTTGTTGTGCCATTTCCGATAAAAAATGCTTTGAAAGTTATCAAGCAAAAAAGAATTGGCTGAAGCATGAGTTTAAAAAAGGCTATGTATTTAGAAGGTTAGACGAAAGAGCAAAAGTATTTATTGAATATGGCCCTGCTGAAGATGCTTGGCTTCCCATTACTGCTTCCAATTATCTGAACATTAATTGTTTCTGGGTATCTGGAAAGTATAAAAAGAATGGACATGGGAAAGCTTTATTACACTCAGCTATTGAGGATGCAAAATCACAGGGTAAAGATGGCTTAATGACTGTTGTAGGAACAAAGAAGTTTCATTTTATGAGTGATGGGAAATGGTTCCAAAAACAAGGTTTCGAAGAAGTGGATAGAACCGAAAGTGGCTTTAGTCTTTTAGCAATGAAATTAAAGCCTAGGGCAGCAAAGCCAAGCTTTAATCCATATGTTAAGAGTGGGGAATGTTCAGAGAAGAATGGTATTGTTGTTTATTATTCCAATCGTTGTCCTTTTGCTGAATTTCATGTCCATTCATCCTTGGTAGAAACAGCAGCGAAAAGAAAGTTGCCTTTGAAAATAATTAAACTCGAAAGTATGGAGCATGCTCAAATGGCTCCTAGTCCGGCAACTATTTTTAGTCTGTTTTATAATGGAGAATTTGTAACAACGGATATTAGCGTTTGTATGGATTCGAGATACGATAAAGTAATGGCCAAAGAACTAGCATCTAAGGTAAGAGTTTAAAAGTGTAAATATAATAACTGACATTAAGTCAAGAATAAAATAGGGCGTATGAAGATTAGCAAGTTAAGAGAAAAACTAGAGAATCAGAATTCAAATTTTGAAATTATTCATCACGAAAAACCAATTAAATCACGAAGTGATGCTTTAGATTTTTTTAGCTTAGAGGAAATGGTTCCAACTTTAATTGTAAAAGCCGATATGGATTTTTATGCTTTAATAATTTCAGGAGGAAGAGAGCATATTGATTTCGAAATGGTAAAGAAATTATTAGCATGTCATAAAATTCGCATGGCTAACAGGCAGGAAATCCTTGATAAGTTTGGAATGGAAACGGGACACATACCTTTAATAGGTCATGAACTGCCATGTATCATCGATAATCGAATTTTTAAGAATGAATATGTTTATGGTGGGACAGGTGATTTGTATCATACTTTAAAGATTAATCCGAATGATCTTGCTAAAGCTAACAGAGTTGCACTGCAATTCGATTGATAACAGCATTTCTGAATATTAATCTTATCACAGAACTTTATCTGAATATGAAAACTTTAATTAAAGAATGCCTCGCCATATTTGTCTTACTAAATCTTTCATCATGTATGATTCAGGAACCAATCTCTGTAACTGCACCAGAGAATAATAATAGCTATGAGATAGAATATTTATTCGAGCATGAGGGTTGTAAAATGTATCGTTTTATGGATAATGGAACTTATGTTTATTTTTCTAATTGCAATAATGATGTAACTCATGTTGTTAACGATTCAGTTCAAATGCGAGTGATTGATAAATCGAATAGTCAGATCTCGAAATAATAATTGAAGGGTCATGGCTGATTAGGCTAGTCAAAATATTAAGTTCTACATGGGAAAGAAAATATTTACTGAGAAACAGATTAATACTTCCGCTTTTTTAGCAGGACCTATACCACCAGGAGTGTTAATTTGTAAAAATTACATTGCTTTAGGAAAAGCACGATCTGCTTATTTGACTATCATCTTTACTTTTCTTTTTACAGTTATTTTCTTTTATGGCTTATTGCAAGTACCTGAAGTCATAATGGATAAGATTCCCAACTTGGTTTTTACGGCTTTTTATGCTGTAATCGTAGCAATAGCATTTAGATTTCTGATGCATAAGGATGTGTCACAGGCTTTAGAAAATGGCGCAAGCAAAGGTTCTAATTGGGACGTTGCTGGAACAACAGTTTTGGGTTTTATTTTGAATTTAGGTATTATCTTCACTTTGGCCTTGGAGCAGCCCTACTATGAATGTGAGTATAGGGAAGTTGATGGGAATGAGCTTTATTATGAATCAGATCAAGTCCCTATAAATTCAGTAGACTTGCTTTCTGAACAATTAATACAGCTTAGTTTCTTTGAACCTAATAGTGGTAATATTGCTAAATTAGAGATGATAGGTGATGCATATCAAATTACTTTGCTTGTAGATGAAGAATATTGGTCAAACGCTGATTTAGTTAATGAATTGATTGGTTTTAAGTTATTTATGCAAGTTGAATTCGGACGAGAAACATTTCTTCAGCTTGAAGCTGCTACACTATCTGGCAAAGTAAATCGTAAGCACTTGTAAAATAGATTTATAATCTAATTATTATTTGTAAAAAATGGTGGAAATAACTATAGTGAGAACATTACTTCTATTTATTATTCCTCTTTAATCTATCAAAATCTCAATCCCATCTGCCAGCCAAACCAGTATTGGTTTTTTAGGCTACTCACTGCCTTGTCTAAATAATAATTACCAAAGAAAATGGAATTTCTTTTCGATAGTTTTGAATTACTGATAAGATTTTGTTCTTTATCTGGACTACAGAAATTAAACGACGGACCAGCGCTAAGAGTCATGTGTTTGCTGAGTTTAAAATTGAATCCCAATTGAGCTCGGTATAAATCTCCAGCAAAAAGATCGTAGTCAGAATCGGTATTAAACAGGGCAGAGCCTGATAAATCTAGATTGACTGAGAATTTTCGATGAGGATTTGTTGTGTAGCCCACACCATAGGCACCATTGAGGTATTTTCCTGCTCCAATTTTTAGGAAACTGTAAAGATTTTTGCCGCCTGTTTTATAGGCGGTGTTAAAATAAAAAGTCTCGTCAGAAGAAAACTCCCATTTATGATAGCCATTCTTTATGATATTAACTAAACCAATAGGAAAACCATGCTCAATTGTATCAGCGTAGTTGATGAGTCCAAATTGTATGCCTCTCAGCTTTTCAGTATGGTTGTATAGCGCTGACATTTGTAAACCATTGGTGGTTCCTCTTACGTAGTTAATACCAGCAGTAACTTGAATACCATCTACCGAATTAGCTTGATTGTACGCAGCACTGGCCTGTAAGTTAATTCGTTCACCACCATGCATATTAATGCCACCACTCACTTGTCCGTTCCAACCTTTGTATTGTAAGCTATCCAATGATTTTGCAGCTGCTATATTCATGGCACCTGCAATTTGAATCCCTTTTATATCGCCTTTTACTCGGTTAATAGCACCTGCAACTTGAACACCATCCATATCACCTAAGTTGGTATTAACGGCACCTGCAACTTGAACACCTTTTACATCGTTACCGACAACATTTAGAGCTCCGGCAATTTGTACACCCTTGATTTCCTGACGGATGATATTGGCAACTGCACCAATTTCGACACCATCAATATTTGCAGAATAGCCAGCAATAATATTCAAGGATAAGTTGTTTGTTACCAGTCCATTCGTGAGTCGGTTGGTTCCCCATGATGGAATAAATGAGACTTGAGCAAAGCGAACTTCTTGTACATTCAGGTTATTGGATACATAAAGCGATTTTTTGGGTACCATCAGATTAACAACACCAACGTCTTGAAGTTCCTTATAGGTGTAGGCCCAATCAAGAGATTTCGTTTGAATGCCATCGGCGTAAAGCGATTTATCCTTAAAAACGGTTTGTATTTCCCAAGGTTTAAGAGAGATATTAAGTTTGCGCTGATGATTGGCATTTACAAAGGCAATGGTGTCTTTATAGCCTTTGCAACTATAGTTAATACTTAGGTTCTGATCACCTTCTAATCGAAGTGAATAACGACCATCAGGATTGGTAATGAAGGAAGCTTGACGATTCACCTCGTATACTATCGCATTCTCAAGAGGATTGCCATCCGAATCGGTAATTACACCAGATAATATCCACATGCTATGGTTCATGGCATCTTTAGTCTTAGCTCTTAAAATAACATGCGAACCAACAACTTTATAAGTAAATCGACCTTGGAAGAGTTCGTCAAGAATCTCTTCTAAAGACTGTTTCCCTTTTATGGAAATCATTTTGTTAGGATCAACATGTAAAGCATTGTATGAAAAGTTAAAGCCTCCAAGTTTTTCGAGTATAAATAGAGTCGATTCAGTACTCTGGTTTTTAACATCCAGATGAATCTGTTTCTCCAGAAAGTTTTGAGCCTGTACCTTCCCATTAAGGAAAATACAGGCTAGTGCTATTGATAGAATCAGAGCTATTTTATTCATTCTCTTTTAAATCTGATAAAGTATATGTATTGCCTTCTTTAATGTAAGTCAAGTTAAAAGTTTTGCAAATAACTCGAATGACTTTCTCCACATCTTCGTCAATAAAAGAGGAGGAGTAGTCTAAATTATTAATGTCTTGATTACTTGTCTTTATCTCAACACCGTAACACATTTCCAAGCTCTTAAAAACATCCTTTAATTTTTTATTTCTAAAGGATAATCTTTTGTCAACCCAGAAAAAGGCAGATGAATTACTGGACACTTGTATAATTGTATCCTGCTGATTGGAGATAAGTCCACCTTCATTTTTGTTAAGAATCAGAAATAGCGTATCGGTTTTCGTTTTGTTAGGTCGGAAGAGTTCAACACGGCCAGAGTTGACATCTACAGCAATATCACCATTATCCTTAATCTTTAGCTTGAAACTTGTCCCCAATACCTTTACGCCACCAATGCCAGCATGAACAATGAATGGTCGGAGTGTATCCCTTTTCACATTAAAGTAAGCTTCACCTTTTAATTTGACAATACGCTGTTTGCTTTTTGAATTGTGATAGCTGATTTGTGCTAAGTTGTTTAAATGAATTTCAGATCCATCTGGTAATGTATCGTGTAGAACTGTTTGATTATTGTTGGCAAATAAAATTTCATTTTGTATTGAAGCATCATCCAAATACCAATTGAACAAGCCAAATAGAACCAGGATAGATGCAGCAACTGAACTGATTAATGTAATCCGAAATTTAGAAAATCTTTGAATAGAAGGTGAATCCTTTTTTTCATATTCTTGAATATGTTTCGAAAGCTTAGACCAAGCCTGTTTCTTATCGACAGGAATGGGCTTCGGTATTAGTTTGCCACTCTCTAACCAAAGCTGTTCCAATTGGTCTAAGTGTTTACGATTTTCTTCTTTCTCCTCCAGCCAACTCATGACAATCCTTTGTTCTTCCTTATTGGTTTCACCTAAAAGGAACTTTGCAAGGAAAGTATCATCTATATGTTGTTTATTGTTTTTCATGTACAATTAAATTCTCTTAGGCTGATTTTCTTGTTTGGTATTTTGTTTGTCTCATAAGTAGGACAATTGAAATTGGTTTTAACCCTATTCTCCATTAAAAAACTGATGAAAAAACAGAAGGATAAGGGGAAGGTATTCGGCCAATTCCTTGCGTAAAAATTGCAATGCTTTTCCCATTTGGTTTTCTACGGTTTTCACCGATAGACCGAGTTGTTCGGCAATCTCCTTGTATTTGAGTTGTTCATACCTGCTAAGAATAAAGATTTTCTTTCTTTGCTCAGGAAGAAGATCGATACTAGCTCTTATTTTAAGTTCTAATTCAGAAGCATTCATAGGATCTCGATCTATTTGCTCACTGTATTCAATCTCTTCTTGATTATGCTCTTTGTATTTTTCTCGAACATTAATGTGTTTAATCAAATTGAGGCAAGCATTTCGAACAGAACGATACAAATAAGATTCCATCGAACTTTCAATTTTAATATCAGTACGATTGATCCATAATTTGAAAAACACCTCTTGAGCAATCTCCTCAGAGCCTTCTTGTTCTTTAAGAAAATTGTAGGCATAGGCACACAAACGACTATAGTGGTCGTTGAATAAAGCTTCGAAATCCTTTCGATTAATGCATTCTGCTTGTGTCGTATTCTGTATAGTCAATAGTTAAAAAAATTATGAGCAATAAAGGTAAAATATTTTTTATGATGATGAGGTGATAATTATCTCCTTTGCCTTTTAAACAAAGCTTCCACGCAAAGAACTGGGTAGAAACAGCCCCTTGCGTGGTCAATTTGATTCAAAAAGATCCAATAATGTTAAAAATACAAGATATACTGTATGCTTGGAAGAATAGACAGTTGTTCTGCATCTTCAATTTCGTGAGTTGCACTATTGTATCTCTCCATTATTTTAGCCTTGTTATTACTGACATTCTTAATATCTATTTTGAACTCATGTTGTGTTTTTTTACGATTCACTTTATAAGATATTGAAGCACTGAGAATGAACAGATCATCACCTTGCTTGGTAAATTCGCTATTCGCTTTATAAATGGTTTCACCAGCTTCTAGACTTTTAGCCAAATCTACAGGCGTATAATATTGGCCACCTCTAAAGGAAATTTTTCCATTTAAGCCAATTCTATTTTTATCATTTTCTCCAACTTTATACTCTTTCCCCATTATTAAATTCGCGGCATAATTCCCATTGTATCTCGAATTGCGTTCAATACCATCCAGAGCAGTGAATTTGGATTCATATAAAGAACCTGTAAGTAAATAATAGAAATTGTTGTGAAAGAATCGCTCCAACGTCAGCTCAACACCATAGTTTTTTCCACTTCCTTTATTTACAAAGTCATAATCAGCCATATCATCTTTTATATCCTGAAGCACAATTTTACTGTTCGGATCGTTTTCAACAGCTACATCGCATAAATCTTGATAATAAGCTTCAAGTTTGAAGTGCAAATGGCGATTTAGCTGATTATTATAACCCAATACATAATGTCTGGCTTTACTCATTTTTAAATCGGTATTGGGGGTGTATGCTGTATTATTTGCGTCCTGTAATTGTACGAAATAGGTCGACAGATTTTCTAGTTTGCTATGCACACCAAAACCGAAGGATAACGATTGATTGGATAAGAACTGATACTTTAAGCCAAACCTAGGTTCAATGCTGTAGTCGTTGTTTAATTCGAAATAGCTAGCATGAACTCCTGTTACCATATCCAACCTTTTTGTGATTCTGTATTTCCAGTTGATATAGGATTGGAATAGATGCGAATGACCATCAGAATTGAGATCGGTTATGAATCTTCCTTCATTTTTATAGTCATTCATACTTCTTATATCGAAGCCTAAGCGTGTATATTCGACACCTGCTTTTAAACTATGACTAGCATTTAGCTTTGTGTTGAATGTGGATTGATATTTGATATAATCGTGTTGGTATTTTGCTTTTGACGCGACGAACAAGTTATTGTCATCCCCAATAAATCTGCCTTGTTCTTTACGATAGGTTGAGGAAAATGCGAGAGTGTTTTTTAGATATGATTTCTTGCTAATGGGAAGCAAATTGGATATTCCAAGAACAGAAAGATCAGATTCTATATCGTACTCACCTAGGGTAAGGGTTTCTTCCTCATTTTCTTCTTTAACCAGCATATTACTTTTCCCGAAAAGACCAAAAAGGGTAAAGGTTCCTGCATTTTTGCTTGGCAATACGATTTTAAACGATCCATCCTGATATTTAGGAACGCCATCGAAATCTACAATGCCGGCTTTATCCAGAAGCTCAAGTGAAGAATAACGATAATTTGCTAAATAGGACCCCTCGTAATTCTTTTTTAAAGGGCCTTCAGCCGTAAAATCGAGACCAATTGTACTAAAGCCGAAAGCTTGCTCGTGCTTGGCATTATTTCCCTTGCGAAGATTAATATCGAAAATTCCAGAATAGGCATTCCCATATTCAGCTGTAAAGGCTCCCGTGAAGAAATCAGAATTACGAAGCATGCTACTGTTTAAAGCATTAATGGGACCACCCGTTGAACCATCATTGGCAAAATGATTGGGATTGGGAATCTCTATGCCTTCCATACGCCATTGAATTCCCCTGGGCGAGTTACCTCTTACAATAATTTCATTGGAGCCTTCACCATCATTCGAAACACCAGCGTAGCCCGATACCATTCTTGCAGGATCATTCAATGAACCTGAATAGCGGCTGGTTTCTTCAACAGTAAAGGCTTGTCCGCTGACCGTTGCCATTTTATTAAGCGTTTCGTGTTTGGCTGTTTTCGGATAAACTTTAACCTCATTAATTTGGGTAAGCGATTCAATCAACTCAATTTCTAAAACGACTTCTTTAGCTGAGCCCACTTCAATATTCGGAATTGTTTTAGACTCGTATCCTAAACAGCTGATGTGTAATGAAACGCGACCAATGGGAACTTGTTTTAGAATAAATCGCCCATTCATATCACTCGCAGTTCCTTTAAACGGATCCGATTTTAGAATGACAATATTAGCTCCAATGAGGGCCTGTTTTGTTTCATGGTCGGTAAGCTTACCTCGTATTGTTTGGTCGTATTGTTTCTTTAAAGATTGCCCTTTGGTCAGTGGAGTCCAGAAGAGCAACAAGAATAGAATAAACATGCAATTTCTTATTTTCATGATGATTGTGTCGTGTTAGTATTATTTTAAAATCATCAGGAAGACAATCGAAGAAGAAAATACCCCCATTAGGAGTAAAAAATATTTTGAATTAATGCATAATGAAATCAAGATGTAACAATAAAAGATGCGTTTTTTGAAATCAATACTTGTAATAATGCTTTCATAGTATTAATACTATTCTGTTTCTAGAAAGACTAGAATCAATAAGTTACAGCTTCTGCTTATTTGATGTGGAATTCTTGAAGTGATTTTTATTTTATTGTTATGAAGTGCTTTTTTCTTGTTTTGAAAAAAGGTGACTCACATATGCCGAGGCTCATTATTTTTTCGTTAACTTCAATGTTGTGATGCATTGATCTAGAGTGGTTCTGTAATTGTTGGTTTTTGTTATGTAAGTCAGAGTTAGGTTTGTGTATTTCATCTTTATATAATTTAGACACCTGTAGTAAAATAGTTTATGATTAAAGAAGAGCCAAAAGTCGAAGTGAGTTCTGCATTGCGTGTATTTGATATTTCATACAACTCGATTTTTGATGGTCCAGGTACACGAGTAGTTGTTTTTTTTCAGTCCTGTAATGCCAACTGTACCTGGTGTCATTCACCACATTCTCAAAAAAACACATCACCTTTACTTTTTGTCGAAGACCATTGTATCCTTTGTAAACGTTGCGAATCTGTCTGTAATAACAAGGTTCATCTTTTCGAAGGATTAAAGCATATTTTGAATAGGGAAAACTGTACGCAATGTGGTAAATGTATATCGGCTTGTCCAAATTCGTCTGTTTATAATTCGGCAGGTGTATTGCGTTTACCTACCAATAAAACAAGTGTGTCAGATCTGTTCCAGTATTTACGTCCTCATCTTAAGATGATAAAAAAGATAGGCGGTATCACTCTTAGCGGAGGAGAAGCATTACTGCAGAAAGAAGCTGTAGTCGAATTATTGAAATTGTGTAAGCAAAATGGTATAAATACAGCAATAGAAACATCTGGTTTATTACCCCTTAGGTATTACAAAGATTTAGATGGCTTGGTTGATTATTGGCTTTTTGGAATGCGGTTTACAACTAATTATCCTAAAAACAGACACTGCGAATTGATTTATAATTCCTTAGAAGTGATTAAATCATATGGAAGTGAGATTTTGCCTCGCATTCCTGTTGTCCCTGGACATACCGATACCCAATGGTATTTACAGGCATGTATTGAGCTTTTACAACAAAATCAGATAAAACGCATTTTTGTCAGCCCTTGGAACAGCGAGGCTGATCATTATTATAAATTAAGTGGAATTGAAGAAGGCTTTACAATGCCATCATTCGAAACGACTAGAATGAGTGAAAAGAAAATAAAGGATTTTTTTATCGACAATAAAATTGCAGTTACAGATATAACAGATTACGATTATAGTTAATGTTTATTTATTACCTAATAAAATTGAAATGAAAAAAGACAATGAAATTTGGGAAAAAAAAGGTTTTAATTATGACGAAACACCTAGGGTTAAGTCGCTTCAAAATAGTCTTATCGATCGCAGTTTAACCGACAGGTCCGGCGAGTGGTTTGTTCTGGATGAGTTGGATAAAAAAGCACAAATAGTTGACCGTGTTTTAGATGATGGCACTAAAATAAAGGGGAAGTATTCCGACAAATCAGTTATTATCCGACGAGCAAGGGCTATTGATGCCATGCTGAATGCAATGACTGACGGTGATTCATTTAAAAACACATTAACCTCGGAGATTTTTCCTGACGATTTGCTTTTGGGAACAATGACTATGGGATCGAATGGTTTGGGTAAAATTTTCCCCAATTATTTAAACGAAGGAGAGAAAAGAGCGGGTGCGATTACTAACAGGAGTTCGCTTTCTTTATTCGGTCATAATTCTATTAATTACGAAGACTTGGTCAATAAGGGCTTGGATGAGGTTATTCGTAAATGTGATGCTGGAATTAATAAACAGAAAGAAGAAATTAAGACATATGAATTGAAGATTAAGACTTGTGATGAAAATCTGAGTAAGGAAAATGATGAAGATGATATCTTAACATTGAAATATGCCAGAAAGACGCATGAAAAAAATAGAGACCTAAAAGTAAATCAGCAAGATTTCTATCAGTCTGTAAAAATTTCATGCCAAGCGGTAATCGATTATGCTGAGCGATTTGCTCAAAAGGCCGAGGATCAGATCAAATTTAGCACTAAGCAGCGTGGGCTTGAACTTCAAAAGATGGCCGATATAGCTAGAACAGTGCCAAGAGGGAAAGCGACTAATTTTCGTGAAGCGGTGCAAAGTATTTGGTTTTTTCATTTGTCATTGCATGCCAGCATGAATTTTATTTCGTTGGGCCGACTCGATCAGGTTTTAAACCCATTATTAAAAAAGGAGAGAAAAGCTGACTATGGTAAATGTTTAGAAATTTTTGAATGCTTTTTAATTAAAGCAGCGTGGCGCCTGAATTTGGATCTTTCTCCTTCGAATATTGCTAAGCAAGATCATGTCGATAACGCAACTGTTTTGGGCGTTAACCCTTATTTGATTGATCAAAAAGCGGGCGTTAATAATTTTCTTCAGAATATAATTATTGGTGGAGTTAAACCTGATGGCAGTGATGCTACAAATGATTGTACTTATTTAATATTACGAGCATTCCGTAATGTGAATTTGTCAACACCAGGCCTGTATATTAGAGTTGGGGATAAGACGCCGAACGATTTAAAAATAGCTATAGCTGACACTTGGAATACAACTAAGAATAATCCTGCAATAATCAATGATAAATCGATGATTCCTGCTATGCGTAAAACGCTTGAGCAAGGTTCGGAAGCAACTAAAAAGCAGATTTATTATGCCATGAAAGGGCAGTTTGACGATTTAGATCTTCCCGATTATATAAAAAGGCAGATTGTTAAAGCTTTCGAGAAGGAATTATCAGAAGATGATAAGGAAAGAATTGCTGAAGAGATTTATCAGAATACATTAACTGAACTGGCAAATGATTATTGTGTAGATGGTTGCTGGGAACCTATTTTGAATGGAAAATCAGATTGGACTTTCTCTATGCTATGTGCATTGACCCCTTTGGAGTGTGCATTGAACGAAGGAGCCATGCTTTCCAACGATCCTGAATTGTTAAGAGGAGAGAAACGAGCGCCTCGATCAGTTAAGCCAACAAGTTTTGATTCTTTAATGCGGGCGTTTTCTCAACAGCTCAACTTCTTTATGGATCAAAATATCACTTCGCTATTTCTGTACTATATGATGGATGAGTATGCCTGTCCTTCGCCATTGCTTTCTACCTATATTGATGGTTGCATGGAGTATGGTCGGGATAAATCGTGGGCTGGAGCCCGATATAATATTGGTGGCGTCATCATGTCCGGGGTTCCCGATGTTGTGAATACCTTGGCTGCCATTAAAAAGTGGGTTTTGTTCGATGACCAAAAGACTGGTGATAAATTGGATGAATCCATTAACCAGAAGTACGATTTGGATCTTGTTATAGATGCCTTACGTAATAATTTTATTTGCGGTAATCCTCTTGATACTGAGACTCAGGATTTGTTCGATAAGATCAAAATTGATTTTAGAACCAATAGTCCAACATTTGGAAATAACGACAGCCATGCGGATGAAATTTGCCAAAAAGTGTTAGACTGTTATGAGCTTGCGGTAACACGATCGTCTAAATTTGCCAAAGCGACTTTCCAAAATAAGCCTGAAGAAGATAAGAAACATGAAATTATAGCTCGACGAAGTATATCTGGTTATTACGGTAAATCATTGGAAGAAAGGTTTGGTTTCTTTAATATGATGATTTCTGCGGGTCTAGGTACATTTGAGCAATACAATTGGTCTGGAAAAGGGAATGCAGCTTCGGCTGACAGATTAAGAGGAGAGCCTTTGGCACCTAATTTTTCACCTGTTTCAGGAACTGTTCACAACGGTATTGCTGGTATCACCGAAACTTTGGGGAAATTATCTCTTGAGAGGTTTGCTGGTGGTGTTATTACCGATATGTGTGTCGAGAAACCATCTAATCCTCAAGGAGAACTAGAAGGTATTCTTGAGGCCTTTATAGAAGCTAAAGGAGGCATGATGACTCTAACAATTGGAGACAAGGAGCTTTACACTAAGATATATCAGGAAATTATTGCTGCGCAGAAAGTTAATTCTCCTGAGCTTACGCAACAAATGCTTAAGCAGTATGCTCATGTAAATGTACGTATAGGGGGTTGGCAAACACCTTTTGTTACGCTGCCATTTTCACATATGAAGAATTACATACACCGACCTGTTGAAATAGAAAAGTTTGAAAAAGAAAATATAATGGAAATAAGCTAAAAAATCGTAGTTTAAGTTAAATTTTTCAAAAAAGACTCATGTTAAAGCTATCGGATAAACTCATGTTTATCCGATAGCTTTTGTTATGCACATGGAAAAGTAAGCTAAAAGGCGAAGAACTTGAATTACGCTTAAAAAGCGTGTTAAATTGGCTAAAAAGAACGCGAGAAAAGAAATAGGATCTTGGTGTTATTATTCAGGATGAATTTATATTGTATAGTACTGTTTGTGGCAAATTATTTTTTCAATAAAATATAGGAAACTATTTTTTTAGCTGGAATCTTATGCTTTTCTTGCGGCTCGTTTAAAATCACTTTCAATCAGAAAGTATATCTGTGTTGAGAATAAGTGATTTAAAGGTTTTTTGTATCTATTTTAATGGGGTTAAAATAGGTCGGGTGTGGTCGCAAGGCTGCACCTTTTTTTTTGAATATGTTTATAAATATCTAAAAAGTATCATTATGAGGTTTTTATATTAAGTTAACTGTCTGGACTGCTAGTATATCAACAATAAAATCAAATTCTGTATTAATAAAGAGTCGGAAAAAAGGCGTAAATTACTAATGCTTAATTATCCACTTTAGAAGAATATATGAATTTACGCTTCCTCATAGTATTTCTTAACGCCTTTTTTGTCTTGTGTTTAGTCTTGCATTCTCAGGCTCAATTAATGACTTTTAAGCATTACAGTGTAGAGGATGGCGTCTCTCAAAGCGAAATAAAAAGCATTTTTCAAGATTCCGAAGGTTACCTATGGTTTGCAACCCAAAATGGATTAAATAAGTTTGATGGGTATAGTTTTGAGAATTTCTTTTACGATCCAACTGATAAGAGATCACTCTCTAATAATTGGGTATTTGATATTACTGAAGATAGTAATGGTGATATTTGGGTCGGTACAAAAGAAGGACTGAACCGTTATAATAAGAAAACGGGAGGCTTCACACTAATTCCTCATAAACTGAACGATTCAATTGTTCCTGATAAATTTGTGTATGGGACTGTGGCTGATGATCAGTACGTGTACATTAGTTTCCCACCAGTTCTTTCCAGGTATAACTGTTTAACAGATAGTTTGGAGAGTTTCACAAATAATTTTGAATACGATGGTGCCTTACACGATATCGGTTTCCCAATTCTTAAAAGCAGTAAAGGAATAATCTGGTTAGGTTCATCTAATGGCTTGAGTTATTTTGATCCTGAAAAGAAAACCTTCACGAATTTTCACCATGAAGAATCGAATATCAATTCTATTTCAAGCAATCATATTACGGCATTGTACGAAGATCAGCTCGGGAATATTATTGTTGGAACTGAAGATGGCCTCAACTTTTTTAATACTAAAACCAATCAATTTTTACGTTTAGGACATGAGGCAGATACTGTTCATGTCCTTAGCACAAATTATATTCGTTCAATCATTCAAGATAGTAATGGTGTCTATTGGATTGGAACTGAAGAAGGGGGATTGAATCGATTGATTTGGAATTGGGATAGTGGTGAATTCGATTTAAGCTTTTATCGTAGTGGACCCAATAATGAAAACTACATTGGGCATGATATTGTGTATTCTCTCTTCGAAGATAAATCCAAGAATCTATGGATCGGTACGATTGCAGGTCTCGATAGAGCGGATCTGAAAACCAAGAAATTCCATAATTATAAGAAAACTGACGATCCAAATTCACTCGATTTATTGGATAATATTATTGGATCGATTTATATCGATAAAGGGAAGAGGTTATGGGTCGGGAATTGGGCTAAAGGCTTGAATATTTATAATCCTGAATCCAAAGAAATGTTGCATTATTCTTCCGAGTTTGAAGGTGATCGATATATATCCAATAATCATGTTCATGTTTTGTTTGAAGATAGCGATTCACGTGTTTGGATGGGAACGCGTAGTGGTGTTGGAATTTTTAATGAAGAGAAACAAAGTTTTATTCCTTTTAATCATTATTTCGGACTAGATACGATAAACTTTTTTGCCAATAATCGGGTTTATTGCATCACAGAGAATTCGGACGGAAATATTTGGATTGGAACAGGAAATGGGATTATGATTTTCAACCCTACGACCAAGAATAGAATGTTTTATCGTGCAGGAGCAAATGAGCCTTATGGAATTAGTAGTAACTTGGTTTATTCCATATTAGAAGATACAGAAGGTCTTGTTTGGATTGCGACATTAGATGGCATGGATTGTTATTTGCCTCACGAGAACAAAACGCTACATTATGCGCATCAAGATGGAAAAACCAATACGCTTTGCGATAATTTCACTATTTCGCTTTGCGAAGATTATAAGGGAGATATTTGGATTGGAACGAGTACAGGAATCAATCAATTCAATAAGAAAGATTCCTTGTTTACGTATTATTCCATGAAGGATGGTTTACCCAGTAATATTATCTATGACGTTATTGAGGATAAGAACCATAATCTTTGGTTTTCTACGGGAAATGGATTGGCCATGCTAAATACCAATACCCAGGAAATTAAATCCTATTCGGTTAATGAGGGTTTACAGGGTGGCGAGTTTAATATAAAAGCTGTTTATCAGGATGAAAAGGATAATATCTATTTTGGAGGCATGGATGGACTGATTATTTTTCATCCAGACTCTCTTCTTGATAATCGTTTCATTCCACCTGTTGTGATTACCTCATTTAATAAAGAAAGAGAAGGGAAGAAACAGAATCTTAATATATATAACGATAGGCTCGAACTCACCTATAAGGATTATTCCTTTACGATTTCATATGCAGCATTAGATTTTACCCAACCCTTTAAAAACAGGTATGCGTACAAGATGGAAGGACTTCGGGACGAATGGGTTGAGGTGGGAAATCGTCATTATGTCCATTTTACAAATCTTCCAAGTGGGAATTATACCTTTCATGTAAAAGGAACAAATAATGATGGTATATGGAATGAGGTTCCAACTCAAATAGAGATAAGTATTTCACCACCTTGGTGGCACAGCACATACGCCTATGTTGCTTATATTCTTTTAGGATTTTTATTGATTTATGGAATTTTCAGGTGGCGAGTGAGAACTTTGAAAAGAGAAAAACGCGTTTTGGAAGAAGGTATTCAGGAGCGTACAGCTGAAATCGCCTTGCAAAAGGAAAGAATAGAAGAAAGTGAAGAGAAATTAAAATCGACGATTTCTTCTCTAGACGATTTGGTTTTTGTTCTCGATAAAGATGGCATATTTCAGGAATTTTATAATCCAGGAAATCAAGATCCACTCTACGAAAACCCAAATTTCTTTCTACACAAGCACTTTAAGAAAGTTGGTTTTCCATTAAGAGTCGTGAAGGAATTAGAGAATGCTTTTTATCAACTTCAGAAGAGTGATATTGTGCAAGAGTTTGATTATTGCGTTGATCAGAAGGGAATGTGTTGGTTTAATGCAAAAATTAGTCCACGTCGAAATAGCCTTGGCGTTTTGACGGGTATAACAATTGTTTCGCGGCATATTACTGAGCGTAAAGAGGCAGAACAATGTTTACGTCAGCAAAAAGAGGAGTTGGATGAACTGAATGCAACCAAGGATAAGTTCTTTTCAATTTTGGCTCATGACCTTAAGAACCCTTTTGCCAGCCTTTATTCTTTGAGTCAAATCTTAGACGATAATTATACGAGTTTAGAAGAAGAAGATAAGCTTACTGCTTTAAAACGGATTCATAGTTCAGCTGAATTGATTTACAATTTATTAGAAAATTTACTCACCTGGTCCAAATCTCAAAGAGGTTTTATCGATTATTCACCCACAGAGTTTGATTTAACTCTTCAGATAGATGAGAATATCAATTTACACCGTATCCCTGCTGAGAAAAAAGGTGTTTTATTGAAAACAAATGCGAGGGAAACTTATATTGCTTTCGCAGATAGACAGATGATTAATACCGTTTTACGTAACCTGATTAATAATGCCGTTAAATTCACCAAATCGGGTAAAACGGTTGAGGTGAATGTAAGAAAAGAAGAAAAATTTTTGGAAGTAGAAGTTAAGGATGAAGGAGTCGGTATTTTAAAAGAAAATATGGAAAAGCTTTTTCGTATTGATGTGAAATACAAAACCCTTGGAACATCAGGCGAGAAGGGAACAGGCTTGGGTTTAATCCTTTGTCATGAATTTGTTCAGAAAAACTATGGGGCTATTTGGTGCGAGAGTGAATTGGCTAAGGGAACAAGCTTCTTTTTTACCATTCCTTGCGAGAAACGCGAGGTTTAGTCTATATCTTATCAGATGAATCTTTGAGATGATGAAAATTTGTCTTATTATCCTTTTAATTTTACAGTAGAAGACTTTCAATAAAATAAAGCGCAATTTCTAGGAATTGCGCTTTTTTCATTGATGCTCCCGTGTGATCCAACGACTCCAAATTTTGATTGATATAGGCTGATATATTATTCTTGAATCATAATATTTAAATTGAGTGGGGTAACAAAATACGATTAGGTTATTGCACTTTGATATGCCATAAAAGGCATCATCCGAAAAGCAAAATTGAGTATAAATTATCGCATACCTTTTATTATTATGGAGAAAGTATTAGACGTAAACATTCCCTACAGGGTTGGTCAATGGCTGAGTTCTGATCAGCTATTTTTAGAAAATTGGATTCAAAATCTTATCGATGAAGTTGATCGCAATCCCAAAGAACTTCATCCTGTTATTGAGGATTTTAAAAAGCTAATTGAAGGAGATCCCGAGATTTACATGTTCTTTCATATGATGTTTGAACAAATACCTCATAAGCCTCCTTATTTTCAAACACCTACTCACAAGCCTCAGGTAAGGAATTACGAACACATGTTGCTATTATTAAATGCAATTATGACAAAGTCTCCTGAGTATAACAACACCGGTTTGGTCGGATTTCCAATAAATGCCATTCTCGATTGGCCCATGGGCACCATTGGTGGTTTTTCAGCCTTTCTTAATAAGAGAGTCAATCAGCAATTAAAGAAAATTCTGAACGAATGGGCTCGATTCCTGGGTTCCAGTGATTCTTGTTACGTTTTAAACGATAGTAAGAATGGCTGGTTTGGAAGAGCTGCCATGGAGCAAATGCCCAACTTTATTGAGGAGTATAAGTGTGATCCAGAGGAACCAGATTATGGATTCACATCTTGGGATAATTTCTTTACACGAGAGTTTAGAAAAGGTGCTCGTCCTATAGCGGAACCCGATAACGATAATGTAATTGTTAATGCTTGTGAATCGGCACCCTATAAAATAGCGAGAGATGTGAAAATAAGAGATCGTTTTTGGATTAAGGCACAGCCCTATTCACTGGATCATATGCTTGCCGAAGATCCCCTAACAGAAAAATTTGTTGGTGGAACCATATATCAAGCTTTCTTAAGTGCTTTTAGTTATCACCGTTGGCACAGTCCAGTAAGTGGTAAGGTGGTTAAAGCTTATGTAACCGAAGGAAGCTATTATTCTGAAGCCTTGTCGGAAGGATTTCTTAATCCCAATGGACCTGATCCGGCAGCACCCAATAATTCCCAGGCTTATTTAACTGAAGTGGCAGCCAGAGCTTTAATATTTATCGAGGCTGATAATCCAGCCATTGGTTTAATGTGCTTTATGTCAGTGGGTATGAGCGAGGTGTCTACCAATGAAATAACCGTTTACGAAGGACAGCATGTCAATAAAGGCGATCAGCTAGGCATGTTCCATTTTGGAGGATCAACACATTGCCTGATATTTAGACCAGAGGTTAATATAGAATTTGATATGCGTGGACAGACACCTGGTTTAGAATCACATAACATTCCGATCAATTCTCAAATTGCTCGTGTAAAGTAAACCTGATGTAGGTTTTTAAGATTTGAATCAATTAAACTTTAGGAATAATAAAGCCAGAATATGATTTGAGCATCACCTAATTTTTTAAAAGTATCAGACAGATTTATACACCCTGAAAATTTATAGATAAAGATCTGATAATAGTTATGTAAATTAATTAAAAAAAGAAAAGTTATGAGCACAACACAAGAAGCGGCAACAGCTACAAACAAGTCTATTATGAAAGATACTACTAGAGCAATAGTATGTATAGTAGATATGACATTTTTGAAAAACTTAAATGAAAAAAATCCAGGTACTAGTATCTATTATCTTTCAAATGATGAGGTAAAACAAGCTATTAAGCTAGTATGTCAGGATAAAGAAGCTATTTCTGATAATGGAAAATACTTTCTTAAAATTTCTGCAACCAAAGGTGATGTGATCACTTGGATGGAAACTAATATCGATAAATCAGCTATCAATGATGTAGTAATAAAGGATATTCGTCCAATTGGAAATTGGTCTAAGTATATGAAAAGTTTTAATGGTGACTATTGCATTACTGAAAAACAGCAGGTAATGAAAGCCTATTATGATGGGAAGAATTTAGGATATTCAAATAGACTAATGGATTACACAAAAGCTGAAGTAAAAGAAGTCCCGTCAACTGGTCATGTTGATTTAAATTATCAAATAGATGTTGAATTAGTAAAGTTAAATTCAATAGGACAAGTAGAGGTTGTACGTCAGTTTTCTTATGATCCAATAATTAGATTATCGAAATAGATTAGAAATCGTAGTTAAAGATAAAGCCCATTTTAATGGGCTTTATCTCAGATTATAGGTGTTGAAAAAAAATTATAATGTTTTGATATAAATTAATTCAAAAGATTACGACATGAAAAAAATGAATAATGATTTTATCATAGGTGGATGGTCACAAAATTTGACTGCCGTAGCACCTGAATCTTTTTCTTATGCCATGTATGGGATGATAACCAATTTTCCTGCACTAACTAGTGGAACTGCTTCAGCTCCAGGTTGGAGTCCTAAGGAGGAATCAGCGCCACAGCATGCTTCATGTAATGTATTGTGGACATATGGTGGTGCAGGTGGAGTACCAATGGGAACACCAAGTGATCAAACGGAAATGGATGCCATAATTGATGCTACGAATAAAAATAATTGGGCTGGTGTTGATTTTGATAATGAATCGACCATGAATGTTACAAATATTGCAAAGACGACTGTTGAACTTAAGAAACAGAAGAAAGAATCCAGTTACACTTTTTTGGCAGGCTATGATTACAACAATTCACCTCAAGGAGCTGCCAATCTTAAGAGCATTGTGGAAAATGGAGCAGCCGATCGTTTTATTCTGATGTGTTACGGTGACAGCATGTGGTCTATGGATGACATCCGTAATAATGTAGGGCCAGCAATTGAAAAAACGATAGCTCAAGGTGCAGATCTAAAAAAGATCATACTTGGTCTCACATATAGTGGACTTACAGAGGAAAATCTGGACTATTTTCTTGACTTAGTGATAAAGTATAATATTGGTGGGCTTTTTATTTGGGAATATCCAAATCTCGAAGACAAATACTTGAATCGTATTTGTACGAGACTTCAGATTAATAAGCTTGTTAGTTCTCATTAGGTGAATAGAATTGCAATTGTATCTGCAAGAATAAGATTCTAATAAAATACTTACCTAGCTGAAGAATGGTCCTTCTAAGTCCGGTTTCAGCTAGGTCTATTTTTTATATCCAAATACATTTTAGTACACTAAGTGGGTGATATGTTAGTTCAAATGATCTACTTGGAAATATTTATTGCACTAGGCATTGATATTTCTGTTCATATCAACCTCTAAAGCCCATTTAAATGGGCTTTATCCCAATTCCTATAGCTTATTAAAGACAATATTTAATTGATAATTTAAAGTGATCTATTATGAGTAAGAATGATAAAAACACGGCTGTTTTAGAAAACAAAGTACAGCAATATGCACAAAAATCTGAATCTGTCGACCCTAGGTTTGGTCCTTCTAGAGAAGCTTGGTCAAATCAAGTGCCTTATATCGCTAAAAGCGATAATCTAGAGAAATATCCCACGGGTTATATCATTGAGCACCCCTCAGAAGATCCACTTAAAATATATAATGAGCGAAGCACGAATTATCCGATTCAACAAGAAGTTTTAGACGAAAAATATGCTCAACTTCCGCCCAAAGGTCAAGGTAAATATCATACAAAATCCTTAGTCGAAATGGAAGAGTATTACACGCGACAGCGTGATGAATTTATTGGCTATCAGTGTGCAGAAAAATTTAAGATTAGTGAGGAGATATCACCTTTTTTAAACATGAGCTTAAATAATATTGGTGATCCTTTTGTAAATGGCTATTTAACTGTTAATGCGAAACAAGCTGAACGTGGCGTGTTAGATTTCTTTGCATCAATTTGGCATGCACAGTGGCCTTCTTTACCTAAGCCTGAAAGAGCTGCATCAATGGATGATGCAACCTACCTTGAATCTCCGGAATATACAAAATACAAAGAATCTTACTGGGGGTATGTTCTTTCTATGGGAAGTACCGAAGGTAATTTGTATTCTGTATTATCTGCACGCGACTATTTATCGGGCTTTAGTTTAGTTGCCGATGAGGGGGATGAATTGGCCTTATGCTTGCCAGATTTAATGGGAGAAAAATCCACAAATAAATATACGCCTGTTGCATTTTATTCGGAAGCGGCTCATTACTCTTTGGCAAAAGCAGTACATGCCATGCAAGTTAAAACCTTCTCGCAAATTGCAAATGAAAAGCTTATCGAGCAGGAGATAAAAAAACAGACTGAAAAAGGCTATAAAGAGACTGAAAATTGGGATTGTCCATTAGGTGGAGAGTGGCCAGCATCTGTTCCTGTAGACGAATATGGTTGTGTTAAGATTGATGATCTGGTGATGATTGTTAAGTTCTTTGCAGAAAAAGGCTATGCGCCATTTATTTGTTTCAATTATGGAACAACTTTTAAAGGGGCATATGACGATATACCTACAGCTTGTAAAAAACTGAAGCCCATATTTGAAGCGAATAATCTGGTGAACAGAGAAGTTCAATACTTCGATATGGATGGAAATCCAAAAACGGATCACCGCAGGGGTTACTGGATACATGTTGATGGCGCACTGGGTGCATCCTTAATGCCTTTTGTTGAAATGGCTGCTGAGAATAAGGAGTTAGATAAAGCGGACTTAGCGCCTTGTTTCGATTTTAGAAACGAAGAGGTGATGTCGCTGGTAACAAGTGGGCATAAATGGCCAGATGCACCAGCACCAACAGGCGTTTATATGACTAAAAATAAATACCTGATAACACCCGTTGCTACGCCAGATTATTTGGGTTCTGCTGACACGACATTTGCCGGTTCACGATCTGGTTTGTCTGCTATGATACTATGGAATTTAATTGCCAAAGAAGGGATCCCGGGTCTGGTTGAGAGAGCTAAAAAGACCATGGAATTATGTGCTTATACTCAAACGAAATTTGATGAATTACAAAAGCGCTTAGGTGAATTTGATATCTGGACGCAAAGGGCACCTAATGGAGGAACCTCATTTATTTTCCGTAAACCCAAAGATGAAATCATGTTCAAATACTCTTTACCAATAGAGGTAGAGAAAACCCCGATGGTTGGAGGCGAAAGAAAGCAAACTTATGTACACCTCTTTATTTTCTGGGATAGAGATAAAGAAATGATTGATAGCCTGATTAGAGATTTAGGCTCAGTAGATGCCTTTGATCCTAAATCAGATGAATTTATACCTGCTAAGGCTATGAGAGGACGTGGAGGACTTAATCGCCCAATTAAACTGCTTAAGCGTTCTGAGCATAAAGGATTTCGCTAGTACATAAATCTGGTTCAAATTAAGCTGTGGTCGAAAGCCTGCAGCTTTTCTTATGCCTTGGCTTGATATAGGCTGATATAGTCTTCCTCGTGCAGAATATTTAATTTAGTGTTCCTAAAAACTCTGTGCTCAGACAAATTCATTGAGTTCTTAGTACAACTATTTTAATTTAACCTAGTTCATCATTTTTTATAACGAATAACACTTCAATATGGAAGCACTTGCAAATTTTACAAAAGAAGATTTGATTAAAGTATTAGATGGCTATTTTGCGCCGCCACAGAAACGTTCTATGATGACACATGAAGAAATTGTAGATCTAGCAAAAAGGCTAAACAAGAAGATTAATGTGCCTCTTATCTCCGAAAAGAAGGAGGAAAAGATCTTAATAAAAATTGTGCTTAAGATTGATCGTTTTCTATATGACAACCTGCCGAATGAAATTTACGATTTAATTCATAGCATGGATAAGGGAATTGATGATGAGGAAGCTAAGCGCTTGATTAATCGTTTGGCCAAATTGGCTAACGAGAAAATCGATATTCCTTACATTCCTGAGCAAATGGAATATATTGCCATACGTTTTATTATTGGCATCATCATCAATGCAGCTCGTAAAGCGTGGAATTTAAAGATGGCCCAAGATGAAATGGATCGAGCTGATATTCCTGCCGAAAAATCGATTAATGAATCACAATTAGAACATCTGGTTCTTAAAACAGCTTCACCGGTTAGCTAAATTCTTATTGCTAAAATCGATAATACACAAAAAGCTGTAGTCTTTCGACTACAGCTTTTTTTTGTGCCTTGGCCTGAAAATGAATCAAACATAAGCATGCCTAACTTTTCTCTATTCTCCTTGAGTCTCTCTTTGCTCGCTTAAAATTTATCCGATGAATTCTCTCAATGCTTAAAATTCATCGGATAAGTCTTTCCTCAATTTTATCCAAGGGATTATCTACTAGTTGTTGTTTATATCTTTCAAATTAAGATCGAAAAAAAAATGAGATGCAGTAAAAAAATGGCTTATGCAAGCCAGAGCTGTTTGTCTAAAAATAATAAAAACTTGTATGGTTTTGGATTGCACATATTTCTTCAATCACAAATCTTCTCTTGTTTCTTTCACATGTGCCATGAATGTTCAGCCTAATAGGCGAGAGGTTAATCTGTTGCCTCGCCATCGGTATTGACTTTGGTGGGCTAAATGTTTAACTTGCTTTTTATTCACTAAAATGGAGGAGAAAGATGAGTGAGTCGTTGTACGAGAGACTGGGAGGAACTGAGGGAATTACAAAGATTGCAAGCGATGCAGTCGATTTACACTTTGTAAATAAAAGTATTGCCACGCGATTTGAGAATTCTAAAATGAGTATTGATCAATTAAAAAATGGGGCTGCTACCTTTTTTATTATGGGAACTGGTGGACCATCAGTTTACGAGGGTAAGGATATGCTAGCGGCTCACAAAGGTATGAATGCCAGCGATACAGAGTTTGTCGAAGTGATTTCGGATGTTATGCAAGCCTTAGATAAAAACAGTATAGGCCAGCGAGAAAAGGAGGAGGTGCTTTTCGTTCTCTTTGGTATGAGAAATGATATTGTTGCGGTTTAAGTCATAAGCCTTAAAATAATAGATCCCAAGCCATGTAGGTTTGGGATTTTTCTTGTTCTTAAATTTTGGGGATATTACAATCCCAGATAAACAGAAAGGCTTAAAATGCTAATTAAAGCAGCAATTAGGCAGTAGGTGTAGGGGCAGGCAAAGTTTAAAGTCCAACCTCTCATTGGGTTTTGTTTGTGAACACAAATTCTTGGGTCAAGAGGGTTGTAATAGAAGACACCTCTCCAGTTGTTGGGATTTCTGCTCAACAAGTCGTATTTTTTTTTAGCTTCTTTCATTTTCATGATAATAAAATTTAAAACGAGTTCGTGATTAAAAGAGTATGCCCAATTTAATTAATTATCAGTTAACATCATAATTTATAGGCAAGCATTTTTAGTCACTATTTTAGCAGTGTCAATCTGAATCACTTGCTTTTAGTCAATGAGTTTATATAAAAAAGGCGACCCGTATGAGTCGCCTTTAAATATTATAAACAATGTGTTTGGTTTAGAAAATACCTGGTATACCTGGTAGTTGACCAACCATTGCAAGAGATACGATACAGATGATGAACATGATACCTGGAATAATCAATTTCTCTTTTAATGATAACTCTTTAGCACGCTCGCGGTCACCAATCAATCCTGTATTATCAAGAAGCATTGTGAAAGCCCATCCAAATACTGGGTTTACGAAAGCACATGCGAAAATACAAGTTCCGGCGCTTAGTGAATCTTTGTGCTTGTGAACCATTTGCATACCTGCTTCAAGTAAAGGCAAGAAGACACCTACAATTAGAGCGACTCTAAGTACTGGTTCCCACATGGCAAGATCCATAGGGTAACCCAGAACGGCAGCTAATACACAAAGAATAGCAGTTAAAACAGCACCACCTGGAATAGGACGTTTTGCAATGGCAGCAGGAATCATATAAGTTCCCCATGATGAGGCGATATTACCACCACCTAATGCAACACCAATTACCTGACGAATAGAAGCTACGGTCATAGTATCATCCACATCCATAAGAACGCTCTTCGCTTTTTTAGGGTAATTCAACTCTTGGAATACACGGTGACCTAAATAGTCAGGTGTCCACATGGCAACGGCAAGAATCGCAAAAGGAATCACAGCAATAAAGTGACCTAAGTTAGGCAAACCAAGTTTCCATCCTGTGTCTTCTCCCCACCACCACATTGGGTTCATATGAGGAAGTCCTGGCTCTGTAGTAAAGGCAAAATCGGCACCCATAGTATAGGCAATAACACCAGCTAGTGCCGAACAAAGTGGAATGGCTAACCAGCGCATTTTAATACGTGCTAAGTAGGCATAAATTAAAATGGTGATACCAATTACGGCGAACGATAGGGCATTAATACCTGTTCCTTCAGACCAAAGTTCAAGTTTAGAAATTTGTCCAATCAGTCCAACTGCACCTAAATAGATCAAAAGACCACCACGAACACCAACACCAGTTAGGTTCATTAGTTTAGATCCACCTTTTGTAATACTTAGTGTTAGTCCGAAAACACCAATTAAGATACCTAAAGCTAGCGGGTGACCACCGGCTGCGGCAATAATCGGGATAAGCGGAATCATAGGACCGTGGGTTCCTGCAAGGTTGGCTGTTGGGTTAAGAATTGCAGAAAAAAGTAGTACAAAAATACCACCTGCAATTAGAAGTTCGTAACGAACATTCTCTGCCACAAATTCCGGAGTCAATCCGAATTGAGCAGCAAAAACAGCAACCATTGCGGTTACCATTACCACTTTACCAATTGTAGCAGCTAAAGCTGGCACAAGGTCTTCTAGTTCAATGTTGAAATCTCTAAACGGAAGGTGAATTCTCCAACGTTTGAGTTTCATAATCGTTAATTCGTGGTTAAGATACTCTTCTCGACTCTCGAATTCACTCGCTTTTTTGCGTTGCGATTTGTAGGATTGTTGATTTTCCTGCATGATTTTTTTCTATTAGGTTTGTTTGCTGTAGGTCTGTTTCGCAGTTTTTAGTTGAATCCACATCAGTGAAATCATCCTACAGTAAATTTAAATCGCGGTAAATCTAGTCAATCCGAATGATTGTTCAAATGATATTGATCTACTATGACGAGAGTTTTCGAATTAAGTAAAATAAAATGCAATAACTGGCTCTAATGAAAGCTATTAAGTTTAATCCTTTTGTAAAGAATTTAGCTGGGAAGGCGATTTGTAAAAAGTTTTACATACTAAGATAATCTGTCTTTAATTTTAGATTTGGTTTAGGCTGAGAACACAAAAGCTCTGTAAATTCAAGACTTCATGATCAGGATGCTTAAAAGTTTAATGCTTTGTTTTAATCATAAAACAAAACTTTAACTAAAGAAGTCGAACCTTGGCTATACAGTAACTCTTATCTTTTCTCGTAATTAAGTTAAGTGTTAATCTCTTGCTTGAAATCAATAAAAATAAGTATTTATATCTATCAATGCTTTATTTTGGGGTAATACGACAGTTAATTACTAGGTAGTTGTCTGCTTTGGAGTCAATGCTTCTTTCATATTTTCTGTAAGGTCACATATTTTGTTAGAGTGGGGGATATAGATTTTGAAAGAGCCATACAGAGTCAAGAATCCGGTTTAAGTATAAGAGTAGGGTACCGCAAAATTAATCGTCATAAAAGACGAATCCTCGTAAGTGTTTCTTACGAGGATTATAAATGGTGTCGGGTATTGGAAGAAAAAACCATTACTTTGCGCCAATTCTATCTGTCTCGACCTTATTGGATTTAAGATGAAGTTTGCGTCGATACGCCTGCCTCATCGAAGGAGGCCATGTCGCACATAATCTTAGATGCAGCTTCCACCAAGTTAATGCTTAATGCCGCACCTGTACCTTCACCTAGCCGCATCTGTAAATCTAGCACGGGTTCGATACCGATTTGCTCTAAAGCGAATACATGTCCTTTTTCAACGGATTTGTGGCCTGCAATCAAAAAGTTTCCGACCTCAGGATTGAGTAAGTAAGCCACCAGACCTGCAGAGGTAGAGATTAAACCATCCAAAACAACAGCACATCGCTTTGAGGCAGCTGCCAATGCAGCTCCTGCCATGGCGGCTATTTCAAATCCACCTACTTTCATCAATACATCCATCGCATCAGCTGGATTAGGTTGATGCCAGGCTAATGCTTTTTCAATAACTTTCACCTTGTGATCCAGGGCCTGATCGTCAACCCCAGTTCCTCTTCCTGTACATGCTCTTACTGTTTGTCCGGTAATGGTGCTTATAATAGCTGTTGCTGATGTGGTATTTGCAATACCCATTTCGCCCAATCCCACAATACTAATGGGTGAAATTTCAAACGCTTCATTAAAAGCTTCAGCTCCAGCTTTAAGAGCTTGATAAACCTCAGCCTTCGACATGGCTGTCTGAAGAGCAAAGTTATTGGTCCCATTAGCCACTCGCTTATTAATAAGTTCAGAATGTGAGGGGATTGTACTATTCACCCCAACATCTACAATAGATAAATCGATATCATGATGTTTGCATAACACATTAATAGCTGCACCTTGATTGAGGAAATTTTTTACCATCTGCCCAGTGACCTCCTGAGGATAGGTCGATACCCCTTCTTCGGCAATGCCATGATCGGCTGCAAATACAAGCAGAGTTTTTTTGTTGATAACAGGCGTCAGGGTATTCTGTATACGACTTATCTGAATAGCTAGTTTCTCTAGAGTACCCAAAGCACCAAGGGGTTTTGTTTTATGATCGATTTTCTCCTGTGCCAGTGCCTCAAGCAGCTTGTCTACTTGAGGGATATCATATTGGCATGATGATGATCGATCCGTTTGAACAGCATCTGATTGCTCAGCTACAACTGCCTTCGCAGAATTACTATTTTTTAAGCTTTCATCAGCTTGTTGCTTTAAGTTGATGATGTACTTGTAAACCGTCCCATCAATCACCTCTTGCATGCACTCTTCAACTTGAGCAGGTTCTATGACTCCTTCTATCAACAAGTCCAATTCATCAGGAATTTCCTTAAGCAATATCAAACCAGCTCTCATATCAGCTTTTGTTAAGCCATATGAGCCCGAAAGCCTCAATTCCTTATAGTGAATCAGATTAAGCAAGTTGGTTTCCAGTTGTTCGTTCTTCACAAGTCCACTAAAATGTACCATACGACCCGCTTTTGCTAAACGTGTAATGCCAGACATTAAGGCCAGTGGATCTGCGCAGGTATTAATCACACAATTGAATCCGCTGGTATTGGTCTCCTTAATAACTGGTATTTTAGTTAAGTCGCAAAATGTGTTGGCTTTACGTATCTTTGATTCGTTCTTCTCCAATACAGTTGGTATAGCCCCCATTTGCTTAGCCAGTAGAGCTGTGAGTAAACCAACAGTTCCTCCTCCAATGATCAGAATGCTTTCGTCAGTTTTTAAGGATAACTTCTTAAATGCATTCATGACACAACCTGCTGGTTCGGCAAAGCAAGCTTGATGTAAGGATAAACCTGTCGGTATCGGTACCAAACACGTTTCTGGTACTACTATCTGATCGGAAAAACCACCATCGTGATGAAACCCAATGATGCGCATCTCTTCGCAGAGGTTCTCATCTCCGCTGAGACAATACTCACATGTGCCACAAGCAACACCAGGCCAAACGGCAAAATATTGTCCATCTTTTCGCACGACCATCTCGTGTCCGGGTACACGTGGAAAAACTAAATCGCGATGACCTTCTGTCCAAATTTTAGCATCAGTTCTACAGATAGCACAATAACACACTTCAAGCTGTACCCAGCCCGGCTGTGGCTGGATAGGTTTTGAAGCCTCAGCGTGTAAGTAAATTTGCTTTAATCCGGTTAAATCTAATCTCATATATACTTTGTTATATATATCCTGAACTTAGTGAATACATCCGTTGCATCTTACAGGTCTATACGTAATCTTCTTCTGTAAGAATTAGTTTTTTGATCTCAAGTAATTCTAATTCTTTTTGTAAAGATTGAAAATACTCAAGCACTATTGTTTTCTGATTGATGGGATACACAGATGCCTTGTTCATGTTTACCAATTCGTAGCCATCATCTAAAATTCGTACATATGACGTCCCACTTTTTAAAACCAATAAATCCATAATATTAAGCTGTTATTGATTGTAATTTTTGAAGTCCTTCTTCTGGTTTTTGATTCTGAGCCTGAGTCCAATTTTCCAATACCTGATAGGCTTTCCCTGACTCTAAAATATCCACAGCTAATTGCGTTCCCTCTTTAATAGATTCTGCTTTGCCTGCTGCATAAAATATCATACCGGCATTGAGTGCTACTGCATAAAAACAGGCATCTTTCTTTCCAGATTTTAATAAATCTACAACTCTCTTTGACTCTTTCGTCAAACATCCTAATGGCTCTAAATCATTAGCATTCTCTAAGGAAATACCAGCATCCTCAGGACGAATAGAATACTCACGGATGATTCCATCCTCACACAATTCAGCAATATATGTAATACCAGCTACCGAGGCTTCGTCCATGCTTGTAGTCAGTCCATCAATTTGTCCGTTAAACACTAATGCTCTTTTATAACCGATAGTCTGCATCACTTCTATAACGGGTATAATCATCTCTTTGGCATATACACCTCGTACACCAACATCGGGCAAAACAGGACTCGCTAATGATGCGGCAATATTTAGTGTTGAACCGAATGACATTTGCGACAAAATTCGACCTAATGCATTGGGGTGAACTTTCGGACTCATGCCATTAAAGAGTGCAAGTCCCATTTTCTCTAAACTATTTACTGCGATTTCTACGCCACCTTCCACATCTACTCCCAAAGCTTCAGCAATATCGACGGTACCGCAACTACTCGTAAGGGCTCTTGCCCCATGACGTGCTATATTGATGCCTCCGGCAACTGCCACCAGCGATGCACAAGTACTAATATTAAATGTTTTAAAAGAATCCATCCCGGTACCACAATTCTCAACTATAGGGCCTGTTACTTTCGGATTTACCTTTATGGTATCATTATCATAAATAGCCTGCCAACATCCAGCTATCTCGTCTTTGGTTTCTCCCTTTGCACTTAATGCGGCTAAAAATGCTCCTTGTTGTATCTCTGTTGTTTCATTATTTAATACTATTGAAAAAGCTTCATAAGCCTCTTGTCTGCTCAAATTGTCCTTATTTATTAATCGGGTAATGTATTGCCCAAACGCCTTAATGTTTAATTCTTGCATGTTCTTTTATAAGTTTATATTATGAATGCATTTTATGCATTTACAATTGATAGTTATGGGGATCAAGCGACTCACCATCGCTCATGAAATTGTATTGCCTTCAGAATCAAAAAAAGCCACTTTGTAATAATGTGGCCTTCTTTAATTTATAAATACAAATGCGTTTTGTCTATTAATTCAGACAAGGATCCGTTTCTAAGCTTTCTTGTTTTAGATTGTCCTTCTTGCTCAGCTCTGAAACAATGATATTATTCTTCACCGTTCTAAAAACAAGATCCTGTGCTTCAGCAAACGAAATGTCGTACTTGCGTTCGATTCGACGATACTCTTCAGGGTATTTCACAAGGAGTTTATCGTAAAAGCTATCAAGTAAGTCATTGCTTGGGTTTCTGAATTCTAACTTCAACTCAAAACGACGAAGTAGGGCAGAATCAATCATATCTAACTGATTGGTGGCAGCAATTATAATTGAATGTTTCGGTAATGAATCTATAAGTTGTAGCATGGTGTTAACCACACGTTTCATTTCACTACTATCGGTGTTATCGTAATCACGTTCTTTTCCCAAAGAATCGAACTCATCGAAGAAAAGTACGGCTTCCTGGCTTTCAACCAAGCGGAAAGCAGAAGCGATATTGGCAGATGTTTCTCCCAGTTTTGAAGAGACAATACCTCCAAGGTTAATAACTTTGATCTTTTTACCCAGCTTACGAGCAATGGCACGGGCGGTCATTGTTTTACCACATCCACTTTTACCGTGGAGTAGGAGTTTATTACTAAGCGGGAGATTGTATCTCGAAAGAATATCACAGTGCTCATATTCACGCAAGAACTGATGGATATCAGCGCCAAGCTTTTCATCAAAAACGACATCTTCGAAAACGACATGACCCCTGTTGGGAACATATAATCTTTCCATTTTATTAAATTTTGTGTTGTTGTATTTATACAGCAAACGTAGTGTTTTTTCCTTACAGAACTTTAATTTAACAACATATTTTAACTAATGACTAAGGAAGTCAAACTGTCTTAATTGTTTAAAGGTCTAGAAGGGCGTGACATAAAGGCTCTGGGGATTTGACTGAGTCAATAAAGATAATCAGACCACGACATTTACAGCTTGCTTATAGTCGTAGCCTGATGGGGTGTAATTGAGGGTTTTACTTTTTGTGAGGCTCTCAATAAGCGGTTTAACCTGATAGGGATGATACTCTGCGTAAATCTGTGTTATCAGCGGGAAAACACAGAACTTATTGTTTCTGTTTCATTAATTAATCAGACCACGACATTTACAGCTTGCTTATAGTCGTAGCCTGATTGGGGATATTCTTCAGCGCAAATCTGCGTTATCAGCGGGAAATATAGAAGCTGAATATCCAAAATTAGTTCTAATCAGTGGTTTTGTTTTCTTTGTGTCGCATAACTTAATCAGACCACGACATTTACAGCTTTTTTATAGTCGTAGCCTGATAGGGATGTTTCTCCATTTTAAAGTTTAAAAAGAGGCGAAAAATCGACTTCTGGTGATTCCCCAATCTTGAATTCAGGAATTTCAACCACAGGACAATCGTAGCCGTACTTTTTTAAGTAGGTTTTAAACACCTGAATAGAATCTTCAAGAATCACATCGCTATTATTAGGATAATGGTTGTAGATCAAGCCATGAATTGGAAGTTTGCGATTTGCAGCTAATTCTAAAGTCATAAGTGTGTGGTTGATACTTCCCAACTTAGACGATGTGATTAGAATTAAAGGGTGTTTTTTTTCTTCCAGATAATCCAATAAAGAATACTCAAGGGTAATGGGCACATGAATACCACCTACACCTTCTATTAAAAGGGTATCGTAAGCTGATTCTAACTTCTTGGTTGAATCATTAATCACTTCCATATCGATTTCCTCACCATCAATTTTTGCAGCTAGGTGCGGAGAAGCAGGATATGTAAAAACATAAGGACACGTTGTTCCGTCTTTATCAACTTCGAAGGGTTCTACACCCATAATCTCACGATGAGCCAGAATATCTTCTGAAATACCAACACAACCTGTTTGAGCAAGTTTCTGTGTCATGACGTTTACTTTCTTGTCGAGAAGGTATTTAGCCATTAAACCTGTTGCAAAGGTTTTGCCTGCGTCTGTATCTATTCCAGTAATAAAGTAAGTGCTCATATGTAATTAGTGATTTTTTTAATGTGTTAATTGGTTGAGATGTTAATGTGCTGATTTTGGCAATATGGAATAAAAAATTACCGTATCATCACATCAATTTATCCTCGTATCATTTCGGTTTTGCAATAAAGTAGATGGGCTGATAGCTCAAAGGAACGCCCAATTCGGTTCCATAAAGGTCAAGATATCGTTCTTCGAAGTTTTTTAAGTCAGATTTTGTCCAAACTTTTCCAGGTAGACCATTAACGCCTGTGCGTTTCATATGATGTAACACACCAATAGGTTCAGGAAAATGACGGGTAATGATTTCTTTCTCACTCCAAACAACATCGAAATACTTTTCAAGCAATCGTAAGTGTTCATTAAAAGTGAGGTAGTTTAATCCACTTCCATCTACAGCTCTAATCTCACGGTAGTTTTCAGGCCCAAAGCTGCTAAAAGCTAAAAAACCATCTTTTGAAAGTGAAGCATGGCATTTAGCAAGAAAGGCATCCAAGTTATTAAACCATTGAAAGGTGGAGCCTGATAGTATTAAATCAAGATTTTTTGGCAATTCGCTTTTTTCAATATCACCAGCCATAAATTGAATCTTGGGATTAAGCGATTCCAAGACGGGAGCGTATTCCCCAACAATATCATTGGCTAAGTATGTATCGGTATCAAAAAACTGAAAGAATTTTTCTGTTAAAACAGCAGGACCGCATCCAATTTCTAAAACAGAATTGTGATGTGCAGGACAACGCCATCTCATCTCTGCAATCAAACGAGAAGCAATAGCTTCCTGCACAATGGCATGCTTACGATAAGTGGTAATGCTCTTTACAAAACCCTTTTGAACTTTATCCTTATTTATCTTTTGTTGATTCACTATCTGTTTATCTCTGTATGTTGTTCTTTATCTACAAATATAACGCACCGCTGGTGCTAAATTTTGGCATGCTAATCAATAGTTAATGATCCATGCCTTATCCATGAACTTTGTAACTTTAGGCACTTTAGCTCACTCTAGGCACTCCGATTTTCAATATCTCATCCCATTTGTTCCAATTATAGAAACAAAAATGAGGCAGATCTAAAGTTTTTGTATTTGATTTACCTTTCCAAGCCTGCTCCAGGTTCTTAAAAGGGAAAATCATATCTCTGGACGAAAGTACTACCTTATCGAAAATATCGCAAGCAATTGGTTCCCTCAAAATCATGTTTTGCAAACAAATTAGTTCTTCTTTCTGATCTTCGACAGTGCGTTGCGGCTGATGTTCCATGAAAAGTGCATAACCTGATCGTCCGCCACACATGCGCATAAAGAATTTATCGCGTCCTTTTTCATTTAAGCCATCAATGGTGCCTTGAAATATAGCAGGAGGAATGCCTTTTTCATCATCAATGGGAGATAGACTGCCATTAATGGCAAGACGATTTTTGAATAAATCTTTATCTTCTTTAAACAATTGTGAACTAATAAAGACACCTAATGACCAGGCTATGAGATGGCATTCCTGATAAGTTTTCAGTTCTTCTTTTAATTTGTGAATCTGACTTAAATCACGATAATCGTAGCACATTAGTACATCACATTCGTCTGATTGAATTTTCTGAAAAGGTGTTTCATCGCATCCCCAGCCACTCATAAAGAGGATAAGTTTAGGTGAATTGTTTTTGTGTAAGTATTTTATCTCCATTTCTAATAATTTGCATTTTCGCTCAAGCCGCTGGGCTCTTACTTTTTTCTTAGATAAGAAAGTAAGCAAAAAATCAAGTCAGCCTGATCCTAGTTATCTCTTTTGTGTACTTCAGAATCACGCCTCACGGCAGGCTGACAAATCACGCTCAAAGGTACAATATTAGATTTCTATGATCTTGCTTGTGAAACTTCTATTTTTGATAATTATTAATTATTTTTTTGATTGTAGTTCACTAATAATTGCGGGAATGTCTTTTAAGTCTTCCCATTGCATATCAGCGGAAAGCGATAAGCGAAGTCTGGCCGTATTGGGTGGTACCGATGGTGGACGAATAGGGAAGACCAGATAACCCAATTTTTGTAATTGTTCGGCTAGTTGTCTACATGCTTCACTATTACCAATCATTATTGGGATAATATTGGAATCACCTCCCGTTTGAATATCTAGATCTTGTAAAGCTATTTTAAATTGGTTCGAGAGCTTTTGCAGATGTTCTCGTTCTTTACTCATTCCCAAGCTTTGCTTCAGAATTTGTAGGTTCCAAGCAATGCTAATAGGAGGTAATGCCGTTGTAAATATGAGCGAACGCATCTTGTTTATCAGATAGTCCTTGATAATCGCATTGCAAACGAGGTATGCACCTACTGAATTCATGGCTTTCCCAAAGGTTCCAACTAAAAGATCAATCTCAGTAAGACAGTTTTGCTCTTCGGCAATTCCTAAACCTTTTTCGCCACGAGTACCCAAAGCGTGTGCTTCATCTACATAAAGGAAACAGTCGTATTGCTTTTTAATTTTGATGAGTTCCTGTAAATCTGCAACATCACCATCCATACTGAAAATGGATTCACTTATAATAAACACCCGCTTATATTGACTTCTGTATTTATCAAGTAAACGAGTTAGGTGTTGATAATCGAGATGTTTGTAACGATGATAATCCGCATCGCTCAATTTAATGCCATCAATGATACTGGCATGATTCAATTTATCGGAAAGAATAAGGTCTCCCTTTTGTGCCATAGCTGGCAAGATACCGATATTGGCATGATAACCCGAATTGAAGAAAAGAGCAGGGGAACCAAATTGCTTTTCCAACTCATCTTCCAGTGCCTGATAAGCTTGAAAATTTCCTGTTAACAGACGAGAAGAACCCGATCCCATTCCTTTTTCTTCAGGAATAGAAAGGCCTAGCTTAGCTATGCCCATATAATCGTTTGAGGATAGATTCAACTTGTATCGGCTCTCATCAATCTGTTTTAAAGAACGGAGGTTCCCAGTCTGGCTCAGCTTTTCAAGTTCGTCTTGATAGGATTTTAAAATATCAGTCATTATTCAAGGATAAAGGTGATAAAGTGTAAAGGTTAAAATATAAAGGTTAAAGTGAAAAAGAGTTTGATGTTTTTTAATAAAATCATAATGAGTCGGTGAGCATCAGCGTCAATAATTTTAATTTTGTACTCATAACTCATAACTCATAACTCATAACTCATAACTCATAACTCATAACTCATAACTCATAACTCATAACTCATAACTCATAACTCATAACTCATAACTCATAACTCATAACTCATAACTCATAACTCATAACTCATAACTCACTGCATACTTACAACTTCAATCATGCTCTGACACAAAGTACGTAAATCCTTCTCAGAAATGATAAATTGAGGCATAATATAAACCAGTTTCCCGAAAGGACGAACCCAAATGCCCGCATCAACAAATTGCTTCTGTATTGTTGCCATATTTACGGCTTCTTTCATCTCGATAACACCAATAGCGCCTAAGATTCTAACATCAGCGACCTGAGATAAATTTTCCGCAGCTTTTAGTTCTTCTTTGAGAATTTCTTCAATGGTATCAACCTTTTTCTTCCAGTTTGATTCCAGTAATAGATTGATACTGGCAACACCTACAGCACAAGCTAAAGGATTACCCATGAAAGTTGGGCCGTGCATAAAACAACCTGGTGAGCCTTGAGAAATGCCATCGCTCACTTTTTTATTGGCAAGAGTGGCTGCAAAACTCATATAACCACCTGTGATGGCTTTACCCACGCACATAATATCGGGTGAAATATCTGCATGTTCACAAGCGAAGAGTTTACCTGATCGGCCAAAGCCTGTGGCGATTTCATCGACAATCAGTAGTATATCATGTTTATCGCAAAGCTGACGAACTTCTTTTAAATATTGAGGATGGTAAAAACGCATACCACCAGCACCCTGAACGATAGGTTCAAGAATGATTGCGGCTAATTCATCCTGATATTGCTCAATGGCTTCTTTCATCGGAAGAATATCCTTTTCATTCCAGTTGTCGTAGAATCCACATTGTGGCGCATCTACAAAATGATTAATCGGTAGTACGCCAGTGAAAATTTCATGCATGCCCGTTACTGGATCGCAAACCGACATGGCATTAAAGGTATCGCCATGGTAACCTGAGCGAATGCTTAAAAACTTATTTTTTTTTCGTTCTCCTTTGGTAAACCAATATTGCATGGCCATTTTCATGGATACTTCCACCGAAACAGAACCTGAATCAGCAAAGAAAACCTTTTCCAATCCCTTAGGGCTATTTTCAACTAAAAGCTTTGCGAGTTCAATGGCTGGTTTATGCGTAATGCCACCAAACATCACATGAGACATATTTTTAATTTGTGTCTCAACTGCTGCATTTAAAACAGGATGATTATAACCGTGTACCGTACACCACCATGAGGACATCCCATCGATAAGCTCGCGACCATCGCTTAGTTTTATACGGACACCATTGGCTGATTCTATAGGATAAACAGGCAGAGGGTTTTGCATAGAGGTATATGGATGCCAAATATGCTCTCTGTCGAATTTAAGATCTTCTTCTGTGATTGTGCTCATTTCTATCGTTAAATAATGATGCCATAAAGCTAGGGTTTATAGCCCTATTTTAGTACTAAACGATCATATTTTTGAACAGTTTTAAGAAGTCTCTGACTTTGACTCTGATTTTGCTGTGTCCCATCTCTCAACGACAGCAGCACCGACACTATCGCCCCAAACATTAATACTTGTTCTAAAACGATCGAGTAACCAGTCAATGCTAAGGAGTAATCCGATTCCCTCAATGGGTAGATTGACGGCTCGTAGGACGATGACCATGGTCACTAAGCCAGCTTCTGGAATACCTGCTGCGCCTATAGCGGCTAATGTTGCGGTTAGAATAACAATAATTTGTTGAACCCAATTCAGGTCAATGCCATACAGCTGAGCAATAAAAATTGCAGCTACAGCTTCGTAAAGAGCCGTTCCGTCCATATTAATGGTGGCACCAAGAGGCAAAACAAAGTTGCTCACTTTCTCAGAAACCTTATTTTCTTCGTGTACGCCTTGTAGAGTTAAAGGAAGCGTTGCTGTACTCGATGCTGTTGAAAAGGCATTCAAAAGTGCTGTAGCCATACCTTTCAGATAGGATCTTATTCTTTGTTTACCAAAAACTCTGAGTAGGAGACTCAAAAAAAGAAAACCATGAAGGGCTAAGCCAAGTAGTACGGTTAGAGCGTAAAGCCCTAAAGACATGAGTTCAGGAATAAAGGATTTGAATCCGCCTGAGTGGGCAATACGTGCAGCTACCAAGCCTAATATTCCTAATGGTGCCAGATACATCACCCAGTGAACCAGTTTTAATATCGCATCGTTCATTACCGAAAGGATTTCTATGCTCTTTTTTGCTTTTTTCCCTAAGGATGAAAGGGCAGCACCAAAAAAAATGGAGAATAGAATAAGTGGGAGTATATCCATTTTTTCCATGGCAAGAAAGAGGTTGTAGCCCACCAAGCCTTGTTGTTCTTTTTCAGGATTCCCTACAACAAGCTCCTTTAGTGCTGTCATAATATCGACAGGAAGAAATTCGCTTTTGTTTGGCAGTTCGCTAATCGCGACGCCTTGGTTAATGCCTGGCTGAATAAGATTAACCAATATAATACCTATGGTAGCAGCAACGGCAGTTGTGAGTAAATAGAAAACAAGCGTTTTGCTACCTAAAGTACCTAGTTGGCTTAAGTTTTGAATGCGTGATATGCCCACAATCATTGATAGAACTACGATGGGGACAACAAGTAGCATTAAAATATTGAGGAACATTTCACCAAATATTTCCATTTTGATACCAATAGTAGGGAAGAAGCCACCCAAAATAAAACCTAAAACAATCGCCGAAATAATGGCGATGAGTAAAATCAAGCTTTCTTTCGAAGCTTTAGGTTTTGTTTCGGGGATATTCATAAGGAAATTTATTGATTTCCCTAGAAGTTACGAATTTAAGCCGAGGGTGAGAAAGAAATCTTGAATTCAGGTGAGAAATGAAAAACCTGATAATTAAGTCTCTTTTAGACTTCAATTATCAGGTTTCGATATGCTATAATTAGCTTAATACTTTATAATAATGGTTTGGTGATATTTTGTTCTGTATCGATAATGAGTGTGTTTGAAAACCTGTAGTGTTTTGTCAATATTGTTGATTATAAACAATCTGCAAATAGTCTCATGTCTCAAATCCCATATCTCACGACCTTTAGTTATAATGATGCTTCCTCAGTTTTGCTAGAATCGCTTATCAGTTCGTTAAGTTTTTTAAGTTCAGGTCCTGTGAAAGAACGGTACTTACCTCGTTTTAAACTACCCAGTTTAATGTTCATGATACGGACGCGTTTCAATTCTCTAACCTCATAATCAAGGTAATCGCACATGCGACGAATTTGACGATTTAAGCCTTGTGTTAACACGATATTGAAGGTGTAAGCATCAATTTGTTCCACCTTACACTTTTCTGTTACAGTATCGAGAATAGGAATCCCATTTTTCATTTTTTCAACAAAAGCCTTTGTGATTCGCTTGTTAACTTTTACAACATATTCCTTTTCGTGATTGTTCTTGGCACGAAGAATTTTGTTGACAATATCGCCGTCGTTAGTCATGAAAATAAGTCCTTCACTAGGTTTATCAATACGACCTACGGGAAAAATACGTTCCGGATAACCAATAAAATCAATAATATTGCCTTTGATACTGGTATCGGTGGTACAGGTAATGCCAACAGGTTTGTTGAAAATCAAATAAATATTACCCACCTCTTTGGTGATAACTTCTCCATCGACAGTAATTTGATCTTCAGATGTCACCTTTTGGCCCATTTCGACAGGCTGTCCGTTTACTTTTACCTTACCTTCTTCAATTAGTCTGTCAGCAGCTCTTCGTGAACAATAGCCAGTTTCTGATATGGCTTTATTTAGTCGTTTTAGTTCCATTCTTTTAGTTTCCCTCTAGTTTTCTACAAAAAACGGACTAATGTGGCATCTATGCAATTTATTCAGGGATTATTTCATCGGGTTTTGGATTATTAGGTAATCTAAGATGGATACATTGTATTTCTTAATAAGAAAACCTTTTGTTTGGGCCTAAAAGGCATGTTTCTTTCAACAGTAAATAAGTATTTTACTTTTTCTGCTAAAATCGATGGAGTAAATCAAATATAACGATTCAAATTCACTATTAAATATGATTAATATTCATGTCAATTTATTTTTCATAAAGGTAGGGGAAACCCTACTGTTTTTCCTTTTTCGATATATTAGTTTTGCGCTTAAAGACGGAATTATTGTAAAGCAATATAAAGTAAGAGCATGATTAATAGCATTTGGTTTAATCAAATAGTAAAACTAATAGCATTGTTAAAACTGTATTAAATAGGTTATTATCTTGTCTTATTGTAATAGGTAAGTTTTCAGGATGATACGAAACAATTTGAAATTATCATGCTCAAATACTTTATTGTTTTTGCGACTGTTGTTTTCAGTATCAGTAACTACAGCAGTTTTGTTTATTCAATGTTGAATTTTAATGACGAATACTTAATAATATGAAAATTCTATCCTTAGTATGGGTTGCTCTTGCAATCTTAGTTTCTTCTTGTAACCAAGTGAAGGAAACCCCTAAAGTAAAAGCTGTAATGTCAGCAGAAAGTCAGAAGAATATGAGTCCAGATGCTGCCCTTAAAGATCTTATGGAAGGTAATGAACGCTATGTAAGTGGCAACATGATTAATAGAGATTTGACTGAGCAAATAAAAGCCACAACGAATGGACAGTTTCCTAAAGCAGTTGTTTTGGCTTGTATCGACTCCCGTGTTCCTGTTGAATACATTTTTGATCAAGGTGTAGGTGATATTTTTGTTGCTAGAGTGGCGGGTAATATCGAAGATGTTGACCTATTAGGTAGTATGGAATATGGTGTTGGTGTGGCTGGATCGAAAATTATTTTGGTGATGGGACACGAAAATTGTGGTGCTGTTAAGTCTGCCATCAAAAAAGTAGATGTGGGAAGTGAAAACGTAACTGCTTTATTAAATGAAATTGAACCAGCTATACTAGAAGTAGAAGGTGAAAGAGATTACAAAAACAAAGACTATTTTGACTGTGTGGTTAAAAACAACGTGCTTCAAACCATCGAAGATATTAGAAAGCGCAGTAAAATTATTAGAGATCTTGAAGCCAAAGGACAAATTAAAGTTGTTGGTGCTTACTATAGTTTAAAGGATGGAAAAGTAAGCTTACTTGAAGATGAACGTAAATGCTGCGATCATCGCTAGATTAAAACGCTAGTTTTTCAATATTAGTTTAACGAATTAAAGAGTGGTTTCCGATGAAGGGGACCACTCTTTTTAGTATTAATTCAATTCTTCCCATTGGAGTCAAGCCCATGGTCTGATTACAATTCCTTAGCGATAGGGAAATCGATAGCAAACTCAGCTAAATTATGAATGTAGTTGCTAATAATCTTATCACCAATAATGATAACCACATCAATCATATTCGCTTCTGAATAACCTGCTGCAAAAAAGTCTGATTTTGCCTCATTGCTGACTTGCCCTTTATTTTCAGTAACAAGTAAAGTGAATTTGGCCAGAGCATCGAGCTTATCATCAAATGTAGCCCTTCCTTTTCTAATCTCAAGAATCTGATCTTCGGTGAAACCATTCATCTGACCTAAAACGGTGTGAGCTGATTGACAATAGTGACAACCGTTGAATTGACTTACCACAAGGTTGATAATTTCTCGCTCTTTTGCTCTTAATGTGCTTTTACGATTCTGTAGAGCTAGATAATCGCCTAGAGCCGTTTCGTTTTTTGCAAAGTAGGCGTATAGGTTAGGAACAAAACCTAAGCCTTTTTCCAATTGATCAAAAATTGTTTGATTGTTAGCACTTACCTGGTTCCGAGTTGGTACGTTAAATTGTGTCATTGTCGTATGTTTTAAATTATTAAGATCTAATTGACAATGCAAATATGAGGCAAATGGAGAGGGTGTTGTTAGGCTATGATTCCCGATTGATTAGCAAAACTTCCCATCTATTTATTTTCTTTAAAATCAGATGGAGATTGACCTTCTTGTTTCTTAAAAAAACGACTGAATGATTGAATATCTTCATAGCCTATTTCGTAAGCAATTTCGGAAACTGATTTATCAGTATATCGAAGGAGTCGACGCGCTTCGAGCATAATTCTACTCTGAATAAATTGCGAAGGCGTCTTATTGCCTGTCTTATTGCCTGTCTTCTTAAACAGGTTCGCGAGCGTTTTAGGCGATTTATTAAGTAGAAGCGCATATTCGTCAACAGAGTGCTTGCTTTTGAAATATTGTTCAACCAGGAAGTTAAAGTCTCGAATTAAATCAATTTGTTTAATTTCTATTTGCTCAAAATCCATTTGATCCTTATAAATACGAGTACAGAGGATTAGAATTCTTTTGAGCATCATTTGCAACATCTCAAGTTGCAGATTATCCTTGGACACCATCTCAATAAGGAGCATCTTCCAAACTGTTTCCAAAATTTCGATATCTTTTCTATTGGGACTTAAGATTGGTAAGTTCGACGAACCGTAGTAAAGAATGCCTTTACAACCCACTTCGCTATCATGATCGAGAATACAATAAAAAGGTCGGTTGAAACGAAGTAGGCGCAGGTGACCGATTTGTTTGATTTCAATGTGATGGAATTCGGTAAAACATACAATCTGATTCCTAGAAAAGTTGAAATTTACAGAATCTGTAATCATTTGTGATTGATCGTCGTCAAACCAAATTAAAGAAAGAACAGAACCTTGCTTCTTTTTTAGTATATCACAATTGTCTTTTGAGATTTCAATGACTTCAAAATATTCGTTGGTCTGTCCCAGATATTTCATATGCTTGTTTATTTCGACATTTGTGAAGATAGTAATTGTTTTAATTAAAAGCTTTTGGAATAGGTTTCGGTAATTACTAAATTGGTTTTCACTTGCTTTAATTTAAATGAATCATGAAAAAACTCCTATTCTTATCATTCATCTTTTTTGCATTTAGTAATGGAAATCCGACCTATCGAATTTTTAAAGAGAATGGTAAACCCATTCGATATCAGAAAATGATTAAACAGCTAAGTAATGCGGATGTGGTTCTGTTCGGAGAGTTGCATAATAATCCGATTTCACATTGGCTGGAGTTGCAAGTGACTAAAGATATGTATAATCTAAAAGGAGCTAGTCTAGTATTGGGAGCGGAGATGATTGAGGCCGATAATCAAGAATTTCTGAATGCTTATTTGAATGGAGATTTATCTGAAAAAGATTTTATTGATACCAGTCGTTTGTGGAGGAATTATAAAACTGATTATAGGCCATTGGTTGAATTTGCAAAGGACAATCAACTGCAGTTTATTGCTACTAATGTTCCGAGACGATATGCATCAATGGTTTTTAAAGGAGGTTTTGAAGCTTTAGATCGTTTAAGTGATAAAGAAAAGATTTGGATTGCTCAACTACCTGTTGCCTACGATGCTAAACTTCCAGGATATAAAGGCATGACGAAAATGAGCAAGCACATGAGCAGTGAGATGATAGAGAATTTCCCTAAGGCACAAGCTATAAAGGATGCGACTATGGCTCACTTTATTCTGGATAATATGAAAGAAAGTGGGCAGTTTCTACATTATAACGGAGCCTACCATTCGGACAACTACGAAGGAATTGTTTGGTATCTAAAACGAGCCAATCCTAATCTGAAAATTGCAACTATTTATACGGCCACAGCAGATCAGGTTAAAAAGATGGCTTCTGAACTCAAGGGAAAGAATTCTTATGTAATTGTTGTCCGTGAGGATATGACAAAAACTTATTAGATGCCATTATTCTAGGCCAGTAAGAGCTTGTAAGCCATATTCTCAAATTAATTCTTAATTTTAGGACTAAAGTCTATAAAGAGGGTTAAGCAATAAGAAGCGTATAGATTGATTCAAGTTTTTAGAAATGTAACATGAGAAATCTTCTAACATTATTTACCATTATTCTAATATCATTCAGCATTATGGGACAAAACAAGCATCCAATGAAAATCGCTATGGTTAGTGTTTTTGTTGAAGATCCAGTTAAGGCATTTAAATATTATACCGAAGTATTAGGCTTCGAAGAAGTGATGTATTCTCCTGAAAACTATCTAGCTATTGTTAAATCATCACTTGATCTTGATGGCGTTTCTCTTCTCTTAGAGCCAATAGAGCCAGGTGGGATTGAGATTGCAAAAAAGTATAAGCACGAACTGTATAAAATGGGCATACCAGTTATCTCATTTAGTGCCGATAATATTCAAAAGACCTTTGAAGAATTAATAGTAAAAGGCGTTAAGTTCAAGAAAGAACCTTCCAAAACGGATTATGGCTACGAAGCAGTATTTGATGATGATAATGGAAATTACATCCAATTATATCAATTGAATTAGTTTCTTTAAATTAAGAGAATTCAATGCTAAAAGAATAAGTTTGTTCAGACTTCCATTTCGATAAACTCACAACAACTCTCTTCTTAATGTTCAAAAAATAATTCCTTAATTTTTAGTTCGTTGAATTACTAAAAATATTCTCAGCTTTAGGAGAGATGTCCTGAATCTTAGAAGCGTGTTTTTTCTTGATAAAAAGAATAGGATTACAAGCCCTGCATTCTAAGTAATGTGGGGCTTATTTTATGCGATAGAAATAACTCATAATTTTCAAGGCAAATTGAAAATATATTAATTTGAATGACTCCAATTTGTTTGTCAGAATGCTATATGATTATTTGTTTTCCATTTCAGAATATATTTCCATCCTTCTAAGCGATATCAAAAGAATTTAATAATTGTATGTATTAATCATGACGAACTTTCGTAAATTGTTTGTTATTCAATTTTGGAAATGAACCTAGGCAAGTATGGAATACTAATTAGCTCATATTATTCAGTTCAAGAACCTTCCCTATAAATCTCTTCTAATTCAATTAAGCAGCTTGTTTCCGTAAATATTAGGCTTTCAACTGTCAGTTTACTAGTTTGTTGTTGATATCTTTCTGGCACAATAAGTTTTATATTGATGCTTGGTGATTAACCTAATGTTGTGTATATTTATTTTAGCAATTGTGAATTTTAGCACAAAAAGTTTTTTATCCTTGCGTGTTACTCAAGTGTTTTTATTTACATAAAATAGACTATTGACTAATGAATATATTATGCACAAGAATTGAGTGTAGACTAAATTATACTATAAGTAGATACATAAATCAGCCTAAAAGTATCTACCAAGCGATTGTACTAAAATCTTTACTCTGTCATAAGAAGTATGAAAATTTATTATGGATAAAAAACGCGACGAATAAAACCAAGTTAAGATGAGTTCCTGAAGAAGGTAAGTTGAGAAAATTCTTGTCAGTTACCCAAAAGAAGTTAAGTGAGTTATTATACTTAGATTTTATAAGGAGTTATATCCTTTAACCATTTATTTCTGAAAAAAGTCCTATGAAACCATTAAGATCGGAAGAACAATTAGTGAATGAGTTGGATGAATTGCGTGGAGAGAATCGTAGACTTAAGCAGAAACTTAAAGAGATGAGTTCTATTTCTGATAGAGCAGCTCAGATTTGGCCCTTGGAATTATCGATAGCTTCATTAAGCGAAAATGAAGGTAAGTCATCCATGCTGGTAAATTCTCTTGGTTTTAACAATTGTGAAGCGGCTGAAACCAAATTGAAATCGAGTTTGAAAAGGGAACGTTTTTTAGCCGATATTTTTCACAAATCACCCTTTGCAATTGCTTTAAGTTTACCTAATGGGAAATTGGACGATTGTAATTTAGCTTATTTGGAATTGACAGGCTATTCTTTTGAAGAATTAAAGTCATTTAGCGATTATAGACCTTTTACACCAGAGAAGTGGCAGGAATTTGAAGCTAAGCAGATGAGCAAACTTAGTCCTTTGAATAATTATGTGCGTTATGCAAAGGAATATATCCGAAAAGATGGGAAATTAATTCCTATAGAACTTCTTGTGACAGCCCAGTATGATGATGATAATGAGATGACCAGCTATATTGCTTATGTGTCGGATGTTACAGATAGTAAGGCATCTGAAGCTGAAATTTCAGGTTTGAACCAGGAGCTTGAACAAAGAGTTGAGCAACGTACTGCTGATTTAGCAGCAAGTGCGGAGAGATTGTGCTTGGCGACAAAAGTGGCCAACTTAGGTATTTGGGAGTGGGATATCAATAAAGATGTTGTTATTTGGGATGATGCGATGTTTGCCCTACATAAAATAAAGGTAGAAGAGTTTGATAATAGGAAGGGATTTTGGTTGAATTTGATTCATGCTTGTGATAAAAAGAGGGTAGAAGATGAAATACAATTAGCATTAAAGGGTGAAAAAGATTTTAACTCGGAATTTCGTGTTGTTTTGTCTGATGGAATAGAACTTTATATGCATGTTATTGCCGCTGTAGAACGTGATATTAATGGTGAGCCTGTTCGTTTATTAGGTGTAAGTTGGGATATTACAGAACAAAAGAAAGCTCAAAGTATTCTTCAAGAAAGTGAAAATCGTTTTAGAAGTCTTTTCGAAAACTCACCTATAGCATATCAATCTCTCGATAAGGATGGTTGTTTTATAGATTTGAATAATGAGTTGGTGAATTTGCTTGGTTATTCTAAGAATGAATTGTTGGGGAAAACCTTTGGTGATTTTTGGTCTTCAGAAACCAAAGCCTCCTTTCATGACAGATTTTGTCGATTCAAAAAAAATGGAGAAGCAATTGTAGAACTCTCTTTAATTAAAAAAGATGGAACGATTATAACTGTTCTTCTTAACGGTAGAGTTCAATATGATAATAAAGGATGTTTTGTAAGAACCCATTGCGTTCTTCATAATATTTCGGAACGTAAGGACGCTGAAGACGATTTACGTGCATCGAAGCTTTTTATACAGTCAGTTTTGGACACTTTGTCACCACAAATTGTTGTGTTTGATTCAAAGGCAACAATTCAACTTGCCAATGAATCATGGCGAAATTATTGGTCTGTGAAAGGCATGATGAAAGAGGGAGAAGAGAAAGGAAAAAATTACTTCAAAATAACTTGTCCTTCTGAAAAACATGTGCAAAACTCTGAAATATATCAGGGCATCCAGTCGGTTATTAAAGGAGATGAAGATTTATTCGCCCATGTATTTCGTCACCTTTGGAATGGCAAGGAAACCTTTCTGTCGATGAATGTTCATAGAGTGAACATTGGGTCGGAAACAGCTATTGTTTTGTCAACACAGGATATTACAGAACTAAAAGCTGCTGAAAAAGGTTTGGTCAAAGCAAAAGACAGAGCAGAAACGGCTGCTGATATTGCTCGTTTGGGACATTTTGAATTCGATTTAAATACTCGGGAATTTAGGTTTAACGATCAGTATTATAGTTTGCTGGATACCTCAATAGAACAAGAGGGAGGCGTACATATTCCTCTTGATACTTACATTAAAGAATTTGTTTTTCCCGATGATAAGCACATTCTGCTTAAGCAAATTGGTGAGAGTCTCGAACAAGTTGATGGTTATACTGGAGAATGTGAGTACAGAGCGATAGCAAGAAATCAGGAGTTGCGACACATGTTTGTGCGGTTCACTATAATTAAAAATGCTGAAAATTTTAAAATATCTGGTATTCATCAGGATATAAGTGAACGCAAGGAAATTGAAAAAGCCTTAGAAGCAGCTAAAGATTTTGCCGATAGAATTGTGGATTTCTCGCCTATTCCTATGGTGGTAACTTCGATTGAGACGGGAGAGCTCATTAGAGCCAATCAGGCTATGTGTGAGTTGAATAAACTGTCTGTTGAGGAGTTGTCAGCATACAAAGTCTTTGATTTTTATGCAGATTTTGAAAAAGATCGCCCAAAAGTATTGGATGAATTAAGAGCTCTAGGCAGGGTCGATAACTTTGAACTTAAAATAAAAAGACTAGGTACAGGAGAAGAGCGTTGGTCCCTTATTTCAATTTACCCCATTTATTATGAAGATCAGCAAGCTGTAATTTCAACAATTATTGATATTACAGAAAGGAAGCAAGCCGTTGAGAATATTACCAAATTAAGTTCCGCTGTAGAGCAAAGTTCTGCTTCGGTAGTTATTACAGACCTAGATGGCGATATCCAGTATGTTAATCAGGCTTTTGTTGACATTACGGGTTATACTTTTGAAGAAATACGAGGAGAGAATCCCAGAATATTAAACTCAGGAGCGCATGATGAAAAATTTTACAGGGATATGTGGGATGTTATTTTGGAGGGGAAAGTGTGGGAAGGTGATATGGTTAATAAAAAGAAGAATGGGGAACTTTTTTGGGAGAGTGCGTCGATAGCACCTGTATCGAATGATACTGGTGAACTGATCAACTTTATCGCGGTAAAAAGTGATATAACTGAAATAAAAAAGGTGGAAAGGGAATTAATAGAAGCTAAGGAATTGGCTGAAGCCGCTACCATTGCTAAAAGTCAATTTCTTGCGAATATGTCGCATGAAATTCGAACTCCAATGAATGCTATAATGGGACTTTCTAAGCTTGCATTAAAGACAGATCTTAATTACAAACAATGGGATTATTTAAGTAAGATTGATGAATCATCTCAAAACTTACTTCGAATTATTAATGACATTCTCGATTTTTCAAAAATTGAAGCAGGTAAGCTCAGTATCGAAAAAATTAATTTTAATTTGGAAGATATGATGCAAGCCGTTTCGAACCTTACTGCTCCTAAAGCTCAGGAGAATGGTGTTGAATTTATCCTAAATATTGAAAAAGGTGTTCCTGTAAACTTAATTGGTGATCCGCTGAGAATCAGCCAACTTATCACTAATTATTGCAGCAATGCCGTTAAATTCACCGAGATAGGAGAAGTTATTTTGACGGCATCTTTAATAAAAATGACTAAAAGAGATGCTGAAATTAAGTTTAGTGTTGCAGACACGGGTATTGGTTTAACGAGTGATCAGATAAAGGGTATATTTCAATCATTCTCTCAAGCTGATCAATCTACTACTCGAAAATATGGTGGTACGGGTCTAGGTTTGGCCATTTGTAAGAATTTGGCAGAACTTATGGATGGGGAAGTCGATTTTGAATCGGAGTATGGTAAAGGCAGCACCTTTATTTTCACGGCTAAATTTTCTTTGCAAAAAGAACAGAATAAGAAACAATTATTGCTGCCAGAAGATTTAAAAGGTCTCAGAGTACTGGCTTGTGATGATAATAAGAGTGCTCTGGCTATGCTTAAGGAAAGATTGGAACACTTTTCTTTTAAAGTGGATGCGGTTTCAAATGTAAAGGATGCAATAGTGAGGATTCAGAATCAGGGAAGTTCACCTTATAAACTTCTTGTGATGGATTACGATATGCCCGATATCGACGGGATTACTGGATACGAAATGTTAACGAGAGATGAACAGATTCAGTTACCATTTACATTAATGATTAATGTGCATCAGAAACATGATGTTATTAAGTTGGTAGAAGATGCTGGTATAGAAAACTACCTCACAAAACCAGTTACTTCTTCTCCTTTATTCGATTCCGTAATAAAAGCTTTTGGCAAATCACCTCTCATTGCGCTATCGAAACCTGTGATTAATGATATAATAGATGATCAACTTAAAATAATACGTGGAGCTCGAATCTTACTTGTTGAAGATGTTGAAGTAAACCAGCAAATAGCAAAGGAGTTTCTTGAAGATACTGGCTTTATTGTTGATATCGCTGAGAATGGTCAAGAAGCAGTTGAAAAAGTGAAAGCTAATGCTTTTGACTTGGTTTTTATGGATCTTCAAATGCCTGTAATGGATGGTTATGATGCATGCCTATGTATTCGGATGTTTAAAAATGCAGAGGAATTGCCTATTGTCGCTATGACAGCTGATGCTATGCAAGGCGTTAAGAAAAAGTGTTTGGCAATAGGCATGCAGGACATGGTATCTAAACCCATTAACCCTGAATTGCTGTTTAAAACTCTGATTAAATGGATTGTACCCAAAAATAATAAAGTGCAAGAAAAGAATGGCAGCCCTAAGAAGGATGTATTGGATGTCGAAACTCCTGAGATTTCAGGATTGAACCTAGTAAGTGCTTTACCAAGATTTAATTATAATATGAAGCATTTTAGAAATGTTCTTCAAAGTTTTCATGATAACAATCAGACGGTTTGCTCAGAAATACAAAAACAATTTGAAATAGGTGCGTATATACCGGCACAAAGAAAAGCGCATTCCTTAAAAGGACTTAGTGCAAGTGTTGGTTCAGAAAATATTCCTATAATAGCTAAAGAGCTTGAACAGAGTATTATTCATAGAGAACCTCTTACATTCAAAAATAGGTTGCAAGAATTAGATAAAGCTTTAAAGAGTTTGTTTGCTGAAATTGCACCACAATTTGCTCTTACACCAACTTCATGTGTTTTTGATTATAAGCTAGCGATTCAACTGATGGCTCAATTGCGAGAGCACCTCGAAGCAAAGAACGCAGATGCTAAATTGATGATAAGTCAGATGGAGGATGCCGGATTTAATAATCTGATCTTTACGAGATTAAAAAAAGCTCTAAATGGCTACGATTTTAAAATGGCTCTTATACAACTTAACGAATTAGAAAAATTAATAAACACCAAATAATATGGAAAAATTAAAGCTGCGTAATATACTTATAGTAGATGATACACCTGAAAATATAGATATATTGGTTGATATTCTCAGTGATTTTAATAAAACAGTCGCCATTGATGGAGAGAATGCACTTGAGACGATATTTGAAAATGAACTTCCAGATTTGATTTTAATGGATGTTATGATGCCAAAAATGGATGGTTTTGAAGTTTGTAGATACCTGCGTTTACATCAAAAAACAAAAGATATCCCCGTTATTTTTCTAACGGCAAAAACCAATGAAGAAGATATTATACAGGCCTTTGAATCTGGTGGACAAGATTATGTAGCAAAACCATTCTATCCAAGTGAATTGCTCGCTAGGGTTAATACCCAATTGCTGTTGAAAGAAAGAAGAGATAAGCTTCGGGAAATTAATGCAACTCTCGAATATAAAGTAAAAGAAAGAACCCAAGACTTGATCGTTGCAAAAGATAGAGCCGAAGAATCTGACCGCCTTAAATCGGAATTTTTAGCATTAATGAGTCATGAGATTCGAACGCCTTTGAATGCCATTTGTGGCTTTTCAAAAGTGATTGCCGAATCTGTGGACGATCCAGATTTACTGTCGTATTCAAATCTGATTCAAAACCAAAATGATCTCTTGTTAAAGCTTATTGATGATATGATTGATTTTGCTAAAATTGAATCCAATAGTCTTGAGCTTGTTCGAGAGAATTTTGATTTGAATGCGTTGATACTGGATATTTACGGAGAGTTCTTGCCCGATATAACAGAGGGTGTTGAATTTACACCGCTAATATCAGACGACACCTTTAATGTTTACTCTGATAAATTACGGATTAAACAGGTTTTTGGCAATTTGCTTTCCAATGCCATTAAGTTTACTAAAAAAGGGACGATCAGTTTTGGTATTGAAACGACTGAAGATAGAGGGATTCGTCTTTTTGTAAAAGACACAGGACTTGGTATTTCCATAGAAAATCAAAAATTGATATTCGAACGTTTCAGAAAAGTTGATACCTTTTCGCAAGGAACAGGCTTGGGTTTATCTATTGCCAATAATATAGTGGAACTCACAACTGGCGATACACTTCACTTAGAATCTGAAATTGATGTCGGTTCACATTTTTACTTTACTATACCCAATCCCAAAAATCTGAATAAAGAATACATAACTCAATGTGTTGATTCCAATGAAAAAGTTGAAATATTAGAATAAAAGAATATCATTGAGCTTACAAGCCCTACACTCTAAGCTATGTGGGGGGCTTGTTTTTATTTGAGTAATAACCACCTAAATAATTCTAGACCGACAAGCTTCATATGCACCGGTTTCTATTCCTGCTAAGGATGGTGCAACTTTATAGGGGATTCTTCTCTGAAAGATTAATTTCGATTTCATTTCTAAATTTGACAAAATTAAATAATTGTAATGCTTCGATGATTTCATATTATGTCATGATAATGAGCATGTTGCATGATAATGCTGCTCATTCTAAGCATTTTATAAATCATCTCATATCTCACGATCTACTGTTATTATGAAGAGTCATTCTATTTTACATTGGCTTATAGCTTTACTTAGCTTTAGTATATTGTTTAGTTTGAATAATTTTTAATTTTAGAGTTTCATGTTTAGAAGTGTATTTATTCCTCTAATATTGAGATATAACACCAATAGGGGTGTTACACATTCTATAGCCAATAAATTAAGATGCTGATATGACTAAAATTGATAAGGTAAAACTAATACTCCTCATAATTCTCTTATGTAGTTTTACAATTCCCTCTCAATTATTTTCTCAGAACACGTACAAAAGAAAAATATCCGTTAGTGAATGGATTGAGGAAATGGAACAATGCAAAGATAAATTGTATTACTTAGAAGATACCGAAATTTATTTCGATTACCGCAAAGATTCTGTGCATTCCTGGAATCATTCCAGAACTATCAAACCAACAGCTAAGGATATAAAAAGTGAGAAAACGATTTCTAAACCAGTCATAATTAAAAATTGCAAATTACCAGAGCTGGCAACCTGTCAAGTCAGAAATATAAATTTTAAGAATAATATTACTTTTTTAAAGTGTGAGGGAGCTGCCCAAATTATTTTTTACAATTGCACATTTAAGCAAGGGCTGGATTTTCATCATTCAGATTTGGGAACCTTAGAATTTTGGTATTGCTCTATACTGCAAAGAACTGCCATCAGTGAATTACAAATTAATAGTTTCTCTTTCACAAATTGTTCTTTCTATACAGATTCTAAGCTTGTAGAAAAAACTCATTTTTTCGGATATGAAAAAGAAAATCAAACTTATCAGTATTTATTCAATATTCGACAGAATGAAAAAAAGATAAATACTTTTGAAATTTCCCATTGCGAAATCTTGCCAACTGAAGTGACGCCTGTTATATTCTTTAACGGGGGTAAATATGATCTTATTAACTTTTATGGGACTTATTTTTCAAATAGTATTGTGAATTTTTCTGGCTGTTCAGTAAAGGAAAATTTTAAAGTTAAAAAATGTAAATTTGAGCAGCCCTTTGGAATGAATCAGTTCAATTTCCCCAAAGACAATACCTCTTTTAATTGGAACCAGTTAGATTCGGTTGGACTTGGATTTTACACAGATTATGAAAAAGCGCCATATACCCATAAAACAGATAGCTTAATTTCTGATGTTGACCTTTTCAATGAACTAAATAGCTCCTATCGAAAGTTTTTCTCGATGTATAGAACTCAGGGCGATATTGAATCGGCCAACGCTTGTTATAAACAAATGAAAGATATGGAAACCAGAAAGTATTTTTATTTGTACAGGCAGAATTCAACAACTAATAACTGGTTCAATTGGCGCTTTAACCAATTTCTAAAATACTTTTCGGAGTATGGAACCAATCCCGTGCAATCTTTGATCATTTCAATGTGGGTCATTCTTGTTTTCGCTGGGATGTATTTTTTTTGTTATAGCGATTGGGATTGTATAAATAGAAACTTCTTGATTAAACAACATCGGAAAATAATGCAATATTTCCGCTCGGAGCAACGTTTGGAAGATTTTTATATGGAAGATTATATAGAGGATTTGAAAACATTTGCCGATTATAAGAAAGAAATGCTAGAGAGTAAGCTTGAAATCCCTGTTTTTATTATTCTACTGGGAAAGCCTCTTTATCTGCTATCAATTATCCAACATAAAATATCAACCTTTTTATACCGTAGAACAGAAGTGTTGCAAGGACGTTGGATAAACCTTGAGCCAAAACGCAAAGTGTTTGTCGTTCTCACTGTTTCCCTGTCTCTTATAATTTACCTTACTTATCTGGGCCTTATTCGTGCTCTCAATTCCATAACACTAAGCGTTAATTCATTTTCCACTCTCGGGTTTGGAGCTATCCCTGTAAAGGGTGTTTCTCGATATATTACCATACTCGAAGGATTTTTAGGCTGGTTTCTGTTGAGCATTTTTAGTGTTTCATTAATAAGTCAGATGTTACAGAACTAAAATAGAAAATGCTTAGATGCTTTAAAAAAATAGTTAGAAAGATACAGCTTTAAATGGTTTTAGGAGCTGGGTTTGCTGTTGCAAT
>Ga0209379_10000101_pt1 | contig 111954 bp, 130 predicted proteins | sample tdDd001_FD_187124 | JGI IMG/M metagenome (GOLD analysis project Ga0209379, IMG submission 187124) | Marine sediment microbial communities from the Atlantic coast under amendment with organic carbon and nitrate - tdDd00.1 (SPAdes)... | ecosystem: Environmental > Aquatic > Marine > Coastal >...
GGCTTCTAGCATGTTTTCAAGAGTCTCAGCAAACATGTCTTTCAATGCCTCTTGGACATCTAAAGCAGATTTGATCTCGTAGTTTTCAAATAGGTGTTTCATTAATTCTTTTGATGCTGGGTTCTTTTTTCTTTTCGCCATTTTGTAAGCCTCCATCTGTTCTTAGTTTATTATAACAAATTAAACTTTACACAGATAATCTTACACGCCCTGCTTAATACAGAGATAAAGAGTGAAAACAATATAAACTTTGACATTATGAATGGTAATGAGTTTGAGGATTATTGTGTAACTCTAATGAAAGAAAATGGCTTTATTAGTGCGAAGAAAACAAAAGGATCTGGCGACCAAGGAATAGATATTTTAGCAGAAAAAGATGATATTAAGTATGCTGTACAATGTAAATGTTACTCATCAAATGTTGGTAATAAAGCTGTTCAAGAAGCCTATTAAGGTAAAAAGTTTTACAATAGGCAAATCGCAATTGTTATGACGAATAGTTACTTCACAAACTCTGCTAAGGAGTTGGCTGAAGCTAATGGTGTTCTGTTATGGAATAGAGATAAAGTAAGAATCATGGCTTCAAACAAGATTTAACATTATTTATTAAGTTTAGAGGTTGTAAACTGAAAATGAGCCCGGTAGTTCTACTACTGGTTTCCTGTTATGTGTGAAAGTTCACTTTTTATTACTTGATAAATGAGTCTAAAGATTTGACCAGAACCCAATTTTTATACAAATAACATGAGTAGTGCTGGGAACTTCACTGTGTGTTCAAGCATTTTACTTTTCCAAATAGGAAGGAAGTACTCAGTTTAGTTTTATGAAAAAATTTATTGCCAGTAAAACTGTAGCTTTTGCTAAAGTTTGACTATTTTTATTTTACTTACGTTATACTTATTATTGCTACATATATACATTTATTTCTAATTAATGGTAAAAAACGAATGGTTTGATTTGAGACCACTTTTAAGTCTCGAATATAATTTTTGCTAGAGGAGGAATTATGAAGTTATTATGTTATTTAAAAGAAGATGAATATAATACGTCAAATTATATTTATCCAGTGTTTTCAATTGAAGATGATTATGAACTTGTGAAGTTATCTAAGGATGAGACTATAGATTTGTTTCCACATAAGGGGACGTTCTACATGCCATCACAATTTCATAAAATTAAACAGTATGTTAATAAATTGTTTTTTGTAGAACTTGATGAAGACGATGTCACTATACAGAGTGAAAACTTTGATCCGGACATTGAAGATAATAGAGCTAAATATCGTTTATCAAGTTCTGACCTAATATATCCGAAGAGTGATGAATTGATAGAAGTGATAGAGTTTGACTATTCAAAAAACCATGAAACTGGCGATTTTATGGACATTGCTGAGTACGATAGAAGAAGAGAAATATATGTAAAGGAGATGCCACTAAATAAACATGTTATGTTACATATGGAGGAAAAGTTATATGGTCCTTTCCTTTTCGAAGATGTGTCAGAAGAGAATAATCACAAAATAAGATTGATTGCAAAGGAAACAGAGAATTATAAGATTTCTATGTACTCATATTTTGATCTTGAAAATGTAATATTGGCATCAAAATATTCATATAGATCAACGCAGCTAAAGCATTTTATATATAATTTAGCAGTTTTAGATGATTTTAATTGCCTGGAGAAAATAGATTTTGTAGAGGATAAAGTATTGTTAAACGAGTTTTCAAAGGTATTTAACTCTACAACTCAGGAAAATAATCTTACAAAATCTCAGCAAGCATATATGAAGAGTTTACTTGAAGATGGCAACGTTTTACCATTTAATCAAGAGAGAAAAGATAGGTTATTAAGAATAGACGGAATAATTGCGCTTTTCAATGAAAAGAAAATGGAAATTACAAATGATTTCATAAATTCAGACGAGGGAAAAGACTTTATTAAGAAGAATATACTAGATGATGTGAGTTTATTGGATAATATACCTGAATATAATTATGTTTCAGAAAAAGTGAATAAAAAGATTACTGATTTAGAAGAAAAACTGATTATAAGACAAAGGGAGTATGATGAAGTTGTAACAAAAACAAATGAGATCAAGGAAAAAGAAAAGATTGATTTTACTAACAGCGTTATAGACAAACAAAAAGAATATGATGAATTAGTTGAGAAGGTCAAAAAAGAAAAGGAAACATTGGATAAGATAGACAAATTGAATAAATTTGAAAGTGAAGTTGTTTATTTAGAGAGAACTATCGAAGTAAATAAAGAAAAATTAAAAGAAATTGAAAAGAAAATTGAGGAAAAACTTAATACCGGTATAGAGGAACTGCTTGTTGAAGATGTGTTAAATGATACTATAATTGATAAATATAGAAAAAAGAAAATGCTTAAAGACATGGAAATCGAATATATTAGGCCAAGTTCTAATAGTAATTTTAGTGCTGATGAGCTAATTGAACAAGTATATGTTCATTTTGAGAAATCAGGGAGAATGCTAGAGAAAACTGAGATTATAAATTATTTAATCACTATATCACAAAATTTTATGACAGTGTTTGCAGGTCCTCCTGGAACTGGAAAAACTTCGTTTTGTCGTATATTAGCAAAAAGCTTGGGAGTATACAATGATAGATTTTTAAAGATTCCTGTTAAAAGAGGATGGACATCGTCAAATGATCTAGTAGGTTATTACAATCCTATATCTCAAACCATTGAAAAATCTAATACCGGACTATTTGACGCATTAAGTATTGTAGATTATGAAAGTAAAGAAAATATTCCTCTACCATATTTTGTTCTACTTGATGAGGCTAACTTATCGCCGTTAGAACATTATTGGTCTGATTTTATTTCGATTTCAGATTCTTCAAGTAACAGAGAGGTTTACTTCACTGATGAACTTTCTTTTAAAGTAAATGATGGGTTTAAATTTTTATCGACAATCAACTATGATCATACAACAGAAATATTAAGTCCAAGATTTCTTGATAGAGTTGCAGTTGTTCGAATGGAAAACTCTAATCACTATGACTTTAATATACTTGATTGTGAAGATGACGTTTGTTGTGAGGAAAACATCATATCTCAAGAGAAACTGACGGAATTGTTTTCCCCAAATTTAGATGACTTAAGGGAAGGTTTAGATAATTATATGGGATCTAGATTTACTGAAATATTGAAAGTGTGTAGGAATGATCAAATAACTTTCATTCCTGTAAGTCCTAGAACTTTGAAAGCAATTCTATCATATTATTCAGTTGGAAAGAAATACTATCATGAGAATAAAAACTTATCTTTAGATTTTGCAATAGCACAGTTTCTTTTACCACAGATTAATGGAGATGGTGAGTCGTACCGGAATCTGTTAGTCAACTTGGAAAAGACTTTAGAAAGTGCTAATATGATAAAATCTAAGGAAATTGTAAATCAAATTATTAGAAAAGGTAGAAAAGATTATGACAATTACAAGTTCTTCTAATAAATGTACTTTTGGATTGAAGTTATACTGTTCTTCCGATAATCATAAGTGGAATGAAATAGATTGTTTTACACATAGCAAGTTCGAGGAGTTTGATTTAAATTATACTTTTTATGAAAATAAAAAATATGCCTTTAAGATTGAATGCGAAAATATTATAGATACATCCAATGAGATTCGGTTATATGTCAACGATTTTGCTATTTCTTTAACAGGTGGAAATGGGACTTACTTTAGTGATTTCAAAGCTTACTTCATGAACTATATTGATTCCTTAAGGTTTTATGTTGAAGTTGGTACACAAGATCCTCCAATTATGTTGACATCAAAAAACTTTTTTCTTGCTACGACAAAAATTGATACAAAAAATATTGAGATGATATTTAAAGAGATTCAAGAAATGGACTCCAGACTTTTAGAAGCTTGTTTTAGTAAAAGTATGACAGAAACGGGAATTGATTATTCTAGGACGTCATCCATTCAACATATATACGACTTAATGGTTAGAATCATTAGCACTTATAAGGAAAATATAACTTTGTTCAAAACGCAAAAAAATAAAGTGATTAGGAAAGAAAAGAAGGCTGTTGATTCTAACTTGGTAAGACAAATTGATGGTGAGTGTATAAAATGGGCAATTAGCAAGCCGAACAACACTTATAAGAAGAAAAGTTCAATATACGATGAAAAATATAAGTTTAGGAAAATGTTAAGTATAAATACTTATGAGGATAGTAATACATACGAAAACAGGATAGTGGTAGGTTTCCTGAAGTGTTTACTTCAATTTATGAACCAGTTAAGTGCTGATTTAGGTAGGATAATTGACAGTAGAAGAACTAATGCTGTTCTTGGTATTAATGTTGAAGAAGGATATGAAATCCCAACACGTGCTTACTATGATCTGATTACAAATCACTATAAAAAATTATCACTAATGTTATGCAATTTGAATAATGAATGTAGCCATGTTTATAACATGTATAGAAAAATTTTGGGTTGTGAGGGTGACTGTGTGGTAACAAAACCTAACTACACACATATATTTAAGCATCTAATACACTATAGAAGAATCTTTTTGCATATTACTGAGTTCTTTGAGATAAAAAGATATGATTTCAGAACAAATAATATGCTTGTGAGAGTTGAAAAGTTAAGTAAAATATTTGAGTACTATTGCCTATTGAAGCTTTTAAATAGCTTGGAAACTTTAGGTTATAAAGTGATTGACTCAAATAGACTTTATCAGAGTAAAATTAATGACTACTACATGTTAGCGGATTCCATAGGTGAGTATTCAATTGAATTATTTTATGAACCATTAATTTATTCAGAGCCAAGTAAAAATGATAAGTTTAACATGTATAGAGCAGGGAGGAGTAACAATTATTTATCTCCTGACTATGTGATTGCGTTAAAGAATATTAGACAGGATAGCGTTGTTTATGGAGTAATTGATGCCAAGTATTCCTCAGTAGGAACAGTGAGAGACTACTATATGAGTAATTGTATGGAGAAATATCTTCATGATATTGTGGTTTATAATAGTGACTGTAATACTCCTGTTTTTTTGGATTTCTTTTGTGCCACAAGAGATAAGAATGGGCAAGATTTATATGATTACCATAGAAATCACAGAAAATATTTAGGTGATATCGTTCCAAGTATACACATTATTAACTATAGTCCCAAAGTATTTATGAAGGATTTAGATGAACACATTGATGAACGTATTAAATTATTGAAATCACAATTAAGTCCTGTATCTGAAACTGTAGAAGGATCCCTACGAGAAATTGTTTGAGAATAGCCTTAAAATTTACTTAGCTAGAGTTCAGTTCAGAGTAGCCTTCATCCCTACAAATTGAAAGTTGTATGTTATTTAGATATAAACTTTTGTATCACCGACAAACATTCAAGTTGTGAGGAGTGCGGTTACTATAATGGGTTAGTAGTTGAAGTTAAATAAGGAGAATACGATGGGGAAAGTTTCAGTTCGGAAGGTGATTTTGATTGCTGTTATAGCGATATTGTTTATCTCGAATATGATCGTCATAAGATAAAATAAAGAAATAAAGCAAAGGGTTGTGTCCTCATTAGAGGGTACACTATCACAAAGCTACATTTTGAATGATTCCTTAAAAAAAAAGCTTGATACAAACACACTTAAGCCTGAAGACATGAGTATGTATATATACAGCTATCAGAAAATGTCATACGTCTACAAGAATTTTGGCTCAGACGCACTCTATGTGGTCATGGAGAATATTAGCGTCCAGCTAAGCTCAATGTATTCAGGAAATCATGTTTCTGAGGAGAAGGTCGTGCAGCTAAAAGAGGCCTTGGTTGTCTGTGATGATTTGATCAAGATGTATTTAGGTTCCGTATCCGATTATGGACTTGGCATGCTTGACTGGTATGAGGCCGACTATCAAGAGGTGTACCTACAACATGTGAGAGATGCCTATGGAAGGTAAGATAAAATAGATGACCTATGCCCTCTCTCAAGGTGTCACTTGTAGTAAACTGAGTATAGATCCAAGAATAATTGATCATCTAAGATTCCCTGCTCTGGGCATGATTTTCTTCTATACCTGTAAAAGGTTCTACAAGTATACACTTTTAATGGATGCCATTACCTTCTTATTGATCTTTACAAGTAACTATGTAGGTTATATTCTACTGGGTGGTTATTACAGTGAATTTGTTGCAACCTGGGTATTTTTCATTTATCTACTTATCAATGCAAGACTACACTACAAGGGCTTTCCCTTCTTTATTGATTTATGTGGTAGAGAAGAGTAGATTTCGACTAACCTTTTAGTTGTTGATCTGCTCTTTCATTTAATTTGAGTATGGTGCGGGCAGTAACCTCTAAGTCTTCCACACTGATTCCTTCAAATAGGGTTTGCAGTGACCTAGAATCAGATTCGTTTCTTTTTGTCCAATAGTCTTCTTTGCCCTTGTTTAATCCAATTCGAGTGACTCTCTTATCTTGGTCATCTGTATAGAGGGTAACAAAGTCTCGCTTTTCTAGTTGCTTGACGATGGCCTTAACATTTTGATGAGAAGTTGTTAAGGCATGGGATAATTCCTTGATAGTAGGGTCGTCACTAAAAGCGTTTTTAATAACAATTAAAAGCATCAGCTGCTTTAGGGTGAGTTCATCTGACTGCCTATTAAATATAACTTCCCACTTACGGGTCAATAGAAAAGCGACGGCAAAAATTTCTCTTATAAGCTTCATTTTCATAAGTACTCCTTGACATTTATCACAATAGGTAATATACTACCCAATATAAAAGGTAGTGTATTACCTATATTTTAAATGAGTTTGGCTAGGAAATCAAGAAAAAGGAGATTAGTATGAAAACATTGGTATTATACAGTTCTAAGTATGGAACGACAGAGAAATGTGCTAAGATGATAAAAGAAGCTTTACCTGAAATTGATTTACTCTCATTGGATCAAAACAAGCATGTAGACATAAAAGACTATGATTCAATTGTTTTTGGTACATCTGTATATATAGGCAAAATTAGAAAGAAAGTAGATCAGTTTATTAATGACAATATGGCTGAGCTTTCTCAAAAGACACTAAGATTCTATTTCTGCTGTAACGAATCAACAGACTATAAGAGTCTTATACCAGCATCTGTAGAATCGGCTGTCAATGGAATTTATCATTTTGGTTTTGAATTGCAGACCCGTAAAATGGGTTTTCTAGACAGGATTATTACTCAAAAGGTAGCTGGTACAAAAGAAGAAGTATATAAGCTTGAGCATACAGCCATTCATCAGTTGGCTTCAGACCTCAAGGTATAAAACCATGATCAGACCATGCGACTGTGTTTTATTTTTACTCTATCAGACCATCATGGTATGAATCATTGATGAAAATACATTAAATGAAGGGTGGGTTATAAATGAAAAGAATAAGTGTCGCTCTAGGTATAAGTTTATTAACAGTGATGTTAGTCGTCATCAGCTTTGCCAATCATACAAGTAACCAAGACAAGGTAACAGTCTCATCCGATTCTTTTGTAGTGGATTTAAGTGACTTGAATGATTACGTCTATTATTCTCATAATATCCTAATGGGTCAAGTGGTTTCAAATGAAGATATCGGTCTGAATGTACATAAATCAACTTTTGAAGTAATAGAAAATATAAAGGGAGATGTCAAGTCAAAAGACATTGATGTCTATGAAACCATGGGTACACTAGAAAAAGGAAAGAATTATATTTTATGTTTAACATCCTTTGACTCTCCTATTTATCCCAGGATGGTTTATACAGCCGTAACCATGGGGTCCATTTTCGAATACTCAGGTGACCGAGTAAAAGGTAGTGAAACCTGTGGTATAAAGAATAGGGGACTTGAAGAGTTCATAGAAATAATTAAAGAAAGTGATGGCTATCATCATATTGTTGAAAAGAAAAACATAAGAACTTACACTTTAGAGGATCCAGATGATATTTTTGAAGCAAGCGATTGTATTGTTCACATTAAAGTCTTAGATGTTTATGGTCAATCGAAGATTTCTGCCATGGTAGAAATAGAAGTGATTGATAATCTTAAGGGGGTCTTTACAGACACGGTCCTTATCTTACCATCTGAAGTCAAAGTTGAATCCGAATACCTTGTATACTTAGTCAAATTATACGATGGTTCCTACACCCTAACCTCAAGAAAGAATAGTCTAATCACCCCAGCTGTAGACTAAAGGTCCATGGGGCATTATGTGTCTAGATATAAATGACAGATCCATAACATACGAGCAAAGTGTTATTTGAAGTTAAGAATAGATGTGATTTTTTAATGAATTAAACTTAGTCTGGCCATGTATCTCCAAGGCCAGACCAAGTAGAAATTCGATTTTTTTCCAGAAACTTTACACCAATTTATTGACAGACTCTGTTTGGAATCAGTGGATCACTATTTGTGGTCAATGGATACCGACTTGACCAGACCATATTTACTATTTGCAGTAAAATAAGAACCCCTTCAGAGCATATGCCTTGAAGGGGTTGATTGATGTTTGATAGAGATGTCTTTGACGCTTACTTGAGTAGCTTCTGCATCTTTTGGTATTGATTGTCCAGGGTATTCAATGAGTTGAGCTTTAAGCCAAATTTTTGGTTAAGCTTGATTCGGTTGGTAATAAAGGCCTCAGCCGTTTCACTAGATACATATAAGTCTAGAATTTGATTGATATAGGCTTCTTCCTTGTCCTGTAACTTAGAGGTTCGGTTGACAATCTTGTGGATGGTCTTGTAAGCATCGTTTCTTTGCTTGCTTACCTTTGGTGCAGGTGCTGCCTTCTTTTCATCTATCTTTTGTGTGTTTGTAGGCTTTTTAGTGTCCTTGGCCTTGGGAGGATTAGCTTTTTTTGTGTTCTTATCCGTAGGCTTTGCCTGGCTGTTTGCCTTGTTGCCTTGGTCCTTTTGAGCCTGTTGGTTGATCGATTTTGGATTCTTTGAAGGTCTTCTTCTTTTACCATAAGGCTTTTTCTTCGATGACGCCTTTTGTGTATTAAAGGTAATGTGGCTGAAAGTATGACGAGGCTTGTACTTTCTTAAGGCATGAATGGCTCCTACATACCCCTTGTCATTACTGATGATGCAAAAAGACTTTTTCTTCATTGAGTTTGAGATGTAACCCAGGTAAACAATTAAGTATGTGTCTAGGGCATCTTTTGTTGGAATATCCAAGGTTTCAATGATGACCTTCTTAAAGATCTTTTCTACTGCCTCCATGTCTGTATGGGCATAGTGGGTAGAACGGTTGAAGAAAATAACCAGGGTTGAGTTCTTTTCTATTTCAAGTTCCTCGCTGTGAATCTTCTCAACGAGAACGGATAGACTGATGTTTTCTGAATCGAGTAAATAATACATGTATGCTCCTTGTATCTATAGTAAGTGTGTTTTGTATTTCTATATCTAAATCTCTGGTGTCTTATAACCATGGTTTATCATAAAAGTCCATGCTGTCATTATACGATTGTCTTCCCGGACAAACTATTTTTCGACATAAATATTTGTATACAACATATCATCCTCAATTATAGCATAAATCAACGCTATAGAGAAATTCATACCTATTAAATATGAAATTAAGCTAATATTTGCTCATTTTTTCAAAAAAATATCATTAAGAGGGATTATTGAGGTGAAAAAGAGGACCTTTTCCATAAGAAGTCTTAGATTTTCTTAACCTAAGTCAATGCCAACCAGGCTGATCCTCCTTATACTGTAGGTATAGATAAAAAGGAGGATCTTATGAAAGCCATAACATATAAACGATTTGGAAGTGTCAACGTCTTAAGACTAGAAGATGTAAAAAAACCGATCCCATCAGAGGACCAAGTATTGGTTAGAGTCCATGCGACCACAGTGAATTCAGGAGACTGTCATCTGAGAAGTGGCAAGCCCTTCATGGCCCGTTTGTTTGCCGGTCCCCTTGTGCCAAGACAAAAAATACTAGGGTCCACCTATTCAGGGACCATTGAGGCCCTAGGCTCTAAGGTCGAAGGTTTTCAGCTAGGAGACCAGGTCTTTGGATCCTTGGGCATTCAATCGGGTAGTCATGCAGAATATATCAAGGTCGAGGCCACATCTATTATGAAAAAGAAACCCTCCCACCTGAGTCATGAAGAGGCAGCCTCCCTGGTATTTGGTTCCCTGTCGGGCAAGTACTTCTTGGACCGAGCTAATATTAGCAAGAAGGCCAAGGTCTTAATTATCGGAGCTGGTGGGGGTGTTGGCGCCTATGCGACCCAATATGCCAAGTCCCTAGGTGCATTTGTGACAGGCATGTGTAGTGGTGAAAGTGCAGACTTTGTCAGAAGTCTAGGCGCAGACCAGATCATTGATTATAGACAGGAGGCCTTATCTAATTATAGAGGAGCCTTTGATATCATACTGGACATGGTAGGCAGAGAAAAATTATCTGTGATTGATAAGGCCCTAACAGACAAGGGCAGGTACGTGACAACTGTTGCCAGACTAGATCTAATGGTCAAGAAGATATTTGCTCGTAAAAAAAGCAAGGCCTATATCTTTGACATTGATAAGTCAAAGGCTGAAGACCTAGAGAGCCTTATAGACCTGGTCAACAAGAAGACCCTGCGCCCCTTAATTGATCAGGTCTTTAAGATAGACCAAGTCCAAGAAGCCCACTTGAGAGTAGAAGCATCCAACAAGCGGGGAGCCGTTGTTGTAACCATGACCTAGAAAGACATGGCCTATAAGATGTCATCCTTTAACCCTTAGCCAAGGGGCTGACGGTTATTTTTAACCTCTCCCAAGTTAAAGAAAAATGAGAGGTTTTATTGGTGGTTTAGCGTATAATAGAAGTATGAAGTCATCAATAATAAAGGAGGTCATGATGAATCTTTCAAAATATGAAGAGGCCATCACTTGCATAGAAGAACAGTTAAGAGGAGATGTTGACATTGAAAAAGCAGCGAAAATAGCCGGCTGCACAGGCTATCATTTCAGCAAGATTTTTCTCTACTTAACAGACATGTCCCTCAATACCTATATCAGGAACAGAAAAATGACCCTGGCCTCTTATGACTTACAAAAATCAGACATGAAAATAATTGATGTAGCCCTTAAATATGGCTATGAGTCCCCTACAGCCTTTAACAGGGCCTTTAAAAAAGTCCACGGGCTTGCCCCCAGCAAGGTCAAGCATAAGGCGGTACACTTAAACTACCATGAACCCATCAGCTTTAACATTGAGATTGGTGGTAATCGCCAGTTCACCTATTCCATTGAGGACAAGGAAGCCATACGGGTTGTAGGCATTAAGGAAACCTATCCCGTCAACATAGATGAGAGTTTTGCTAGGGTTCCCCTTCAGTGGTTCAAGGCCATGATGACAGGTAAAATAAGGAAGCTGCTGGCTATGAACTCTCAAGAAGAAAAGACCCTACTCGGCCTAAGTGTTTTTGATGAGGAGGGCCAGTTTGATTATTATATAGCAACAGCAACAGACCAGGCCGTTCCCAAGAAGTATGAGGACTACTTAGTCCCTGGGGGTAAGTATGCAGTCTTCCAGTGTCGAGGAGCCCTACCCCAAGCCTTACAGGAGCTGCAAAAAAATATAATTAGAGATTGGTTGCCTGCCTCAGCCTATGAGTATGATAATAGACCAGACGTAGAAGTTTATTATGAAGGGGACCGAAATAGGGATGACTATCGGTGTGAAGTTTGGTTACCGGTTAAAGAGCAAGGGAGCTAAAAAAAATGGGAAAAGTAAAGTACACCTTTGAAGATTTTATAAAAGAAAGAGGCAAAGACCATGAAGACTTTTACAGGGACCTCCATGCTTGCTTGACTGGGGAGGGGTATATGGCCAAGGTGGACCAAAAAAAGACAGGCTACTTTTTATCTTATATAGACAAGGCCTCTAAGAAGACCCTCTTGAATGTGGTGAGTCGAAAGAAGGGGAGTTTTCTTAGACTCTATGGCGATCATTCAGACCAGTATATGGACCATATGAGGGGGCTTAGGGCCAGTATGGTAGATGACCTTAAAAAGGGACTGGCCTGTAAGCGGATGGTGGATTCTTCAGTATGCAATCCTCGTTGCAAGATGGGCATTCCTATCATGATTGATGATCAGATTTATAATAAGTGTAGGAATTCCGCCATGTTCTTCTTTATTGAGGCTGACAAGTACGAGGACTTGAAGGATCTTATTAGCTGTGAGGTTCAGGCCCGGTCAATAGAAGGTTAGGGATTGTCATTATAAAAGCCATGCTCAGTAGAATCTGGGCATGGCTTTTTAAATGTTTATGAATTTTGCCTACAAAAAAACCTTGACCAGTCAGTATGGGCAAGTTATAATAAGTAGATGTATAATTAATTACCTAACATTATAATTATACCATTATATTTAACATTTGTCAAGAGATATTTTATTCCACTTTTCTTGGTGGATTTGGGTGAAATGGAGGGTGTTATATGAGAAATAATATTAGTGATTATTGTATCGGTGAGATTGAGGGCATGATTGATCAGGGGCACTTAATCTTGCAGCCAGACTTTCAAAGAAAGTACATATGGGGGGCCGATAAGAAGGCCAACCTAATCGATTCCATTATGAAGGAGTGGGTCCTCCCCCCTGTACTTTGTGTCAAAGACCCCGTCCATGGTCACTTGGAAGTCATTGACGGCCAGCAGCGGTTGACCACCATTAACAACTTTTTGAAGGATGACTACAAGACCCATGAGGGGCACTTTTTTAGTGGCATGGCCCCTGGTGACAGGAACCAGTTACTCAACTACCGCTTGGTCTTCTTTATCATTGATGACATTGACCAAAAGACCATTGGTGAGTACTTCTACCGCTTGAATGACCAGATGGCCCTAACCTCTGTTGAAAGAAGAAATGCCTTCCAGGGGGACTTCAAGGATCAGATAAAGACCCTGGTAGGTCTATTCGAAGACCAGGGACTCAATGACTCAAAGCTTAAGTTTGACAACCTGAGGTTTGAATATGAAGATATCCTATCCCGGGTCTTAATTTACGTTGACCAGGGGTCTTTGGACCTGGACATAGACCACCTGTTAACGGCCTACTATAAGGGGGAAAGAAGCCTTAAGGCAGCTAGCTTGACCAGGGTCCAGGAGGGGCTGGCAAACTTCTGCAAGATTTTAAAGGCCTTCTCAAACAACGAGGACATCGGCCTCTGGCAGGCCACCAATATGTTGACCAGCCTCTATGTCTTGTCGACCTATCCTGGTCTCTATGGCGTCAACCAGTCAGACCTGAACAAGTACCTGGTAGACTTTGAGAGAAAGCGGTGCGAAATCCAGTTTGACATCCAGTCCCTCTATGCCAACAGCTTGATCAAGGACTACTACAAGGACCTCTTTAAGGCCTTCAACAAGTACATGACCCGCCAGCCCCTGTCTAAGCCAGCGGTTCGACTGCGCGAATTGGTTGTTAGGCTCCTCTTCTTTGAGAACTTCGAGTTTTTATTCTACAACCACCAGGCTGTGTCCATAGAAGAGGAGCTCTTGTTTGACAGCCTGATTGCCAGTGAAGATGACCTGTCCATCCATGACCTAGAATCCATAATGGGAGACTATCTTAAGGAAAATTTGGCCTAGAAAGACAGGGGTCCTGTTATTTTATACCTGTAACATATAAGACCACAAGGAGAAATCAAAATAAGATTTCTCCTTATTTTTTGTCCTAGCCATATGAGTCGTTGGATGGGATTCATATTTTCCTTTTATATTCAAGTCTTGTTATGGGGACCAACTTCCTATAAATTTATTTATAGGACAATGAAAAGAGAAATAGAGGAGAGAAAAAATGAACTACTTATATTACATGTCAGCAGGTCTTGCGTCTGTCTTATTATACAGGTTAGTGACCAGGTCAAAAGACCGGGTCAAGGGCAAGTATAAAAGGCTTGTAGACCTACTTTTAGATGGAGACCGTCCAGACCTAGTCAAGGGCCTTATAGAGGTCATGGACAAGCCAAGGGCCTTCTTTATGCGGCATTCAGCCTTATTTGAAGCCTATGACCTAGATGCAGACCACCTGCCTTCGGTTTGTGACCTTCAACTTCTTATCCTGGCCCACGGCCTTAAGGAGACCCATAATTTTCAGATGATCGACTGGTGTCAGGCCAATGAAGATAGTCTGCATTTTCTTAACCAAATACTAGAGGGCAAGGGTCTTAGTCCTCTTGACCTGTCAGAAGAAGATCTTGGTCTAGGACAAGCCTATGACTTCCTCTGCCTGTGTGGCCGTCAGCTTCAAGAACAGGGCCAGGTCTTATTGGAACTGGGGCGGGGCAATGATGCTTATGAGTTCTTTATACTGGACCAGGATAAAAAAGAGGAAGTGATGAGTCTAGCCAAGGATCTGGGTCTGGCCTTGTCAGTGATGGACTAGGCATATGAAGGACTTAAGAGCAGCTTTAAAGGAAAACTACAGCTTAGATTACCTAGATTCAGAAAGAATACAGTATGGTCTTTGGGAGGAGAATTACAGGGTTGAGACCCTACAAGGGACCTTTTTCGTCAAACGCTTTTGGCGAGAGGTTCGTTTGGAAAGATCTTACCCTGAAATGGTGGACGGCTTGATTTTATCTCAGGACCTTCGCCAGGTGGGTATACCAGCCCCCCTCTTGATCAAGGACAAGGCAGGTCAGGTCCTATCCAAGCACGGTGAAAGAACCTACCAGGTCAATGAGTGGTTGGAGGGGAGGACCTACAGGCCAGGGGACCTACCTGACCAGGCAGCCTATCAGATGGGCCGCCTTTTAGGGGAACTTCACCTGAAAATGAATCCTACCCTTGAATCTTCTAGGTTGGACCCCTTAGACTTAAACCAGGCCTACAAGGCAAAATTAAGCCATGAGACCGACTTAAAGGCTGGCCTTATAGATGAAGAGGACCTGGTTTTAAGTCACTTTTATGGTCAACTAGAGGCCTTAAGGGGCCACTTCCACAAGGACCTTAGACCCAAATCCTATAGGGGCCGGGTCTATAATTCCTTTTGGGTGGAGCAAGTCATGTTTGATGAAAATGACCAGGTCAAGGGGCTGATTGACTGGACCGATGGGGCAGGCCGCCAGGGCTACTTAATACAAGATATCGATACGGCCATTTTTGTTTCGGCCTTTAAGACCCAGGCCATTGTGGCCTTTGCAAGGGGCTACCAGGAGGTCCTACCCATGGCTCTAGAGGACTGGATGGACTTGATAGAGTACACCTGCATCCACCACCTGGCCAACGAATGGATTTATACCAGTTGGCTCAAGCAGACCTGCAACCGGTATGACCACTGGAAGACCATGGCCAAGCGGTGGCTTGAGGCAGTAGACTATAGGGCCAAGCATATGAAAGCCATCCAGGAGGCGCTTAGTCAGGCCCTGAGCCAAGAAGCTTAGGAGGCCCTGATGAAGATACGCATATATGGTCCTTGTGGGTCAGGCAAGTCTTATCTGGCAGACAAGCTGGCCAAGACCCTTCAGCTTTCTTTTTACCAAACAGACAACATGATCTGGAACAGAGACCGTCAAGGAAAGTTTTCCAGGAGTGACCGCCAGGACAATTTGGAAAGAATCTTGGATAAGGATATGTGGATCATAGAGGGGGCTCAGTACAAGTGGAGCTTTGAATCCTTCTTGCAAGCGGACTGGATTATTTATATCCATCCCAGACCCACCAGGCTTTTTTATAGGGTGACCAGTCGCTTTCTTAAGATGCAGCTGGGCCTTGAAGGTCATAATTACAAGCAGTCCCCAAGGGACCTCCTTGACATGTACAAGCAGAATAGGACCTACTATAAACAAACACACAAGGATTTTTTAAGGGCCACTAGGGCCCTAGACCATAAGATGATTCTAATCAATCAGAGCGACTTGACGACTGACTTATTAGATCAAATAAGGAGGGCTAGACATGAACAAGTTATTTGACATGGACCAAGCAGAAGGCTACTTGAGAAAGTGGCAAGACATCCTCAGACTCAGAGACTGGGAAATCAAGTTATATGAGGTGGAGGAAGACTGGAGAAAAACAGGGGACATTAAGATTGATGAAACCGACCGCCAGGCCATTTTGATGATTAACAACTTTAATCCCAAGCATACCACCCTGGAGCCCGTGATTGTCCATGAACTCCTCCACCTAAAACTGTGGGGCATGGACCAGATGATTGAGACCATGATGAAGATGGCCTTTGGGCCGGACGAGGCCGATCCCAAGTACCAGTTTGCCTTCCAGAAGTTTATGGAGGTTTTAGAACCCACTGTGGAGGACCTGGCCAGGAGCTTTATCCAGCTAGGGGGAGACCAAAAGGACCTATCCTTTGGCCGGGTAGAAGTCCAGGTAAAAAGAGAACTGGGACAAGCCGAATAGGAGACACTATGAATAAGATGATTGAAGAGATACAAGAAGAGATTCGGTATCGGTGTGGCCTAGCCAGTAACTTCTTTGGCATGGGCTGTTATGACCACATAGAATCTGTGGCCCACCATGCCCTAGACCTGGCCAAGCACTATGGAGCCGACCAGGAAATTTGCCTCTTAGGGGCCTGGCTCCATGATGTGGCCTCTATAACAGACTATGACCTTTATAGGGACCACCATATCCATGGCATGGCCATAGCCGAAGACTTACTCAGTAAGTACGACTATCCAAAAGACCGGCTTGACCGGGTCAAGGCCTGTATCTACAACCACCGGGGCAGTGTGGCCTCTCAGCCCATGAGCCTGGAAGAAAAGTGTGTAGCCGATGCCGATGCCATCTCCCACTTTGATAATCTGCCGTCACTCTTTCATTTGGCCTATGTTCAAAGAGGCCTGTCATTAGAAGAGGGCCAGGCCTTTGTTAGGGCCAAGCTAGACCGGAGTTTTAAAAAGATGTCTCCTTCCAGCCAGGCCTTTTATAGGCAGAAGAAAGACATGGTGGACCAGGTCTTTACCAGTAGAAAATAGGGAGGTAAACATGAGACTATGTACCTATAACATATGGAACCACAATAAAAATTTTGACCAGAGAATGGACCTCTTAGAGGACATACTTGTAGATAAGGACATTGATGTGCTTGTCTTGCAGGAGGTAAGGGATGAGGGGGTAGTCAACCGCCTCAAGGAAAGGGCAGGCTTTTCTTATAGCTTCTGGAAAAAGTATGAGGACTGCCAGGAGGGACTGGCCATCCTATCCCGTTATGAAATGACAGACCTCTGGGACAATTGGGACCAGGCTGTCCTTTACAATAGTGGGGCCTTGGTGGCCAAGATCGACTACAAGGGATTTGACATACTTATTGGAGACATTCACCTGGACTATAAGTATGCCCACCACAGGGAAGAAGCCCTTCTAACAGTCCACAAGCACTTGGCTGCAAGCCAGGCCGACTACCGAATCCTAGCAGGTGACTTTAATGCCTATCCTGAATCCCAAATCTATAGGTATCTAACGGGTCAGGCTTCTATGGCAGGGACCAGTGGTCGCTTTATAGACCTGGCCAAGTCCTACTGCTTCTACAAGAACCAGGCCCTAGAAGTCACCCTTGACTTCTTAAATAATCCCAGGTGGCTGGACACACCGACCCTGGAAATTCCAGGCCGATTTGATTGGATCCTACTAGAAGATCCTTATCCAAGTCCGTCCCCTAGGTTGGTCGACTACCAGTTGTTGGGCAAGACCCCTGTCCAGGGCATAACCCCCAGTGACCACTATGGGGTCTTGGTAGACCTGGACTTTGGAGGCCTAAACCATGACTGATCAAGCTTATGGTGAACTTTTAGTAGAGTGTGTCCTAGCCTATCCGCCCCTGGTCAAGCTTTTCGACGCCTTGGACCAAATGGGTCTGAAGGACTATTACGTGGGGGCAGGCTGCTTGCCACAATTGGTTTGGAATCATTTGTCGGACAAGGCCCCTGACCAGGGGATTAAGGATATCGATCTGGTTTATTTTGATCCAGATAACTTAGGGGCCGACCAAGAAGCCAACTACTTAGATAGCCTACAAGGCCTCCTTGATATCAATCTGGACATCAAGAACCAGGCCCGGGTTCATTTATGGTATCCCCATAAGTTTGGCAGGGCCATAAAAGCCTTTGGGTCCCTTGAAGAGGCCATTGATACCTGGCCGACCAATTGTACGGCCCTTGGCCTGAGACGTCAGGACCAGGACTGGCTTGTTTATGCGCCCTTTGGCCTAGAGTGTATTTTTCAAATGACTCTAGAGGCCAATAACCGCCTGATCGGTCCTGAACTTTATCAAAAGAAAAGAGACAAGTGGTCTAACTTATGGCCAGACCTTAAGTGGGCCCCCTGGTCAGATCAAGCTCTGATCCGGTCAGACCAGCCCTTTATAAAGATTAGGAGGCCTGCCATGAAGACCTTTGGCGTGAGACAAGATAAGACCTATAAAAAACGAGAGGGGGTCTATGGTATTTGTAAAAATGACCAGGGCCACCATCTTGTCATTGCCCTTGACCATACCCATTTTCTTGTAGGAGGGGGCATAGAAGAGGGTGAAGACAGACTGACAGCCTTGAGACGGGAGTTTTTAGAGGAAATCGGTTATGATATCCACATCCATGACTATCTGGGTCCCTTTAAGGAATACCATTATTCTAAGAAGGGGGATGTGGACTATGAAATGATTGGCCATGTCTATAGGATCTCTCTAGGAGACCAGGTGACCCAGGAGACAGAGGACCATCATGAGATGACCTGGTTAAGACCAGACCAAGTCTTGGGTAAGATGCAGCTGGCCTACCAGGAGCATGTCCTAATGACTTACTAGGGTCAGGATAAAATATAATAAATCCACAATAAAGGGATTGGTCTTATGGGACCAATCCCTTATAATTATAGTAATGAAATGACCTAAGACTTTTATCGGGAGGAAACATGCGAGGAAAACACTTAGAGAGCGCTGTCTCGTTTACAAGAACCTATTTAGACCACCACCTTAAGCCAGGCTGGGTATGTATTGATGCAACCCTAGGCCATGGAAATGACCTACTTTATATGTCGGACATGGTTGGACCCCAGGGGCGGGTGGTTGGTTTTGATATTCAAAAGGATGCCATCGACTCATCAGCGGATATGCTTAAAAAAAAGGCCCAGTATCAAAACTACGACCTGGTTCATGCAGGTCATGAGACCATGGCAGACCATGTGGAGGGACCCGTGGACTTTATTATCTTCAACCTGGGCTATCTACCCAAGGGGGACAAGACCATCACAACCAAGGAGACCACAACCCTTGAAGCCATAAAAGCGGGACTGGGTCTCTTAAGACAACATGGTCTTTTGTGGTTGGTTATCTATTCAGGCCATGAAGCTGGCCAGCTAGAAGCAAGGGCCCTTGAAGCCTATGCCAGTCAATTAGAACAAAAAAACTACAGTGTTATGAAGATGCAGGCTATAAATCAAGCCAATAGGCCCCCTTATATCCTTGCAATAGAAAAGAAGTTTGAGGACTAGTTCACCAGATTACATCTTGTATAAATTCACAAGATTACATCTTGTATAAATTCACAAGATTACATCTTGTATAAAAACCATTTGCAGGTTTTGACCTCATACTTGAGCTGGTAGACTCTTTGCAGGCCATTGATGTTACTTTGACAGTCAAAGACATACATGGGGTTGCCAGCCAGGGTTTCCATTTGAACCGATTGTACCCGTTGGATAGAGATCACTTGTTGTTCATGACTCTCGGTCAGCTTGAACTTGATGGGGTGGATCTGGCCATTTTTTTCAAACCAAGCAATCATATCGATGGGTTGGCATATAACTTTCATGAAGAACCTCCTTTGTGAAATTTATTATACACGAACATACGTTCTGTGTAAAGTGAAATGAAAGGAAGCGAAATGAAAATTCTAGACTTAACACACACCATAGAGGCTGACATGCCCGTTTACCCTGGGACAGAGGGCCCAAAGATTAACCCCATCTGTACCATGGAGAAGAATGGCTTCAGGGAAGCCTATTTGGAGTTTTATTCTCATACAGGTACCCACATTGATGCTCCTGGTCATATGATTGATACTGGCCAGTTTTTAGATGATTATGACCTGGATCAATTTGTAGGCAGTGCCTTGGTCTTAGAACCCCTCTTTAATTTATTGGATGAGGCCTACTTGAAGCAATATGACCAGGTCATTGACCAGGTGGATTTTGTCTTAATCAAGACCAATTGGGCAGACAAGTGGGGGACGCCAGCTTACTTCAAGGGGTTTCCTAGCCTAACAGAGGATGGGGCCAGGTATTTAGCTGGCAAAAAGCTCAAGGGCTTTGGTATAGATGCTATATCAGTGGACCCAATTTCGTCCAAGCTTTTTATCAACCATACTATTTTATTGGGACAAAAAATGATCCTGATAGAGAACCTGGACCTGAGAGGGGTGGACCATTTGGACATGTTCCTTTTGTCGGTCTTGCCCCTGAAAACTAAAAAAGCCGATGGCTCACCAGTGAGAGCAACGGCTATTTATAGTCTTTAGTTACAGAGAAGTCGAACGGTATCCAGCTTGGTTCTAGCGTCAGCTGATGTCGCCGAACTATTTTTACCAGATAAATATTGGTCTACAGCTTCTAGTTCTGATAAAATCATAGCTTCAGCATCTAGTGACTGGGCCTTGATAATGGAAACAGCTTCCTTCAACCAGGTACGACACTGAGTGTTTTGGCTGGTTGTTTCTATATTATCGTTAATAAAGTTCAAACAAAAGTTTAGGGTATTGCGTTGCATCTCGTCCATGGTAACCTCCTTAAGATAAATATACCACTTGATTGACCCTTCAAACAAGCTGTCACAAATTTGTAATGCAAACTTTTATCATTTTTTGGTAGAATTAATTTGGGGGTAAATTATGTTTGCGTATAAAGAGGTTAAAAGAGAAAAACTTCATCACCTGACCGACTTATATTTTGAGAGTTTAACCGGTCTCTATGATGATTATTTGGAAGATCACATTTTAGGGTCAGTTCATTACAAGATGACCTATGAGAAAAAAGAAATTGGCTATTTTGCTGTCTACAAAAAAGAGAAGTTGACTCAGTTTTATATTGTAGACCTATACAAGCATCTGGCCCAGGGGTGTTTTAAGAACGTTTTGAGAGAACTAAACATTAAGACAGCCTATGTACCAACGGCGGATACCTTCTTCTTAGGACTGGCCATGGACGAGCACAAGAAGATTGAGCTCCAGGCCTACTTCTTCAAGGAAACCAGCCGTAAGGTAGCAGAGCCTGCCTATCCAAAGACCATGTTAAGGTTGGCAAGTATTTCAGATGCAGAAGCCATCAAGGAAAAGTCCAAGGGCTACTTTGATGACCTCTACCAGGCCATTTCTGACCGTCAGATTTATATTCTTGAGGGAGAGGAGATGTATGGCTTTGGAATCATGGTTCCCAATAGAATTTTTAGGGAGTATCGAGGCATTGGTATGTATACCATTGAAAAGTTCAGGCACCGGGGAGTTGGTAGAAGCATCATCCTCCACCTAAAGGACTTGGTCCATACCATGAACTTCAAGGCCCTACCAGGTTGTTGGTACAAGAATTATCAATCGAAGAGAACCTTAGAGTCATGTGGTTTTGTAGCAGAAGAAAGACTACTGAACATTCACTTTTGATTTGTAGGACAGGAGGCAGGATCCCATAAGAGGGTCTTGCCTTTTTAAGATGGGGGGATCCAGGCTAGGACCTAGAGAAAACAAAGGAGAAGAAGCTTGATGAAGACAGGTCATAAAATCATAGGAGTCATATGTTTCTACATGGTGATTCATTTTATATTATACAGCTTAACCCTTGAAAGTTCGTGGTTTTTAGGCTTTCGGCTAGTCAATCTATTGGCCCTTGCCTTCATTTTGTTTTATGCTTATAAGCTATACAGTAGAGAGAATCCTTAAAGGGAGGTGACCATAGATCGATGTGTATTATCTGTTAGGGATGAGTGCCTTGAAATTCACTTCAAGCAAGGCAATAGGGACCTAGCATTGGACTTTCTTAAGGAGGCTGTCCACCAATACAAGGCAGTCCGGGAGATGTTTTTTCAAAGAGAAAAAAAGGACCCTGATGTCATAGATATTTACCTGTGTGATTGTCTTGATGACTACCTCTTTTATACTGGAAAGGCTTCAGAAGACTACTAGGACTGGATGGTAGGCTGGGCCAAGGACCGAAAAATATGCCTGCTGGCTCCGGGCATCACAGACAATAGTCTTGATTATATGAAGTCTGTTTTAGTCCATGAGCTGGTTCATGTGGTATTTGATGACCACTGTGCTAGCGGGGGACCCCTCTGGTTGTCTGAAGGTGTAGCCATCCTATATGTCAATCAAACCTGTGATGAATATGTTAACTTGGATGAGTTTCCCTTGATAAGGGAGATATCCGGTGAGAATGTCCATCACTTTGCCAATAGAGGAGGCTATGACTATGCTGGGATCTATGTTAGGCATTTCATTAATAAGTTGGGTATCCAGGTATTTAAAGCAGCCTATTCAGGCCAAATCGTCTTTGGAGATTATGTGGATGAAGGATTTGAAGAAGAAGCCATTTATAATTGGATGAAGGGTGATCAAGCTAGAGGAAAATAAAAAAGGACATGGTCTTGTCCTCTTCTACCTTAATTATACCATATAAAATGAAGAGAAAACAGACTGGTATTTATTTCCTTATTATAGGACAATAGGACTATCGTAAGGGGGAATAGATATGAGTAAACTTTCAATGGGAACATATTTAGGGGATTTTTCAGATGAAGATTCAAGCAAGTACCGTGAGTCCATAGAGTATGGACTATTAAGGGGGATCAGACACATTGATACGGCGGTTAATTACAGGGGCATGCGGTCAGAAAGAGATATTGGTCAGGTCCTGCCTAGGTTAATCGATGAAGGAGTCCTAAGGCGGGAAGACGTAATCATCTCCACTAAGGCAGGCTTTATACCAGGAGATGGTGAGCTTATGTTTAAGCCTGTTGACTACCTTCAAGCCAAATTCATTGACACAGGGATCTTGACCATGGAAGACATAGACATCAATGAGGGCTTGAGACTGACCTTGAATCCTAGCTTCTATGACTATGCCATCCAGCTGAGTCTAGACCACATGAAGATAGACTACATTGATGTCCACTATATTCATGAACCAGAGCTGAAAAAGGAAATGATTGGTGATGAGGCCTTTTATGCCAGCCTCAAACCCTTATTTGAGTTTTATGAGAAAAAGGTGGCAGAGGGCGTCATCAAGACCTATGGCATGGCCACTTGGCATTGTTTTGAACTGGATGAGGACCACCCTAGGCATATTAGCCTTGAGAGGGTCATCAAGCAGGCAAGGGCTGTTAACCCACATCATGCCTTCAGGCATATTATGTTACCCTTCAATAAGGTTATGAACCAGGCGGCTACAAAAAAGACCCAGACTATAGAGGGTCAGGCCTATACAGCCCTTGAAGCGGCTAAGAAATTGGGGCTGGTGGTGTCTACAAGTGGGTCTATTAATAGGGGACAAGATATTGATAAGGCTATAGAGGACCATATTCAATACAATATAAGTCAGGAAGAAGTGGACATCATGATCATCGGCATGAAGCAGGTGGACCACATGAAAGAGAATATGTCTATTTTTAACCGGCTTTCAGGAAAGTAGAAGGACCACTACCGATATAAAAGACTCAACAGTTGATGGCCAGGGCAATTGTTTAATCTGTAAGTTTGGAAGAACATGAGACAAGGGAGCAAGTGGATGACTAAAAAAATGAGAACTATACTAGGATTTCTATTGGTTTTAATCCTTATATCAGTAGGTATTAACTTGCAATATGCCATGAAGATGAGAATAGATGAACCTATTTATGTGAAAAGGTATGAGAGGATAGACGTTAATGAAAACTCCTATACTGAGATACGGATTCAATATATTAAAGACAGGTATGATGACAGGGAGTTGACTGCTATAAAGTTTGATGAGTTGGATCAAATCTTTGATGTTCGAAGACGTCATAATACCTGGTCTCCCTTTGAAAACGAAAAAACGGTTGAGCCGGGGCAAGGGCGGTATTATACTTTTTCTGATTTGTTCATAAGCTTTTCATTTGACCAATCCCTTGTAGAAAGGATAGATGAAAAAGGTGACATCATACTGACACATGCAACCTTGTACTTTGACGATGAGTCCACCTTAGATGTCGCGATTGGTGAAGTGACTCTTGGTAGGTTTAAGGTCAATAGCCTGTATAGAGAGGGGGCAAGTGGTAGCGATTGTACGTTTGAAGCAAAGTTCGATACCAAGGGAAGTCTTTATATAACTGGCTTTGATTTAAGCACCTATGAGGCGCATAAGGACCATGTGAAACTGAGTATCGAGGTAGATGGGATGAGAACATACAGCTATGAAGACATGGTAAACATGAAAAAACCTATAATCGTAACCAGGGGTCTAGAAGTCCATTATGATGCAATAAAAGAGAACAAGAACCAGCAGTGGCGTTTTAGTGATATTTGTCCCGTTATCTACTATGAACAAGATCAGAAAGAATCATTAAAAGTATACTATAATTTTTTGACTGGTATATTAGACGATGAATCTGTAGAAGCCTATGTGAAGATGTGGAGGGAATTAAATGACTAATATCTATAAAAGGCTCTATGCAGGTTTTCTATTGGTATTACTGGATATTAATTTGGAGAGGATAGATATGCTACCAGATCCTCTTGGTTACTGGCTCATTCTTATAGGCTTTATGATGTTAAGCAAAAAAGAAAAGTCACTGGACCACAAAATAGGCTGTGTTATCAGTGGCTTGATGTTAACCTACTCAATTTATCAGTACATTGCTAATATAGGTGCAGGCTCAGGTCATTTGACCATGCTCAGTTACCTTTCTACGGTTGTTACCATGATCTTAAGTGCTAGTCTGTGTTTTATTACATACAGGGTATCCATCAGAAATTATAGATACAGGGTTAAACAAGCAAGGATTAAAAAGCTAATGAAAGAAGCGGACCAATACATCATTATTAATGCCTTAGCTATTTTGGCCTTTTCTACAGTCATGATTGTACCTGCTAATTTTATATTAGGTATGACCATTACAATAGCTATAGTTGTTTTTGTCTTACAGGTACGTTTTATATTGACATTGAAGAGGATTAAAAAACAGTGGATAACCTGGGCGATATCACCTCAAACAATTGATTTAGAGGTATAAGCTAAACTTGACATTATAGTGTCTTACTCCATGGACATTGTGACTAGATGGGGGTTATAGAAGAGCTAATATGAATTAGGTCCTAATATATAAAGGATACACACAGGCTTATCCGTAGAGATTTAGACCTGGTGATGACATGAGGTGGTTAGATTTAAAGTCTAGTCACCTCCTCTTTATTTATAGGGGGATGGGTGTAGGGTTCATCTTGATGGTGTAAAATAATCGACATAAAAGAATAGACTGGCATCATGTATAATAAGGTCATAAGATTTATAGCTTCTTTCTTAGGACTAGGCCCTGTAAGAGGTCTCCTATTGACAAGGGGATGAAGGATTGAACTTATTATATGTATGAATGGAGGGGGATATGACAACACGTTATTATTTAGGTTGGTTTAACCATGGGTTGACGGACAAAATTGCAGGTTTGCTTAAAGAAGATATAGAGGACAGACAATCACTTGTGATGATCAGTGCCAACATCAGTCAAAAGCACAGAGAAGTCATTGGGGCCAGTGAACTGGCTTGGCTGGAAGAGGCCAAAATTAAGTTTGAGTCCTATCATATTATTGATGACGAAGTCACTAGAGAGGAGGCTCATAGGCTCATTGATCAGGCTTCTGTTATCTTTTTACTAGGAGGAAATACTAGGGAACAGAACGACCTTTTGCTTCAACACGGTCTTATGGAAAAGATTAAGGCAGCCAAGGGACTTGTCTTAGGGGCCAGTGCTGGAGCCATCAACATGTCTCAAGAGTGGATGCAGTCAAAAGACCTTGATGGGCCTAGCAAGGGGATAGGGTTGGATGATTTTGCAGTCCTATCGCACTACGATCTTGAAAATAATTTAGATACCATCCAAGAGGATTACAGACCCATATTGAAAGAGATGACCCTCTTGGCATCCAATAAGGACTGTGCCATTCGCATAAAGGGAGATCGATTAGATATTGTGGGTGATGTTTACAGGGTTACTGAGACCAGTATTAGGAAATTAGATGAGACTCTCTAAGATCAATGGGTATACTAGAGGGTAGGAACTAGACTAGGTGGATGGGAGGCGTTTTATGAGAATACTGATTACAGGTGGAACCAATGGCATGGGCAAGGGCCTGGCGAGGGCTCTGGCTCTTGATGAGCAGGAAAAGCACGAAATTATCATTCTTTGCCGGTCCAAGAAACTGGGCCTGTCGACTCTGGAAGACTTGCAAGACTTAAAGGGCAGGCCAAGGGTGTCCATAGTGGTCTGTGACCTCAGTCGCTTGGCGGATGTCAAGAAGGCTATTAGAGAAATACAGGATACCTATGACTACCTAGATGGAATCTTTATTAATGCAGGGATTGGTTATGCCCCGAGTCGACTGGTGACCCAAGATGGTATGATGGCCCACTTTCAGGTGAACTACCTGGCCCAATTTATGTTGACCCTTAACATGTTGGACCTCTTAGAAAAATCAAGCCTGGGGGGACGGGTGGTCTTTAATGCTACTCAAAGAGGAAAAATTTACTGGGATGACCTTCAGATGGAGGACAAGTGGACCTATGAAGAAGGCATACACCAGGCCATGGTGGCCAAGAGAATGTTCCTGAAGAAGCTACATGAGGTCTATAAGGGACAAGCTAACAAGATATCCTTTATTGGCTATCAGATTCCTAAAACAGTTTGGACCAACCAGATACAAATCATCCCCTTTTATATGAGGGCCTTTGCAAGGGTGATCAAACTCTTTGGAGGCTTTATTTCCATTGAGACATGTGGGCAGATGATGGTCCCCTTATTTACTGAGAGCTGGGGCTTGAGTCAAGAACGGTCTGGTCGGTTTGTGACAAGTAAGGACGATGACTTTGTTGAAATAAAAGAAGAAGACCAGGTTGAGGATCCTCATAATCAAAATAGGCTATGGCAGCTTAGCTTGAACTTGTGCCAAGATGAAAAAACAAGTGAGATTTCCGATCGCCTTCATAAATAAATACTTCTAAACCCATCGTGTTGGTAAAACTGACAGGTGGGTTTTTTGGTGTAATGCTTTTGTAACCTTATTAGCCATGACTTTATGCTACCATATGACTGGCAATGTAATTTATTGGATGGTGCTATCAGACCAGACATCGTATTTTTGAGAGGGAAGACTATGAAAGAAAAAAAGAAAAGAAGTGTGATGGGGAACATCATCTTTATCATTAAGTTGGCTTGTCAGTGGGATTCGAAGATTATCGGCTATTTTTTCCTTTCAACCCTTGTATCAGCAAGTCTTCCCTTTATCAGTATTTTGACCCCAAAACTTTTGGTGGATGAACTCATGGGAGCGTCGCGACTGGTCCTTATTGCAGGGATCTTGGCAACTTCTTTCATCCTAGCCAGTATTCTGGGTTATTTTAAGTCATACTTAGAAGGGGCCCATGGCCCCCGATTGATGAACATATCCTTTTCCTTTACCAGTTTGATCAAGGAAAAGTCCTTGAAGATGGACTATAAGTTAACAGAAGACCCCAGGGTCCTCAACCAGATTGAGGTGGCCCAAAAGGCTGCATTTGGCAGTATTGATGTGATTCGAAGAATCTTTTCCATTGTCGCATCAGGAGTGACCTTTATGGGCCTTGCAGCTATTATCTTGACCCTCCATCCCCTCATCCTCCTTTACTTGTCCCTTAATGTTCTATTGGTCTTTTATTTAATGTCTCGGGCTAAGAAGTACGAGCATGACCAAAAGACGGAAGTGGCTGACCTTAACAGAAAGGCTAGCTACCTATACGACTTGATGTATGACTTCAAGTATGGAAAAGACATCCGCCTTTATGGCTTAGACCAGTGGATTGTTAACAAGTACCGGTCTACCAAGGACCAGGAGTACAAGGTCCTTAAAAGAATTAAGGGCAAGTACCTTAAGGCAAATATGCTAGAAAGTATCATCTTGCTTTCTAGAGAAGGTCTTGTTTTTTCTTATATCATTTATCAGATGCTGGCTTCTGAAATTGGAGTGGGTAGCTTCATGATGTACCTAGCAGCGGTTACGGCTTATTCTGTTTGGATGACCAACATCCTTGATGACTTGACCTTCTTAAATAACCACAGTCTTTATATATCAGACTATAGGGACTTCATAGAAACAGACCCTGGGGAGGCTGACAGAACCTACTTGCCCCTACCACTGGCAGAGGATTATGAAGTGGAGTTTAGGCAGGTATCTTTCAAGTACCCAAGGAGTGAGACCTATATCATAAAAGACTTTAATCTCAAGATTCAAGCCCGGAAAAAACTTGCCATTGTAGGCACCAACGGGGCAGGTAAAACCACCCTAGTTAAGCTACTGGCTGGCCTATATGAACCAGATGAAGGTGCTGTTCTCTTGAATGGTATAGACATCAGGAACTTCCATAGAGAGGCCTATTATAAATTAATCTCTGTTGTCTTTCAGGAAATTAATATTTTTGCCTTTTCTTTGGCAGACAACGTGACCTTTAAGCAAGGCTCACCTTTAGACCAAGCTAAAATTAATCAGTGTCTACAGGAGGTTGGTTTAGCAGACAAGGTTGCCTCTTACGACAAGGGCCTGGCTACTCCCCTTCTCAAGGTCCTAGACAAGGATGGGGTGGAAATGTCCCTGGGCGAGAGTCAAAAGTTGGCCATGGCCAGGGCCCTCTACAAGGATGGGCCTCTTATGATTTTAGATGAACCAACCGCTGCCCTAGATGCCATAGCGGAATCAAGAACCTACCAGCAGTTTAATGACATGGTTGAGGGTAAATTGGCAATCTTTATTTCCCACCGCCTGTCCAGTACCAAGTTCTGTGATGAGATTATCTACATGGAGGCGGGTAAAATCTATGAAAGAGGGCATCATGATAATTTCATGAAGGCGGGAGGCAAGTATGCAGACATGTATAGGATTCAGGCTTCCTATTACAGGGAAGAAGAAAGAGAGGCTATAGGATAATGAAAGAAAAGTATAAAGACCTCATAAAAGATTTTAGGATTATGCTTCACTTTGTTGCTATAGTCAAGGGGGTATCCCTATCCTATTTGCTTTTAATGGTAGGATCAGCCTTCTTCTTAGCAGTCAGTCCCTTTGTGAATATATTGATTCCCCGATATATTATTGATGAACTCATTAACCAGCAAAGGCTGGAGGTCTTAACAGGCCTGGTAGCCTTGCTTGTAGGTCTTAACTTTATTTTAAGCCTAATCAACCGTTACCTGGCCTACAAGTTGGACTTGAAGAACTTTGAAATATTAAACAGCTTTAACCTGATCATTGGCAAGAAGATGATGGATATGAAGTTTGAGAACATAGAAGATCCTGATTTCTTAGACTTAAAGGAAAAAGCCATCTATGGTGTTAATAACCAACGGGCCATAGAAAGGATGATCAAAAGCCTGATTACCCTTATTAAGGGGGCCTTCTCTCTGCTTGGGATTGTTGCCATTATAGCCAGTCTCAATACACTTATCCTGGTCTACCTTGTCCTAGCTGTCCTAGTCAATAACCTGGTCCTTAAGAAAGTGCAAAAAATTCGTCTGGGCATGTATGAGGTCATTATTCCCCTCAACCGTGTAATCCAGTACTTTGATAAGTTGATCAAGGACTTCTCTATTGGCAAGGAGGTGAGGGTCAACCATATGGGACCTGTCATCATGGACAATTACAAGTCTAACCATGATAAGTCTGTGGATGAGTTTAAGAAAAAGTATCACGCCATTTACCGCCTACTCGGCATCAACAAGGTCAGTGTAGAGGTTCAGATGGTCCTTGTTTATGTCTATATTTCCTTCTTGGTTCTGGCTAAGCGGATTACGATTGGTGAATTTTCCATGTATTTGACTTCTACCATGAAGTTTAATGATCTCTTGTCTGAAATGAGCTCAACATTTTTAGAGTTTAGGCAAATGTGTAAGCTATTAGACCCTTATTTGGACCTTGAAAGAGTTGAGTCCCTGTCTTCAGACAGGGGCCTGGCAACTGGAGACATGGCTGCTTATGAAATAAGGTTCGACAAGGTGTCTTTCAAGTACCCAAGGTCAGACCACTATGCCCTGAAGCATGTTTCCCTTGTCCTTAACCACAAGGAGAAAATCTCTATCGTTGGGGAAAATGGGTCTGGGAAGTCTACCTTTATCAAGCTCATTGCCCGTCTATATGAGCCTACAGAGGGGACCATTTATTTAAATGACCGGGATATAAGAGACTATAGTTATAAAGACTACCGCCAGCTACTGGGGATTGTCTTCCAAGACTACAAGCTTTTTGCTTTCACAGTGAAAGAGAATGTAGCCTTTGATGACTGTGAGGCCAGGGGGGCTATCGAAGAAAGCCTCCAGCAGGCTGGAGTGAAAGCAGACATTGATCGCCTGAAGGCGGGTCTGGACACCCATGTTTATAAGATCTTTGAGGAAGATGGCATCGAATTGTCAGGAGGCCAGGCTCAGAAGGTGGCCATAGCCAGGGCTATTTACAAGGATGCACCCATTATGATGCTGGACGAACCCACAGCTGCCCTAGACCCTATTGCGGAGTATGAGATTTTTGAGACCTTCAACCAAATGACCCAGGACAAGATGTCCTTGATCATTTCCCACCGTTTGTCCAGCTGTCAGTTGTCACAAAGAGTTCTAGTTTTTGACCAGGGCCAACTGATACAGGATGGCAGTCATCAAGATCTGATGCAAGCAGTTGGTGACAAGTACCAGGTCATGTATAAGACCCAGTCCCAGTACTATACAGAAGACATTGTTTAAGCTGTTGAATCTTCTTCACATCAGGTAAAAGGAGGTTGACCTATGATCAACTATCATATTCATAGTAACTATTGTCATGGTCTGGGAAGTCTTAAGGACTATGTGGAGGCTGGTATAAGTAGAGGCCTTAAGTCTATAGGCTTTTCTAGCCATGCACCCCTGCCATTTTCAAGAGCCTGGGCCATGGACTGGAAGGATTTGAAGGCCTACTGCCAGGAGGTTGAAGGTCTTAAGGGCGACTACAGGAATGAAATTCAGATCTTTCTGGGGTTAGAAGTTGATTATCTGCCTGGTCTAAGGCGGTTCGGTGACTTCAGGACTCTGGGTGTGGATTACCTAATTGGGTCCAATCATTTTATGGGGAGGACCAGGGCTGGGGACCTAAAGCGGGTTGAGTCAGTAGAGGCCCCCCTTATTATAGGAGATGACATTCAGGGGGTCGTTGCCAACTATTATAGGGGCATCCGAGACATGATAAAAACAGAAGGACCGGACATCCTGGGTCATATGGACCTGATAAAAAAGCTGAATGGCCACAAGGCCTATTTCAATGGGGGAGAAGGCTGGTATCTAGAGGAGGTTGACCGAACTCTAGATGCACTTAGGGCCTCTTCAACTATTTTAGAAGTGAATACCAGTGGTCCCATGACCCAAGGGGACCAGGGCCTATATCCTAGCCTAGAAATTATTAAAAGAGCCTATAGAAGGGGGATTCCCATTACCTTGGGATCTGATGCCCACAGGCCTGAAGATATAGATAGGGGCTATGACCAGGCATTGGACCTCTTGAGAGGAATTGGCTTCAAGGCGGTCATGGCCCCTGGCTTAGAGGGGTGGACTCAAAGAAAAATATAGGTGACGGAAGGAGTTTTAAGTTTATGCTTCATATGCTGGGAGCCCTATGGTATACTGGATAAGAATTGTAAGAATATGGAGGTAACAATGGTTAAATTATGGTCACTTGCATAGCATAGGCTATTGCAGATATTCAATCAAATGGAGTTAAATGGTCTATGCAAATCCTAGTCAGTTAAAATCAAACAAACCTTAGGAGGCGCTAGCATGAAAAAGATTACATTTAAACAATATACAACTTATAAGCAAGAAGAAATTTTGGACCTATATTCAAAAGTAGGCTGGATTAATTACACGGAAAAACCAGACATGGTTAAGGCGGCTTATGACCAGTCTCTTTATCTGTTGGGGGCCTATGATGATAAGGACCTGGTAGGGATTATCAGAGTTGTGGGGGATGGTCATTCCATTATTTACATCCAGGATATTGTTGTATCACCAGACTACCAGAGGCAGGGAATTGGTAAAAACCTTTTAGAGAGGGTATTGGACAAGTATAAGCACGTCTACCAAAAGATATTATTAACCATGAATGAAGAAAAAACCGTAAAATTTTATGAGAGTGTTGGCTTTGAGGCAGACTATAACTTGGGTTTAGTTGCCTTTGGCATGTTTTCATAGGACTAAAGCATACAGGGGGCTGTCTATAATAGACAGTCCTATTTTATTTGTTTACGTGCTAGGTCTTATTGGGTATGTAAATAATAGGAGTTCGTATGAAAGGAGAGACCGATGAATATACTAGAGTACGCTATGAAAATGGAGTTGGATGGGAAGAAGTATTATATGGACCTGGTAGACCAGGCAGATAATGCTGGTGTTAAGTCCCTCTTCAACATAATTGCCCAGGAAGAACAGTGCCATTATGATATTCTAAAGAGTCTAACTGCCAAGGAATCTCTTCAGTCAGAATCTAACCTCTTGGAAACGTCTAAGAATATATTTGAACAGATGTTTGAAGAGGACAAAAAGGTAAAAACCATGGTCAGCAAGGATGCCCTTATCCACGCCCTTAAGCTAGAAGTAGAGAGTGTTAAGTTTTACAAGGACCATATGGAGAAGGCTGAGGATCCCCTAGAAAAACAGGTTTTCGAGCAGTTATTCAATGAAGAAAAGAAACACTACTATTTGTTGGAGCAGTTGATTGACTATTACTCAAATGGCTGGATCAATGAAATAAATGACTAAATAGAAATCCTCCTAGCCAAGGCTAGGAGGATTATTTTAATTAAAGGGGAGAACCTTTGACAAGAAGTTTTTAAAGGTCTCTGTTTGAGGGTGGTCTAAGATGGTTCGCGGGCCATGTTCGATGATTTGCCCCTCATCCATGAAGACCACGTAGTCAGCGATATTCTTGGCAAAGCCTATTTCATGGGTCACGATGATGAAGTCCTTGGATTCAACAGCCAGTTGCTTAACGGCGTTAAGGACATCATAGGTTAAGACCGGATCAAGAGAAGAAGTGGGCTCGTCTAAAAGAATCAACTGGGGTTGAATGGAAAGGGCCCTAACAATTGACACCCTTTGGGACTGGCCACCACTCAGCTGGTGGGGGTACTTGTCCTTGTGGTCATAAAGTTCAAAGGTCTTGAGAAGGGCATGTATTTCCCCTGTGAAGATTTCACGTTTTCTTTTGTGAACCTTTTCTAGGACCAGGGCGATGTTCTCGAAGACTGTTAAATGATTGAATAGGTTATGGTCCTGGAAGACAAAACCAATGGCCTTCCTGTAGGCCTCCATGTCTGTTTCTTTGGCGTGGATGCTTTTTTCATTCAAGCATATTTCACCTGACTCAAAGTCCTCCAGGCCTGCAATCAACCGGAGTAGGGTCGATTTTCCACTACCGGATGGACCCAAGAAGGCAATGATTTGCTTGTCGGGAATATTAATAGAGAGCTTGTCTAAAATGGTTTTGTTGTCGTATTTTTTTATGACTTGGTTAATTTCTATATTCATAATCACGTCCTGTAGTTGGTCTTGTTTTCCAGGCGTCTCACCAAGGAAATTAGGGGGATGGTAATGATCCAATAGCCTAAAATGATGATGATAAAGCCTTCGGTAATCCTGAAGCTTGAAGCTTGGATGTTACTAACTGCATTTAGAAGCTCATTGGTTGCCATATAGGCCAAGAGGGCAGATCCCTTAATGGTCAAGGCAAATTGACCAGCCAGGGGCGGCAAGATACTCTTGATTATTTGAGGGAAAATAATGTAACGATAGGTCTGGTAGGTGGTGAAACCAAACATCTTAGCCCCCTGCCATTGGTTGGTATGAATGCCTTCGATGGCCCCCTTATAGATATCCGCTATATAGGCCCCAATATAAAGCGCCAGGGTGATACAGCCGGTTGCGACCGGAGAATCAATGCCAAAGGCATTGCCTATGTAATAGAAAGATACGATGGCGATAACCAAAAGAGGGGTCCCAAAGATAATGGTCTGGTGGATCTCTGCCATATAATTAAAAATCTTTAAACGAGATTCCTTCATGGCGTAAAGGATCAGGCCGACCACCAGGGATAGGAGGATAGAAATGGTACTGATCATGATGGTATTGAGCCATCCTGTCAGGATAACCTTTCTAAACCGCCAGTAGGGTTCAAAGTCCAGGTTATTAATATTTGACTGTGCAACTACAAAATAGAAGAAAAGAAAGTAGAGGACCAGTGCTGCGAGGAAACTGAGAATTTTTTTCATGATAATCCTTTCTAGTGATTATGGTACGGGGCCTAGAAGAAGAAGTCCAGGCCGTATTTTTCGAATTCTTTGATTTTGTCTTGAAGATAATTATCTCGTATCTCTTGGAAGGTTCCATCTTCTGCTGCTTGTTTTAAAAAGGCATTGATTTGCTCTCTCAACTCATCCTGGCCCTTGGCAAGAGCAATTCCCCAGCCACTTGTATTAGGAAGGGGCTCTAGGATGGCAACTGTGGTCTCTGGATGATTCTGTTGGTGGTTGATAATGGCAAGAGGGTCGTAAATAAAGACATCGGACTTACCCTGGGCAACCTCTAAAACTGCACTGGCTTCTTCTTCAACCGTTTTGATTTTTGCTAGAGGCGCATTGGCAGCAGCCCATAGGGCGCCAATGGTACCAGCCTTGGAAGCTATAGTAACATCTGGATTATTAAGGTCTGCTGGTGACTTAACAATAGAATCCTTATGGACTAGCATGACAAGGTCGCTGGTGGTGTAGGGGTCAGAGAAATCAACAACCTTTTGACGTTCAGCATTGATGGTCATTGAAGAAATAATAATATCAATTTTACCGCTTTCAAGGGCAGGAATTAAGGACTTATAGGCCGTGGGGACGATTTCAACCTCTCGACCCAGGTAGTCACCAAGGGCTTCAGCGATCTTTACAGATACACCATCTGGATTACCGTCGGTGTCTATGGTTTCGAATGGAGGATACTTAAGTTCCATTCCAACTCTTAAAACGGGATTGTCACTGTCATCATTGTCATTAGAGCCGCAGCCAACTAGGGCCACAACAAGTAAAAGTGTGATAAGTAGTAGTTTTTTCATAGGGCCTCCTATATATTTTTTATGAGTTATTTACCTTATACCATAATTACGATACTTGAAACATAGTCTATAATTTTAGTCTACATTAAATGGAAGAATTTTACCATAGCCTTTTCTGCATGAAAAGGACAGGACCTGCTTTGGACCTTGATAAAGCAAGGGTTTTGAAAGTAACTGTTTCATCCACTATGCCAAAGGGAAAAAATAAATTCACTGTTTTGAGTCGCGTTTAAGGTGATAGTTTCATGTGAGATGAACTTCAAAGGAGGCCATTCATAATCAATAAAACTAATTTTAAGGAAAGGGTCCCTGGCTCAATATCAGCAACCTTCATCTTATGTAGCACACTGATCTTGAAGGGGTGTTTGTCATGTCTACATATGGAAATCCTTGTATGAAAACTTTTATTTACTCATATTATCTTTCTAGGATGGAATTATGTGGTAAAGTAGAATGGTAAGTAAATCCATTTTTTCATAAATGGATTACTGGTGGCCAATAAAGACCAGGGATGCAGAAGACCGGTTTAAAAATATATTATCCCCATATCATGTGTTTAAGGGGGCTCACACCAGCTATACAGATAGTTAAGGTCAATAGGAAAGGAAGACTCATGAAGAAAGTCATATTACTGGTGATCAGCTTATTTCTTTTCATACCAGTCGCTTGTAGTGAGAATAAGGATGTAGAAGAGACCAGGCTTGAAAGAGACATGCAAGAAATGGCTGATCAAATAGCAAATAACTTAAATACAATCCTAGAAGGGGCCCAGGCTGATTTTGATGAAGTTCTAAGTAATTATCAAACACCCCTAGACCATCCTAGATTTCACCTAGCTATGGTGGTTCATGTTGATGACCATCCTGAAATCAAACGGATGTACTTCGGAAAAAATTACTTAATCTTCGATTATCCTCAAACAACAGGTTCTGAGTGGGATCCCTATTCAGACAGGCCTTTTTACATCACAACCATCAGAAATGATTGTTTAACTTTTTCACAAGCCTATCCTGATGAAATGCCTTCAGAGGACTCCTATCCACCCTACTATACCTTCACTTTTACACTGCCTGTGTATATAGACGATACCTTCATGGGTGTCCTGGGGATGGATAAGTATCTCGATATTACCAGTTACTTTAAGACGGATTTGCATCTTGACTTTGATGTGAATATCACCCTCTTAAATGAGGAGGGAGAAATTCTCTATAGGGACAGCTTATCTGATCATCAAGAAGAGAAACTGGTTCGTTTGAATGACCTGTACCATTACAGGGAGGCAGATACCCAACTGGGTTGGAAGGTTATTGTAGAAACTAAAAAAGAAAATGATTTTGATTAAGGATATGAAGGAGGGGTCATGAGAGCACCCTATCAAGTACTGATTATTCCCTATAAGAGGGAAAATGATTCTTATAAGTTTGCCATCTTCAAGAGGGCTGACATGGACTGCTACCAGTGGATTGCAGGTGGTGGCGAAGATTTTGATTTAGATATTCTAACCACAGCTAAAAGAGAGTGTTTTGAAGAAGCAGGTTTATCAGACAACTCAGACTACATGCAGTTGGATACAACCAGTCCCATTCCGGTTCATATATTCAATGACTACCCCTGGGGACCAGATGTCTTGGTCATTCCTGAATACAGCTTTGGGGTCCATATAGGCGATCAAGACATTCAATTATCTCATGAACACAAGTCTTTTGAGTGGGTATCCTACGACCAGGCCATGGAAAGACTCACTTATGATTCCAATAAGACAGCGCTTTGGGAGCTGGTCGTTCGCTTGAATCGAGAATAAGATAAGAAGCAAGCGAACCGCCATCTTTTGAACATATGTAGATCCATATAATAAAACCATAGTCTGACAAGGTGAAATCAATGGCTGCAAAAATATTTTAGTATCCAGTAAAGAATGATGTATGTCACTGAGCCATTGCCAGCTCATGTTTTAATTGATTGCAGCTTACCCTAAATAAATTTTTATATGGTATACTCAGGGTATAGGTGATTCAAAAGCCTATTTAAGGGTATATATTTAATAGCGGGTAAGGACACTGAGAGGTTGTTATGAAATTTGAAGATTTTAAGGATTATATTAAGGAAACCAAGTATCCAACCATTGTAGAAACCATAGAAGCCATGTGCGATGAAATGGCTGAAGACGAGTTATATGACCACATGGAGCAGGTGGCGGAAGTTGCTGTTATGCTGTCGGAACACTATAACTTAAACACTGATGATGCCTATTTAACAGGCTTTTTACATGATGTTGGTCGCTTGATTGATCCAGATGAGTACTTGGATATCCTCAAACAATATGATGTTACCATCTCTGATGAAGAGATGCAGGTCCAGGATGTTCTTCATGGAAAGATAGCAAATATCATTGTTAAAGAAGTCTTTAATATTCAGTCACCTGATATTAGCAATGGGATTTTATACCATACAACCCTGAGAAAGGACGCTACAGATTTTGAGAAAGTGATCTTCTTGGCTGATAAGATGACCTGGTCATATGACGACTTAGTTTATGACATAGAGGAGACTGTTTTTCAGAATTTAAATGTGGCCTGCTATCATGCCCTTAATTGGATTATTGACCATCTCAAGAAAAAGAATGGCTTGATCCTGGACCGGACAGAAAAGGCCCACCATCATTTTAAGAACAAGATGATTTTATAAATGAAGCCACCACGTTCGTGGTGGCTTTTTGATAGAAAGTTGGTAAGGTTTGAAAGGAGAAGAGAATGAGAAAGAGACACCACCATTTGGCAGTCCTAGGCCTGGCGATACTATTGATTTTGCTTGTTAGCCTAGTGCATCAAAACAAGGGACCGGATAAGTCCTTTGAAATTCTTAGTTTTGAGCCGGATCTAACATGGCAACCCTCTAGTGTGGAAGACCTGTATGAAAAAAGTGACCTGGTCGTAGAAGTTGAGATTATGGGCCATACTATTGTTAAACCAAAGGATTCTTCAGGTCATGTACGATGGGGAAGAAGTGATACCCAGGCCAGGGTCGTGACCGTCTACAAGGGAGACGAGACCAAAGATAGCTTGACCATTTATGAGACAGGCTACCTGGATGGAGAGACCTATTATACCGACTATGACTACAAACGGAGTCAGGTGGGCAGGTCCTATATATTTTTCCTTACGAAGTCAGAAGATGGCTACTATCCAGCAGGCTATGCCTTTGGTAAGTATCCTGTCATCAAGTCTTTGAAGAGCCTAGACCAGGTAGACGCCTTATCCTTAAATGATCTAGACTTGTTTGATATTATGAGAGAGGAAGATGTTAGACATTACAGGGCCTGGTACAAGGCGGTCATGGCTAAATTTGATTTGATTCAATAAAGTGAGGCCCCAAAAAGGGGCCTTTTTCTCTTACCTATTTTTGTAAAATGCTTATCATGGTCCCGCTTTCCTGATATACTGTAGGGGATATGATAAGGAGGTAGGCTCATGCAATTTACCCATTTAAGACCCAAGAAAAGATCCAAGCTAAGATTGGCCCTTGGCAGGACCTATTATACCAATAAAAGACGACTCAAGTGGTTAAAGGACCGCAAGCTATATACAAAAAAACAGGTTGAGACGCCCTTAGATCATCTAGTTTTTTCTCACAAGACCCCTCTGTTCAGAGGGCTTAAGGCAGTAGACCGGTGGGTGGATGAAAATAAGATCATTAACATCAGTCAGGCTCTCAAGAAAATCAATGGTATTGTCTTAGAACCCGGTGATCATTTCTCTTACTGGCAGCTGATCGGTAGGCCAACAGCAAAGAAGGGTTATGTTAAGGGCATGGTCTTGGACCATGGTAAGTTCAAGTATGACATTGGGGGTGGCCTATGCCAATTGTCCAATATGATTTTTTGGATGATCATCCATAGTCCTCTAGATGTTACTGAGAGACACAGGCATTCCTACGATGTCTTTCCAGACGTAAAAAGAAGCCAGCCCTTCGGCTCTGGGGCAACCTGTGTTTATAATTATAGGGACCTCCAGTTTGAGAACAACAGCAATGAGCCCTATCAATTATTTTTCAGGTTGACAGATAGCCACTTAGAGGGGGCCGTTCTATCAACCAGGGAGCCTTATCTGGAATATGAAGTCTATGAGAAAGACCATTATATGACCCTAGAACATTGGGGCGGTTACCTGCGCCACAATAAGATCCACAGAAGGGTTTGTGACCTAGAGGGGCACGAAATTATGGATGAGTATATATGTGAAAACCATTGTCTCATGATGTATGCCCCCTTGCTTGAAAACAAGGATGATATAAGAAGTTCTTAAGGGAAGGACCTGAGAAAGAATCGACATAGACTCTAGGCTTGAGGGGCGAGTATATAAACAAGCAATAATTGAAGATATAGAATAAGGATGGCTGCATTTGCAACCATCCTTTTAATTTATTTAACCCGTTTGGTGTAGTAGGTATGAAGGAGATGATGGGCCTTGTGGCTATTGGGCTTGCCTAAGAAAGTATCGTAGAGGTGCTTCACTTCTTGATTTTCGTGGGATTTTCTAACTGGGAGTGCAAGGTCTTCTGCATAAAGGGCCTGGGCTCTCTTTTCAGCTAGGTTGATGTGGTCCCGTATATGCTGGGTTACCTTGGGTTGGCCACCACCGTTTACACAACCACCTGGACATCCCATTACTTCAATGAAATGGTAGGTCTTTTCCTTATTCCTAATTTGTTCTAATAGTTGACCAGCAGCCTTGGTGCCATTGACAACGGCTACAGAAACCTCAAGGTCTCCTATTTTTACTGTAGCCTCCTTAAAAGCATCTGTTCCTCGAACAGCCTGATAGTCGATGGCTTGTAGATCTTGGCCTGTCAGGACGTCAGCAACCGTTCTAAGGGCTGCCTCCATAACACCACCTGTTGCTCCAAAGATAACACCAGCCCCCGTGTAGTCACCCATAAAGTCATCAAAGCCTTCATCAGGTAGGTTGTTGAAGTCAATTCCTGCTTGTTTGATCATCTTAGCCAGTTCTCGTGTTGTAATTACAGCATCCACATCTCTATGGCCATCCTGTTCCATTTCGGGTCTGGCAGCCTCATTTTTCTTAGATATACAAGGCATAACAGAAACCACATATATCTTATCAGGGTCTATGTCTCTAGCCTGGGCATAATATGATTTTGTCAAGGCCCCTAACATCTGATGGGGAGACTTGCAAGAGGATAGGTTGGGGAGGAAGTCGTGGTGGTTGAACTCGCAATACCTGATCCAACCAGGAGAACAGGAAGTGATCATGGGCAAGACCCCGTTGTTTTGAATCCGGTCTAAAAGTTCATAGCCCTCTTCCATAATGGTTAAGTCGGCAGCAAAGTTGGTGTCAAAGATGGTATCAAAGCCTAGACGGCGCATGGCAGCGGCCATTTTACCGGTGGTTCTTGTTCCAATTGGATTTCCAAACTCCTCACCCAGGGCAGCCCTTACAGCAGGTGCTGCTTGCACAACCACCTGGATACTTGGATCCTCTATGGCTTCCCAAACCCTATGAATATCTCTTTTTTCACTCAAGGCACCAACAGGGCAGACATTGACACATTGGCCACAGTAGATGCAGTCTGTTTCATTCATCTTGGCCTGGAAGGCAGGGCCAACATTGGTCATGTGACCCCTGTTTTGGAAGCCTAGAATACCGATGCCCTGTACGTCTTTACAGGTGGAAACACATTTACCACATAAGATACACTTACTTGAATCCCTTACAATAGAAGGGGAGTAGTCGTCAAAATATCGGGGTCTTTGTTGCCCTTGGAACTCTAACTCTGTTACACCCAGATTTTCAGCCAAGTTAAGGAGTTCACAGTTTCTAGATCTTACACAAGTGGTGCACTCCCGGTTGTGGTTTTCAAGCAAGAGCTCCACATTGGTGCGGACTCTTTCGCGAACCCGCTTGGTGTTTGTTTTTACAGACATGCCTTCACGGACATTGGTGACACATGAGGCCTGTAATTTATCGTATCCCTCTATTTCAACCAGGCAGACACGGCAGGCACCCACTTCGTTGATATCCTTCATGAAACAAAGAGTAGGGACATCATAACCCGCGTGGCGAGCAGCATCTAATACTGTAAAGTCCTTGGGTACTTCTATACTCGTATTGTTGATTTTAACTTTTACCATGATTCCCTCCTTATAAGACCACACTTTCCATAATTTCATCTTCAAAGTGCTTGAGGGCACTCAGGGTTGCAGCTGGTGCAGTTTGGCCCAGGCCACATAGTGATGAATCTATCATGGTATAAGCGATCTGATTCAAACGATCGATTTGTTTTTGACTGGCTTGGTCCCTGCATAAGTCTTCGATGATTTCGTGCATCCTCTTTGTGCCTTCACGACAAGGGGTGCACTTACCACAGGATTCATGTTCAAAGAAACTGGTTACAGAAGATAGGTAGTCTACAACTCGGATATTACCGTTGGCAACCACGATAGCGCCTGATCCAATACTAAAGCCTTCCTTGTCAAAGTCTTCATAAGTATAGGGGGTGTCAAAGTGGGTGTAGGGAATCAAGGCACAAGAAGCACCGCCTGATTGAACAAACTTACCCAGACTTAAGTCCCTGGTACCGCCACCAATATCTTCTATGATTTCTCTGAGGGTGATGCCGAAGGGGACTTCGTAAACACCTGGCTTTGAGATGTTACCACAAAGGGAAATCATCTTAGTCCCCTTGAAGCCATTGAGGCCTGCATTGGCATAGGTATCAGCCCCGTGGGCTAGGATGGTAGCAGCACAAGCGAAGGTTTCAACATTATTGACCATGGTGGGTTGGTGGAAGAGACCCTTTTCACTGACTCTAGGTCGTTTGACTCTGGGCCGGCCTACATTCCCATGCATAGATTCGATCAGGGCTGTATTTTCCCCGCAGACATAAGCCCCTGCTCCCGTGTATACCTTAACCTGGAAGCTAAAATCTGTTCCTAGTATATTTTGTCCCAGGTAATTATGGTGCTTGGCATGGGCGATAGCCTCAGTCAGTTTTTGACGGATGAGCTCGTATTCCTCACGGATATAGATGTAACCCTCCTGGGCACCGATGGTGTAACCAGCAATGATTAGACCCTCTAATACCTTGTAGGGATCCTTGTCTAAGAGATCACGGTCCTTGAAAGTACCTGGTTCTCCCTCGTCCCCATTGACCAAGACATACTTGGTTGGAGCCTGTCTTTCTTTCGAAGATGACCATTTCTTGTAGGCTGGATAGGCTGCCCCGCCACGGCCCCTGAGTTCAGACTTTTTAAGGGCCTCAATGACATAATCAGGACCGGCTTCTAGGGCCTTCTTAAGTCCCTTAAAGCCCCCCAGTCGAATATAGTCATCAAAATGATCTATTTGGTATTTGTCGAAAAATTCTGAAATTAAAGAGCGTGTTTTAGACATGGCTGGCCTCCTTTAATTCACCCAAGAGTTTTTTCATCTTTTGTATGGTCAGGTGACCATGCACCTTTTTATTGATTCTTACAGCTGGTGAAATATCACAGGCACCAAAGCAAGTGGTCTTCTCAAGGGAGAACAAGCCGTCTGGCGTCATTTGACCGGGCTCTATTTGCAGGTGTTGCTCTAAGAAGGTTTGGATGATATCCTTCTTGTTGATGCGACACACGGAACTGTCACAGACTTGAATATGGTACTTACCCTTGGGTGTCTTGTGAAGTGCAGCAAAAAAAGATGATACTTCGTATACATCCACATAGGTTAGGTCTAGTTTTTTTGCTATGTACTTTTGAGTAGCCTCTGTTAAAAAGTGATCGACACACAGACTTTGTGTATCCATTAAAATTGGTACCAAAGCGTCGGCTCTGTAGTCGTACTTGGCCAAAACATCTTCAATACGTTCCTTGCTAATGCCCATAAAATCCCCCATTCTTTTTTGATATATATTTAACTAGTTTAAGTGTATCAAGATTCACGGCTAGAAAACAGTTTTGTTATTTGCTTAACGACCACTAAAAAAGTAGCCTTTTTCCTTGCGCTTCAAAAAAAATCGATTTCCTTCAATTTTTCAAAAGATTAACAGTTTGTACGCATTTGTAACACAAATGTAATTTTAAGCAAGTTTACATTGGCAAATAATTAACAGAATTGTGTGAAAATTCTGTTAATTTACAAGGGGACTCACCTTTTGATTTTTTGTGTTTTACTATATAATAGACTTGCCAGGGAAATCTAGCCAGGATTTTATGTGAATTTGTTGTGTTTTTTCCGATAAGAAAAAACCTCCACTAGAAGGTAGAGGGATTATTTTACAATTTTTAAAAGCCCCTTGACCAATTTCTTTTGGTCCTTACTAGACTGGTCTTTAAGCAAATCGTAGATCAGGTTTCTAGTATCCCTTATAATATAGGGGTTAGACAGGGAGTTTTCAAAAAACAAGATGACAGCAATCAGGGTTTGAACCCCTTGCTTCATAGAATCGTCACCTAGATTGGATAAGGATGCTTCTATGTAGTAGCTTTTCATTTGTTCGTGGATTTGATTTAAGTCTTTCATACAACCTCCTCATCAACCATCTTAGCACAGGATGGACATGGAGGCCAATAAAAGGAGTTTATAATGGAAAAAAAAGTATTAAGGGTACTCAGTCATCCCTTTGAGGGGGAGATGTTAAAGGACATGTTAAAGAATATTGGGATTGATGCCTGGGTGTCAGACCAAAGTGGTCCTCATAAAGTTGAGAACTATCTGGGTCAAAAGGCAGGCGACACCCTGCTACTGGTTCTAGAAAAGGACTACGATGAGGCCAAGGCCTACTTGGAAGCAGAAATTATAGAACCTGACTATCAAGAGGCTGTGCCCATGATGAAGTTTCCCTACTGGATCATACCAGCTATTGCCTTGATACTCATATTTTTTGCCCTTCTACAAATGGGGGCTTAAGCAGGTTACTGACCCACCCAAAAGGTGGGTAATTTTTTTGGGAAGGTGTTTGGGCATACTACATACCCGAAAACTTTCGGGCTAAAGACTCCCTACAATTAACAATGGTAGTTGATTGAATTTTCTGTTAATTATTTACAATTTAACTTCTAAACCGTATGCTATGGTTGAGATTAAAGGAGGAAGCTATGTGTAAAGAAAAAATGGAAGAAGTTAAGTGTGTATTTTGTGACAGCCAGGAGGACTTAAAACCTGTCCATGCCTGCTACGTTTGCCAGGTTTGCAAGGAAGAGGTAGAGACCCTTTACAGCCAGGGCCTAAGTCAGGAGGGGGTGTCATGATTCTGTAACATTATTTCTTGATAATTGATGGTATACTCTTTATGAATTGGACGACAACTAATTACCAAAGGAGGTATGTTTATGAGCAAAGTAGATAGAAACAACAACAGACCAAACCGAGGGTACAGATTTTAACAAGTTTGTCGGATCCTCGGTACTTATCGAAGAAGAAAGAGGATACCCAATGAAAAAGAATAATACGGAATTTGAACAATTTTTTACTGACCAATTAAATGAAGGTGAGCAGATTGGCCACATCATTCAGTTGGTCCATAACCATTTTCTACTCAGAACAGAGGACGGCATCAAGACAGCTGAGCTGAGAGGTCGCTTATCCTATGAGGGCGTTTATCCTGCTATTGGAGACTACATTGTTTATTCAACATCTGATGATGGCAGTTTGAATTTGATTGAGCGTTTATTAGAAAGAAAGACAGCCCTAACACGAAAAACTGCAGGTGAGACCAGCCAGATCCAGGTGATTGCAGTTAATATGGACTATGTATTTATCGTCATGGCCTTGAACAGTGATTTTAATGTGAGACGTCTAGAACGGTATATGATTGCTGCTTGGTCATCGGGAGCCACTCCTGTGGTGGTTTTAACCAAACGCGACCTGTGCCAAGACCTAGAAGACAAGCTAGCAGCCATTGAAGCTATGACTGTTGGTGTCGACGTCCTGGCTATCAGTGTTCTAGAAGATGATAATTTACAGGTTTTAGATGCCTATAGACAGGCTGGCAAGACAGTTGCCCTAGTGGGATCGTCAGGGGTTGGTAAGTCAACCTTAATTAATTACTTGGCAGGTGGCCAGGTCATGAAGACAGATGGTCTTAGAAATGATGACAAGGGACACCATACCACAACCTATAGACGGTTATTTGTAACCGACCAGGGATCCTTTATTGATACACCTGGTATGAGAGAATTGTCTATAGATGACCAGGGCCAGGGGCTTGACCACGAATTTTCTGACATAGAAGCCCTGTCACAGGCTTGTCGCTTTAGTGACTGTACCCATAAGAAGGAACCTGGGTGTGCCATACAAAAGGCCATCGACACAGGGGAATTAGAGGGGGACCGTTACAGGTCCTACCTAACCTTGAAAAATGAAATCAAGCATCAAAATAAAAAATTAGCCATGAAGGAAAAAAGACTGGCTAAAACAGCCCAAAGACCCAAGAAAAAGCCGAGACAAAAGAGATGGCAGGCTGTATAAACCAAGACCCATGAGGGGACTTAAAGTGTAGACTTTAAGTTCCTTTTTTATTTTTGACTGGATTCCTCATATAAAATATGAAAAGAAATGGACTTGTGGTAAAATAGATAGGAAGACGAAATAATACAGACAAGAGGAAGGGATCAATCAATGAAAAAATATCTAAGCCTAGGCTTCTTAGCCTTGATGGTCATCCTGGGCCTTGCCTATGGGCAGACCCCAGCTTTTAGGGCCAGTATGGCAGAAGACCTAATCCTAGAAGGCCAGGTTATGGACTTGACTTCTGACCAAAGAGAGGCCCTTATTGACCTGCTGGTATCCAAAGAAGGCCAAAAGAATCAAATGGGTTTGGGTCAGGTTTATACCATGGAGATGACCAGAAAACTTGGCAAGGACCTTGTCTATGACGTCTACCTGGACAAGGACTATGACAGCCTCTGGGTCTATGACTTAAAAGAAGGTCTCTACTACCTGGTCAAGGGAGACCTGGCCAGAGCCCTTTACATGCAGCCACAGGTTGAGGACTTTTACTCTTATATGCAGAGGTATTACCACCAACTCATGGTGGATGGCCAGCCAATACAAACCCAATCAACCAACCTTTTGACCTATCAAAAGGCAGATGGTCAGTGGCAAGAAGATCGGGAGGACCAGGCCTTTGAACCCTATCATATCAGGGTGGATGACTTCTTAGACCTTCAGATTGAAACGGGTTATGGAATGACGGGTGTTCAGGTGAATATTTATCAGGAGGGTGACTTGATCCATAGTCAGCAAGATCCAGATAGGATCTATGTACCTGAGAAGAGGGGGCTTTATGACTATGTAGTGACATCCACCTACCAAGGAGACCACTACCTGGGCCAGGATATCAGTAGTCTTTTAGTCTTGGTGGACTATCCACCAGAGTTTAGCTTTGAGTCCTCATCTATGGTTCAAGGAGAGACCTTGCTTATGAAGATCAGTCGAGTGGAGAATCTTGAAGATTTGACAATGACCAATGACTATTGGGAGGTCTTGTCCATTCAAGAAGCTGGTGATGACTTTATCTTAGTCATTCCATCGACCTATTATACCGACCTTGGGGACTATAATATAAGTATCACACATGATGGTGTCCGTTATGATTTTCCCTTCTCTGTGGTCTCTAGATCCTTTAATAACCAGTACTTAACAGTGAATCAGGAAACCGTTAAGGCAACCAAAACAGAAGACGCTAGCGCTGAGTTCAGGCAGTATTATTATGATGCCTTGACCAAGGATGTTTATGAGACAGACATGACTGACTTTAAAGGGACCTTTACCCTTCCGGCCACTGGTCGTCTAACCACTGAGTTTGGAGTAAGGCGGTATGTGAATGGGTCCCTGACCAACTACCGGCATGCTGGGGTTGATATTGCTGCACCTGTAGAAAGTCCCATATTATCCACCCACCATGGTCAGGTGGTCTTGTCTAAGTTTCTAACCATGACAGGCAATACCATAGTCATCAGCCATGGCCAGGGAATTTTCTCTACCTACTTCCACTTAAATAGTTTGGCTGTAGAAGAGGGGGACCTAGTAGAAGCAGGAGACTATATCGGGGGCATGGGGACAACTGGATTCTCCACAGGATCACACTTACACTTTGGGATTTCATATTTCCATATGAACCTAGAACCAGGTTATTTTATATTTGGTCAACCCATTGAATACAACAACTATCAAGATTTATTCAACCAATAGGAGGTAAAAATGATTATTAGAGTAGACCAACAAGAGGGCCTTAAGGCTCAAGTACTTTATGCTTATGAGGGAGAGATTCTATCAAATGGCTACCCTCAAGTTCTGGACCAGTTTTTAAAGGCGACAGAGGGGGGCAAGTCGGGTAAGGTGAACAAGTATGCCCACCTAGAGGGCGATGACTTCATCCAATATATCCTCCTGGGCTTGGGTAAAAAAGAGGACCTGACTCATACCAGTATCTTAAAGGCAACAGGTAGTGGCATTAAGGCCCTAAAGGCCATGAAGGCCAAGGAGGCTGGAGTTGATCTTTCTTCTTTTGATCAAGACCAGGTAAAGATTCTTGTTGAAGGGCTGATTATCTCTGATTATGACTTTAACAAGTACAAGGAAAAGGGGGAACCAAGCCCAATTGAAAGTCTATATGTAACAACAGACCACCTGACAGCGGTAGAAGAGGGTCAAGTATTGGGCCAGTCGGTTTTAGTGGCAAGAGACCTAGTTAATGAACCAGCTAATGTTATGACGCCTGCTGCCCTGGCTCAAGCAGCAGTTGACTACGGTAAGGACTTTGGATTCCAGGTAGAAGTCTTGGATAGGGAGGCTATTGAAGCCCTAGGTATGGAAGCCTACATGAATGTTGCCAAGGCATCTGAAAACCCACCCAAGTTCATCATTATGAAATGGTTAAATGACCCAGAATCAGATGAGAGACTTGGTCTTGTAGGTAAGGGCTTAACCTTTGATACGGGTGGATATTCTTTGAAACCCAAAGAAGGCATGTTAACCATGAAGAGTGACATGGGAGGCTCTGCAGCTGTTATTGGTGCCATGTGTGCCCTGGCTCAGATGAAGGTTAAGAAGAATGTTTATGGTGTTATTGCAGCGTGTGAGAACATGGTGTCTGGTGGCGGCTACCGTCCTGGTGACATCATCGGTTCAAGAGGGGGCAAGTCCATCTTCATCAATTCAACAGATGCTGAGGGCCGTTTAACGCTTATTGATGCTGTAGACTATGCTATCAAGGACTTGAAGGTGACCAAGGTGGTTGACATTGCTACCCTAACAGGGGCTTGTCTTGTGGCACTTGGTACGACGACAACAGGGGTTGTATCTAACAATGACGCCTTCTACAAGGCCTTAGAAGAAGCCTCGTTCATTTCTGGTGAACGGGTATGGAGAATGCCAATCTTCCCTGAGTACAAGGAGCTGGTTAAGCATGAAGATGCAGATTTGATTAATTCAACTCGAATGGCAGGCATGATCACAGCAGGTATATTCATAGGTGAGTTTGTTGGTGATACACCATGGCTTCACATGGACATTGCAGGAACTTCATGGACGGGATCTAAGAACAGCTATCAGTCTTATGGGGGGACCGGTGCAGGTGTGAAAAACCTATACTACTTGGCTAAGAATAACTAATACAATCAACTATCCTCCAAGGGGGATAGTTTTTTTTGGATAGGGGTTGACAATTTCAAACTACAAGTGTAATCTTAAGTTAAGACTACATTTGTAGTCGGATGAATAAGGAGGCCAACTTTGAAATCAAAAATAACTGAAAGTGAATGGAAAATAATGAAGGTCCTATGGGATGAGTCCCCCTTGACCTCTACACAAATTATGGATGTCCTAGCTGAAGACTTGGACTGGAAGGCCAATACGGTCAAAACCCTCCTCAGTCGCCTGGTGAAAAAAGAGGTGATTGATTACAAGAAAGAGGGACGGTTTTACAAGTACTTCCCCCTAGTAACAGAGGCAGCCTGTGTAGCGGATGAGAGTCAGGATTTTATCAACAAGGTTTTTGATGGTGGAACCAAGACCATGATAGCCTCTTTTATCGAAAGCGACCACCTGTCAGCTGAGGAAATCAAGGCCTTAAAAGAACTGCTGGACGCTAAGATGAAGGAGCAGTAAATGGGAGAGTTTTGGAGTTCGTTTAAACTATTTACCCAGGCCCTGTCCATAGCCCTAATCCTTTATTATGGCTTACGACTTGCCTGTCGTAGACGGACCAGTCCGATCTTTAACTATAGGATGTGGTTTATAATGGTCCTTTTAATTTTATTACCCTTTAGACTTGAACCTAGTATTGAGCCTAATTTAAACCAGGCCTCGTCAGACCTATCTGGTCTGGTCTATGAAGAGATCTTTTCTTCGAGCAGGTCAGTGGCAAGTCAACCACCAGTTTTCTCTTGGGACGACCTTATAAGAGATGTTTGGCTGGTAGGGACCCTCCTGGGTCTAGCTGCCTATGGCTTCTTGTATCGGAGACAAGCTGCTTATGTTAAAGGGTGTAAGCCCCTTTATGGCTTGCAAGATGAGGTCCAGGGTTTACTGAGAGACTTGGGGATCAAAAGGAGGGTGCATTTGGTCCAGGCAGACAGGGATACCAGCCCCTATGTTTTTGGTATCTTTAAGGCACGCTTGGTCCTGCCACCTGAGTTTGAGAACCAACTATCTTCAAAAGACCGGCTTCATGTTTACAGGCATGAAATCATGCATGTGAGTCACTTTGACCTGTTGATTAAGAACCTATTTGCCCTAGTGGTCATCTTCCAGTGGTTTAACCCCCTGGTATGGATAGGCTATGGTCTATTTAATCGAGATATTGAAATGGCCTGTGACTACCGAGTGATCCGGGCCATGACGGCTCAGGAAAGGGCGTCCTATGGTTATACCCTCCTGGACTATGCTTGTTATCAACAGGCTAATCGGGGACTTATCTTTAGCCAGGCCTTCATTAACAAGAAGTTAATCAAAAGGAGAATTGAAATGGTTGTTAAGTATAAGAGAAGTTTAAAGAAAGCCAGCCTGTCTGGCCTCCTAGCAGGTGGATTGGCTGGTCTCATCCTCTGCCTAACCCCTAGTCTAGCCTTGGCCCAAGGCCAACAAGAGAATCCAGGGTCTGGACTGACGGATATGACAGATTACAGCCTGGCCTATGTGGCTGAAGACCAGGCCCAGGACCCAGTAGAAACAGAAAGCCTGCATGATCCCATTGAGCATTACAGGGTGACATCGGCTTACGGCTATCGAGAATGGACCCAGAGTTTTCACAAGGGAATGGATATACCAGCCCCAACTGGAACCCCAGTTTATGCCATTGCCAAGGGCAGGGTAGTCTATATAGATATCAATGAGGGATTTGGAAAGGTAATCGGTATAGAGTATGACAATGGTATGAAAACGGTTTATGCCCATTTAGATTCTATTGGCGTTGACTTATATCAAAGTCTAGAGCCTGGCCAAGAGGTGGGACAGGTTGGTCAAACTGGCCGGTCTACAGGCCCCCACCTCCACTTTGAACTTTTCGTGGGTGATGAGAGAGTGAATCCTCAGGATTATTTCTCAGCGTATAAGTAAACATTAAAAGACCCGACTCGCTGAGTCGGGTTACTTTATTACTTAACATGTTGATGAACTCTTTTAATGATATCCTCTGTACTGGTGTTGGTTGCATCAATTACGAGCATTTTACCATGGTATTGAGCTGGTTGAATTTCTTCATAAGCTTCCTCTACCCCTGTGATAATGGTAACATCAGCATCGAAGTCGTCTTTTCCATAAGGTGTTACTTGGAATCCTTCTTTAATGAGTATATCCTTAACTTCTTCTAAACCTCTTTGAATGGCAATCTTCTTTTTCATATCAGCCACCTCCTTATTTACATTTCTACCCAGTAACCGCTTAGAAAATCACATTTGTAAGGAATTTTATTTTTCTTCTAGACCTCAGGAGAAAATATAGGCCTCTAGGCCCTATAAAAGGCCCATTCTCTTTACTTTTGGGGCTTGTGATATTATGATAGTAAAGAAAGGTTGTGATTGAGTGACAAAGAAAATATATCGTTGGAACTTAGAGCGTTTAATAGCATTTGGCCTAGCCTTTATGAATCTTTTATTTGTATTGTTTGTAGGTTGGCTTGTTATCTATAAGGAAGACTTTATTAGGTTACACACAGGGGTCAAGACAGGCTTGTCCCAGACTCACTTGCTTTTAATCAGCGTGAGTCTTTTAGGTCTGGTTATGTTCTTGTGTCGAGGCTTCTTAAAAAGACGTTATGGGGCTTGGATGGTCCTAGCTTTGGTTGAAAGTCTTTGGCTTGCTTATGTTATTCGTAATATTTTTTTGATGACCATATATGATCAGGGCTTGAGTCTATCCCTCCCCCTCCACCTAGGTCTTTTTGCCTACTTGGGGATGTTGGTATATATGACCCTCTTTTCAAGTCACATCAGAAGTTACTATCAGTTAAAAACACATGAAGGAGATGTTAGTTATGGAGAAAGTTAATATTTTTAGCCGTTTCATTCGGGCGGCAAGTGATTTCAAGTTTTCAAATCACTTTATCAGAGAGAAGACAGGCAAGGCCTTTGGCTTTATGTTTTTAGGTTTCTTGCTATTTGTGATTTTTTCAACTTCAATGTATGGCCTATTTACTACAAAGGACATTGAGAAGGGGATCGATGAGTTTTCTGCAACTATTGAAGCCATGCCAGATTTTGCTTTAACACCAGACGGAGTAGAGTTTGAGGGTGGGGTTCACCAAGGGACCTATGTTGGCGACGGTTATGAGATTGTCGTTGACACAGATCCTATCGCTAGACTGACCCTAGAAAATGATCCCGAAATTGTACGGATCTACATAGATGAAAATGGGGTATATGTGAATACTAATGAGGTCTTTGAGGTCAAGTCTCTTACAGAAACAGTGAGTAAGGAGGATATCCTGGATGTTCTTGGTATTATACCAACCTTTACCTTGATTATCATGACAATCGTCATCGTCATGGCTGTTATTCCACTGCTCTTCCTATCTTTAGTAGCATGGGTGATTGCCCTAATTGTTGGCTTTGCCTTAAATAAAGAATTACCAGGTTCTGCTTGTTTCAAGGTTGGAATTTACGCCATGTTTGTTCCGAATGTTATCTTGACATTGACCCTTGCGACACCACTGAGTATTCCCTACTTCTTCTTTATTTACATTGGCCTTGTGGCCCTTTATTCATTCCTATTCATGAAAAACTACGAAGAGGTTGAAGAAGATGAAGAATTACTAGACTTGTTTGAAGAAGTTGTTATAGAAGAATAAAAAAAAGGGTGCCCATAAATTGGGGACCCTTTTTATTATTCTACAGGAATTAATTGATAGGCTTGATCAAATAAGACCAGTCGATTTTCTAAGCTTACTGAGTAATAGATACCTTGGCTTGAGGTGATGATAATCATTTCTATATCCTCAAATTCCCTCAGTTTTTCAAAGGCTGCTTGCCTGCCTAGGGCAAACATGCCGGTGGCCAGGGCATCCCCGTCAATAGATTGGTCACTGATAATGGTGACACTGAGGATATCATTGTTGATGGGGTAGCCATCAAAGGGATTGAGAATGTGGTGGTAGCGGATGCCGTCTTGCTCAAAGAAACGCTCAGTTACACCAGAGGTAACAATAGACCGATCCGTCAACATTAGCTTTAAGATAGGTCCAAGGCCTTCAGGCCCAGGGTGTTTGATACCAATGTTCCAGGCTGTGTCATTGGGGGAGTTCCCGTAAGCGTATATGTTACCACCAAGGTTGATGAGGGCCCGAGAAAGACCCATTTCCTTGAGTTGATCATGGAGCTTATCGGCTATAAAACCTTTGGCAATCCCTCCTAAGTCTAGGGAGGTATGGTCACCCAGGCGGATATAATTGTCGTCTAAAAGTTCGATTTCCCTATAGTCTACATGGTCTAGAACCTCCTGGATGGCCTGGTTGCTAGGCACCTGTTCATCTGGTGTATTGATGGCCCATAAGTCCACTAGGGGATTGATGGTGATGTCAAAGTAGCCCTGGGTAACTTGGCTGTAGCTGTAGGCCTGGCTGATTAGGTCGTAGGTATGGGGGTGGACCTGACTGTACTTGGACTGGTTTAGACGACTTATATCTGAGTCTGCCTTATTGCGGTCCAAGAGCTGGTCATAAAAGCTAATGGTTGCTTCTAGGTCCTTGAGCAGGGCCTGGTCATCTGTATCATAAAGGGTAATTTCTATCAGGGTCCCCAAGTAAAAATAAGACCCCTTGAGGGTGGTCTCAGTGTCTTGGCGACTGATCATCAGCCATAGGATGACTAGGACAATGAGTAAGCCGGTAAGGCCTGTTATTATTTTTTGTTTTAACATAGTCTTCTCCTTTGATGCATCTATTATATCATAAGAGCCTGTGGTAAAATAGAATCAGAAAGAAGGTTCATATGAAAAAAGGAGATCTGGTCATCATATTGATGATGGCATTAATTGTTATAGTAGGTTCTGTTTATAGCCTCTATCAGGGAGGTGATCAGGGCCAAAAAATTGTCGTGGTCACTCAAGACCAGGACGTCATTCATCGTTTTACCCTAACAGAAACCTATGAAAGGACTTTTCGTGTTGAACATGGGGACCACTGGAATGAAATACATATTAAGGGTGGTCAAGTTTGGATAGAGGCAGCTAATTGCAAAAACCAGGTATGTGTCCATGAAAAACCCATTTCAAGGGTGGGGCAAAGTATTGTATGCCTGCCTCATAAGTTGATGATAGAAATAGAGGGGCAAGATGACCAAGAAGTAGACATCATTTCAGAATAAGGAGGACTTATGCAGATTTTATTTTACCTACTCATACTCTTTGCGAAAATTATCGAAGTATCCCTGATGACCCTTAGGATTGTCTTTATCACCAAGGGTGAACGGAAGATAGGCGCCCTGGTAGCCTTTGTTGAGGTGACCCTTTGGTTGGTCATTGTAACCTTTGTCCTCAATGACTTGATGTCAGACCCCTTCAAGGCTGTTTTTTATGCTTTAGGCTTTGCTATTGGTAACTACTTTGGCAGTCTTTTAGAGGAAAAAATTGGCCTTGGCCTATCCCAGGTTCAGATTATTGTTAGGGCTGTGGATGGTCCAACCCTGGCCAACCACCTGAGAGATGAAGGCTTTGCAGTTACCCTGGTTGAGGGTGATGGTAAAAACTTTACAAGAAATATCCTATTTTTATATGTTAAGCGAAAGCGGGTAGACCTCTTGCTGGAGACTGCCAAACGCTACCAGGATAATGCTGTTATTACAGTCATGGAGACCAAGCCCCTGCACGGTGGCTTTGGAATAAGAAAGTAAATGGAAAGACGAATTTTACATGTGGATATGGATGCTTTCTTTGCATCTGTTGAACAGCTAGACCATCCAGAATGGCGGGGGAAACCTGTCATTGTAGGAGGAGGAGAAGATCGGGGCGTGGTGGCCACCTGTAGCTACGAGGCCAGGGTTTATGGGGTTCATTCAGCCCAGCCTGGCTTTGAAGCCAGGAAACGGTGTCCTCATGGGATTTTTGTAAGGGGCCGGATGAGTCGTTACAAGGAAGTGAGTCAACAAATCTTTACCATCTTGAGGTCCATTTGTGACCATGTTGAAGTGGTATCTATAGATGAAGCTTATTTGGATGTGACCAGCCTTTATTACAGTCCTGTCTATGTGGCCAGGTATATTAAGGACCAGGTTAAGGACCAGGTGGGACTAACCCTATCAGTAGGTGTGTCCTATAACAAGTTCTTGGCCAAGTTGGCTTCGGACTGGCATAAGCCTGATGGCATAAAGGTCATTGAGAAAAAGGATGTTCCAGATATCTTAAGACCCCTATCCATAAAAAAGGTTCATGGTTTAGGCAGGAAGTCCGTTGAAAAACTCAACCGTTTGGGTATCTTTACCATTGACGACTTGCTCTCTTATGACCTGTCCTTTATTGAAAGTTTTTTAGGTAAGTACGGACGAGAGATTTACGACCGCATAAGAGGAGTAGATGACAGACCTGTGGCTTCTTCGTCTGGTCCGCCCAAGTCCATTGGATCAGAAACAACCCTATCAGTGGATGCCAAGACCCCTGAAGCTATCAGGGACCACTTACTACGATTTTCTGATCAGATAGCTGCTTCCTTGGCCAAGCGGAACATGGAAGCTATGACGGTAACCGTTAAGTGGAAAACCATGGATTTTGAAAACCATACCAAGTCTAAAACCGTGTCTATGGCCATATCAGATGCCGAGGGCATATTTGAATGGGCTTGGCGGTTAATCCAGGAATATGACTTCCATAAACCCATCCGTTTAATTGGAATCAGTGTCTCAACTTTGAAGGATAAAAGCTACGAACAGTTGACCCTATTCTAGGCTTAAATTCAATTCACAAAAAACCCTCTATCTGTTATAATACAAGAGATAGAGGGACTTTTATTAGTCTTATATAGCTTGTCAAGTCATAGATGACTTGACCCTTTATTTATAGGTCGCTTAAATAGGCCATGTTATGACCCAGGGTTTTTGAGTAATCCTTTTGGCAGCTTGCCTTTAATAGCTCTATGGTGTGGTCACCATAAGGCATCAAACCCTTGATCAGGTCCTTGGGTAAATAAATGAGGTCCTGGTGTTTCAGACTATGCTTACCATGAAGGTGGAAGTAAGAAATCATCTCTAAGACGTCTGGTGCTGGTAGACTGAAGTCCTGACAGCCGTAATAGGCATGGGCTAGGTCGTAACACACTTTGAGTCTAGGCGATTGGAAACCACCCGTCAGTTGAAGGACTTGGTCTAAAGAATAGCGACTGGATGAGTTAGAACACTCTGTATTTTCCAGACAGAGAATGAGGTCTAAGTTTTTCTTTTCAATAAAGTTTAGGGCTTGGTCCAGGCCGCGTCTGGTCTGGTCATGGGCTTGTATAGGGTCCTTGTCTGAGGAACCGTGAAAAACGATTGACGGTGTTTTTATGGAAAATGGACGCAAGTGGTCTACAATAATAAAGAATTTTTCCAAGTCAGAAAAATCCCTACTTGTAAAGTCATAGGTTCTTTGACCTAGGAAATAGGGGATATGGAAGTTGAGATTGTCTGTGAACTGACTGATGGCCTTATAGGTCTTAAGCTCTAGAAGAGTCTCATCAGGTGCCAGTTCAAGGTGGTTGGGCCTAAAGGGTAGGCTGTTAAAAAAGCCTGACAGACAGGTGTCTTTCAAGACTTGTTCATCAAAAGTAAAACCGATTGTTGTCATGGGTACCTCCTTGTACTTTATTGTACAAGAACTTGCCCATGGTCACAATGGCTGGAGGATAAAAATGATTTTAATGATTGATAACTATGATTCCTTTGTCTACAACCTCGTCCAGTACTTTAAGGTATTGTATGAAGATGTGGTCGTATATAGGAATGATGCCATAAGTATAGAAGAAATAAGACAACTCAACCCAAGTATGATTGTCTTATCACCGGGTCCCTGTACACCAGACCAGTCGGGGGTTTGTCTTGAGATTTTACAAGAACTCAAAGCAGACTTTAAGATTCTAGGGATATGTCTTGGTTATCAGGCCATGGCCCAGGTATTTGGAGGCCAGGTCGTCAAGGGGGCTTATCCAGTCCATGGTAAGGTTTTTCCTATCCACCACGATAACCAGGGGCTTTTCAAGGACTTGAATAACCCCCTGCGGGTTACCCGCTACCATTCCCTCGTTGTTGATAGGGCTAGTTTGCCAGACTGCTTGACGATTACTGCTGAGACTGAAGATGGGGTGATCATGGGACTAGAACACAAGATTTATGATATTTCAGGGGTCCAATTTCACCCGGAGGCTATTTTGACGGAACAGGGTCATGAACTTTTGACTAATTTTATTAAAAGAGAGAGAAAAGTATGCTTATAGAAAAATTTGAGACGGACCTGACCAGTAATGACCTGATGATCAAGTGTCGTCAGGATAAGTACCTGATGTTTTTAGATTCATCCAAGGTAGATGAGAGGCTGGGTCAGTATTCTATTATTGTATCTGCCCCCCTCCATATTTTAGAGGCCAAGGGCCATGAGGTTTACTGGGATGGGGAAAAAGTAGCGACTGAGGACCCCTTTGTAGCCCTTCAAGATAAGTTAGACCTCTACAAGATGACCTACCAGGCTGACCTCCCATTTATAGGGGGCTTCGTTGGTTTTTTATCCTATGATTTGAAAAGGCATATTGAGAAACTACCAGTAACGGTTGAGGACGATGTGGCTATGCCAGACCTCTTTATGGGCATGTATCCTGGGGCCATAGTGATTGACCACTTGGCAGGGGTGACCTATTTGACAGATGCAGACATAGATGGTGAGGGACAAGACCGGCTGGACCAGTTAAGAGCCAAGCTGCAAAAGCCTGGTGATTACCAATCAGCCTACAAGGCCAGTCCGGGTCCCATCCAGTCTAATTTTACCAAGGCAGATTACAAGGCTGGTATTCAGCAGGTTAAGGACTATATTCGAACTGGGGATATCTACCAGGCTAATTTTACCCAAAGATTCCAGGGACCCCTGGCTTGTTCACCCTTTGACCTTTATCAAAGATTGAGACAGATGAATCCAGCGCCCTTCTCATCTTATATAGATTATGGCCAGGGTTATGTGTGTTCCAGTTCACCGGAACGATTTATTGAAGTGCGTCAGGGCCACATTCAAACCCGCCCCATTAAGGGGACCATGCCCCGCTATAAGGATCCAGTTAAGGATGACGTCAGCAAGACGACTCTGATAAATTCTAAGAAAGATCAATCCGAATTGTTAATGATTGTGGACCTTGAGAGAAATGATCTGAGTCGTATAGCAGAAATCGGCAGTGTTCAAGTTCCAGAACTTTTCAAGTTGGAAACCTATGAGACAGTCCACCATCTTGTTGCAACGGTAGAGGCCCAAATTGCCAAGGATACGAGTATCAGTGACGTCTTAAGAGCAACCTTCCCTGGTGGTTCCATAACAGGGGCCCCAAAGATACGGGCCATGGAAGTTATTGATCAGTTAGAGCCCACAGCCAGAGGCCTTTATACGGGGTCTATTGGCTACATCGATTTCAATCAAAACCTAGATTTAAACATTGTTATTCGAACCTTCATATGCAAGGATGACCAGGCTTATTTCCAGGCTGGAGGGGGCATTGTATGGGATTCGGATTTGGAAAGTGAATACCAGGAGTCTCTTGCCAAGGCAGTGGCCTTGAAGAATACCCTTTTAGGAGATTAACATGACTAAGACACCCCCTTCAGAAGGGATCCAATATGGCTTTGGCCTTTTTGAAACCCTCCGGGTTCATAAGGGGCGAGTTCAAAATATAAGAGGCCACCATAAGCGGCTGGCCGCCAGTCTGGCCTCATTGGGCATGGCCAGTCTTACCTATGATCAAATGGTCCTCCTCCTGGAGGACTATATAAAAGACTGTGATCATGGCGTGGTCAAGCTATTAGGTCTCAAGAACAAGGATCAGGTAGATTGGACCTTGACCTCTAGAGTAAATCCTTATGGCCCAGACCTTTACAAGAGGGGCTACCGGGTTGTTAGGTCAACCTATCCTAGACATTCTAAGAATCCCCTAGTCTACCATAAGACGACCAATTACTTGGCCAACATCTTAGAAAAGGAAGACATAAACAAGCAAGGTCTTGATGAGGCCATCCACCTTAATGAAGGAGATTTTCTAACAGAGGGGATCTTCTCTAATGTCTTCTTTGTGACAAATGATGTTCTATATACCCCTGTAGTTGAGGCGGGTCTTCTACCAGGAACTCAAAGACAGAGGATTATAGATTTTGCAAAAGAAAGGGGTATTCCCCTACAAGAGGGGTATTATAAAGAAGAAGCCCTTATAGAAGCGGACGAAGTTTTTTTTACGAATGCAATTTTAGGTATTATGCCAGTTAAAACATATGAAAGCAAACAGTACGATCTTAACACTAATCATTTCACCCGATCATTAATGGAGGCTTACCAAGATGGATTACTTTAAGGTATTAGAAGAAGTTGTAAACCAGCAAAAAAAAGACGAACATGTAGTGGCAATCTTAACCATAGGCAAGACTGCCAAGGTTAAGGATTTTAATTATAATCATTTGAATGATGTAGACCTTTTGATTGTATTTGATTCCAACAGGCCCTTTGAAAGGCAGGTAGAGGATATCCAGGGCGTTCCCTTTGATATTTCATACGTCTCAATCTTTGACCTAATCACTCAAATCGAGTCGCGGTCAAACATCTGGGTCAATATGTTGATGGGGGCCTCTGTTTACTATTCTAAGAATGAGCTGATATTTGGCATCATTGATAGGGTAAAGGATATCTATCTAAACGGGACCGTTAACCTGGAGCAAGAGGATATTGATTTTATCCGCTTTACCCTCAGTCATAAACTTAAGGATATAAAGAACCGCTTGGATGAACCTATGAATGCCAAGCATTTAACCCAACTCTTATTCCAGAGAATTTTAGAAGATTACTATGCCCTACATGCTATTTGGTTCCCTAATCCAAAGAATCTAATTGAGAAATTGAGTCTGGTTAGTGAGCCCCTTTGTGGTATGGCCAAGTCCTACTTAAGTGCCTGGACTTTAGAAGAACAATTGATTATTGTAGAAAACATGTTAAAATGGATTTTGGAACCCTTCGGTGGTCTCTTATACGACTGGAAGAAGGGGCATTATGTCATAGATAAATAAGGAGTATATAAATGGATAAGAAAAAAATTGAAGGAGCAATTAGGGATATTTTAATTGCCATAGGAGAGGACCCTGATAGAGAGGGACTAGTAGACACACCCGCGAGAATTGCAAGGATGTATGAAGAAATCTTCGGAGGCATTAGTCAAGATGCCTCAGCCCACCTAGAGACTGTTTTCCAAGAAAACCATGAAGAATTGGTTCTGGTAAAGGATATTCCTTTTTACTCTATGTGTGAGCACCACCTAGTACCCTTCCACGGCAAGGCTCATGTTGCCTATATCCCCAAGGATGGTAAGTTAACAGGCCTAAGTAAGCTGGCGAGGGTAGTAGAAACCATTGCGAAACGCCCTCAACTACAAGAAAGATTGACTTCTGATGTTGCAGATGCCATTGTTGAGAAGCTTGATCCAACTGGGGTCTTAGTCGTTGTTGAGGCAGAGCATATGTGTATGACCATGAGAGGGGTTAAGAAGCCTGGCAGCCAGACCATTACATCAGCTGTTAGGGGTAATTTCAAGAAGGATGCTCGTTCACGTGCAGAGGCTATGTCTCTGATTACCCTGGGTAGATAAGGGAGGTTTATATGTCTAAACACGACCCAAAGCTTGTAACCCTGCACTGTAGGGAGTTTGATTTAGAGTTGGGCAAGGAGACCCAGATCATGGGGATCTTAAATGTGACTCCGGATTCCTTTTCAGATGGTGGTCAGTTTAATGATAGTCAAAATGCCCTTAACCATGCCATTCAAATGGTCAAGGAGGGAGCTGACATTATTGATGTCGGTGGAGAATCCACTCGTCCGGGATCAGAAGTTGTTTCTGCTAAAGAAGAAATCAAGCGTGTTATTCCAGCCATCGAGACCTTAAAGAAGTATATCAATAAGCCCATATCAATAGATACCTACAAGGGAGAGGTTGCTGAAGCAGCTATCCAGGCAGGGGCTAATATCGTCAATGATGTATGGGGCCTGCAGAAGGATCCTGAGATGGCACCGGTGGTAGCCCACTATAAGGTGCCGGTGATCATTATGCATAACCAGGAGGGCACTCTTTATGAGAAGGATATCATGGAAACTATGATTGATTTCTTTAATGAGTCACTTAGGATTGCCAAGGAAGCTGGCATTCCTAGGGATCAAATTGTCATCGATCCCGGTATCGGCTTCGGTAAGAACCTCAAGCAAAACAGAGAAGTTATGAACCGTCTAGAGGAGTTGAGGGTCTTGAACCTTCCCATTTTACTGGGAATTTCAAGAAAGTCTATCATTGGGCAAACCTTAGATATTCCTCCCCACGAGCGATTAGAGGGAACCATCGCTTTAAATGCTTTAGGCATCCACAAGGGGGTAGACATTATACGTGTTCATGATGTAAAAGAAAATTTAAAGGCAGCTAGAATGATTGATGCTGTAGTGAGGGGTCAAAATGAATCAAGATAAGATTATAATGAGGAATATGGGCTTTTATGGTTATCATGGTGTTTTAGAGGCCGAAAAAGCCCTGGGGCAGAAATTTTTTATTGATGCTGACTTGTACTTGAATACAAAGCCAGCTGGCCTGAATGATGATCTAGAGGCCAGTGTATCCTATGCGGAAGTATATGAATTAATCAAGGATATGGTGGAAAACCAGCGCTTTAAGCTTTTGGAGGCCCTGGCTGAATACTTGACCATCGCTATTTTTGATAAGTTTGATAAAATACAAAAAATTAGAATCAGAGTCAAGAAGCCTGAGGCACCTGTTCCAGGCATCTATGATTACTTTGGTGTAGAGATAGAAAGGCAACGTCGTGGCTAGAGTATTTTTAAGTATAGGCAGTAATATGGGGGACAAGAGGGCCTATCTGGATCAGGCAGTTGAACGCTTGGGTCAACATGACCAAATTCAAGTACAGGCCCAGTCTTCCTACTATGAAACCGACCCTGTAGGCTATACAGAACAAGATTTGTTCTTGAATATTGGCTTAGAACTTGATACAATGTTAAAACCTGAAGATTTACTTTCAGTGTGTCAGGCAATCGAGTTAGACTTACACAGAGAACGATTGATCCGTTGGGGGCCAAGAACAGTAGATATAGATATCATCTTCTATGATGACCTGTCTATGTCAACAGAAGACCTAATCCTACCCCATCCGAGGGCCTTGGAGAGAGGGTTTGTTATGTGGCCTATTTACGAGATTGCCGGGGATTTAATTGTCCAAGGACGGCCAATTAAAGAACTTATACAAGACTTACCTGCAGAAGGTATTAGGAAATTATAATGGCTAGAAAAATACTAAAAGGTTCAGACCCCATCCAAGTTAAGGTTCGAGACTTGGTCTTTGGTGGAGAAGAAAAGATTATGATTGCAGGACCCTGTTCTGTTGAATCCAGACAACAAATTATAGAAAGTGCCAAGGCCTTAAAGGCCATGGGTGTTCATGTGTTAAGGGGAGGGGTTTTCAAACCTCGAACAAGCCCTTACGCCTTTCAAGGTTTAGGTCTAGAGGGCTTGAAGTACCTGAAAGAGGCTAGTGACCTGACAGGCCTGCCTATTATCACTGAATGTATGGAAGAAAAATACCTGGATATTGTGAGTCAAACGGCTGATATCATTCAAATTGGGTCAAGGAACATGTACAACTATCCCTTACTAAAGGCAGTTGCAAAATATCCCAACCCAGTTCTATTGAAAAGAGGTTTTTCTGCTACCATCCACGAGTGGTTGATGTCGGCTGAATACTTGGCTGCTGAAGGCAAGACCAATATTATCCTGTGTGAGCGTGGGGTAAGGTCTATGGATACCTATACCAGAAACATGTTGGACCTTACAGCGGTGCCAATCATGAAGATGGAAACGGGCTTACCTGTTATCGTAGATCCAAGCCATGGTATTGGCATCCGTGAGTTGATGTTGCCCATGACTAAGGGGGCCCTGGCTTGTGGAGCTGATGGGGTCATGTTAGAGGTACATCCCAACCCGGACCAGGCCTTGTGTGATGGCGAACAGTCTCTTGACTTTGACCAGTTTAAGGGTCTGTATGATGAAATCAAACAAATGAAATACTAACTGAAACCAGCTTAAGCTGGTTTTTTAGTGGAAAAAAAACAGGACTCCTTGGAGTCCTGTTGGTCTGTCTTACTCTTGATTAGATTCTTCTTCTGGCTCAAACATACTGCCTGAGAAGTATTTTAAGAATGGATTATTCTTGTCGATATAGATGGTTGTATTTTCATCAATTGACTTTTCATAGGCTCTTAGGGTTCTCCAGAACTCATAGAATTCTGGGTCCTTGCTGAAGGCATCCGCATAGATTTTAACGACTTCTGCATCGGCTTGCCCACGGATTTCAGCTGCGGTAATGATAGCCTTGGCTTCGATTTCAGCAACTTCTAGGTTAACTGAAGATACAGTTTCTGAGTAAGTCTTTTCACCATCGGCTCTGAAACCAGCTGCAACAGCATTTCTTTCTGCATTCATCTTATCGTATACAGAAGAATAGTTAGAACGCGGAACGCTTACTCTGAAGATCTCAAGGTCTTGAACCTCAATCCCTGTTGACTTCATTCTTTCATTGTAAGCTACTCGCTTGGCTTCTAGTTCGCTGTAAAGGGTTTCCTTATCTGTTAAGAAGACATCTGATTCTAAGTTGTTAATGAGGCCAATGATATCAGCGTATAGGGTTTCATCGATCTTAGAACTGGCGTTTAACTCATTACCATAGTTGGTTTCATATAGTCCAGGATGCGTGATACGCCATTGGGCATAAAGTTGAACCTCAAACTTCACACGGTCTCTTGTTGTTACTGACCCGTTGGGGCTAGACTTGTAAGTTAAGAGCTTTGAAGAGTGTGTTTCAACCTGTGTAATGAAAGGTATTTTGAAGAATAAACCTTGATCACGAATCACTTCAACATCCTTAAACCTTGGGTCTAAATCATTGATTTCTTCTGCTAGAGTATTGTCTCTGTTAACGATAATTTTCTTTGTCTCACCGAACATCTTTACAACCGCTACTTCATCCTCGTAAACAACATAAGTACAAGTAGAAGCAACAAAGATACCGATTAGGATAAGGGCTAGAAATAGAATAAGGCCCTTTGGTATTTTAACTTGTGGTCTAATAGGTCTTACATTAGAAGAGTTCTCTTGACCAAAGTTTGGTGTCTGATTAGTATTCATGAGGCCCTCCTTATTGTAATCCTGAAAGTGGTAAGTACTTAACAGTACCGCCATCTGTTTCCATGTCTATGATGAACTTCTTCTCTGTCTTTGACAAGATATTCTCCATAGTTTCAATAAATAAACGTGTTGTTGTAATTTCTTTTGAAGTGTTATAATTGATTAAAATCTGTTCAAAGGCTAAAACATCACCACGGGCTTCAGCGACTTTTCTTTCCTTGTAGGCTTTAGCATCGTTGATTAAAACAGTTGCATTGGCATTGGCCTTTGGTAACTGTTCGTTTTCATACTTGTCTGCGTCTAGGATCAAGGCATCTCTTTCGTTCTTAGAAATGTTAACATTATCGTAGGCTTCTTGAACCTCAGCTGGCAGTAAGACATCTGTTAACTTAACACTGTCGATGACGATACCTAGGCCATATGTATTTAACTTGGCCTGTAGCTCAGGCTTGATTTCATTAGCGATTTCTTCCTTGGTTACTAGGGCAACATCAAGGTTCTTGTTCTGAATATTTCTTCTCAATACAGATTCAAAGGCCAAACGAATGGTGTCCTTCTGGCTATCTGTATTAAAGAGGTAGGCTGCTGCATCTGTAATACGATATTGAACAGTTGCCCCAATATCTAACATATAGCCACCCTTTGTTAATACAACGGACTCATCAGGTTCATCAATATAAGTCGCTGCTGTGTTTTTAGATGCTTCTGTTTGAATTCTGTATCCGTATTGGATAGATCGTAGGTCTTGCACATTGATAATAGTTACTTTTTCAATGAATGGAATCTTGAAGTGAATACCAGGTTCTTCGATGGTGGTTGTTACCTCACCAAACCGTTGGATAACCCCAACTTCAGTATTCTCTAAGTTGTAGTAGCCGTTCATACCGCCTACAACAACAAGTACTAGAATTATGGCCCCGATAACTAAACCGGTTACATTTTTATCCATAAAAATCCTCCTTATTGTATAGAATAATCCTTGCCTTTATATTATGATGAAAGAAGAGGATTTACAAGAAATCCCTTTAACATTTATATTCTTTTAAGATTTTAGAAAGGTTTTTTTATGCCAAGAAAAATTATGTCCTTGTTTAAGAGGCTAGAGGACCACCACATAAGTTCCTTTTCATCACAAATTGCCTTCTTCATGTTGTTGTCCTTGTTTCCCTTCATGATTCTCCTCTTCATGCTCTTGACCAACTTGTCCATCAGTTATCAAGACCAGATGGTTTATATTTATAATGTGGTACCTGAGGCTGTAGCTTCAATTATTCAGGATCACTTGGACTACTCCAAGCAGTTTTCCAATGCTGTTTATTGGCCCCTGATCCTGACGTCCTTATGGTTGTCCTCTAATGCCATGGTAGCTCTTATGAATGCCTTCAACATGGCCTACGATATTAAGGAATCTAGGAAGTATCATAGACGAAAACTCATAGGGATGATGACCACAGTCTTGACCATGATCCTGATCGTATCTGCCTTGATTATCCCTAATGTTGGTACCTATGTAATGGACACCCTTAGACGCTACTTGCCAGTTCCCCATATACCTGACCATCTTTTTAACCTTGTCCGCTTTGCCCTAGGAGGCTTTATCTTCTTCACGGTCTTAGGGATTCTATACTATGTTTTACCCAATACCAAGGTCCGTGTTAAGGAAATATTACCAGGAACCCTGTTTTCCTTCTTTGGTCTCTTGATTATTTCATACTTATTTGGTTATTTCGTTAAAGAGTTCAGCCGATATTCACTGATTTATGGTGGTCTTGCAGCTGTTATCATCCTCATGATGTGGCTCTACTTGTGTGGTCATATTATTATGATTGGGGGAGAGATGAATGCTCTTAACAGGCAAAGACTCTTAGGAGGTCAAAATGAAAAAAAGTAAGATTTTCAGTTGGTTACTCTCTATTATTACCCTGCTAGCCCTGGCTGTGGTCGGGTCATACTTTATATTTGACCTTGAGCAAAGCCTTGCCTTTCCCCTCATGTTTTTCTTGATGGGGCTCCAGCAGCTAGTCTACGGCTTCTATGACCACCCTAGAAGGACCCCCAAACAAAGACATTTCTCCTTGGGGATGGGCCTAGTCATTATTGCCTTTGACCTGTTCATTGTTATACCAACCTACTTAGGCTAAGAAAACCCAGACTACTTCAAGAGGTCTGGGTTTTTAATGCTTATTTTGGCTTAGTCTTATTTCATTTGTGAGTGGATATGTCTAGCAATGTTTGATAGGGAGTTGACATAAGAACCAAACTCATTGTCATACCATCCAAAGATCTTAGCATGGGTAACCGGTAATTTTCCTTCTTCATTTGGTAGGGGAAGGAAGCCAGTTTTAGTTGCTGTTTCAACCCCTTCAATAACAGTAGAGGCCTTAAATCCCTTTAAGTCAGAAGAAACATTTTGCTTTTCAGAGTAGATTAAGAAGTCCTTCTGGCTCTTATCAGCAGCCTGCTTGTAGATGTCGTTAATAAAGTCAGATGTTAACTTGGGCTCTCCGCATGACTTGATTTGAGATCTAAAGGTTAAGTTTAGGGCAACAAGAGACACGGTGTTGGTAGGAATACGAACAGAGTCAGCCATGAAGCCAATTTCCTTAATCTCAGGTAAAATGTACTCTAGGGCCTTTGCAGCACCTGTTGAGGTTAAAATAATGTTATTCAAGGCTGAACGTGACTTTCTTAAGTCTTTCGCGCCTTGCTTTGGAAGAGCATCTAGAAGGTTTTGATTGTTGGTTGCAGCATGAATGGTTGACATAGATGCTGTAAGAATTCTTTGGGTGTCGATGTTGTCTAGCAGGGGCTTCATCATATGAGACAGGGCAGTTGTTGTACATGAAGCTGCAGAAATGATCTTGTGCTTGTCTGCCTGGTAGTTGTCATGATTGATTCCGTATACAACCATGGTTGAGTCTTCAGGCATGCCATCTTTTAGCTTAAAGGGAGCTGATAATAAGACTTTTTTTGCCCCAGCCTCTAAATGGCCTTTTAAGCTGCCGCGTCCTGCGTGAGGATCAGCCGCTGGATCTAAGAAGACACCTGTACAGTCAACAACCAGTTCAACATCATGATCTGCCCAAGGAATGTTCTTAGGATTACGTTCTTCTGTCAAGAACTCAATAGTTGCCTGGCCGATTTGAACAATAAATTTATCTTGGTCTAAGATTTTAACGTCTAGTCTCTTATCTGTATAGCCGTACATGAATCTTTCTAAGTGGCCATAAGTAGAGTCTACAAGTAAAAAATCTAATAGGTCTTCTAAGCTTTCACCTGCTGTACGACCTAAACTAATCACATACTTGTTAAAGTAGTTTTCTACCAACTGATGCCACAAGTGTAACTTACCGATTCTACCTAAACCATTAATACCTAAAATTTTAGTAGTCATTTTTCCTCCTGGATACTTTCCTATAAACTCCCATAGATTGTAACTCAATCCGGGACAAAAGTGAACCCTTTTATCAAATAAAAATATTATTTAACATATTAAATACTTGTAATTACAATGCTTTGAAGTGGGACTTATTTGTCCAAATGGTATCAGTGGCTTTGGGAGTTTCTCATAGGATGATGGGAAAACTGTTTATTAGAAGAAAATATTTCAAGTGTACCTAGGAGTCGGTCAAGCTTATTGACTCCTTAAAGTGGGGACGGCATAAGATGAAAGCCAGCTAGAGGAATTAAAACTTGACAAGTGACGGAGTTAAGATATAATAAAAACATATAAATCGATGATTGAGAGTAGTAAATTGTGGCAAGTTGTAGAGACCTAAGGCTTGGTGAAACTTAGGACTGTAAGCAATTGAATGGACTCATGAGAGCAGTGCTGAAGTCAGTAGGCAGTGACGGTTGACGGCGTTAAACGTTTAGAGTGGGTAACAAATAGAGTGGTACCGCGGAAGTTAAGCTTTCGTCTCTTTGAAGAGATGGGAGCTTTTTTGTATATAAAAAGGAGGAAAAAATGGATAAGAAAGTGATATTTAGTGGTATTCAACCATCGGGTAAACTGACCCTGGGCAATTATATAGGCGCTGTTTCAAACTGGTTAAAATTACAAGAGGATTATGATTGTTTCTATTGTGTTGTTGACCTTCATGCCATTACTACCCAACAAGTGCCAAAGGACTTAAGAAGACAATCTTTAGAGGCTGTTGCCCTCTACTTAGCTTGTGGATTGGATCCTGATAAGAATACCATTTTCATTCAGTCTCATGTTCCAGCTCATGCAGAAGCCAACTGGTTATTATCTTCTATGACTTATTTTGGTGAGTTGAGCCGTATGACCCAATTCAAGGACAAGTCAAGTAAGCAAAACGAAAATATCAATGCAGGACTCTTTACCTACCCAGTCCTTATGGCATCGGACATACTACTTTATCAAACCGACCTGGTTCCAGTAGGTTCTGACCAGAAACAACATGTGGAGTTGACGCGTGATGTTGCCATCCGGTTCAACAATAAGTATTCACCAACCTTTAAGGTGCCGGAAGTGTATATACCAAAAACAGGGGCACGGATTATGAGTTTACAAGAGCCAACAAAGAAGATGTCTAAGTCTGATGAAAATGAGAATGCTTGTATTTACATCTTAGACAAGCCAGAAGTTATCAGAAGAAAGTTCAAACGTGCTGTAACGGATTCTGTTGGTGTGGTTCAGCTATCGGATGACCAACCGGGTATTAAGAATCTAATTTCTATCTATGCAGTGTGTGAAAACATCAGTCAAGAAGAAGTTGTGGCTCGATTTGAAGGCCAGGGCTATGGTGTCTTCAAGGACGCTGTTGCTGAGGCTGTTATTAGGGTCTTAGAACCAGTTCAAAATAAGTTTGATGCCCTAATGCAGGACAAGGCCTACCTACAAGAAGTATATGAAGCAGGGGCCAAAAAGGCTGAATATGCTGCTCGAAAAACCCTGAGAAAGATTTATAAGAAGATGGGCTTTGTAGCCAGATAGGAGTCTCATGAAGCGGGTTCAGGTCAAATCAATAAGCAAGGCAAACTTGTTGCCAGATACTTATTTCATCGGTAAATATAGGTGCTGTCCCTACCAGGGGTGCTTACACGCCTGCCGGTATTGTGATGGACGATCAGAGAAATATTATGTGGAGGGAGACTTTGATAAGGATATTGTCATTAGGGAAAACCTCCCCAGTGTCCTAGAAACCAGTCTTAAAAAGGCGAGAGAACGTGGCATTGTCTCTCTGGCTTCAGGTGTGAGTGATGCTTACCAACCCCTAGAAGAGGTGGAGGAGTTGACCCGCCAGTGTGGCCAGGTGATACTTAGACAGGGGCATCCTGCTGTCGTAACCACCAAGTCCAGTCTGATCATGAGGGATATCGACCTTTGGTCCCAAGTTAACGAAAAGGCTGGCTTTACCTTGCTTATGTCCCTGACCCATGTGGATGATCAAGTAAGGCGGATTACTGAACCCTACACAGCCTCCATAGAAGAACGCCTTAAGACCCTCAAGGCCTTTAAGGCCAGGGGCATGTCCATAGGCGTTTTGGCCATGCCTATCCTGCCCTTGTTGGACCACCAGGAACAAGCCTTTATGGACCTTTTAAGGGACCTAAATCCGGATGTCGTGATTCCTGGAGGCCTGACCCTTCGGCCGGGTATAAACAAGGACACCTATTTTAAGATGTTAAAAGACCACTTTCCTGAGCATTTAAGGGCATATGAATACATGTATGGCCTAAACAAGGCCTCTGGTATACCTAGGGGTGAGGATATGACCAGCCTAGAGAAGAAGTTTTACCAGGCTGGCTTTCCAGTTCGAATGGTTCCTAAGATGTACCAGGGTCAAATGCCAGTCTACGATGAGATTTATATCCTGCTTAGCCATATGATGACCCACTATAAGTTGAGAGGGGTGGATATTGGTCCCCTTTCCCAAGCCTTTAAGGTTTATTCCAAGTGGCTGGAAGACAGAAAACGCTATTATAACAGGAGGCGCCACCTGTCTTTTATGGACCTGGAATCTCAGGTGTTTTATATGCTGGAAGGACAGGGTATGTTAGACTTGATTGGAAATCCTAAGTTGGTGACTTTTTTACAAGAAGTGGTATTAAACAAGCGGAAGTTTGATTATGTTAGACTCAAATTAGAGGACTAAGGAGGTTTGAGTGTACGAGAATATAGGGCAGTACTACTGGCTCAATGGCCAAAAGGCCCAGGCAAGGTCTTTTATCTTAGAGGACATGCCTGATAACTGTATCTATGAGGTTATAAGGGTAAAGAACCATAAGCTCTTGTTCTTTGAGGACCATATGGATCGACTTCAAGAGGGCATGATCAATTATGGACTTGGCCTAGATGACTTGGAGATTATTAAGCAGAATATTCTCCAATTGGTGGTTGACCATGAGGGACTTGATAAGAATATTAAAATTGATGTAGCCAAGGATTATTATAGGATTTACTATGTGAAAAGTAAGTATCCAAGCAAGGCCCTCTATGACCAGGGGGTCAAAACAGTGGTTATGGACTATGAACGTCATGATCCTCAGCAGAAGGTTCTTAATATGGACTACAAGAGGCAGATTGAAGCTGTTAAGGGCCAGGAGTATTTTGAGGTTTTACTCATGGACCATAAGGGCATGGTCACAGAGGGGAGTCGATCAAACTTGGTGTTTGTCAAGGACAATCACCTGATTTCAGCCCCCCTATCTTGTATCCTTCACGGGGTGACCTTTAAGAACATAATTCTTTTAGCAGACCAGTTAAACATCGACCTATTAGAGGAGGGAGTAAGCCTTGACGACCTGGATGAGGTAGATGCCTGTTTTTTAACAGGAACCTCACTGGGTGTCTTGCCAATTCAGTCTGTAAATGATAGGGTGTTTAAATCCAGTGAAAACAAGATTGTAAGAGTCCTGATGAAGGCCTATGAGGATTATGTTAATCATTAGTAAAATGATCCTAAGGGCCCCATCTGGGATTGATTAAATGGGATGTCCCATTGTAAGATGATCCATAGAGGGTTACAATGGGGATATGAATAAAATATAGGAGGTCGATTATGTCACAAGTTTTAGATCGTTTTTTAAGATATGTAAAGATTGATACCCAATCAGACGGACAGTCAGAAACCTGTCCAAGTACAATGAAGCAATTAGACCTAGCCCGGGTCCTTATTGATGAAATGGAGGCCATAGGCCTAGAAGGCATCTCTTTGGATGATAATGGCTATATTATGGGAACCCTTCCAAGTAATGTGGACCATCCAGTGCCGGCCATTGGTTTTATTGCTCACATGGATACGAGTCCAGATTTTTCAGGCAAGGATGTCAAGCCCCTGATCCATGAAAACTATCATGGGGGAGACCTTGTTCTTAATGCAGACCAGGATATCCTTATGTCTGTAGATGATTTCCCTAATCTTAAGGCCTATAAGGGACAAACCCTGGTGACAACCGATGGAACAACCCTCTTAGGGGCAGATAACAAGGCGGGAATTGCTGAGATTTTAGAAGCTGTTGCTTATCTAAAGAATCATCCTGAAATTCCACACGGGGATATAAAGGTTGGATTTACACCTGATGAGGAAATTGGTCGTGGCGCAGATAAGTTTGATGTAGCTGGCTTCAAGGCAGACTTTGCTTATACCATTGATGGTGGAGAAATTGGCGGAATTGAGTTTGAAAACTTTAACGCAGCCAATGCTGAAATCCTGATTAAGGGAAGAAATATCCACCCAGGATCTGCTAAGAATAAGATGGTCAATGCTGTTTTAATCGGTATGGAACTGGGACATATGTTACCGGGTGCTCAGAGACCAGAGCATACTGAGCTTTATGAAGGCTTTATTCATATCAATGATTTTAATGGCAGTGTAGACCAGGCGGACATGGTTCTTATTATCAGGGACCATGATATGACCTTGTTCCAAGAAAAGAAGGCAACCCTAGAGGCAGCGGTAGACTACCTGAACCAAAAATATGGTCAGGGAACAGTGACCCTCAATATGAAGGATGCCTATTACAATATGAGAGAAAAGGTGCTTGAAATTCCTCATGTCATTGAAACCGCTAAAAAGGCTATGCATGAGGTTGGGGTAGAGCCGGTGACTTCTCCCGTAAGAGGAGGGACTGATGGTTCTAGACTGTCGTACATGGGCCTGATTACACCCAACATCTTCACGGGCGGTGGCAATTTCCATGGTCGATTTGAGTTCATTGTCAAAGAATCCATGGAGAAGGCTGTTGAGGTAATTGTAAAGATAGCTGAGTTGTACGCCATTAAATAAGCTGAAAAATGCCAGTTCGAAATGAACTGGCATTTATAATGCTTTTTTACTTGTGTTATAATAGACTTGTTAGCGAACAATAAGTACAGGCTTTGATGCGTGATGGGCTACCTTGTAGGTGACACTCCCCAATAAGAAGCGAGTAATAGCTGACCGGCCATGGGTACACATAACAATCACATCACACTCTTCCTCTTCAGATACTTCAATAATAACAGAGGAAGCGTCGCCAAACTTACACCGTTTTTCGAACTTAACACCATCAAAGTGCTTGGCTGCTGCATCTACAATTGCGGAGCAATTATCTGTATGGGGTATGGTTGGCGTCTCAATGGTTAGACTTTCATTGGCCCAGTAGATGGGGGTAATGGGTTCATCTACATGGAGTATTACAACAGTCGCATCATATGCCTGAGCAAGCGACTTGGCCATATCATATGCACAATGGGTTTCGGACCCATCAACAGGTAATAGTATTTTTTTCATTAGACCACCTCCTATTAATATGATACCAATATTTTATAGGGTCTAATCATTTATATAAGGAGTCTTTATGTCCAACAAGAAAATGATGACCATTAGTGTCTTTATAAGTATAGCAATTATTCTCAGCTACTTAGAGCGGATGATACCCACCCCCTTTCTAGTGGCAGGAGCAAAGCTTGGCCTTGCCAATGTAGTGACAATTGTGACCTTGGCCTTAATGGATAAGAAGTCGTCCCTCTTGATCTTGCTGGTAAGGATTGTCTTGGTTGCCCTTATGTTTTCGGGTTTCTCAAGCTTTTTGTACAGCTTGACAGGTGGCCTCTTGTCCTATGGTGCCATGAGTCTGATGGTGTCTATGAAACTTAAGTCCGTGAGTCTTGTTGGCATCAGTGTTGTAGGTGCCTGCCTCCACAACCTAGGCCAGGTGATTGTAGCTTCCATTCTATTCAGTAATTGGATTATTATCTCCTATCTCCCCATGTTAACCCTAACCGGTATGATAACAGGTATTTTTGTTGGTCTAGTAGCCAATCACTTGACCAGGCGTCTCAAGCTAGCGGGAGTTTTATAGGCTTAAATGAGGATAAGATAAGGAAGGATACCTGTAAATTAGAGGTAAATTAGATTTGAATTAGAAAAGGTCCCAGTCTGTTGAAGGTCTTAGGTGATGGTGGTAGCATTGACTTATAGAAAGGGGAGAGCCTTATGAAAAAGAAATTAATGAGATCAAGAAGACAGCATGCAATTGCTGGTGTATGTGGTGGTATATCTGAATATTTAAATATAGATGTGTCAGTTGTTAGGATTCTATGGGTGATATCAGCCCTCTTTGATGGACCGGGATTTTGGATTTATTTATTATGTGCCCTGATTATCCCTAAAGCCCCACTTGATCATGAGTATTATGAGTCAGAATATGACTATGACCGCAAGGAAAGATCTAGGGTTTACATGGGCATTGGTTTCATTGGCCTGGGGGTATTCTTAGTGATTACTAAGTTGATCCCAGCTATCAGCTTTAAGTTTTTATGGCCAATTGGTTTGATTGTATTGGGTCTCGTTATTTATAAGAGACGCCAGTTGTAGGAGGAAGAAATGAGTCGAGAAAAATCAGGATCGGGATTGGGGATATTGATTATCCTGATCGGTATAGGTATATTGCTGGTTAACTTTAATGTTTTAAGTATTGATATGTTTTGGGGTATTAGCCACTTATGGCCCCTGATCTTCATCGTAATTGGCCTTAGTATTTTATTTAAGAGCATCCGTTACATGGGAACCATCTTATGGCTTCTCTTTCTAGGAGTTGTTGTGGCTTATTCCTTTGTCAATATGGATCAGAAGGGGTCGGCAGACCAGGCAACCTATGAACAGGCCTACGACCACCAGGTAGACAGTAAGTTGTCTATGGATTTAAAGACGGGCCTTCTAAAGGTTGATGCAGGTCCAAGTGACAAGGTAATTTATAAGGTACCAAAGGATTACACCTCACCCGTTGAAGTGGAATCAACAGAAGAAGCCTTTAATATAACCATTAAAGAAAAAAGCAAGGATGCCTTCTTCTACATGAAAAATAAGGCCTACGATGTAAGCCTCCCTAGTAAATCTTCATGGTACATGGATGTGAATGCCGGTGTGGGTGAAGTGGAACTTAAGCTAGAAGATTTAAGAGTAACAGGGATGACCCTGGATGCAGGAATTGGTAATTGCAAAATTTACCTTGGTGAAGATGTCCAAGGGGAATACAAGGTGGATATGGGCATCGGTAACATTACTTTCTACATTCCAGAGACTGTAGGTGTTAAGGTTTACTATGACCTGGGTATTGGTAAAGCCAGTATGCCAGATAACTATTCTAAGGGCAAGGGCACCTATACCTCAGATAATTATGAGACAGCAGACAAGACCATTATCATCCGTGTAGATTCTGGTATTGGCAATTTCAAAATTAAATAGAAGCTTGGTAAAAGATATGCTATGATAAGTAGTGTATCTTTTTAGTATACATCAAATCTAAGTACCGAAGGGGCCTCTTGTATGTTATAATGTATTAGAAAGTTAGTGAGGCGAAATATGGAGGTCGTATGATTTTAGGAGTTGCAAGTTTAATACTGGGTTTATCTGCCTTTATCCAAGGGGCTGTGGGCTTTGGTTTCTCATTGGTTGCCGTTCCTCTCCTAGCCCTTTTAATGCCCTTGAAGGAAATTGTTCCCATGATGGTCCTCTTCAGCTTGGTCCTCAATATAATGGTATGGGTCCAATTGCAAGGCCATGTGGACAAGAAAAAAATGGCCCTTCTAATTAGCATGGGTTTAATCTTTATTCCCCTAGGTATCTATAGCTTAAAGATACTACCGGAGTCACTCATTCAAATCAGTGTAGGCCTATTGGTTATCCTGGCGGCCCTGGGGATGCTAGCCGACTATAAGATTCATTTTAGGAACCCCTATGTGGCCTTTGCTTTAACAGGGGCCCTGAGCGGTATATTAAATGGATCAACTTCCCTAAGTGGACCACCAGTTATCCTGATGCTCTCTAATGATGGCATGGATAAGGCCCAGTTTAGAAAGACCCTAGCGACTTATTTTATGACTTTGAATCTTTTTTCGCTGCCCATGTTTTTAGCAGGGGGGATGGTGAATAGAGACCTGTTATTTAGGTCAGCTAGCTTATTGCCTGGGGTCTTTGTCGGTGTTTTAATAGGGATTAAATTTGGTAATCGTCTGAAAGAAAATGTCTTTAGGTCCATAACCCTTGTTCTTATTTTGGTTATGGGAGTTATGACCATTTTATCTGGTCTATCATAAGGAGAAGTTATGTCTAAATTACAAGCGTTAAAGGAAGTTTTAAGTCAATATGACCATATGGCCATAGCCTTTTCGGGTGGAGTGGACTCAACCCTTCTTGCCAAGGCGGCCTATGAAGTGTTTGGAGATCGGGCCCTGGCCATCACCATTCATTCTAATATGCATGCCAGTGCAGAAATCGAGGAGTCAAAGGCCCTAGCCAAGTCTATAGGCATTAAACATGTGGTCAAGGAAGTTGATGCCTTCACCATTGACAAGTTTGTAGAGAATGGTCCCCTTAGGTGTTACCACTGTAAAATTGCAATATTTAATACCATTAAGTCTCTAGCCAAGGAGATGGGCATGACGGTATTGGCTGATGGTACCAATGCAGATGACCTTAAGGACTACAGGCCTGGATTGAAGGCCTTAGAAGAACTGTCTGTTGTGAGTCCCTTAAAGGATGCCAATCTTTCAAAACAAGATGTAAGAGACCTGTCAAAAGACTTCGGCCTACCGACTTGGTCCAAGGCTGCCTTTGCCTGCTTGGCGACTAGGATTCCAACCAATGAGCCCATCACTGAGGACAAGTTAAGAAAGATTGAGAAGGGGGAAGTCTACTTGGAAGAAAAGGGCTTCAGACAATACCGGGTACGGTGTCATGGTGATTTAGTTCGTATAGAAGTTGGCCCTGAAGAGCGGGAGAAGTTCTTTGACCTTGATCTGATAGATCAAACTACGGAAGTATTTAAGGCGATAGGATTCAAGCATGTGACGCTTGATTTATCTGGATATAAGCAGGGGAGTATGAATAATGTACGAGACGAGTATTAAGGCTGTTTTAGAGCAATTGAAAGAGGGACAGGTTAGTGTGGACCAGGCTTTTGAGAACTTAAAGGACCTGCCCTTTGAAGATTTAGGTTATGCTAACATAGACCACCATCGTCAAATTAGAACGGGTTATCCTGAAGTGATCTACTGTGCAGGAAAGACAACAGATCAGGTAGAGGGGATTGTCAAGGCTATGATTAAAAAAGAGGTCAATGTCCTCTTGACCCGGGCTACGCCAGACATGTATGCTGCAGTTAAGCCTCTTCACGAGGAGGTCATCTACCATGAACAGTCAGGCATTATTATTGTCAAGCAGGTCCCCTTTAAGGTATCCAAACATAAGATACTAGTTGCTACTGGTGGCACATCTGATATCGGAGTGGCAGAAGAGGCGGCCTTGACAGCTGAAGTCTTAGGGTCTCAAGTTGTCCGTCTTTATGATGTGGGTGTTGCAGGCATTCACCGTCTCTTGTCCAGACGGGATATGCTAGATGATGCCAGCGTCATCATTGCTGTTGCTGGTATGGAAGGGGCTCTACCTAGTGTCATTGGTGGCCTGGTAGATATTCCCGTGATTGCTGTACCAACAAGTGTTGGTTATGGGGCTCAATTCCAGGGCTTGGCAGCCCTCCTAGCCATGTTGAATTCATGTGCAAGTGGTATTGGAGTGGTTAACATAGACAATGGATTTGGGGCTGGCTATCTTGCCAGCAGTATCATTGCCCAAATAGAAAGGGGATAAGATGAAGAAGACCTTATTTTTAGAATGCTTGTCTGGCATTAGTGGTGATATGACCATAGGTGCCCTACTAGACCTTGGGGCAGACTTTGATACTTTTAAGAAGAAGTTGGCCTCCCTGAAGGTAGAGGGCTATAGCTTAACCTTGGAGAAAAAAGATAAAAACGGCATATTTGGATCCAAGTTTGATGTTCTTTTAGACCATGACCACCATCATGATCATGACCATCACCATGACCATCACCATCACAGAAGTCTAACGACGATTACTGAAATAATCGAGACCAGTGATCTCTCTGATTTTGTTAAGGAAAAAAGTGTTGCTATGTTTAGGGAAATAGCGGTTGCAGAAGCAAAGATTCACAACTCGACCCTTGACCAAGTCCACTTCCATGAAGTTGGGGCCATTGATGCAATTGTTGATATTGTAGGCACCTGTATCTTAATTGAGATGTTGGAAATTGATGAAGTGATTGTGTCCCCCCTCCATGTAGGAACTGGCTTTGTCACTTGTGCTCATGGAAAAATTCCTGTACCAGCTCCAGCAACTCTGGAAATATTAAAGGGGCTACCCATTTATTCTAAGGGGGTTAGGAGTGAGTTGGTTACTCCGACTGGGGCTGCTATAGTCAAGGTTCTTGGAAACGCTTACCAAGATAGACCACCCATGTGTGTTGAACAGATTGGCTATGGCCTGGGGACGAAGGATCTGGAGTTTGCCAATGTCTTAAGAGCCAACCTATGCCAAAAAAAAAACTAGATGAGACCATTTGGACTCTGATTTGTCAAATCGATGACATGAATGGTGAGTATTACTCTTACCTGATGGACCGTCTATTGGAAGCTGGAGCCAAGGATGTTACCTACACCAGTGTTTATATGAAAAAGAATAGACCAGGGACTCAGGTGACTGTATTAGCAAGCCAAGATGATCTTGAGTCCATTGAACGCTTACTCTTGTTGGAAACCACAACCTTTGGCATTAGAAAATTTCCTGTTGAAAGAAGGACCCTGGATCGGATCTTAAAGGTGGTAGAATCCCCCCTAGGTCCAATAGGCATTAAGATGGGACTTTTAGATGGAGAGATCATAAAGGTAACGCCGGAATATGAATCCCTGCGTTTGATTGCCCTAGACAGGCAAGTCCCTCTGCCAGAGGTTTACAGCCAAGTAAATGCCTGGTTGAAAAAAGAATTGGACCATAAGCGGTTATAAGGAAAATCTTTGGGGTATCATTATAAAAAGGAGATGATGGTATGTCAATGCATTTTTATTACAACTACAAGGAGAATCTGGGCAGCAAGCTCAAGGAAGTTTATAGAAGAGAGTTAAAGGCCTTAGATCAAAAAAGAAAACAGCAAAAACAATTGGATATAGCTCAAGAGATTATTGAGAAGTATTTTGATAGATTGGCATCTGAAATTGAGGACGTCGTTAATGTTTCAGAGGGTCAGATCCAGTTTATTAAGAATGAAGATGTGATTATGAAGTTTATTATGTATAACAATTACGTTCGGTTTTCTCGGTTTGAACAGGGGATTGAAGTGGAAATCGGTGTCTTTGATGAAGAATCAGGCTTGATTGAAGGACGTATTACGTCTAACATAATTCCCAGTGACAAGCGGTGTGTGGTGAAAAAGATTGGAAAAATCCATGACCGAGCCCACTTTGATGAGAATACAATCAACCATTATATGAGTGAAGCCTTCAGTCACATAGAAATTTTAAAAGATTAGGGAACTTTTTTTCAGGACTTGCGTCTTATATACAACAGATCAAGTTCGATTTCTTTTCACAAATCCGCTTATGAATTGCTTCTTGATCTTAAAAAGACCACTTTTGTGGTCTTTTTTTCGTTTTAAAGAGTAAGTTGACTGAGAGCCTGGCGTAATTTTAGGGCCTCTTCCTGGGGTGGCTGAGCCTGGAAGTCTTTCCACTGCCAGCTGAAACCATCTTCATGGTAACGGGGGAAGATATGCATGTGGTAATGGCCCACATCGTTAAAGGCGCCCCCATTTTGCATGAGGGTATAACCAGGGAAATCGTAAACCTGTCGTAGGGCCTTGAGAAGAGATTTAGACACCTTCATGATTTGGCTGGATTCTGCATCACTTAGGTGGTCCAAGTCTAAGCGGTGGGCCTTGGTTACGATTAATACATGGCCATCACTAAGGGGATCGATATCCATAAAGGCCATGAGCAGGTGATCTTCATAGACAATAGAGGCTGGCAGGTCTTTATTGACGATTTGGCAGAATATACATGGGTTCATAGGCAGTCCTTTCTTATAAAAAAGAACCTTCCTCAGAAGATTCAAATAGGTAACTTAGTTTTGAGTTAAGATGCTTAGAATATCTCCAAAATGGTGGCTGGCTTTTTCTGACCAGTTTTTACAAATGGTTTGAGCGTGCTTGTCGCTCATAACGTTGATTTCTAGTGACATCATGGTCTTGTGGTTTTCTGATATTGAAAGTAAAACCGTATAAGACTCCTCATCTTCCTTGGTGTAGTGACTTTTAATTTGAGTTTCAACAGGAAGTTGGGCCTTGAAGTCTTGGCTGATTGTTGATATCTTGTCCTGAATGTGCATAGGGATTCTAGCACTGAAGAAGTCCAGAGACAAGCGACCGTTTTCTGTGATTAGGTAGTAGGTCTTATCTTCATTGGAGATTTGCTCCAGCATGGCTAACTCACACAGTTCAGTTAGGTAGTGTTGCATAGAAATAAAATCAATCAAACCTGCGTCTAAAACGATTGCTGTAATTTCTTCATTGGTTAAAGGTTTTTCGATGGAGTGGATTAACATTAGCAGGGTTAACTTTTCTCTAACCTCAGTATCCGTATTATTATTAAACATGATTTACCTCATCTATGATTTCATTTAGTTTTGACCTTATGTTATGGTATGATTATAATGGATTTATGAGGATTATACTAGGTGTTTATTTAAATATTAATATATTTTAGGAGTTTCAAATGATACAGAAAAAAATTGAGGATTTGCTGGCGAGTCTGGGTGTTGATGACTATAGTTTTGGTAATCTTCAGGGCCTTCTTCCTGAGGATTATGAGGACCTTGTGACGGGGATATCCTTTGGCATTCCCTTGTCAAAGAGGGTAATGGAGGGCATAAGTGACTTTGAGCCAACCCACGTGTATTTTCACCATTATAGAACAGTCAATGCCTTTATAGACCATGTAGGCCTGAGACTGGTTATGCTCTTGCAAAAAGAAGGCTATGATGCTATCGCTGTTCCAGCATCCCAGTCTATAAATTTAGAGGGCTATGATTATGCTGGTCTCTTCCAGCACCGAACAGCTGCCACCCGGTCGGGTTTTGGATGGATTGGTAAGAATGGCTGCTTGATTCATCCCAAACATGGGCCAAGAATACGCCTGGGTACAGTTTTAACCGATGCTGAGTTTGAATACCAGCCCCCTCTTGATGAATCCAAGTGTGGGTCTTGTCAGGCCTGTGTTCTTAAGTGTCCCTCTATGGCCTTGGTGGGTAACAATTGGCAGCTGGGGATGACAAGAGACCAATTGGTTGACGCTCAAGTGTGTAGCAAGCATATGGCTACCCACTACAAGCATATTGGCCGTGGGGTAGTTTGTGGTATATGTTTAAAAGTATGCCCAGTAGGGAGGAAGGATTAATGGAAACTATGTTGGCAAAAATCGGTGTGTTTATCTTTTTTTTGATACTCATATCCATACAATACACGCTTAACAAGGTGCTTGTAACCTTAAAGAAAATAGAGAAGAATACTAGAGGAGGGCAGGTAAAGGTAGATGAGGATTGTTATTGATGCAGACGGCTGTCCCGTGACTAAAATTGCCCTGGACCTGGCCAAGAAATACAAGTTAGCGTGTATTATTGTTTCTGATATTAACCATCAGATTCGAGACACTTATGCCCAGGTTATCCGGGTAGACAAGGGGATTGATGCAGCAGACTTTAAAATATTAAGTCTCTTACAAGCAAGGGATATCTTGGTGACCCAGGACTATGGTCTGGCCTCTCTAGCCCTGCCAAAGGGGGCCTATGTCATCAATCAGAATGGTTATTTTTATGATGAGTCCACTATTGATCAACTGCTATTAACCCGTCATATATCCAAGCAAATGAGAAAGGGAGGTCAAAGAACCAAGGGGCCCTCGAAGAGAAAAAAACAGGACGATGAAAAGTTTGAACAGGTCTTGAAAGATTTCATTATAGAAAGTAAATAGGGTGTAATTGCATCTTATTTGTTTTTGTCTTAAGGGGAGTTGTGCGAGAACAATTTAGTATAAAATCACCATACATTTTTTTACAATATTTCTAGGAAATATATTGAAGTTTGGCCCTTTATTCGCTATTGTATAAGTAATGAATAAAGGAGGAAAAGTATGACAGATTACATCAACACCAGAAATAAACTGATTGGTTATTTTTTAGTTTTTGCCAGTCTCTTGGCCACGGTGGTTTTATCATCGAATGGTTATAGTCTTGCTGAAGCGGCCATGATGAATGCTCCTATTTACATCGGGACCATCCTAGTGTTTATATTAAGCATAAAAAAGATTGCTGCTGTACCCTGTATGTATATTATTACAGTATCTCTCGCTTTAACATCATTTATTATTGTTCATTTTACCAAGGCAGGCAATGGATCTTATATCATGTTTGTAAGTATCCTCTTGATTATGCTTTATAACGAAATGAAGCCCTTGATATTGATTTCTATTGCTGAGGTAGGCCTGGTAGTTTTCGCCTGGTCTCAGTATGGACAAGAAATATTCGGTGGCGACCAGCTGTCAACATTGATTAACACTCTGTTATTGGTCTTAATCTTCATTGGCTTTGCCTTTGTACAAGCCTATTACTCTAAGAACCTTCTGGCTAATATCAGTAAAAAACAAGAAGATCTTCAAATAGGTCATGCTAAGATTGAGCATATATTAACAGCTGTTAAGGAACTGATTCAAGAACTTGAGATGTTATCTCAAAGCATCCATGACAATATTTCAAATACAACAGACCAAGCCAAGCAGGTGGAAAGTGACTTTGAAGGTGTTTATGAGAATGTTCTTAGACAGGATGAGGACCTTGCTCAAATTAGTGATAAGATTAATGCAAGTAAGGAGGCCTTTGATCGTTTAAAGGAAGCCTTTGATTCCAATGAAGGCTTGTCAACTTCTAACAAGGAAGAAATTGTCTCAGGTCAAAGCCTGATGAAAGACCTCCTTGAAGAAATTGAGAAAGTTCATGAGTCTGTTAGCCTGACTAAAAAAGAGATGGGCACCCTACAGAAGGAAACGGAATCAATCTCAACCATCCTATCTACAATCGTTAATATTGCTGAGCAAACGTCTTTACTTGCCTTAAATGCTTCTATAGAGGCAGCAAGAGCAGGGGAACATGGTAAAGGCTTTGCGGTTGTAGCGGATGAGGTAAGAAAACTAGCAGAGGAGTCTCATCGTTCTGTAGATGATATTGGGATTATCTTAAATGCTATATCATCAAATGCTGACCAATTAAGTGAAGCGATTGAGATCTCAAGAGTTGGTATTGAAGGTACCCATAGTCATTCTAAGATTGTTTTGGATAAGTTCTCTGCTATGGAAGAGATGGCAGACGAAATGGCTGAAGGCATTTCCATTGTAGCTAGAGAAACCAGGTCCTTAAACACAACCCTGGAAGTTATCAGAGACAACACAGAAAACGTTAGTGAAAAAAGCAGTCATAATGCCCAGGCTTTAAGTAAGAGCCGGGGGGCAGTTAATGCTCAAACTGAATCAATAGAGGCCATAGAGGCAGGATTTGAGGAGTTAATGATGCATGTAGATGCCCTACAAGACAATATACACAAATAATTAAATGGGATGCCTGGCATCCCATTTTCTGATATTAGATTGCCTATATTAGGTTATATAAAAAGGTACTGTCACGAGACAGTACCTTTTGCATTAGAAGATCAATTCTACGAGTTTAAAGATATAGTTGGCTGAAATACCAGCACAGATACCACCGATTGTGTGAGATAGGATGGCCTTGTTTACAAGAGATCTTACATTTAAGGCATCCATCATACCAACGTGAGTGGATAAGTAACCTGACCAACACATACCCATAGCTGTAAATACAGCGATATCGTTTGGTCCGATGAGGTTGTTCTTTAAGAATTCCTCAATGAGTGACATTGCAGCACCAACTGCTCCTAGTGACGTAATTGGGAAAGCAATAGCCTCTGGTGATGTAAAGCCGAATAAGGGCTTGATAACAGGTGTAATCAGATTACCGATCTTAGGTAATAAGTTAACCCCTTCAAAGGCAGCGCCTGTATATGAAGCGACACCATCTACAACCGTTGGGCCAAAAGTAAGCATCATAACAGCTGTACAGATAATTAATACGCCTGGGATGATTGATAAACCAAGTTCTACACCTGATTTACCCCCTTCAAGCATGGCCTCTAGGCCCCTCTCAATAGCATTTCCATCACGGATTTCTCTAACTGGTGTGAAGGTCCCCGCCTTATCCATATTTTTTATGTCTTGGTTGCTAACACCGTAGTGTTGTTTAGTAAAATGCAACATGATTCTAACACTGACTACTGAACCAATGATTGCCCCTAGATTACCAATAATAACTGGTACTAAGAATTCTGAACTTTGAGTGAACATGAAGATGGAAAGTACAAGTCCCATACCAAAAGCTGTTCCTAAGTTACATAGGGCTGGTGTTTGGTATTCCTTAAAGTACTTCTTGAATTCCTTGTCCTTGGCTAATGAAATAATTGCCGGGTTATCTGATAGATAGGTGGTAATAGCACCGATTGATGCTGCCCCTGGTAAACCATATAAGGGCTTCATGATAGGTGAGATGATTTTGTTGATCAAGGCAACAACACCATACTCAGATAAAAGGGCTGCAAAAGCGCCAGCTAAAACCGCGATGGCCATAATTAGAAATACAGTATCCAGTAACAAGGCATGGGCAGTTCCCATAATGGTGTTAAACATGTTACCAGTACCAGTAACCAGTCGTTCAACCAGAGGGCCTTCTCCCATGGTGTATGCCATTGCTGTGAATCCAACTAGGGTCAATATCAGGAATACATAGGTTTCCTTAGACACGGCTTTTTTAGTTCTTAATGTTGACATTCTCTTCCTCCGTTTTCATTTAATTTGCTTCAGTTTACTATAGGATTTTCAAGTTGACAAGAGGGAATTTATAATTTCTTAAGGACTAAACGATTTTGAATTTTGAGAATTTTCAAAATAATATAAAAAATGAGGAAAGCGCTTTCAAAAAGGTCATTTTATATGGGGGCTACCTATATGAAGATTCATTCAGCTTGCTTATAGTCAAAGGGGGATGGATTTCTGACCTAAAAATCGAAAAAAAAGTCAATTGATTTTTTGACGATTTTCTTGTGTATTTTTAACATAGAAAAAGAATTTTGCATTATGGTAAGATTGTAGTATTATAGATTCAAAGAAGATAATAGAAACAAAACCTTGGAGGGTATAATGAGTGTAGAAGATAAAAGACGGGAAGTTGTTCTAACCAAAGAACAAATATCACAAAGATGCGTTAGTTTAGGTGAAGAAATATCAAGGGATTATGAGGGGAAGAACCTTCTAGTTGTTTCTCTTCTAAAGGGAGCATTTATATTCACTGCTGACCTAGTACGTGAAATCTCTGTACCAGTTCATATTGAGTTTATGATCACATCAAGCTATGGTCATGGTGAAGAATCTACAGGTGAGTTGAGAATAGAAAAAGATTTAGATGTAGAGGATTTAACGACATATGATGTTCTTGTGGTAGACGATATAGTGGATTCTGGTATCACCATGTATGAGACAATGAAGTTACTAGCGAGCCGTCAACCAAGATCAATCAAGTCATGTACCTTGTTAGACAAACCATCAAGAAGAGTAGCTGATATTTCTCCAGACTATTGTGGATTTTCCATTGAAGACAAATTCATTGTAGGTTATGGCTTGAACTATAAGGATCATTATAGAAACATCGACCACGTGTTTGCCTTTGTAGACTAAGTATAGATAGAGTTTCCTTTAAATAGGAAACTCTTTTTACTTGGGAGGAGGTTTATGACCAAGATTCTCTTACTGGTTCAAGTATGTCTAAATTCGTTCTCAGACTATTAAAAGGCTTCATTCTATTAGATACTATAGTAAAGGATAGGAGGCATATGAATACAATACCTGAGAATAGTAGCATCAATAAAATCATAGATAAACACTTACAAGGAGGATGGACCTTTGAACGTGTAGAGGAGGGGACATCGACTTTTGTCTATAGGCTCACCCAGCTAGACCAGACCCTTTACCTGCGTCTGTCCAAGGGAGATTCTGATTTTAAGGCAGAAGTATTGGTCCACCAGGTCCTAACAGAGGCCGGGGTCCGACTACCAGAAGTTCTATATGTAGGCTGCTTGGACACCTACCCCTATATGATTATTAGCCAGATAGAAGGTGAGTCCCTGGAGTCTAGGGCCAGTCACAATCTAGCGGGCGTCCTTTTTAAAGCAGGCAAGGACCTGGCTCAGATCCATAAACAGCCTGTAGAGGGGGTGGGTTTCTTGTCCCTGAATGACCAGGGGTTAAGGGGACAATCAGATGACTTTTATGAAGACTACCACAGGCATCTTGCTGAAGACCTAGCTGCCCTAGACTATTATGATTTTACTAGATCTGAGAAGGCGAGCATTCAAGAGGCCAGTCGGCTGTACCTGAATCTAATCAAGGACACAAAACCCTGTCTTGTTCACGGGGATTATGACATATCCCATATATTCCATAAGGATGGAAGCTACCAGGGTCTTATAGATTTTGGTGAAGTACGGGGCCACCATCCCATGTATGACTTGGCAACTTTTTTAGCCTTTTACCAAAACCAGGACCATCTGGATATGGTGCTTAAGGGCTACACCAGCAGGCGGTCCGTCACTATAAGAGACAGACAAGCCATTGATTATATTGCCTTCTTCTTGTTGCTTAGGTTCTTAGGCAAGAAGTATAATCATCGACTAAAGGGACATTTTCAGAAGTTAATGCGGCTTCAACTAAATAGATTAAAGGAGTGGGAAGCAGATGAATAATCGGATGATAGAGGAGTTCTTTCGTGTCCATGACCTAGGAGAGATTCAAGGGCCTATGGTCAAGGTAGAGGGCGGCCTCTTACATAGGATGTACCGGGTCAATACCTCTTATGGTGTTTATGCCCTCAAACACCTTAACCCCCAAATTATCAAGAGGCCAGGTGTTAAGAATCAGTATGAGACAAGTGAGGTATTTGCGGAATTGTGTTATGAGTCTGGTATTCCTGCCTCAGCTGCTATGATTAAGGAGGGCCATCGACTTCAAGTATTGGGTAAGGACCACTTTATGATCTTTCACTGGGAGGAGGGGAAGGTGGTCCCTGCCAGTGAGGTTAAACCTAGACATGCTTATAAGATAGGGCAATACTTATACCGGATTCACAAATTGAAAAAGGCAAACCAGGCCCTTGTATACGAAGATATCTTGTGGGACCGATATCTTGACCTCCTACCTGATGACCTTGTAGGGGTCTACCGAGAAAGAATCAACCTCTTAAAGGACATGGAAGCCTCGCTTAAAGAATATGTCAGTCTCTTTCCAAGTCGCTGCTGGTCTCATAGGGACCTGGACCCAAAGAATGTCATGTGGCAAGGCGACCAGGCCTTTCTAATTGACTGGGAGGCGAGTGGTCCAGTTAATCCTGACTTGGAACTGTTAGAACTTGCCCTATACTGGTCTCGAGATGGCAAGGACGAGGACTGCTTCTTGAATGCTTTAAGGGGTTATCAATCCCAAGGTCCTATAGAACCTGACCGTTTAATGAAGGCTATAGATGTTGTCAGTCTCAACAAGTTAAAATGGCTGGAGTACAATCTAAATAGGACCTGTGGTCTAGAAGTGTGCATGGACCAAGAGGAAGAAGATTTGGCGAGAAATCAAGTTTTGCTGAGCTTGGATGAGATTTTGGCTTTTAGCTTATCCAAAAAGGACATTATTAGTCTTTTGAATCAATTATAAAGAATCCCCAAGTCCTGTCTTTGAATGTAAGGGGCTTGGGGATTTTCTATCCTCTAAGATCTTTTAAGAGCTCAGTTTTACGATCGGTTTGTTGGTCGCGATACTTGACAATCTTTGCAGGTGAGCCAGCAACTACAGCATAATCGGGAACATCTTCTGTGACAACTGCACCAGCTGCTACAACTGAGGCCTTGCCTAAACGTACTCCCTCGAGTATGACAGCGTTTGCTCCAACCAAAACCTGGTCCTCTACGGTAACAGGCTGGGCGCTAGGGGGTTCAAGTACACCAGCCAAGACTGCACCAGCCCCAATATGACATTGGTCTCCAACTTGAGCACGGGCTCCTAGAACGGCATTCATGTCAATCATCGTTCCCTGGCCCACTGATGCTCCAATGTTGATGACAGCCCCCATCATAATAACTGCCTGGTCACCCAAGTGGACCTGGTCGCGGATGGTTGCTCCGGGTTCGATTCGGCAGTTTTGTTGGCTGTAGTCTAATAGGGGAATGGCTGATAAGCGTCTGTCTTGCTCTAAAATGTAGTCCTCTATGATTGGATCCTGGTCCTGGATGAAAGAGATGATATCCTTATAGTCTCCAAAAAGGGTCCAACTATTTTCTCTGCCAAAAAATCGAATGGGACCTGTTTCTACTGGCGTGAGGGGGCCTTGTATGTAGGCCTTTACAGGTGTAACCTTGGTTGTATTTTTGATGTAACGGGCTAGTTCGTATGGGTCGTTGCTTAGGGTCATATTAAATCCTTTCTAATAAATCTTTCATTGAGTACAAGCCTGGTTCTTTCAAAAGGAGAAAGCGGCCAGCCTGGTAGGCTCCCTTGGCAAATATCTCCTTGGAGTAGGCTTGGTGGTGGAGGCTGATGGTTTCATCTTGGCCAGCGAATAGAACTTGATGGGAACCAGTGATAGTTCCTGCCCTAATAGCATGTATACCAACTTCCCCGGCTTGTCGTTTGGCCTGTCTTTCAAATACTGGCTTAAGGGCCTGTTTTTCCTGGAGACCCTGTAGAATCATCTTAGCTGTCCCAGAAGGGGCATCTTGCTTGTAACGGTGGTGGGCTTCAATGATTTCAACATCAAAATCTTCTAGTCTTTGGATGGCTTCCTGGGCAAGGTGGATTAAAACCTGCAAGCCTAGGGCATAGTTGTCAGACAAGAAGATGGGAATCGTTTTAGAAGCCTCCTCTAGCTTATCCAGGGTGTTTTGGCTTAAGGCCGTTGTTGCGATGACCAGGGGGACTTGATAGGCCATGGCCTGATCAATAAGACGGTCTACCTGGCTGAAGTGAGAGAAATCAATGATTAGGTCTATCTCCTCAAGGAAGTCCCAGGGCTTATTTGCCATATCAGCTCTTGGGTCTAGGCCTATGGCGTGGATGTGGTCCATCCCTGTTAACATATCCATAAGGACTTGGCCCATGGCTCCCTTGGCTCCGTGGACAAGTAAGCTATGCATGATTGAATCCTCCATAAAAATCATCGAGCATATCCCTCAGTAAGGCCTCTTTCTCCTGGTTCATTGGACAAAGGGGGAGACGGAGGGGGCCTACCTCATATCCCTTGTAATTTAGGGCAGTCTTGATGGCGACTGGGTTAGTATCCAGCGCTAGGGCGTCGTTGATTTGGTTGAGTTGGTGTTGCAGGGTCAGAGCCTTATCCAGGCACCCGGTTTGATAGAAGTGAATTAAGTCGTGACTGGCCCTTGGTTGCAGGTTGGCTACTACGGATATGGTACCTCTAGCTCCTATTGCTAGGAGGGGGAGGGTGATATTATCATTGCCACAATAAAGGTCAAAGTCTGGTCCAACCCTCCGAATGAGTCTTAGGGCGTGGGCAAGGTCACCGCTTGCGTCTTTAAGTCCAACGATGTTTGGGATGCAGGCCAATCGCTCAATGGTTTCTTCCTCTAAGAAAGAACCTGTTCGACTGGGCACGTTGTATAAGATGATGGGCAGGTTGACAGACTCTGCTATAGCCTTAAAATGTTGGTAGAGACCTTCTTGAGAGGGCCTGTTGTAGTAGGGGGTTACGCATAAGAGGGCGTCGACCCCTAGGGCCTGAGCGTGCTGAGACAGGCTGATGGCCTGGTGGGTGTCGTTGCTTCCAGTACCAGCAATAACAGGGACTCGTGACCGAGTCACTTCAACAGTAAACTTAATCAAATCCTTGTGTTCCTCAGTCGAAAGAGTTGAGGCCTCTCCGGTGGTGCCAGCGACAATGATGGCATCTGTTTGCTCTTCTATTTGGTAGTCAATCAAGGCTTGGAGAGCCTTGTAGTTGATGGTTAGATCTTCCTTGAATGGGGTTACGATTGCAACACCGGATCCTGTAAATACTGCCATGGTTACCTCCGATCTCTTATTAGGGTTTCTGCTATCTGGATTGCATTTGTTGCTGCACCCTTTCTCATATTGTCTGCTACCACCCAAAGATTAAGTCCCCTGTCAAGAGAGAAGTCTCTTCGAATTCGGCCTACATAGACCTGGTCCGTGCCCTGGGCCTGGCTGGCCAGGGGATAGCAGTTACCTTTTGGATCATCTGTATGGATGATATGATCAGATGTCTTATATAGCTTATGGACATCTTCTAGGTTGAAATCACTCTTAAGCTCAACATTAATAGATTCGCTATGGGCATAAGTAATTGGGACACGGACAGCGGTTGCTGTCACCCTCAGGTTTGGATCATTGAAAATTTTCTTTGTTTCTTCAATCATTTTCATTTCTTCCTTGGTATAACCGTTATCTAGGAAGACATCAATGTGGGGGATACAGTTCTTTGATATATCATGGGCGTATGCCTGACGACTCACCTGGCCTTCAAGTCCCCTTTCTAGGTCTTCAATGCCCTTGACACCTGATCCTGATACGGCCTGGTAGGTCGATAAGATGATTCTTTCGATACCATATTGATCATAGAGGGGCTTCAAGGCAACTAGGGCTTGAATGGTGGAGCAGTTAGGGTTAGCAATAAGGTTCTTGTGATTGTCTAGAGCCTGAGGATTGACCTCGGGTATGACCAAGGGGATTTCAGGATGCATCCTAAAGGCTGCACTATTGTCTATAACAGTTATGCCTTTATCTGCAGCAAGGGGGGCGTAAGTCTGACTGACCCCTGTGCCAGCTGAGAAAAAGAGAAAGTCTAAGTCCTTGTTAAGTGCCTGTGGGCTGATAGCTTCCACAGTCAAGTCTTGATCCTTGAACTTGAGGGTCTGTCCCTGAGATTTTTCAGATGCAAACCCGTACAGGGTCTCTACAGGGAAGTCTCTTTCCTCTAGCACCTTTAACAGGGTCCTGCCTACCATACCTGTAATGCCTACTATGCCGACCTTATATTTTTTCATCTTAACCGCCTTTCTTTATCATTTTTACTGGTAACTTATATACCAGTCCTGATTGTGTTATAATGTATAATGTGAATATTTACTATGCGTATGTATGAATATGCAAGATAAATTATATATATACTACCACTAAGTTTTGTGGGAGTCAATTGTTTTTTATAGAAAATTTATAGGAGGTATAAATGGCTATTTTTAAAGCTTTACAAGAGATGGAGTCGCAAGTTGTTCACCATAGAAGAAGTCTACACCAAATCCCTGAGCCTGGATTTGAGGAGTATGCAACAAGTGAATATATATGCAAAACTTTGGATGAGTTGAATATTACATATGAGAAGAATATTGGCAAAACTGGTATTGTTGCCTGCATTAAGGGACAAGGTAGTCAAAAAACACTGGCCTTTAGGGCGGACATGGATGCCTTAAGCCTAGATGAGCAAAATGACATTGATTTTAAGTCTAAAAGACCTGGCTTCATGCATGGTTGTGGCCATGATGGCCATATGACCATGCTCTTGGTTTTTGCTGAGTATCTTATGAACAACCTACAGGATCTTAAGGTTGATGTTGTTTTGATTTTCCAACCTGCTGAAGAAGGGCCGGGAGGAGCTGAAGTCATGTTAGAAGCAGGTATTGTAGACCGTTATAATATTGATGAGTTTTATGGTATCCACCTTCATCCAGAGTTTGACCAGGGGACGCTGGCAATCAGTGCGGGGCCAGTAATGGCCATGACAGGAGAGTTTGATATTGATGTTTTATCAGCTAGTGGTCATGGTGCCATGCCCCATACTGCCAATGACGCCACTCAAATCGGCTGTCAGATGATCAGTCAGTTCCAAACTATAATCAGTAGAAACACCAATCCCACCCAGGCGGGTGTTTTAACAGTTGGGAAACTATATGCTGGCGAACGTCGAAACATCATAGCTGACCATATGAGATTAGAAGGGACCATTAGGGCCTTTGATGAGACAACCTTTTACTTGATTCAGAAGAGAATGGCTGATATATGTAAGGGCCTGGAGACGAGTTTTTCTTGTGAGATTAGGTTGGATCAAAGAACAATGTATCCACCAGTCATCAACCATAAGTCAAGTGTAGACCTCTTCAAGGCGGCCAACCAAACTATGACCGTGGTGGATTTTCCTCCCCAGATGATCTCGGAGGATTTCTCTTACTTCCTAAAGGCTAGGCCAGGTGCCTTTGTCTTTTTGGGAACAAGAAACCCTGATATGGATTTTGTCTACCCCCTCCATAATTCCAAGTTTAACTTTGATGAAGGGGCCCTGTTATTTGGTATTCAATCGTATATTAACCTACTCAACCACCTGGGTAGTGACTTTAAGTAAGGAGTTATTATGGAAACACAAGCCTCGCGCACCTTTTTAAAAACGAATTTTTTCTTTGCCTTAATGGCCCTATTGTTTATACTGACGGGGATTCTCTTTCAGCTATTTGGTGTTCCGCTGAAACTAATGTTTATTTTGACCCAGTATGGAGTTATTCTTCTACCGAGTATAGTATTTATACGCCTTTCTGGTCGGTCTCTCAAAGAAACCTTAAGACTTAAGAAGGTTCGATTTTCGGTTTTGATGATGAGTCTTCTTATAACTCTTCTGGCCCTTCCTCTGGCCTATATGCTTAACTTTTTGATGACAGTGGTACTGGCCCAGGGGGGATGGCTGGTGGATCATTCGTTTTCTCTCGGAACTGGATGGTCAAATTACTTCATATTTGTTATCCTCATAGCAGTATCTCCTGGGATTTGTGAAGAAGTCTTCTTCAGGGGTGTTATCTTAAGTGGTTATGAGAAGGTAATGTCTCCAAAGAAGGTTATGATTTTAACCGGTATCCTCTTTGGTATTTTCCACTTCAGTCTGCAGAACTTGTTACTGCCAACCCTGCTGGGGATAATCTTTGCCTGGTTGGCCATGACAACTGATTCTATATATCCTTCCATGTTAGGCCATGGTGTCTTCAATTTTATAGGGGTTAGCTTGACCTTTATCTCAAGTCAGCAGGCAAGCGTTTCATTTGAAGAAAGTACAGCCCATTTAAAAGAGATGTCAGCGGAGTTAATAATCGGTATACTATTCTTTGGCTGTATTGCAGCAGGATTTACTATTCTCATGGTCTTGGCCATGCGGTTCCTTAAGAAAATGTGCTACAAACCCGAGGTCGGGGATAGTCTGCACCTTAGAGGTCAAGTTATGACCATCTTGGCAGTGGACGATCTTGGCCTTCAGGTGTCTCTAAATGGTCAGGAAAAACGTATTTTATATGCAACACTCAAAGGAAGGCAACATACTTATAAGGAAAAGAGTAGGTATATAGAAGGTGAAAAAACCTCTTATGTCAACATTGTTATGATACTGGTGGTTGTTCTTTTGTATATTGGTATGAATCTTCTACGGAGGATTTAGAAGAGGGCTAAGGCCCTTTTTTTGTGGGCTGAAAACCTGGAAAAAGAGATAGTCGTATAAATATTAGATAATCATCTAATGTTTATATTGATTTCTAAAAAAATGAGTGATATCATATGATTATAGAAAGAGGAGGTTGTTATGAGAATTTTAAAGCATAAAGAGTTTAGAAGGTTAATGGTTGGTAAGTTTATTTCAATGTTTGGTAGCAATATGTTACAGATTGCCCTATCCTGGTATGTTTTGGCCATTACTGGATCGGCAACAATTTTTTCGTCCATGTTAGCCATAGCTATTATTCCCCGTTTACTTATGTCTCCCTTTGCCGGTGTAGTAGGGGACTGGTTTGATCGAAAGAAGATGATTGTCGGGATTGACCTATTTAATGGTATCTTGCTTTTGGCCTATGGTGTATACTATATGGTGAATGGTGACTTATCCCTCCCCCTAATTTACGGCCTAGTGATTATATTAGAGGTGAGTGAGATTTTCTTTGGCTCGGCTATGTCTGCAGTAGTTCCGAGTCTTGTGGAAAAGGACCACTTGCTTGAAGCCAATAAGGTTCGTACAATTATTAACCAGCTGAGTGTGACCCTCACGCCCATGTTAGGATCCCTTGTCTATGACACGGTTGGCTTGTCGGTTCTATTGATAGCTGACGGCATTAGTTTTATTGTATCTGCTGTCATGGAAATGATCATTCGTATTCCCAAAATCAATAAAAAGCCTGACAAGGTATCTTTTGAGAACTTTAAAAAGGATTATGTAGAGGGACTGCGCTTAATTAAGGAAAAGAAATTCTTAAGGTTAATTATCTCTTTTGGAGTGGTTATGAATTTTGCTTTGTCTCCCTTGTTTAGTGTGGGTATTGTCTTTATTGCCATGTTTATCTTAAAAGTGCCTATGATCCAGTACGGAACCTTTATTATGGTTGTATCTTTTGGTAACCTAATGGGACCTATGCTCTTATCCCTAGTCATGAAGCGCAACACAGTCGGCCCCCTATTAATCAAGGCTTTTACTGTAGTGACCCTTATGATTGGTGGTATTGCTATCTTAGTAAGCCCACCTGTACTAGGTCTTTTTAAGGGGCACATGATCCCCTTGATTATTCTAGGTGTTTTATCGTTTATTACTGCAGCTATGGCATCGATGATTAATGTTTTGATAGGGACTTTATTCGATCAGATGGTACCCTTGGAGTATATGGGGCGTACTGCAACGACCATGCAACTGGGGGTCTTGATTGCCATGCCATTTGGTCAGTTGCTTATGGGACTTGGAATCGACCACCTACCTATATATGTTATGACCTTGATCGTCACCGGGATTGTTGGCTTGATTGTCCTGCGATTCAAGACGCCATTCTACAATTTAGAAGATTATTCTACACAGTTAAAAGCAAGTGCTTAAGGAGACTTTATGAAGTTTAAGTTATATAAGGATCAATGTGAAATCAACGATTATTTAGACTTTCCTATGTTTGGGATTAACTCTAATTACTTGAGTCCTGATAATCGGTCCCACTATGATGACTATTTACCCGAGGAAATGAGACAGAGGTTTGAAGATATTGAAGAGGCTCTTGAGTCCTTTAAACCCTTGATTGAACAGTTTTATTTCAGGACTTTTTCTCTAGCCAATATATGTCGCCGAATCGAATCGATCTTTAATTATCAATCTATAGAGACTTATATAGAGGCGATTCGTTCTTATGATAATCAAACCTTTAAGTACAAGGTTGTTCAAGTTCTGCTTGAAGAAGTAGAGGAGGCAAACTTGGAAGAACCTGGTCTTATCCAGAAGGTTATTGATGACAATCACTACATCACATATATTAACAAACTTTCTGATGATGGTAAGGAAAAGTGGTTTCTTATGCAGCTGTTAGATAATCCCATGGGCATGGTTGAGACTTGGTTGGGCTTGTTAACAAGCCTGAACCCCTTGTACCTCAACTACAAGGGCCTTTATCAAGGTCAAGCCCTTGACTATGGTGAGGACATGATAGACAAATTAAATGCAAGCCAGGGGGCCTATCTAAAAGACCTGTCTGATGGTCTAGTCGATAAGGAGCTCATCTTGAGTGGGGTTATTCTTGTATCTTGGGTCAATTCCTTGTCCATCCTCTTATCTACTAACAGTCATCCCCAATACATGGTCCTGGGGTATCAAATTGAAGCCTTTTTTGAGAATATGCGGTTGGTCAAGGAAAAGGCCAACTTAGATAAGATCACTGCCTTTAAAAACTTGGGTGACAAAACCCGTTATAGGGTCCTGAAATGTGTGGCAGAAGGCATTATCTCCACTAAGGACATAGCTGAAATTATAGGCGTGTCTTCAGCAACTATTTCTTACCATATAAACAATCTTGTGACTAGTAGGCTTCTACATCACAATAAGGTGGATGGGAAGCTGAAGTTAGCAGTGAATAGGTCGTGGATTGACCAGTTAATCCTTTCTCTCAAGGAGGATTTTCTACAATAAAATAAGCCCCCTGAGTAAAAAGCACGATGACATTTATGATAAACATTCATAAAGTATCATCGTGCTTTATTAATTAGTGGCCTTTTCACGAGTAAGGATAAAACTGGGCTCTATTGTTTATTATGAACCCTTGCTTTGTCGCTAGCCAGGCTCTTGTCTGCTGTATCAAGTATCGTTTTAAGGTTTTTCCCTTGATTATCGGAAGACCCCAGGCTGACGTAGAAATCTAGGTGGTTTAGGGAATCGGTGTAGTGGTTGAGTTCATCTGCTAATTGGTCAATTCTTTGCCTAGCCTCGTCCTGGTTAACCTTTAAGAAGACCAGGGCAAACTCATCGCCTCCGTAGCGGGCAGCAAGGTCACCTGGAGTCAGGTGGCGATTGATGATTTTCCCAATCGATACCAGAACCCGGTCACCTTCCTGGTGACCGTGGGTGTCATTGACAAGCTTAAAGGCATTAAGGTCTAAAAAGATGAGGGTGAAGCTTTCTTGCTTCCTTAGACTTGACAAGTAGGTGTCTTCCAAGAAGTCAAAAAAGTAACGTCTATTGTATAGTTGGGTTAAAGAGTCTTTTACACTCAACTGATAAAGGAGGGTAGTTTTCTTTTTAAACATCTGATACCCCTATTCTGCATGGGGAAGTATAAAAACTGCTTTATTTGTTGAAATATCAATACTTAGGCAAATCAATCGATTTCACCCATTGGGTGAAAGAAAAAAATACTACTAATACTGTTTTTTGAGTCTGATTTAGGGTAAATATTTAATGTAAACTTAACCCTAAAGGAGGCCATTCATGATAAGTAAAATTGATTTCAGCGAAAAGAACCTTACCTCAAATTCAGGAACCTTAATGTTATATAATCACACTGATGCTGAAGGCATCTTTGAAATGATTGATGAGGAAGTCAAATTCCACAACCCATCTATTAACAAGATAAAAATGAATCACATTAAGTCTCTGTTGTGTGGTTTCTTCATTGGTATCGATAAACTTGAAAGAATGCGTCTGTTATACAATGATCCTTTAGTCTATGAAATGGCAGTCGATGTTAAATCACCTGAAACTATTTCAAGATTCCTTAAAAAATTTGACTACCGTACAACACACCAGTTAAGGACCGTCAGTTTTAAAGTATTCAACCATATGCTTTCTAAAAGTGGACTGTTAAAGATCACCATTGACATTGATAGTAGTGTCATTAATGTGGAAGGTCATCAAGAAGGTACTGCCAAAGGATACAATCCAAAGAAGAAAGGGAATAAATGCTACAATATCCAATTTGCCTTTTGTGATGAACTAAAGGCTTACATATCAGGTTATGTAAGAAGTGGTAATGCACATTCAGCAAATGGTGCATCTGAACTCATTAAAGAGATTTATGACAATATCCACTTTGAAGGTTTAGATATTTGTTTTCGAATGGATAGTGGTTATTTTGATGAGGAAATTATAAAAACCATAGAGTCCTTAGGATGTAAATATGTTATTAAGGCAAAAGCATATGCGACCCTAGTATCAAAAGTTCCATCAGATGAGTACTTTCAAAAGGGTTCTGAAGGTAGAGTTACAGCAGAACTATTTACAAAGTTAGATAAGTGGGATGACGATAGAAGAATTCTTGTATCTCGAGTTCTTAAGGAAAGCGGTGAAACTAATCAAATGACATTATTCGAGAAGGAATATCGCTATTTTTTCTTTGTGACAAATGATGAATCCATATCTTCTGAAGAAGTTGTCTTGTTTTATGAGAAAAGAGGAAATTGCGAGAATTACATTAAAGAATCAAAGTATGATATGAATGTTGGGAACCTTATTCTTCATTCTTTCTGGGCTAATGAAGCGATTTTTCAGTTAATGATGCTAACATACAACATTTTTCTGATGTTTAAGATGTCGTATATGACAGCAAAAGAGTATCGTCAACAGATAAAGTCCTTTAGATTGAAGTATGTCTTTCTAGCAGGGAAAATCATATCTACTGCAAGGTATAAGATTCTAAAATTACCGGAGCAATACCCCTATAAAGGTATTTACATACGTGCTCTAGCGTAAGCAGTAGGAATATATCTATTTTAAGTTATGAGTTCTATTAGTCATGCGAAGATTTCATAATTGGTTTATTAAAAACCTAATTATTCCTAGAACATGTTTTTAGTAAGGAGTTTTGTGATAAAATAGTATAGAAAGCAAGTCTGATTTATATGAATTTGACTATCATAGGAAAGCGCAACCAGAGACGCAGAATTCTGGAAAAACATACTTTGAAAAAAACTTTTGACTAAGTCGGAAGTTACAGGTACATAATTTCGAAGTGGAGATGATTAGATTTGAAATTTAAGAAAGAAAAAGCGTTTAAAAGTAGAATAAATGAACTCGTTTTATCAGTTGACATTCACAATCAACATAGAATTAAAGATGAAATTTTGAAAGAAATGCATGAATTTTTTGATTCAAATTGGTGTATTTTAAGAAAAACAAATATATTAAAAACAAATTTAGAAATAATTGCGCAAATTGGACTAAATGCGGATGAGCTTAATAAACTATTTGCATTGTCTACAAATGATTATGTATATGAAACGTTGATTTTACATATATCTTTGTTAGAAACTGGGTATACAGTTACTATGGAGGTATAATATGAAAATATTTGATTGGCTTCGGTGGATTCTTTTCCTTACAATAACATGGTTAATTTTACAGGGAACATGGGATATCATAACCCTACTTATAGGCATTTTTCTAAGTGTGTTGGCCCTAGCCTTTACTAGCAAACAACTCATAGGTCAGCCCTATCATCACATGCATTCATTTAGTTTTATCAAGTACACCCTCTATACCCTCTTCTTAATAAAAGAAGTCTACATAGCAGGATTTTACATGGTGCTTATGATTTTTAATGGTCGAATCAATCCCATGATCATTGAGATTGAAACCGACCTAAAAGAAGACTACCAAAGAGTTATACTTGCCAACTCCATCACTTTGACACCAGGTACCATTACTGTTGATTTAACAGACAATAAGTTAAAAGTCTTATGGATCAATAAAACAACTAATGATCCTTTAGAGGCAAAAAAAATAATCTGTGAGTCTATAGAAAAGCGACTGGAGGTCTTATGATACAGGTGATGATTCTAACTTTAATTATATTGAGTATTTTACGGATTTTACTAGGACCTACCATCTGGGATAGACTCTTAGGTTTTAACCTAATGACTTCCAAGGTGAGTATTTTAATTATAGTACTAGCTTTTATTCAAGATGCCAGCTATATGTTGGATATAGCAATCACCTATACCCTATTAAGCTTCATCGGCTCAATATTTATTGCTAAGTACATAGAAAGAAGGGAGTTATCATGATAGCTGTCGGTCGTATAATGATATATCTGGGACTGGTCTTAATGGGTATTGGTACCTACGGAGTGTATCGTTTCAAGTCCTTTTACACCCGAGCACTGGTTTCTGCTAAGGTTGATATAGTTGGAGAAATTACCATCATTCTAGGGATTATTATCTCAAAGGGATTGACCATATTTACCCTCAAACTAGTTCTCATTCTCTTAATTCTATTGGTTATCAATCCCTTGAACTCTCACATGCTGGTTAGGTCAGCTGTGAACAGTGGTTATAAAATCAGGAAGGAATAACTATGAAAGAAATCATGTTAATCATATTAATTCTTATGGCCCTTATTATTGTTCAAACCCAACGTCTAAGAATAGCTGTGATCTTTTTAGGTGTTTTTTCATTAGTCATTGCCCTAGTCTATCTTTTACAAGGGGCACCAGATGTTGCTATTGCAGAGGCAATAATTGGATCAACTATGTCGACCATTCTTTTCATAGTGGCCTTGCAAAAGTATAAGCTGGTAAAAATATATGTAGTTGTAGATGGCACTCACATGGACGACAAGGTTTATAAAGAAAAGGTAAATGGAGACATACTCAGTAAAATCCGTTTGTTTTGCTTCAAAAATAACCTAGAACCCATGACAATTTACACTTTGGATACGTCAAATCTCAATGGCCATCACCACAATGTTGTCCTAAAAACATTAGACGACTCCTATACCCTTCAATACCACGATGAGTACATAAAGGGCCATGAACTTTATAACTACTTAAAAACATATCCTGAGTATAAGGAACTAAAAAAGGATGTGATTTTATGAGAAGGAAACTTATTGGCCTAACCCTTGGTCTTGTCATGGTTTATGTATTGATTCTCAATCAGGACATTAAAGAGGGATTTAGCCCTATTTATGATTATCTCATCCAGCATGGTATCCAGGATACCCATTCCAACAACATGGTAACGGGCATCTATTTAAATTACAGGGTCTACGACACCATGTTTGAAGCCCTTTTACTTATTATTAGTGTCATAGGTGTAATCTATTTGTCTGTTCACAAGGAGAAATACCATGAATAACCAATCAGAAGTATTATCAAAATCACTCAAGATTGTCTATCCCTTTATAATCATCTATGGGGCATATATAGTTTTAAATGGTCATCTTTCACCTGGCGGAGGCTTTCAGGGGGGGGCTGTATTAGCATCTGTATATATATGTAAGTACCTAGTCTTACCCATCTACGACTACCAATTGACCCCCTTTAAACTACTTGAGAAAATATTGCTGGTTTTTATCATGTGTTTTCCCCTACTCTTCATTGTTTATGGTTTTTCACTATCTTATCCAAACTTAAATATTCCCTATCTATTGGTTATGAACGGATTAATAGCCTTAAAGGTAGCTTGTGGTATCAGTCTTATATTCTTTAGGTTTGTCTTCTTTGAAACGAGGTAAGTATGTTAGATTTTATTACAGTTGAAAACACTGCCATCATCTTGTTCTTTATTGGCCTTTATGGTCTAATTGCGAGAAGAAACATCATCAAGTCCATCATCAGCTTGTCTATCATGCAAGCCGCAATTATCTTGTTTTTTTTATCTGTCAACCACGGACAGGTGCCACCAATAGGAACAAGTGATAAACTCCCAAGCGATCCCCTACCCCAAGCTTTGATGATAACAGCTGTGGTTATTGGCATGAGTATTACAGCCATTAGCCTGCTCATGTTTATGACCCTCCACAATATCTATGGGTCAACCAACTGGAACAAGGTAAAAAAAATGAAGGAGAAACATGATGATCGATAACTACCTCATCTTCTTAGTCTTAGGTCCCATTCTACTTGGCATCCTTCAATACTTACTTAAGAACCTTAAATTGAAATACTTAGTCTTGATTGGCCAAGTGGTCACATTGATTTATGTGATTTATCTATTTTTCCCCTTGTCTAGTCATGACCAGATTACCATGCCCCTTTCCATCGTACCCCTACCTGTTGGAATGGTCTTAAGAGTCGATGGCCTCTCAGTATTAATGCTATTGGTCAATAATCTTATATTTGCGCTACTGAATTTATCCAGTGTCCATAAGCAATATTACAACAAGCTGTTCATCTTCTTATATCTGGTCCTGCAAGGCCTTATCAACGGTATTTTCTTATCAACAGACTTCTTTAACATCTATCTTCTGATAGAATTGGCAACCATTGTTGTCTGTATACTGATCATGTACAAGAAGGATGGTCGGTCTCACTATGATGGTATGGTCTATCTCATCATCAATATGGTGGGTATGGCCTTCTTCCTTATGGGTGTTGGCTATCTATATAAAATATTTGGTGCTTTAGATTTTGATACCATAGGCAGTATGGTCACTCTTGTCGATAAGAATGACCTTGTCCTTCCCCTGGCCTTTCTCTTGACAGGGGCTAGTCTTAAGGCAGCCTTTATGCCCTTGTTCTCCTGGTTACCTAAGGCCCATGGTACTGCAAGCGCACCAACAGTCATAGCAGCTATCTTGTCGGGTGTCTTTGTCAAAACAGGTATTTATCTCTTTATTCGCTTGTTAGATATATTTGGTTCTATATTTAACCTGTCTGCCTTTGTCTTTATATTGGCTGCTATAACAGCAGTTCTAGGAGCTATTTTTGCTGCCAGTCAAAAGGATATCAAACTTCTATTGGCTTACTCTACCATATCCCAGGTTGGCCTCATCATGTTGGGTTTAACAGCTAAAGGTAACTATTCAGCCAGTCTCTTCTATCTTGTCAATCATGCCATATTTAAGGCAGGTCTCTTCTTTTTATCTGGTATTCTTCTTAAGCACTACCAAACTAGAAGATTAAGTGACATGAAGGGGCTATGGCAGGATTCAAGACTTCTCTCCATTGGCTTGATTACTTTTATCTTGTCCTTAACTGGACTTCCCCTATTAGGGAGTGGTATGGGTAAATATATGATCAGTCAACTCTATGATGGTGTGGCTTATACCTTGTTTTTCTATGGTCTGACCTTCCTAAGCTGGTTATACTGTATGCCTTTACTCATGATCATACCTGGCAAGTCAAACCATAAAAAAGCATCTATTCATTTAAACCAGAGAATTGTTTTGGTCACATTTATCCTCCTATTATTGGCCATTAGTCTAGGAGTGAGTTCACTTGTAAACCGTGTAACAGAAGGAAGGTTCAACTTGTCTTCTTATGGTCTGGATTTTAAACTATTGATCTATCTTCTAATCACCCTAACCGCCTATTTGATTTACAAACTAAGACCAAATCTTAATAAAATAAGAGATAAGATTCAGTCTTTTGACTTAGAATTTAATACCATTAACCTGGCAATTTTGGCCTACTTTGTGGTCCTTCTGGCAATACTTAAATAAAAAAGTGGCAAGACATTATGTCCTGCCACTCTTCTATTTATGACTACCGTGAACAAGATGAAAACCCTTGGTAAATTAATATTGATTGAAACCTGATATGAATCGTTAACATTCAAATTATTAGGCTCTGTATTTAAAGCATCATTATCATTAATAGCCTCTTGTTTCTGATCCTCAACTGGTTGTGCCTCATCTTTTTTGTCTTCGAAAGACTGTAGATAATATAAATTTGAACGCTGACCACCTTGTACGTGAAAGCGACTTTCACGCACAAGAAAACCTGCTTCTTCAAGATCATTCAATGCTCTTTGTACAGTCCTGGTACTGATATTGCACTCCTTAGCGATGGTTTTAACCCCAGGAAAGCACGTACCCTCGCTGTCAGCACGATTTATCAGATAAAAAGCAACTAGTGTGGCTCTTTGAGTTAATTCTAAAGAGTAAACTCTTTCTATTAAAAGACTTTTGCTATTCATACTTGACCTCCGATTTTTTTATAAATGGTTTAATAGCTGTTGACCATATGACTTCATTTACTTCCCCATTAAAATAATTAGGTGTGTAATTTGAAAAATGAATGTCTTTATGAAGCTTTAGATACTTATGCTGATCTGGCTCTGCAACAAAAGAAAATATTGTGTTAAGTGATGTTGTATCTAACAGGTTCTTATGTTTTTCAATATCATTCACTTCATATGGTTTGCCTGTTGCACAAAGAATTGCAGCATCACAGTTTTTTCTAATAGCGCTGATAATTCTATTATCAATCACCCCCATGTCATAAATAATGAAGTCAAACTCATCATGGCACTCTGAATGGAGCGACAAGTATTTCACACCATTGTATAGGGTAACATCGTCCTTCAATGTCATCCCCTGATAAAATGCCGGTAGTTTACTTAAATGATCATGCTCGTTTGCTTCTACATAACAAACCTTTGCACCGATACTTGATAAGTAATTGGCATAATTAATTGCCATAGTGGTTGTACCAACTCTATGTTGCACCCCCGTGACAGCTATCTTTATCTCTTTCTTTGAGAATCCATGTGCATGTAACGTTGTATTAAAAGAGGCCTCATTAGGATTTAGTTTTAACATAATATCTCTTTTACTAATCCCTAGATCACTTATTGATTTAAGCAGTTCTTCTTTTAAGACTTCGATATTATTTGCTGTAACAATATTGTAAATTCCATTTTCAATAAACTTAAGGACCAGGTCATGATGCGCTTTCATATTTTCAATATAAAATATCAGCCTAGAAGCAAACATCTTTTTATAGGCATTTACTGCTTCCATAATGTCACTATTTGAATCTTTAATGGCATTAAGATCAATCACCATATACTGAAAATGATTCAGGCTTCTAAGATCGCCAAGGACAAACTGTTTAAGTGAAAAGGTACCAGATAATTTCTTAATGATGATACCGTGCTCATCATTAAGAAAATCCAGCAAATTGATATGGTCATTACTCGATAGGTATAAAAGCATCGTTTACACCTCCCTTCTGCTCAATATGAAAATCTTTTGGTAGTACAATGTCTACATCCTCTGGTTCATACATGAATAACATAATAATGCCAATAACAACAATGACAATGTAAATCATAAGTTCTATAACAAGTTTCTTCTTCAAAATATTCGCCTACCTTCCTCCGGAATTTCCCATGAATTTGAATTTATAATCAGGAATCTGAAAATTGACATGGAGTCTTTTTGAGCCAATCATAACAAGGGCATTCCCTCTTTTCTTTTGTGCCAAAAGCTGTTCTTCTGTGATACATATAAATGACTATGAAAATAATCCCTAGGGCAACTATGGTATAGTTAAGGGAGATATCTTTGATGCGGTAGCTGGCACTGGTATAAGTATAGTAGTGGTCAGGGAACCAGACTTCAGTTCTCAATAAGACCAGGGTTTCAGCTACCATGAAGAAGGGGAAGAAATACTCCCTTTTATTGGCCGACAAGAGGGTGGTAATGAAGATCATTAATAATACAATATATAGGTAGGCTGAGCTGGAACCAGGTGAAGTCCAGTAGCCTAGAGGTAGGTAGCAGAAGGTGAAAAAAATAAAAAAGACTAGGCGGGCATAGGTGTAAGCCCCCTCTTTTTTTGCAAGTAAATAAGCGGTCAAGCAGACTGTAAAGGCTGCAAGGCCAAAAAGTATGTTCTCTATGGGGCGAAAGTTGATGGTATTGATGATGGTGAACACAGCAGATAGTAAGACTGCAGCAAGGCTTATGTGCCTAAACAACTTATGCTGGATATCGTAAGCATTGGTATGAGTATTGTTTGAGTCCATGGGTGCCTCCCTTATATATTCAATAGATACCTCCCTTGGCCAGGTATAAACATTTTATGATAAGACCAAAATAACCTACTAGATGTAGTTGCGAACAGATGTTCTGTACTACTTGTTGATTATTCTTCAGAAATACGGTAAAATAAGAATGGCGTTTTAAACGTTAGTATGTGAATGGGGTGTATAAATGGCTAAGAAAAAACAAGGATCATATAATAATGACAGTATTTCATCATTAAAAGGAGCTGATCGTGTCCGTAAGAGACCAGCGGTAATTTTCGGATCTGATGGGCTAGAAGGGTGTCAACATTCCTTCTTTGAAATTCTATCCAACTCTATCGATGAAGCTCGGGAGGGATATGGAGACCTTATTGATGTTATTAGACATGAGAATGGATCTATTACGGTAAAAGACAATGGTAGAGGGATTCCCCTAGACTATAATGAGAAAGAAAGAAAATACAACTGGAAATTGGTTTACTGTGAATTATACGCAGGGGGCAAGTATAATAACAATTCAGGTGAGAACTATGAGTTCAGTTTAGGGCTTAATGGTTTAGGGGCTTGTGCTACCCAGTACAGCTCTGAGTTTATGGATGTTATTGTTTACAAGGATGGCTTCAAGTATGAAGTTAATTTCAAGAAGGGAAAAAATGTTGGCGGCCTTAAAAAAGAAGAGTGTCAACATGCTTCGGGGACCATCCAAACTTGGAAGCCTGACTTAGATGTTTTTACTGATATTGATATCCCATTGGAATACTTCCAAAATGTGTTAAAGAAACAATCTATCGTTAACCAGGGAGTTGTCTTCAACCTCTACGATGAAGCTTCTAACCAACACTTTGTCTACCACTATGAGAGAGGTATCATTGATTATATTGCTGAGGTGAATGAGGAAAAAAACTTCACTTCTGAAATGTACTATACAGATGAAGGACGGGGTCGAGACCGAGAGGACAAGGCTGATTACAAGGTTAAAGTGGAGCTGGTATTTGCCTTTAACAACGAAGTTAATCTACTAGAGTACTATCACAATTCGAGCTTCCTTGAGCATGGTGGTGCTCCGGACAAGGCAGTTAAAAATGCCTTTGTTTATGAGATAGATAAGTTCATTAAAAAGAATGGCAAGTACACAAAAAATGAAAAGAAGATTTCCTTCATAGATGTGCAAGATTCCCTAGTTATGATTGTGAACTCCTTTTCAACCGAAACATCTTATGAAAATCAGACGAAGAAAGCAATCAATAATAAGTTTATACAAGAGTTTATCACCGACTTGATTAAGACCAAGCTGGAGGTTTACTTTATAGAAAACAATATAGAGGCCAACAAGATCATTGATCAGATACTGATCAATAAGCGGTCTAGAGAGAAGGCTGAAAAAACCAGATTAAATCTTAAGAAGAAGCTGGGTGGTAAGGTTGACTTAAACAATCGAGTGGCCAAGTTTGTAAACTGCCGTACTAAGTCTAAGGATGAAAGAGAACTATATATCCTGGAAGGGGATTCGGCTCTTGGTGCCTGTAAGTTAGCCCGGGATGCTGAGTTCCAAGCCTTAATGCCTGTAAGGGGTAAGATTTTGAACTGTCTTAAGGCTGATTATGACCGTATTTTTAAAAGTGAAATCATCATTGACCTTTTAAAAGTTTTAGGGTGCGGGGTAGAAATAAAGTCTAAGCACAATAAGGAGTTAAGTACCTTTGACTTGGACAACCTGGATTGGTCAAAAATTATTATTTGTACAGATGCTGACGTCGATGGTTTCCAGATTAGAACCTTAATCATGACCATGCTTTATAGACTGACGCCATCACTATTCGAAGCTAAGAAAGTCTTTATAGCAGAGTCCCCCCTATATGAAATAACCAACAAGGGGAATACCTACTTTGCTTATAGCAATAAGGAAAAGAATGATATCGTGGATGGCCTTGAAGGTAAGGTCAATATCCAAAGATCCAAGGGTCTTGGTGAAAACGATCCTGAAATGATGTGGCAAACAACCATGAATCCTGAGACTAGAACCTTAATAGAAGTGACGACTGAGGATATGAAGGTGGCTGCGACCATGTTTGACACCCTACTTGGGGATGATATTAAGAGTAGAAAAGAATTTATACAAGATTTCGGTGGTCAATACCTTGACCAACTGGATTTATCATAGGAGTGACAAATGGCAGAAATAATTAAGAAGAAAATATCAGAAACACTTGAAAGCAATTATATGCCATATACTATGAGTGTAATTGTATCAAGGGCCATTCCTGAGATTGATGGCTTTAAGCCCTCTCATCGGAAGTTGTTGTATACCATGTATAAGATGCGACTGATCAAGGGGCAAAGAACCAAGTCTGCCAATGTTGTAGGACAGACTATGAAGTTAAACCCTCATGGTGACCAGGCCATTTATGCAACCATGGTTCGTTTGACTAAGGGACATGAAGCCCTCTTACATCCTTTTGTTGATTCAAAGGGGAACTTTGGTAAAATTACCTCTAGAGATATGAAATTTGCTGCTTCTCGTTATACAGAGGTTAAGCTGTCGCCTATATGCGAAGAGGTTTTTAAGGACATAGACAAAAATGCTGTTGAGTTTGTAGACAACTATGATGGTCAGTTAAAGGAGCCCAAGCTTCTACCTGTATCTTTTCCCAATATTTTAGTGAATCCTAATAGGGGGATTGCCGTAGGGATGGCATCAAACTTCTGTTCATTTAACTTTAATGAAATCTGTGATGCGACCATTGCCTACATGAAGGATGAGACCATAGACATGACAGACTACATTAAGGGACCAGACTTCCCTACTGGGGCAGAGTTGATCTATGATGAAGCTGGCATGAAAAAAATCTACAACACAGGGGTTGGATCTTTTAGACTTCGTTCTCGATATACCTATATTAAGAAACATAATTGTGTTGAAGTGACAGAAATACCTTATACAACAACAGTAGAACAAATAATCGATAAGACCATTGAGTTGATCAAGGCGGGTAAGATCAAGGAAATTTCAGATGTGCGTGATGAAACTGACCTTAAGGGCCTTAGAATCACCTTTGACCTTAAAAGGGGCACTGACGTTGATAAATTGATGCTTAAGCTTTTTAAGCTGACGACCCTTGAGGATTCCTTCTCGTGTAACTTTAATGTTTTGATTGGCGTAACACCAAAAGTGTTGGGCTTAAAGGGAGTATTAAAGGAGTGGTTGTCTTATAGGATTACCTGTATCAGACGAACGCTTGATTATGATATTAAGAAGATAACTGAAAAACTTCACTTACTATATGGTTTGGAGAAAGTTCTCTTGGACATTGATAAGGCTATTGCCATTATACGTTCAACAGAGTTGGATAAGGATGTCGTTCCAAATTTAATGAAGGCCTTTGGTATTGACGAAATTCAAGGGGAGTACGTTGCTGAGATTAAACTGAGAAACATTAACAAGGAGTACATCCTCAAAAGAACCAGTGAGATTTCAGACTTAGAAAAGCGTTTAGAAGACTTAAAGAAGGTAATTGATTCTGACAAGAAAATAATGAAAATAATTGCTAAAGAGTTGGAAGCCGCCAAGAAGAAGTATGGTCAAGACCGTAAAACCATCATTTCTCATGCCCATGAGGTTGTGAGCCATGAGGAGGTGTCTTTCGTCGAAGATTATAATTGTAAGATTTTCTTCACGGACCATAATTATATAAAGAAGATAACCCTTGCATCCCTAAGGGGGGGAGATGTACATAAGTTAAAGGATGATGACTTCATTGCCCAGGAATTAGATACATCTAACTCAGCAGACCTTCTCTTCTTCTCCAACAAACAAAATGTATACAAGATGAAGGCCCACGAGTTAGAATCAACCAAGGCCTCATCACTTGGTCGTTATTTACCTAACATTTTGGACATGGATGAGGATGAGATGATTCTCTACACGGTGACGACTAAGGTCTACGATGGCTTCATGATCTTTGTTTATGAGAATGGTAAGGTTGCTCGTGTTCCTCTTAAATCTTATGAAACCAAAACCAACCGTAAACGTTTGATCAAGGCCTATTCAGACCATGCCAAGTGTGTGGGAATCTTCTACCTTCAGGAAGAGCAGGATATCCTGCTCAATCGATACAACATGCCGGATGAGTTAAGGTTGTTGTTAGTAAACACCTCACTAATAAGTGAGAAAACCACCAAGTCAACCAAGGGGATTCAGGTTGTTAGGATGAAAAATAAGAGTGTGGTTAATATAGCACGCTTAAAGGAAAACTGTGATGTGAATAACATTGACCAGTATAGGATTGAAAAGGTACCTATGTCTGGGCAAATGGTTGATATTATGGACCGTTTATCCGTTCAAAATTACATGAAATAAAATAATGCTTGCTTTAAGTCTCTTCGGGGTATATAATGTTGAGACGTGTTGAGAATGTTATCAGGTGACAGCTTACTTATTAGATGTGCGTGGGGTAATGTTTTTAACATCAAGCGAGAGAAGAAAAATTCCGTCGCGAGATAGGAATTTTTTTTTACACATCTATTTAAGGAGTTATTAATGGAAAAAATGATTAAGTTTAAAGAGTTGGGTTTATCTGATGATATCCTAAATGCCTTAGAAATTAAGGGTTTTGAGGAACCAACACCCATTCAAGCACAAACTATCCCATTGCTTTTAAGCGGTGACAAGGATATTATTGGTCAAGCTCAAACGGGTACTGGAAAGACAGCTGCCTTTGGTTTGCCTATTTTAGAAAAAATTAAGAAACATGAGAAATATGTTCAAGCAGTTGTTGTGGCTCCTACAAGAGAACTAGCAATCCAGGTAGCTGAAGAAATGGAATCTTTTAAGGTTGATAAGAAGATTAAGATTGCCACAGTCTATGGTGGACAGTCTATTGAGCAACAGTTAAAAAAATTACGTGCAGGTGTGGATATTGTAGTTGGGACACCTGGCCGTATGATGGACCACTTAAAAAGAAAGACCTTAAAACTAGAAAATGTTAAGTATGTTGTTTTAGATGAGGCCGATGAAATGTTAAACATGGGCTTCAGGGAAGATATTGAGAATATTCTGGAATATGCTCATGAAGATCGTCAGATGCTTCTATTCTCTGCAACTATGCCAGCTGAGATCTTGGCAATTGCTAAGCGTTTCATGGGCGAGTATGATATTGTTCGTGTAAAAAAGCAACAATTAACAACAAACTTGACAGATCAAATCTACTTTGAGGTACATAGAAACGACAAGTTTGAAGCCTTAAGTAGAATTATTGATATAGAAGAGGTCTTCTATGGAATTATATTCTGTCGTACTAAGGTTGATGTTGATACTGTGACTTCTTCTTTACAAAAAAGAGGTTATGATGCTGATGCCCTTCATGGTGATGTATCTCAGCATCAAAGAGAGCGTATTTTATCTAGATTCAAGACCAAGAGAATTAACATTCTTGTAGCAACAGATGTTGCAGCAAGGGGATTAGATATCAATGACTTGAGTCATGTAATCAATTACTCCTTACCACAAGACCCTGAGTCATATGTTCATAGGGTTGGTAGAACTGGTCGTGCAGGTAAGGAGGGGACTGCAATTACCTTCGTAACCCCAACTGAGTATAGAAAATTAATGTACATTCAGAAGGTTGCTAAAACTGACATTAGAAAAGAAGAAGTTCCAGATGTGAAAGACATCATTGAAATCAAGAAAACACGGATCATGGAAGATCTAAGGACAGCTGTTGAGGGTGGTCGCTATGATGCTTATAGAGCCATGGCACAGGAGTTGATGACCGATGTTGATGCAGAAGATGTTATCTGTGCTTTATTAAAGCATGGCTATAAGGAAGAATTAGAAGTTAAGTCTTACGGTCGAATTGGTCGTGTGAACGTTGAACGTTCAGGTAAGACAAGGCTATTTGTTGCCAGAGGTAAAGAAGATGGCATGAATGTAAAAAAGATGATTTCTTTCATTCAAAAAGAAGTCAACATCCAGGACCGTATGATTACCGATATCAAGGTTCTCGAGAACTTCTCATTTGTTACCCTGCCATTTAAGGAAGCCGAAATGGTTCTTGAAGCCTTCAAGCGTCGCAAGAAGGGCAGAAAGGCTGTTGTTGAGAAGGCCAGTGAAAAAGGAAGAGGTGGCAACAGGGATGGTGACCGTCCTAAGGGAAGAAGTGGTGGAAGAGAGAGAAGCAACAAAGATAGAAGACCATCAAACAAGAGACCATCATAAGGATAACAAGCACTTTCTACTATATATAGTAGAAAGTGCTTTCTTTATTATGACATGTTGTGTTTAATTGACTATTATTGGGATATATTATTAAAAGAACATAAAGCATTTGGGGACATATATAGAATTTCAATGGGGAATTTTGTATAATAGATTGAGGGGGTAAACCATGAATAAGAGAAATAAGAGAATTATCCAGTGGATCCTTATTGTCGCTGGTATATTGGCCATTGCCAAAGCCTACTATGAATCTAAACTATTAGACTTAACCCTAGGTATTTTAGGCTTAGAGTTTTGGAACACAAATATTCATAGGGTGTCTTGTAAGACCCTAATGTATATCACAAAGACAGATGTGGATCCACAAGTGTTTATTGATGAAATGGCTCAAAAAGGATTTGAAGCGGGTGAAGTGTATGGACGAGGACATCTTTTCTCTAAAGAGGGTGAGGAGATTCTTGTTATAGAAAAAGAGTACATGGGACGATACCGTGTGTATGAAATCCAAAATAAACATTACTTCTTAGCTTTTGAAGCAGCTTAAGATTGAAACAGAGACTTATCTAGTAAATAGAGGGTCTCTTTTTTAGTTAATATAGGTTGAAGTGGGAAGGGGGGATTTATCCTTATATTACCTGTTTACATATAAGCAATAGGGGTATATCATGGCTTAAGTTCAGGTGAAGTTTTTTGAAAATTTAATCTTTAAATTATCCCTTGACAGATTAAAGGAAAATTGATATTCTATATTAGTCGCTGATGCACAACACAGCAACTTACAAAAATGTAATATTTATCTAATTTTTCTGCGGAAAACATAAGCTGCGAAAAATTAAAAAATCTGCAAAAAAATGTTGACTTTTGAGAGAGATGATGATATTATAATAAAGTCGCTGATAGAGATACAGCAAGCGATACAAGCGTAACAATAGGACATTGAAAACTAAACAGTATAAGCAAAAACAAGCATACCATTTCGAAAGAAATGGCCCAAAATTCCAGCTTATTTATAAGCGGCTCAGCGATGAGTAAAAATATCTTCAAACCAGTTAGT
>Ga0209379_10000102_pt1 | contig 109103 bp, 106 predicted proteins | sample tdDd001_FD_187124 | JGI IMG/M metagenome (GOLD analysis project Ga0209379, IMG submission 187124) | Marine sediment microbial communities from the Atlantic coast under amendment with organic carbon and nitrate - tdDd00.1 (SPAdes)... | ecosystem: Environmental > Aquatic > Marine > Coastal >...
TAAAAATGTCTGGTGACAATAGCGAGATGGTCACACCTGTTCCCATACCGAACACAGAAGTTAAGCATCTCAGCGCTGAAGGTAGTACTACGGTGCAAGAATAGGACGTCGCCGGGCATTTTTATTTTTTTTGTATATAATGATAAAGGAGTTTTATTATGAAAGATATAGTTATTATGGCAATTGAATCAAGTTGTGATGAGACAAGCTGCTCTATTATTAAAAATGGTGTTGATATTTTATCAAACATTGTTGCATCTCAAATAAAATCTCATAAACGTTTTGGTGGTGTTGTTCCAGAAGTCGCTGCTCGTCACCATGTGGAGGCAATTACTTATGTAATTGATCAAGCCCTAAATGAATCAGAATTATCTTTGGATGATATTGATGCTTTTTCTGCGACAACAGGACCAGGGTTGGTTGGATCATTATTAGTTGGTGTTAACGCGGCTAAAACACTAGCGTTAACATACAACAAACCATTCATTTCCACTCATCATATCGCCGGACATATTTATGCAAATAAGTTTTTAACAGAGTTTAGTTTTCCATTACTTACTTTAGTAGTCAGTGGTGGTCATACTGAACTTGTAGTGATGAAAGATGAGTTAGACTTTGAAGTGATCGGTGAAACTCTTGATGATGCAGTAGGTGAAGCATATGATAAAGTGGCTCGAGTACTTGATTTACCATATCCAGGAGGTCCACAAATTGATCGCTTGGCTAAAGAAGGTGAACCAACTTACAAATTACCGACATTAATGGATGATGACACCTTAAACTTTAGTTTTAGTGGTATAAAAAGCGCTGTAATTAATTTGGTTCATAACGAGACACAAAGAGGAAATGAGATTCGTAAGGCTGATTTAGCTTGTTCATTTCAAGAGAAAGCTGTCGAATTACTAATTCGAAAAACTAGAGCTGCTGTTAACACATATGGTATTAAGCAAGTCTTAGTAGCCGGTGGAGTGGCTGCTAATTCAAGGTTAAGAGCTTTAATTGTAGATGAGTTAAAGGGAATTGATGTTATATTACCTCCATTATCACTCTGTACCGATAATGCAGCGATGATTGGTGCCTGTTCATATCAACAATTTATTACTGAAGATTTTTCCGATATGGAAGAAAGAGTTAGACCAAGTATTGATTTATAAACTTAGACATTATTTGTCTAAGTTTTTTTATTTATATAGATTGTGATATAATTTTTGTATAACGGTAGGGGGTGTTAAGGTGAAGAAGTTTCTTTTAACAGTAACAATCGGATTTGTGTTGATGATTCCATACTCGAGGGTAGAAGCCAAACCTAACTTTGATTTTTTAGATATCATCAATGAGTATGGTAGTATTATGTTAATTATTGATCCTGAAACGGGTTACGTCGTTTATGCTAATAAGCGAGCAGTTGAGTTTTATGGATATACTGAGGAAGAGTTCTTAGATATTAGAGTTCAAGATATTAATTGCCTTTCAACAGAGGAAGTAAGTTATGAAATGAATCTTGCAAAGAATGAACATCGAGACTACTTTTTGTTTCAGCATAGGTTAGCAAATGGTGAGCTTAAGGATGTTGAGGTTCGCTCAAGGCCGATTGAAGAAAATGGTAAAGTTTACTTGTTTTCTGTTATCTATGATATCACAGAAAGACAACAATACCTTGAGGAACAAGAACGTTTTAACTTGTATATAACTTTAGTTGTTACTGCTTTGATTTCAATACTATTTATAGTTATTATATATATGACTCAAAAAAATAAACAAATACTTCGTTTACAAGAGGGTGTTATTGAGTCAACGAAAATTGATCTGCTAACTAAACTTCACTCTCGTGCGATTATTGATAGTTCATATGAAGAACTATCAAAAAGCAAACTACCATTAGCATTGATATTGATAGATGTAAATGGTCTTAAGCTTATAAATGATTCATTTGGACACAAGAATGGTGATGAAGCCATCATTGGAGTAGCAAATAGTTTAAGAGAAATTTGTGATATTAAATCTGTCTTAATGAGGATATCAGGTGATGAGTTTATGGTCTTTGTACCGTCGGTATCGAGAGTACACACTGAAATCTTAGTTGAAAAGATTAGAAATTTACGTGTCTATGTTGAGGGTGTAGCAATTTCAGTCTCTGTAGGATACCAATTTATTACAAGTCCTGATACGGATTATGTGATTGCATTTAAGAATGCTGAGGATATGATGTACAAGTATAAACTAGAAACTAAGTTAAAATCACATCAGCAAACATTGGATTCAATCTTAATTAACTTATTCTCAAAATCTCAACTTACAGAAGATCATTCAAACAATGTAAGAGAATATGTTACTTTAATCGCTAATGAGATGTTTGACAGAGAAGAACAGATTGAGGAGCTAAGAAGAGCTGCTCTACTTCACGATATTGGAAGAATCACTTTAGATATAGAGATGATTGACGGCCCAGATGTTTTTGCTAAAGAAGATATAAAGTATATTCGAAAACATTGTGAAAAGGGATATAATATTTTAAGGAATGTAAAAGGATATGCAGATATTGCGGAAGCAATATTGCACCATCATGAGCGCTTTGATGGTGATGGTTATCCACTAGGAATAAAAGGAAAAGAGATACCGATTTATTCTAGAATTATTGCAGTTGCTGATGCTTTTGATGGAATGACGGGAAAACGTAATTATAAAGATAATATGGACTATGAAAAAGCAATATTTGAGCTTAGAAAAAATGCTTATTCTCAATTTGATCCGGATATCGTTGAGGTTTTTATCAAGTGTTTATATGAGTCGGGTATTGTCAAAGAGAAGGGCGAGCTGTAAGGCGCGCTTTTTCTGATATAAATAGTATGTGAAATTTTGTAGGTTTCTTCACAAATAACTTGTGAAAAAAAACTATTTTGTTATAATTGCTTTAGGGAAGTGATAAGGATGAAAAAAATACCAAAGGCGGTAGCAAAAAGACTACCAGTATATTACCATGGTTTAATAATGTTAAAAAATAATGGTGTTGATAAAATGTTAAGTTCAGAGATGGAAGAGTTCTTTAACATTCCATCAACAACGATAAGAAGAGATTTATCTTGTTTAGGTGAATTGGGTAAACAAGGATATGGTTATCAAATAGATAATGTAATCAGTGTATTAAGTAAAGAATTAAATGCAAAGCCACATACTGCGTTACTTATAGGTGTAGGTAAACTTGGGCAAGCTCTAATTAATTACAATGGAATCGGACATCACGATGTAACAATTGTTAAGGCTTTCGATGTGGATCAAGGCGTTGTTGGCCAAGCAATTGGTTGTGACTTTGGGTGTATAAATGTTGAACATATGGATAAGTTAGAAGAGATGTATGATGGCGAATCAATTGCTATTGTAACTGTGCCTTCATCAAATGCAAAAGATGTGTTTAAGCGAATCGAAAAACTTGGAATTAAAGGGGTTTTAAACTTTACAGGAGTTAGGATGAATTCTGAGAACAAGAAGATATCTGTTCAAGAAGTGGATTTATCTAGTGAGTTGCAAACTTTAGTTTATTTTATTCAGTTAAACGAAAAAGGGAATGAGTAGTATGAAAATTAAAGTAGGTGTTTTCTTTGGTGGTGCTAGTGTTGAACACGAAGTTAGTATTATATCAGCATCACAAGCAATGAATGCTTTAGATAAAGAGAAGTACCAAGTTATTCCTGTTTATATCTCAAAAGAAAATGAACTTTATACAGGGAAAAAATTACTAAAAATTGAGAATTTTCAAGACTTAGATAAACTTAAGAAGCGTTGTACAAGAGTACAACTTGTGAAACTAGATGATGAGTTTGTTTTAAAATCAATTCAAAAGCTGAAACCTTCAAAGAAAATAGATATAGCTTTCCCTGTTGTTCACGGTAATGGTGAAGATGGGACTTTGCAAGGTTTTTTAGAGATGGTTGGAGTTCCTTTTACAGGTTGTGATGTTAAAGGTGCTGTTGTAGGGCAAGATAAGATTTACATGAAAATGTTATTCAAGGAAAATAATATTCCGACTACTGATTTTGTTTCATTTGTTTCGAGTGATTATGAATTAAATGAAGCTGCTGTTTTAAAACGAATCGAACATTTGAGGTATCCGCTTTTTATTAAGCCATCTTCACTAGGAAGTAGTGTTGGAATTAGTCGTGCAACAGACAAAAGAGAACTGATTGAAGCAATAGAGGAAGCGATTACTTACGATACAAGAATCATAGTTGAAGAAGGTGTATCTAATCTTGTAGAAGTTAACTGTTCAGTACTTGGAGACTATGAAGAGCAAGAGACTTCAGAAATTGAAGAAGTAATGGGTAAAGATGACTTCTTGAGTTTTAAAGATAAGTACTTATCTGGTGGTTCTAGCAAAGGTGGAGCAAAGTCGGGTATGGCTGCAACAAACCGTGTTATTCCTGCTCGTGTAAGTGAACAATTGAGTCGTGAAATAAAAGATACTGCTATCAAGGTCTTTAGATTGCTCAATACAAAAGGGGTTTGTAGAATCGATTTTTTAATCGATAAAGACACAAATAAAATGTATGTAAATGAAATCAATACAATACCAGGTTCTTTAGCTTTTTACCTATGGGAAAGCATTGATGTTGATTTTAGTGAACTTGTAAATAAAATAGTTGATCTAGCAGTAAAACGTGAAAGAGAAAGAGAAAAGTTAATCTTCACATATGATAGCAATATATTAAGTAACTTTAGTGGAGCGAAAGCGAGTAAGTTAAAATGATTGTTGGCATAGGAGTAGATTTAGTAAGTTTAAGTCGATTTTCTTTGAATGATGAACGCTTTATCAATAAAATTTTGGGAGATGATGAATTATTACTTTTTAACGAAAGAAAAAGTGATAAACGAAAGTTAGAATTCATTGCCGGAAGATTTGCTGCTAAGGAAGCATTCTTTAAAGCGTTAGGAACGGGAATAGGTGTTATTCCTTTAAAAGAACTTCAGATACTAGCTGATGAACATAACAAGCCATGTATCGCCTTTAAAGAGTATAAAGTGCATGTTAGTATCACACATACTGAACAAGATGCATGTAGTTTTGTAGTTATTGAGAAGTAAACATTTACTTCTCTTTTTTAATCTTTTCAAAAATGTTAAGTTTTGGTATAATTTAAGAGATGAACTGGAGGAGTTTAAATGAGTAAGACAAAAAAAATAAAACGACAAATTGAGAAACACGTTGAAGAAGAAATTCAAGAGGTAAACTTAGATAAGAAAGAGGACTATATCAATCTTTTAAAGATTATTATTGCAATCGTTGTTTTCTTAGGATTAGCTTATGTTTACACGAGAACATTTATTACTAAAGATTGGACAGAGCCAGAAGTTGTTGAACCAGAAACTAGCATTGATTACAACTCTATCGTATCACAACAAGCCTTGTCACAATCAGAAGAGACTTACTATGTTTTATATACAGATAAAAATAGTGAAACAGAGTACCTTAACTACCAAATTCAAGGACAAACTAAAGTGTTAGATAAAATGTATCAAGTTGATACAACACAAGTGTTCAATGAAGAAGTTATTACAGAAGGTGAATATACTAAAGAGCCTCAAAGTGTCGAGGAAATTAAAATTGGTGAACTGCCAACATTAATCAAAGTTGAAAACGGAAAAGTTGTTGAGTTTGTTGAAGGTAAATATGTAGCGGACTACATTAGCCAGTTATTAATTACAGCAGAAGATAAATAATAATAAAAAGGTGACGACATGTCACTTTTTTTGGTAAGGATGGTATCTATGAATAAAGAACTAATAAAAGCAGTATCACAAGAAAACAAAATTACAATTGCACAAGTAGAGACAGTGTTAGCATTACTTGATGAAGGTAATACAATTCCATTTATTGCACGTTATCGTAAAGAGATGACTAAAGGGTTGGATGAAGAACAAATTCAGGCAATTCACAAAGAATATCAATATGCGGTTAACTTACAACAAAAGAAAGAAGATGTCATTAGATTAATTGATGAAAAAGGATTAATGACTGATAAGTTAAAAGCACAGATTTTAGGTTCAACAAAGCTAGTTGAACTTGATGACATCTATCGTCCTTTTAAGGAGAAGAAAAAAACTAAGGCAACAGAAGCAATCAATAATGGTTTAGAACCTTTGGCGAAGATGATTATGAGCCAAAATGTTAGAGGAACTATTGATGAGCTAGCACAAAAGTTTGTAACTGATAAAGTATTAACGACTGATGGTGCTATTCAAGGAGCAAAATACATTATTGCAGAATTTATTTCTGATAATGCCTCATACAGAAGATACATTAGATCACAAACTGCAAGGTACGGTTTAATCACATCAAAGCTGAAACGTAATGCTGTTGATGAGTCAAAAACGTATGAGATGTATTATCAGTATTCTGAACCAGTAAACCAAGTAAAAGATCATCGAATACTAGCATTAAACAGAGCTGAAAAAGAAAAAGTTCTTAACGTAAAAATTGAGTTTCAATCAGAAAGAATATTGGAGTATTTGGAATCAAAAATCATCAAAATTAAAGAACATTTTACAACTGCAATTATTAAGGATGCAATCAAAGATAGCTTCTCACGCTTGATCAGTCCCTCTGTTGAAAGAGAGATAAGAGCGGAACTAAAAACAAAAGCGGAACAGTCTGCGATTTTGATGTTTAGTGAAAACTTAAAGAACTTGCTAATGCAACCTCCAATGAAAGATAAAATGGTGTTAGGTTTGGATCCTGCATTTAGAACAGGGTGTAAGTTAGCGATTGTTGATGAGACAGGAAAGTTTATAGATAAGTCAGTCTGTTATCCTCATCCACCTAAAAATAAGTATAATGAAGCGAAAAAGATTGTAACAGATTTTTTAAACAAATATCCAATCGATATTATTGCCATTGGGAACGGGACGGCATCAAGAGAATCAGAAACATTCGTAGCTGATGTCATCAGCAGTTTAAATAAAGATGTCTTTTACATCATTGTAAATGAAGCAGGGGCCTCTGTATATTCAGCTTCAAAAGAAGCAAGAGAAGAGTTTCCACATTTTGAAGTAGAAGAAAGAAGTGCTGTTTCTATCGCAAGACGTTTACAAGATCCATTAGCAGAACTGGTAAAAATAAATCCGAAAAGCATTGGTGTTGGACAGTATCAGCATGATGTAACTCAATCAAAGTTAGATAATGAGCTAAAGTTTGTTGTAGAGACAGTGGTAAACCAAGTGGGTGTAAATGTAAATACGGCTAGTGTTGAGTTATTAAGCTATATTTCTGGGCTGTCTAAAACGATAGCAAAAAATATTGTAACATACCGAAATGAAAATGGTCATTTTACAGACAGAAAACAGTTGAAGAAAGTATCGAAATTAGGTGCAAAAAGTTATGAGCAATCAATTGGTTTTTTGCGTATTCCTGATGCTAAGAATGTTTTAGATACAACAGCGATCCATCCGGAGAGTTACAAGAAAGCTATTGAAGTTCTTAACGTCAATGGGCTAACAATTGAAGATGTTAACAGCGTGAGTATTAAAGTGCTTTCTGAGGCAAATAAAGGCGATTTAAGGGCAAAAATTGATATAGATGCTTATACGTTAGATGATATCATTTCCTCGTTTTTGGCTCCTCAAAGAGACCCTCGTGATGAGATGGAGAAGCCAGTATTAAAAAGTGATGTATTAAAGATTACAGATTTAGTTCCTGGTATGAAATTACAAGGAACTGTTAGAAATGTTGTAGACTTCGGTGCATTTGTTGATATTGGATTAAAGAACGATGGATTAGTTCATATTTCAAAACTTAGTAACAAGTTCGTTAAACACCCAAAAGATATTGTGAGTGTTGGAGAAATTGTAGAAGTGTACATTTTAGAAGTTGATACAAGTAAAAACAAAGTATCACTATCGATGGTGAAGTAATGAAGCGTTATAAATCACTTGTTGAAGGAGCGATGTTTGCAGCGATCTTTACTGTAATGTTAGTTATCTCTGCATACATCCCACCAGTAGGTGCAATAGGTGTTTACTTTTTACCATTACCAATTACGATTTATGCCTATAGAAATTCATTTGGTTATTCAATGATGGTCCTTGTTGTTACCATCATTCTGGCCTTTATGTTAGCGCCACCAGTAGCAATCATCAATGCCATTATGGCAAGTGCGATGGGTGCGTTTTATGGAACGGTGCTTCGCAAGAGGTTAAGTCCATTATTATGTTTTATAGTATTGGTATCAGTCTCGATGACAGAACTTGTTCTCGTAGAAGCCTTTGCAAAAACCGCTTTTGGTTGGCCACTCATAGAACCAGTTATTTTAATCTTGAAAAAAGTACTTACCGGACTATTTAGTTTCTTAGGACTGTTAGGTCTACATCTAACTTTGTCGGAATCCCTTGAGTTAATGATTTCGAGTATTGCACTCGGATTATTTACGGTTTTGGGGTCACTTAATGGTCTTGTTATATTTTCAGTTACGGCCATCTTCTTTAAACGACTCGGATATGAAATGGTTTATTTACCAAGTTTTTCAAAGTCAAAAGAAGGTAAGGTTGTTGCAGGTTTATATCTTATAACTGTAGTTATTTTGATGACGAGCATGACATTCTTAGTAGAGCATACAGTGATTGCAGCGATTGTTGTTAACTTATTTCTACTCCTGACTGTCTATTACTGGATCAAAGGTTACTTGATTTTTTGTGAGTATATTATTAGGTTTAGATTCTCAAAACCCTTAACAATGATACTTTGCATGTTATCATTTTGGCTGTTGGGATTTCTCTTGATTATCACTGCAGTTTACAAGAGTTTGATTGGTTAAAAGTATGATGAAAAAATTTAAAAAATATGTTGACATTATAATACTCATTTGATATTATAGTGGAGCAACGCCTCCATAGCTCAGTTGGTTAGAGCACATGACTGTTAATCATGGGGTCCAAGGTTCGAGTCCTTGTGGGGGCGCCATTTTTTATTGGCCCGTTGGTGAAACGGTTAACACACCTGCCTTTCACGCAGGCATTCACGGGTTCGAACCCCGTACGGGTCACCATTTTGAACTAAACAACCGTCAGGTTGTTTTTGATTGAATAGATGTGTTAAAGAAAAACATCGGTTCTTTGGAACTGATGTTTTTCTTTACTTTTCTATGTAAGTACTTTCTAACGTTTCCACAATTATTTGGTTGCTTGATACATTTACAAGATACTGCTGAACTTCATTTAACTCACTTTCTTTAACAGTGATGTAAAAATTGACTTTATCGTAATAGTTTTTATCATATATTTTAATTTGCTTTTCTTTGAAGTAATATTCAAGTTTTGGGGACAACTTATAATCAGCGATTACTTCAAGGTTTACTGCTTTAACTTTTTCCACGATAGTAGCAGCATCTAGTGCTACTGAGCAACTTTTTGAGTATGCTCTAACAAGTCCACCAGCTCCCAGTTTAATCCCACCAAAATAACGTGTAACAACACAAATAACATCAGTGATGTCATTATGTTCCAAAACATTTAGAATTGGCATTCCTGCCGTTTGTGAAGGTTCTCCATCATCACTACACTTCTTAATCGATTTATCAATGCCAATAATATATGCATAGCAGTTATGATTAGCATCAGCATATTTAGCTGAGATGTCATTGATGATTTGATGTGCCTCTTCTTGAGAACTACATTTATATAAATGCGATATGAACTCTGACCTGTTGATCATTAATGATTCAACAATATTTTCTTTAATTGATTTATAACTCATATTATCACCTTGTTTCATTTTAACATAATATTTAATTTGCAAAAAGAAAAGACGCTAAGATGGTGAATAAGATAATGGTGATAAGATGAAAGCAATAACTAGAAGACTCGGTTTGAAATGTAATCGTTGTGGCAATAAAGACCGTATGTATTTTGCAAAAACAAAATGTCAGTGTAACACAGGTGTATACTGTCGAAAGTGTGTAAGTTTAGGAAAGCTATCCTGTTGTGAAGAGATACCAGTTAACTCATTGGTTTTCAACAGAGAAACTCCGGAACTGGCTTTGAGTTATCCACTGACAAAACTACAAAAAGAAGGTGCTGATTTTTTAGTCAAGAGTTATCGGCAGCAACGTAGTTCACTGCTAGTTGCTGTATGTGGTGCAGGAAAAACAGAAATGATTTATAAAGTGATTATGGAAGCTTTGAATGACAACAAGAATGTATGTATTGCAATTCCAAGAGTTGAGGTAGTAAAAGAGATTGCATCAAGAGTTAAAAAGGATTTGCAAGTGAATGTCACTGCTTTGTATGGTGGATCTAAAGATCCAAAAGAAGCCACATTGTTTGTTGCAACATGTAATCAGTTGTTAAAATACCCCAAAGTGTTTGACTTAATTATCTTGGATGAAGCAGATGCTTTTCCATATAGTACAAGCAAGGAACTAAAGTATGGATTGAAGAATGCTCTTACTGATAAAGGAATCCTTGTAACAATGACGGCCACACCATCATTTGTTGAAAAACTACTAAACTATCGCAAGCACAGAATTAGAAGTCGTTATCATCGCTTTAAGATTGTGGAGCCAGTGATTGAGGTTCACGCCAATCAAATGGCATATCTGGATAACTATGTTGAGAGAGCTAAGTTTTCAATTGTTTATGTTGATAGTATCCGAATGCTTAATCAGCTTGAGGATAAGTATAGTCAAAAGTTTCTATACCTTTCTTCAAAATCGATTAACAAAGATGAAACCCTTAAAAGATTTAAGAAAAAAGAATCAAAAGTGTTGTTTTCCACAACAATTCTTGAACGAGGATTAACTTTTGAAGGGTTGAATGTCTTGGTTGTCCACGCGGAAAACAAAGTGTTTACGATTTCCACAATGATTCAGATTGCTGGAAGGGTTGGACGTAAGATGAGTAATCCGTATGGAGAGGTAATCTTTTTGTGTCATAAACTGATGATCAAACACGTAATAGCAAAATCAATAATAAAAGTTGACAACATCATTTCAAAATTGAGGGGTGATATCTATTAACTGCCTGTTATGTGATAAAGAGTTTTATGATGAGTTAACGTTTGATAATCTTTTTTACATCGACTGGTTATGTCCTGAATGCAAAAGACACTTTATGTTAATCAACTTCGAATCTAACTGCCCTGTTTGTGGGAATATATATCCGTGCTGTCAATCAGGAAAAGTGAGTAATAGATCGCTATATTTATCAAATGAGAAAGTAATGGAGATGATTACCTTAGTAAAGTTTAGGCATGATCAAGAACTTCTTAAAGCGTTTAAAAATGATGTTAAAAAAGTTATTAGGCAGTTTTATAAAGGGTATACGCTTGTTCCTGTACCGCTTTCTAAATCAAGGGAGAAGGAGCGAGACTTTAATCAAGCAATGATTATAGCAAAAATGAGCAACCAAAACATTTGTGATTGTTTAAGTAGGCTAGATGATAAAAAACAATCAAAGAAAACCCTAAAAGAAAGATTAACTAATCCCCCTAAGTTTGAACTTAAGTATTTGCCTGTATGTAAAAAAATATTGATTATAGATGATATTTATACAACCGGTTCTACAATAAATTCGATTGCTGATTTATTTCCAAATGAGTATATCGTTAAGGCCTTAACCCTAATTCGAGTGGCCAAAAAATAATTGTGTCTAATTAAACTAATAATGCAAATTGTTTAATGAGTTAAATAAATGTGTTATAATCATAATATCTTATAAATAGGAGTGGTCTTTATGAAATTTAACATAAGAGGAAAAAATATTGTTGTAACTGATGGAATTAAATCACATACTGAGGACAAATTATCTAAACTGAATAAGTATTTTGATCAACCAGAAACAGTTGAAGCGAATGTTCAAGTTAGAGTTTATAATAATTTGCAAAAGGTAGAAATTACGATCCCGGTCAGAAAATACACATTAAGAATTGAAGAAGTCCATGAAGATTTATATACTGCAATTGATCATGCTGTAAATAAGTTAGAACGACAAATCAGAAAACACAAAACTAAGATTGAAAAACGCTATAGAGATATAGTAGAGCATGACTTTTCATTTGATTATGAAGTAAATGAAGATGAAATCTCAGAAGAAGAAGTAGTAAAAGTTAAGAAATTGGATGTTAAACCAATGGATATTGATGAAGCAGTACTACAAATGGAATTATTAGGACATGATTTCTATGTGTTCTTCGATGTAGATATTGATGGAGTAAGTGTTGTTTACAAACGTAACGACGGTGCTTACGGTTTACTTGAAACAAGATAATTTTTACTTAAAAAGGCAGACAATCGTCTGCTTTTTTTATTTTTTACATAAACAAAACGCAAACAATTAATAAGCAGTATAAAAAGGTATTATATCTATAATTTTTTTATCAAAGATGATAGAATAGAATAAGAGTATGTATAGGAGAGACGATATGATAAAGAAAATAAAACAGATGTTTGATCAATCAAATATTGAATTAAGAAAATCAGATAAAATAGCTAAGCAAGTAGATGCTTTAGCAGATGATATGAGAGCTTTAACAGACGAAGCATTGCAAGCAAAAACCGATGAGTTTAAAACGAGATACTCTAACGGTGAGACACTTGATGATTTATTAGTAGAAGCTTATGCTGTTGTACGTGAAGCAAGTTTACGTGTTACAGATAAGTATCCATTCTATGTACAGATTTTAGGTGCAATTTCGATTCACCATGGAAATATTGCAGAAATGAAAACCGGTGAGGGAAAGACCTTAACAGCAGTAATGCCAGCTTACTTAAATGCATTAAGTGGTAAGGGTGTTCACGTCATTACGGTAAATGAGTATCTGGCATCACGTGAAGCAGAAGGTGAAATAGCAGATTTATTTAGATGGTTAGGTTTAACTGTTGGTTTAAACTTACGTCAATTATCAGCAGAAGAGAAGCAGGATGTTTATAATCGTGACATCTTGTATTCAACAAATAATGAGATTGGTTTTGACTACTTAAGAGACAACATGGTTATCTACAAAGAAAGACGTGTACAAAGACCATTAAATTTTGCCATCATTGATGAGATAGATTCGGTTTTAATTGATGAGGCTAGAACACCATTAATCATTTCAGGTGGTGCAAAGCAAACAGCAGACTTGTATCGAAATACAGATCGTTTTGCACGCGGACTTAAGATTGATGAAGAGTTTACTTATGATGAAAAAACAAAATCAGCAACATTGACGACAACTGGTATGGAAAAAGCAGAACGTGCATTTAGTATTGATAATTTATATGACTTACAACACTCCGCTTTAGTTCATCACATCCAACAAGCGATGAAAGCTAACTTTGGAATGAAGCGTGACTTTGATTACGTTGTTCAAGAGGGTGAGATTGTTATCGTTGACCAATTTACTGGTCGTTTAATGGCAGGGCGTGCCTTTAGTGATGGGTTACATCAAGCTATACAGGCAAAAGAAAATGTAAACATCAAACAAGAGATGAGAACATTAGCAACGATTACATATCAGAACTTGTTCCGTATGTATAACAAACTGTCTGGTATGACAGGTACTGCTAAAACAGAAGAGGAAGAGTTCATTAACATTTATAATATGTTTGTTGTTGAAATTCCTACAAATAAACCGATCATTCGTGATGATAAAACAGATATGATCTATCCAACTCAAGAAGCTAAGTTTAAGGCAATCGTTAACGAAATTAAAGAACGTCATGAATTAGGACAACCAATTCTTGTCGGAACAATTGCAGTTGAGACAAGTGAGTTAGTTTCAAAGTTACTTAAAAGAGCTAAAATTAAACATGAAGTTTTAAATGCTAAGAATCATCACCGTGAAGCAGACATTATTGCTAAAGCTGGTGAAATTGGTTCAGTTACGATTGCGACAAATATGGCAGGTCGTGGGACGGATATCAAATTAGGTGAAGGTGTTATTGAGTTAGGTGGTCTATGTGTAATTGGGACTGAAAGACATGAGTCACGCCGAATTGATAATCAGTTACGCGGGCGTTCAGGTCGTCAAGGTGACCCAGGTGCTTCACAATTCTTCGTGTCACTACGTGATGAGTTAATCATACGTTTTGGATCGGATCGTTTAAGTGCTATGGTTCAAGGTCTTGGTTTAGCAGATGATCAAGTCATTCAATCAAAAATGATTTCTAGAGCATTAGAGTCAGCACAGTCAAGAGTTGAAGGGCAAAACTTTGATGTACGTAAAAGTTTATTACAATACGATGATGTTATGGGTAAACAACGTGAAATAATGTACGCAAGAAGAAATGAAGTTTTAGATCAAGAGTCAATTCATGATTCAATTTTAGATATCATTAAGAATGTATGTACGAATCTAGTTCGTTCACATTTACAAGAAACTGATTCATTAGGTGAAGAAGATTATAAAAATATTGTGTCGTATGCTAATGAGGGGTTGATTCCTATAGAGGAAAACACAATTAATAAGATGGATGCAGATGAGTTAATTGAGTATTTAGTAGAAAATGTTACAAAAGCATTTGAAGCAAAACTAAATCAGTTACCAAATGAGGAAAACCGTCGAGAGTTTGAAAAAGTTGTATCATTAAGAGTGATTGACTTAAGATGGATGAACCATATCGATACGATGGCACAGCTTCGTGAAGGGATTGGATTGCGTTCTTATGCACAACAAAATCCATTACGTTCGTATACAATGGAAGGATTCCGTCTGTTTGATGATATGTTAAATATGATTGAGCAAGACTGTATTAGATACTTACTTAAAGCAGAAATTCGTCAAAACTTACAACGAAAAGAAGTTGAAAAAGGTGTGACAAATGAATCGGGTAAGAAGACGAAGAAAAAACAACCAAAGCGCGTTGTAAAAGTAGGAAGAAATGATCCATGTCCTTGTGGTTCGGGTAAAAAGTATAAGCAATGTTGCGGAAAATAGGTGAGACTATGGATTTTAAAGAAATCAAGCTTGATTTAGATGAAAAAAAGGAACTGATAGACTCATACTGGAGGTCGCTTTGACTTAGATTCAATGGTAGCTTCTATTCAAGAAATTGAAAACGCAATGAATCAAACAGATTTTTGGAATGATCAAGTTATTGCGCAAGAAAAGGTTAAAAAATTAAAACATCAAAAAGATCGAGTTGGTGAGTTTAACGAAATCTTGAAGTTTATTGATGATTGTTACATTTCAATTGAAATGTTGGATGAGGGAGAAGATAGTGACTTAGAAGAAATACTCGAAAGTGACTATGATGAAGTAATAAGTCGTTTTGAACTCATTAACAACAGTATGCTATATAGTGGTGAATATGATAACAATGATGCCATTTTAGAGATCCACCCAGGTGCTGGTGGTACAGAAAGTATGGATTGGGCTGAGATGTTGTTTAGAATGTATTCGCGTTGGTTTGATAAGAGAGACTACACTTATGAAGTTCTTGAGTATCAAGCCGGTGAGATTGCAGGTTTAAAAAGATTAACGATTCTTGTTAAAGGAATCAATGCTTATGGGAATTTAAAAGGAGAAAAAGGTGTTCATCGTCTAGTTAGAATTTCGCCTTTTGATTCGAGTGGAAAGCGCCATACCTCTTTTACATCAATATATGTGATTCCAAATATAGTAGAAGATATTAATATTGATATTAAAGCCAATGATTTAAAGATAGACACGTACCGAGCAAGTGGTGCTGGTGGACAAAGTGTAAATACTACTGATTCGGCAGTGAGGATTACTCATTTGCCAACTGGTGTTGTAGTAACTTGTCAAAATGAACGTAGTCAAATCAAAAATAAAGAAAGAGCAATGCAAATATTGAAAGCAAAGCTATTTCAAATAGAGCAGGAGAAACAATCTGAGAAGCTTGATAGTTTTTCAGGGAACAAGAGTCAAATTGCTTTTGGATCACAAATTAGATCTTATGTCTTTCATCCGTATTCACTGGTAAAAGATCATCGAACAAACTTTGAGGTAGGAAACTCAAAAAAAGTTCTTGATGGTGATTTGGATGATTTCATCTTAGAGTATTTGCGATCATTGTAACGTTAGGAAGTGAAAATGTGATCAAATTAAGAAATGTAAAAAAAGAGTACAAGAATGGTGTACAAGCTCTTAAAGGGATTACTCTAGATATTGAGTCTGGTGAATTTGTTTATGTAATCGGACCAAGTGGGGCGGGGAAATCAACTTTATTAAAAATGCTTTATCAAGAAGAAAAACACACAAGTGGCGATATCTTTTACGGTGACTTAAATTTAAGTAAATTAAAGAGAAGACATTTGTATAAATTAAGAAGAAAGATTGCAGTCGTTTATCAAGATTATAAGCTGCTTGATGACTTGACTGTATATGAGAATGTTGCTTTTGTTTTAGAGATGTATGGACTGAGCAAAGATGACATTAGGAAAAGAGTTTTAATGGTATTAGATTCCGTTGGAGTCAAAGGAAAAGCAAAATACTTTCCAAATCAATTATCTGGTGGAGAACAACAACGTGTTGCTATTGCAAGAGCGCTTGTAAACAAACCATCAATTGTTATTTGTGATGAGCCAACTGGGAATCTAGATCCAGTAATGAGTAGAGAAATCTATCAGATCTTAGGAAAAATCAATAAAATGGGTGCAACAGTAATTGTTGCTACGCATGATAAAGACTTAGTTAATACATATAGACATCGCGTACTTTCGTTAGAGTATGGAAACATCATACGCGATCAAGAAGGTGGTGAATATCATTATGCTGATGAGAATGTTTAGGCGCCTTCGAGTACATTTGCGTGAAGGGTTTAAAGGATTGTGGCGTAATAAAGGGTTAGCCTTCACATCAATGATTACGATGAGTGTTACTTTGTTATTTGTTAGTGCAGCAATGATTCTTAGTATTAATGTTAACCACTTTACAAAGTTAGTTAAAGAAGACTTATCATTATCTGTATACTTGAACTTGGATGTAACTGTATCTGAAGGACAAGAAATTGCCAAGGAGTTTGCAAAGTATGATTATGTTGCGAGTTCTGACTTTAGTTCTAAAGAACAGGAGCGTGTTCATCTATTGGATGATGAGTATACACCAATGACCATTTTAGAATTTTATGAAGGAGACAAAAATCCTTTAAACAATGCGATTTATATTAAAGTTACTGATGTAGATCAAATCGAAAGTGTTAAAGCAAAAATCGAAGCACATGAAGGTGTAGAAGAAGTTACATATTTAAAAGATATAGTTGATTCTTTATTATTCATGTTCGAAATAATTCAACTTGTTGGTATTTCAATTATTGTAGCGTTACTGCTGGTGACACTCGTCGTCATTTCTAACACAATTAAAATTACGGTTTTCTCAAGAAGAAGATCAATTGAAATTATGAGATTGATTGGAGCCAAAAAAAGTTACATTGTTGCGCCTCATATAGTTGAGGGGTTATTGATCGGTGTTCTAGGATCAATACTACCAATGTTTGGAACATACTTTGGCTACAAGGAGTTATATACACGATTTACTTCTGATTTAGTTGTTAGTCCATTCTTAAAACTTGTTAATGCAAGTGAGTTCATGTCGAGTTTACTACTTGCAATTTTAGCAGTAGGAGTAGTAGTTAGTGTTTTAGGTTCGCGTAGATCTGTTAGAAAGTTTATGCGTGGTAAATAATGATGAATAAGTATACAAAAGCCACAGTTATCGGTCTGTTCGTTGTCTTGAACCTTGTCTTTGCTAAGCCAGTACATGCCAATGATACATTAGATGATTACTATAAAACACTTGAAAAACTGAAAAGCGAACAAGAAGAACAAGAAAAGAAAAAAGCTGAAAAATCAGAAGAAAAAGAATCAGTAAAGCGTGAAATAGCCGCGCTAGAGAATGAGCAAGTTCAAATTGCAATTGAAATTCAAGAAACGCAAGCAAATATCGAAGTGAAAAAAGAAGAGATAGAAGTGACTAAAGTTCAGATTGGTGAAACAGAAGTTACAATTCAACAAAGAAATGAAGAATTAGAGAATATCTTGAGGTATTTTCAGAAATCTCGAGGATTTAGTCAATACTTAAAGTTTTTGTTTGGTGCTTCTGACTTAGATGATTTAGCTAGAAGATTTTATGCTGTCCGTAGATTATCAGAGTATAATGATCAAATTATCCATGAGATGGAAGAATTGTTGGTCCAGCTAAATGAGCAAAAAGAAGACTTAGCTAGACAAAAGGTGGAACTTGAAGAGCATGAAGTTGAGCTTGAAGTTCGCAAGGAAAAGTTATTTGCTAATATCAAATCAATGGAAGCCAAAATGATTAGTATTGGTAGTGACATCAAGGCTCTAAATGAACTTGGTGAAGACTATGACATGCAAATCAAAACAACAGAGGCTGTTATCAAACAGTTTGAAGACGATGGTTGTACTAGATATGAGAAACTATCACAGTGTAGTGTTACTGTAATTGAATCCGATCGTTTTTACGCACCCGTTAAAGGGGGTAAAATCACTTCAAACTTTGGTCCGAGATGTTTTACTTTGAGTGGAAGATGGTACTGTGATTACCACTCAGGATTAGATATTTCATATGGATATAATAGTGTTTATGCTGCTGCAGGTGGGAAAGTATCATACGTATGCGATGATCCTTATAGCTTAACGCCAGGTGGAAACTGTGTAATTTTAAATCACATTATTAATGGTGTGAAGTATACAACTGCATACTATCATTTAGGTTCAGTTAATGTTAAAGCAGGAGCTACTGTTACTGCTGCAGATAAAATAGGAACCATTGGTAACACAGGGTATGCAACAACCGGAGCCCATTTACACTTTACCGTTACATATAATTGGCGTTATGGGACGGGTACAGGGTCTTATTCAACATATGCAGATTACAAAAAAAATTACTTTGATCCTCGTAAAGTTATCTCATTCCCTACTAAGGGAGTTTATTGGGAAGACTCAGATCGAGTGCTTAATTAAGATAGGTTGTCAACCTATCTTTTTTATTACAATACTTTATCAATGGGCTGATATTTTATATAATAAGTGTGAGGTGATTGAAATGATTAAAGTATATACACATCCGCGCTGATCAACGGTAAAAAAAGGACTAAAGTTCCTTGAAGATAATGGATTATCTTATCAAGCTACGGATTTAACAAAAGAGGGTATCACTTATGATGATGTAAAATCGTTACATGAAAAAAGTGGTTTACCAATTAAAAAGTTTTTTAACACAAGTGGAATGGTTTATCGTGAACTAGGATTAAAAGACAAAATGAAAGAGATAACTCTTGAAGAAGCTTATACATTATTAAGTGAAAATGGGATGTTGGTTAAACGTCCTTTAGCTACTAATGGTGATATTGTAACAGTTGGGTTCAAAGTAGAAGAGTTTGAAAAGTACTTATAATGAAGTATATTTTAGCTTCGGCTTCTCCAAGAAGAAAAGATTTACTTAAAGAGGTTGTAGATGTCTTTGAAGTTGTTCCAGCAAATACTGATGAGGTTCTTAACTTGAATAATGGAATATATAAGGCAATCGAGGATATTGCTTTAGAAAAAGCTTTAGACATTAGCGTCTCTTATCCAAATGATATTACGATAGGTGCAGATACTGTTGTGTATTGTGATAATGAAGTCATGTTAAAACCAGTGGACTTTGAAGATGCATTTAGAATCTTAAAGAAATTATCCGTTTCAAAACAAAGTGTGATTACAGGAGTTGCTATATGCAAAGATACTTGTTGTAAGACTTTTTATGAAGAAACAGTTATTGAGTTTCAAAATATGGACGATGAGTGGATAGCACATTACATCAACACAAATAAACCATTTGATAAAAGTGGGAGTTATGGTATACAAGAAATTGATTCTAAATATATCAAAAGCATTCTTGGAGATATCACAAACGTTATAGGTCTACCTGTAGAAAGATTAAAAGTTGAATTAAAGAATTACGAAGAATAGAGAAGTCTATTCTTTTTCTCTGACCACTTCAAATTTATTAATATTGTCTATTTAAAAATACTCACTAAAGTTGTAAACTCTTGTTGGTGATAGAGATGGATAAAATAAAGCAAATTGTTGAAAAAGAGCTGAAAACTGATGTTTTAAGTGTCGAAAGACTTCATGGGGGAATGAGTAATTATAATTACTTGGTCGAAACTACTTTAGGACGCTTAGTGGTAAGAGTTCCAGGTGAGAATGCACAGAAGTTTGTAAATCGTGAGATTGAGAAGTACCATATCGATTTAGTTGCTGGGCATCAAATTAATCAAGAAGTTTTGTTTACAGATGTAGAATCAGGCATTAAAATATCAAGATACCTTGAGGGAAAAGGTTTAGAAAAGGTTGAGGTTAAAGCGGTAGATGTTGTGAATCTTATGAGAAAATACCATGCTTTAATATCAGAAGTAGACTATGCCCCTTTTGATCGTATCAACTTATTTGAGAGTTATATTTCTAATCAAAGTAATGAGTATTTTGAGTTACGAAAAAGATTAAATGAGTACCAAGATTACTTGTTGTCTCAAGAGAAAGTGTTTTGCCACAACGATGCGCAACCACTTAATATGATTATGAGTAACAATCAACTATTTTTGCTAGATTGGGAGTTTGCTGGAAACAATGATCCGATGTATGACCTCGTTTGTTTTACGGAAGATTTTGGTGCAGACCCAAGCTTTAGTGAAGAGTTAATCACAACTTATTTTGGTCGTTATGATAATGATTTGTTAAAAAGAAAACTTCTATGGACAATTTTTCAATGTCTACAATGGTATAATGTCGCATTGTTTAAAGACAATACGGGGATGAGTGAGAAATTGAAGGTTAATTTCTTAGAAGTTTGTGATTATTTTATCGAAACATCTAAATCTAATTTTGAGTTATTGAGGAGAATGGAAAATGAAAGTTAAAGAATTAGTATTAAATGCATTGTTTATCGCATTAGTATTTGTGGCAACAAGATTTATTGCCATTACGACACCTTACGGTTATTTTCATGCCGGTGATGGAATCTTTTTTGCAATAGCAATCGTGTTTGGTTTAAGAAGTGGTGTATTAGCAGCAGGTATTGGTATGGGGTTATCTGACTTCTTCAGTCCATATATTGTGTATACAATACCGACTCTAATAATAAAATCAGTGATGGTTATCATCATTGTCGTGTTAGTAAAAAAGATTAATAATGAAAAACTTAATGCAGTTCCTATGGTTATGGCAGGTTTGGTCGGTGTCTTAGGGTATTTTACGTTTGAGTTCTTCTATTATAGTGATCTTGCAGCAGCAACATCAATGGTAGTCCCTAACATTTTACAGTCATGTGTCGTGGCACCACTACTAGCAACTGTATTAGTTCCTTTACTAAAAAGGATTAAATAAAAATTCAGAGTTTACTCTGAATTTTTTTATACAATATTTATTTTCTTTAGACCATTTTGCTCAAAAAACGCTTTGATACACATAAGTTGTTGCAATGGCATTTTTTCAAGATGGTCTATAGAGGGTGCCCGATCTAATGAATTAATATCTAAACGTGTGTATTTTACCCCCTTTAAGTAGTTTACGAAGTGCCTTAGCTCCAATGGTGAGTCATTTATACCTAGAGTAAAAAATATTTCTAATAAGATATCTCCTGAGTATTTTTGAGAAAATGCCTTAAAACCTGAAAGTATCTCATTTAAACGTAGTGTATGATGTGGTCTGTTGATTTGATAGAAAACATCTTTGCTGACAGCATCAATAGAGGGTATTATCACATCGACTTTTAATAAGGCGTTTTGAATGGATTTTTTATTGATGGTTGTTGTGTTTGTGATGACGCAAACTTTAACCAAATAGTTAGTCTTGATGTAACCGATAATTCTAGCAAAATCATAATGAAGAGTTGGCTCACCTAATCCAGAAAAAGATAGGTAATCAAATGAATGATACAAAACCATCGCATCATCAATCGCCTTTATAACCTCGTTATACTCAAATGGAACAGCTTCCCCATATAATGATTTGGAACCATATTCACAATAGATACAATCTAGATTACAATTTTTAGTTTTGAATAAGTTAACCCCTAGACTTCTGCCAAGACGTCTTGAATTATGTACACCAGTTATAATCTTCATAGTCATCCACCTCTTAACTTAACCATAAGCCTACATTAAACAAAAGTCAATTGAGTCAAAAAACTATCTGTTAAGATTATTCGTTAAAAATGCTAGTAGTTAAAGGCTAAAATTTGTTATAATTATAATGTTATATCTACATATCTGATGAAAGAGTGATTATATGAAATATCAAGCATTATATAGAAAATACCGTCCTACAACTTTTAAAGATGTAGCCGGACAAACACATATCATAAGAACAGTAAAGAATGCTATTGCAACTGATAAAGTTTCGCATGCTTATTTGTTTAGTGGACCACGTGGAACGGGTAAGACAACAACGGCAAAACTTCTTGCAAAAGCTGTTAACTGTGAAGGATATGATGGGATTGATGCTTGTGGAGTATGTCCCTCATGTGTAGCGATTGCCTCAAATAGTACACCAGATATTATTGAGATTGATGCTGCTTCAAATAACGGTGTAGATGAAATAAGAGAACTTAGAGACAAGGTGAAGTATGCACCTTCAAATGCGAAGTTCAAAGTATATATCATTGATGAGGTCCATATGTTGTCAACAGGTGCTTTCAATGCCTTGCTAAAAACATTGGAAGAACCACCAAGTCATGTAATTTTTGTGTTAGCAACAACTGAGCCACATAAAATTCCTTTAACTATTATTTCAAGATGTCAACGTTTTGACTTCAAGAAATTGAATAGAGAATCGATCGAATACCGATTAAATCAAATCTGTATAGAGGAAGAAATTACTGTTGAGGAAAATGTATTAAAGTTAATTGCTAAGATAGCTGATGGTGGAATGCGTGATGCGATTGGGATATTAGATCAATCTGTTGCCTTTGCTGAAGGAAGTGTGTCTTTGAGTGATGTATACGAATTAACAGGTGTTGTCTCAATAGAGATGTTAGAAAAGATTGTGCATGCAACCATTATAGATGATAAAGTGGCATGTCTAAAATTAATTAGCGAGTTTAATAATCTTGGTAAAGATGTTGTCAGACTTGCTGAGGATATTGTGTTATTTTTTAGAGATATGGTGCTATATAAACATTTACCAAATATTGATGAAGTGAGTGAAAATGTATACACTTCAGATAAATTGGCAGAAATTGCTGGAATGATTGATGAAGATATTATTTATCAGGCTATTGAGAAATTAGGACAAGCAATTAGTGATATGCGTTACTCATCAAATCCTAAAATTGTTTTGGAGATGACAATGTTGAGTTTAATCGACTTTGAAAAACCGATTGTTCAAATGAAACCGGTTGTCAAAGAAGCGCCTGCTGTTAAAGCAGTTTCTATTCCAGTAACGGAACCAACGACAAAACCAATAGAAGAAAAAGTTGAAGAGCAAACTGCGACAATCGTTGAGGACGTGAGTGAGACTCCAGTTGAACCGAGCCTTGAACAAGTAACAGAAGCTCCAACTATTGAACCACAGCAAATCTCTGAAGAAGTTATCAAAGAAACAGAAGGTGCTGACGCTGTTAGAACTGATGAATTTGATGATGATTTATTGAACTTTGAAGAAGCTAAAGTTGAAGATATTGTGGCGCCTGTATTTAATGAGATGCCAACAGTTGATGAACCGTCAGTTCAAGAACTTGATGCTGAAAAGGTTAGGGAACTGATTAAACGTGCAGATGAACTACGTCAAGAAGTTCGTGACGTAAGAATAAATAATGTCTTAGCGCTAGCACATAAACCAGAGTTAGAGTTATATAAGTCAAAGTGGCATACGATAAAATCATACTCAACCGATCCAATATTTGGAAAAATTGCTAATCTAATCGGATCGAGTAATATAGTAGTAGCAAGTGGTGATGGGATACTTATCACATTTGAACATCAACCAATGGCTGAACGAGTTATGGACAAGTTGGAACTTGTTGAAAAACTAATTGAAATAATTTATAGTCGAAGCGCCTTTGTGGTGGCAGTAACTGCTAGAGAGTGGGTTTCAATCAAAGATGACTATATTTTAAAATCAAGAAGAGGGCAAAAGTATACCGTTAAGGATATGCCAAGTCTTGATGAAATAAAAAGAATTGATCATGAAATTAGAACCTCTAAAGTAAAGGAAGATCCAATCATCCAAAAAGCTTTGGACTTAGATTTTATTGATGAAGAAATATTAACAATTGAGGATTAGGTGAAGAAATGAATATTCAAAAAATGATGCAACAAGCACAAAAAATGCAACGAGATATGATGCAGAAGACTGAAGAGTTAGAAGCAAAAACATATAGTGCAAAAAAAGATGGAATGGTTAGCGTTGAAGTAAATGGTAAACTTGAAATCACTTCGATTGAAATTGATCAAGAGTTATTAAATGCTGACTACAAAGAAGAGTTAGAATCAGTTGTTTTATTAGTTGTTAACGAAGCAATTAAGAAAGCAAATGATGATAAAGAAGCAACTTTGGGTAAATTAACGAATGGGATGAATATTCCTGGATTATTCTAAGGAGGATTTGTATGTATCCAAAAAGTTTGGTTACATTAATTGATAGCTTTAAATTACTCCCTGGAGTAGGACCTAAAACAGCAGAAAGAATGGCCCTTCACACTTTGAAACTTAAAGATGAAGCAGTTAAAGATTTTGCTGAAGCATTAGTTAATGTAACAGAGTCAATAACGGATTGTGAGATTTGCCATCATATTACCGATGATAAATTATGTAATGTCTGTTCAGACAATACAAGAGATAAGTCAGTAATATGTATTGTTGAGCATTCTAAAGATGTTATTGCTTTAGAGAAGATGAATGCCTATCATGGCTTGTACCATGTCTTAGGAGGATCAATCAGTCCATTGGATGGTATTGGTCCAGATGACTTAAATTTAAGGTCATTAATTATCAGGTTACAAAACAACGATGATGTAAAAGAACTGATATTAGCAACAAACCCAACAATTGAAGGTGAGACGACTGCGCTTTACTTAAAGAAGTTGTTAGGTGAAACAGATTTAACGATAACAAGGATAGCTCATGGGCTTCCAGTCGGTGGAGATTTAGAGTATGCAGACGAAATTACTTTGTCAAAAGCCCTAGAAGGAAGAAGAGAGTTATAATAGTATAGAGAATAATCATATAAATTGTTGACATTGTCAAAACATTTTATTATAATGGTCTATGCTACGATATAGTGACTTAGGAGGTGTAATCATGAAGAGAACATATCAACCAAATAAAAGAAAACATAAAAAAGTTCACGGATTCAGAGCACGTATGGCGACTGTTGGTGGACGTAGAATTTTAGCAAGAAGAAGAAAAAAAGGAAGAGTTGAACTATCTGCATAGTTGACGGTCACTGATTGAAAGTGACTTTTTTTCTATTTTTTAAGAGGGTGAGACCCAATGAAAAAAGAATATCGCGTTAAAAGTAAGACTGATTTCCAAAAAGTTATTGAACAAGGAAAGAAGTGTCACGGAAAACATTTTATCTTGTATGTGTTAGAGAGAGATCATAATTCATACAGATTTGGTGTTTCTGTAGGAAAAAAACTTGGAAATGCTGTTTTTAGAAATAAAAAAAAGAGACAATTACGAGAGATTATTTATTCCTTTAATGGTGAATATCGACCAGGTTTTGATTGTGTAGTTATTCTGAAGAAGAATGGAACAAAGATATCATTTAATGATGAAAAAGATTCACTATACAAAATGTTTAGTGATCATAATATTTTAAAAAAGGAGTAATGAAATGAATTTTATTAGAAAGCACAAGAGATTAATTTTCTTATTTTCAAGTTTAGCATTATTATTGGTTTTAACTGGTTGTGGTGTAGACTACGCTAAAGATGAAGCAGGAAAAATCATCGTTGATGAAGCAACTGGTTCACGTGTAATCTTAAATATGATTGATACAAACACAACTTTAGGAGACGCTTGGGAAGCAATTAAAGCAGGTAATTTATACAATGGTTTACTAGTATTACCATTATCAATTTTAATTACATTCTTAGGTGAAATGGTAGGTTATGGTTTATCAATTATTATCTGTACAGTAATCATCAGATATGCTGTATATCCAATTACTAGAAAATCTACGGAAAACTCTCAGCGTATGCAAGAGTTACAACCTAAACTAAATAAGATTAATGCGAAGTACCGTGGAAAAGAACAAGACAAAGAAGCACAAGCAAGAAAGAATCAAGAAGTTATGGGTTTATACCAAAAAGAAGGAATCAATCCTTTAAAAGGATGTATTTCTCCATTTGTTACATTACCAATTTTCTTGGCATTCTTTAGTTCTATTTATCGTACATCTGGAATTTACACAGATAGATTCTTAGGTATGACATTAGCGAACAATCCAGTAGTAGCATTCCAAAGTGGTGAGTACTTAGTAGTATTACTAGTAATTGCTGTAGTAGGATTAAACTACTTAAGTATGAAATTAACAATGGCTGGACAAGATAATCAACAAATGAAAAATATGCCTTTAATTATGACTGCAATGATCGGTTTATTCATTTTCCAAATCCCAACTGGTGTAGCTTTATACTGGGGAACTGGTTCATTAGTAATGATTTCACAAACATATTTAACAAAAAGAAAGCGATCTGAGAAATAATGAAAAGAGTATTTTATGGAAAAGATGTAGAGTTAGCAACTAAGTCTGCATTAAATGAGTTAAACGTATCAGAAAAAGAAGTAGCAATCAAAGTCATTGATGAAGGTACAAAAGGTTTATTAGGTTTTGGAGCTAAGAAAGCCGAAATTCAAGTTGTTAAAATATCTGATGTCGTAGAGTTTGGTAAAGACTTTATTTCAAATGTGTTAGATAACATGGGTGTAAGTGAGTATAGCTTAGAAACAATTAAAAAAGACAACTATATCAACTATAAATTATATAGTGATAATAACGGAATCTTAATCGGGAAAAATGGTAAAACATTATCAAGTTTACAATTTTTATTAAAGCAAGCAACACAAGCTGCTGCAGGAATCTTTATTGGAATTACACTTGATATTGGTGGATACAAGGATAAAAGAAAGTATCAACTTGAAAAACTTGCATACCGTATTTCAAGAACAGTTGCAAAGACAAAAGTTGAGGCAAAATTAGATCCTATGAATGCTTATGAGCGTCGTATTATTCACACTTACTTATTAGATGATAGATTTGTATATACTGTAAGTGAAGGGCAAGATCCTGAACGTTACATTGTTATTAAACCAAAAGAAAAATAGTTATCGTAGACGGCCAGTAATGGCTGTCTTTTTTTATTTGTGTTTGACAAGTATACTAGGCAGTGGTATATTACTAGTGTGACAAGTTTAGTTGTCAAAGAGGAGTTGGGGATATGATTACAATAGAATGCAAAAACTTAGTTAAGAAATTCAAACTAACTAAGAAGCAAATTAAAGAAAATAACGATGGTTTAAAGTTTAAGTATGCAGTAAATGATGTCAGTTTTAGTGTTGAAAAAGGGTCAATTTATGGCCTGTTAGGTCCGAACGGGGCAGGGAAAACAACAATCCAGCGAATGTTGTCAACCTTAATAGAACCAAATCAGGGAGATATTTTTGTGAATGGTGTTAATACCAAAAAGAATCCAGAGGGAATTAAACGACATATTAGTTTCATTACCGGAGAAATGCAGTTTGATAAGGATTTAACACCGGACTATTTATTTTTATTCTTCGGAAGATTATATGGTTATAGTGATGAAGAAATCAAAAGTAAACGAGATGTTATCTTTGATGATCTTGAGATTTCGAGTTATCGACACACTAAAATGGATAAGTTATCAACAGGAATGAAACAAAAGGTGTCTATCGCCATCAGTCTTGTTAATGACCCAGAGATTATCATTTATGATGAACCGACAAATGGACTAGATATTATTGCAACAAATGTTGTGATTAACTACATAAAAAGATTAAAGGAACAAGGTAAAACAATTATTTTATCGACCCATATTTTTGAAGTTGTAGAAGAACTGTGTGATCAAGTAGCCATTCTGATTGATGGAAAAATAGTATATGAAAATAAGATGGAAGTGGTTCAAAGTAAATATAAGAACTTACGTGAATTATTCTTTGATCTGTATGAGGAACGTGTATGAAAAATGTAATGACAGTAATTAAAAAGGAATTGTATAAAGTATTTTCGGATAAAAGAAAAACATTTTTCTCGGTTATCTTTCCTGGTTTAATGATTTATGTGATGTATTCAACGATAGTGAATGTTCAATTAGATGAAATGACTCAGTTAGATAATCAGATTAGTCAAGTGGTTGTAGTTGACGCCCCTATAAACTTTGAACTGTCGAATCAGTTTGAAGTTATTCATAAAGAAGGAAACTTCAACGACTATGAAAACATGGTATATAACAATGAGATTGAACTTGTTATTGGGTTTGCAGCTGATGATTTTTCGGAAGTAGTATCTGATAAAAAAGGAGACTATCAAATTAGTTTCTATTATAATCCTACTTCTCAAACATCAAGAGAAGCAAGAGAAAACTTATTAGTAGAATTAAATATGTTAAACGATCAAATTTTAACGACAAGGCATCAAGGTGAAAATGTTTTAAGGGCATTTGATGTTGCAGAAAAGCAAACAGGGGATATGCGAAAGTTAGTAACAGCAGGCTTAGCTAGTTTATCATTCTTACTAATCTTCTTTATGTTTAGCGGAGCTCAAACACATGGGATTGAGTCTTTGGTTAAAGAAAAAGAACAAAAGACAATCTCTTCTGTTCTGATTACACCGATTAAGCGCTTAGAATTTATTGTGGGAAAACTTATCGCAGTGTTTATATTGGGTTTACTGAACTTTGTTAGTTCGATTACAGGAATGATTTTAGCTTTTAGTAAGATATTATTTGCTCCTTCTAGTTCATCAGAGGCATTGATGACTGTTGGTGAGCTAGCGATGATTATAGGGGTACTATTATCATTAATGATATTATTTGTTTCAGTTATCATGCTACTATCATTGATTTCAAAGACTCAAAAAGATACAGGGATATATACAACAGCGATTTACTTGGCAATTTTTATCGCAGGGTTTACGACGATGTCAGAATCCTTTGTCATTCCGAGTCAATTATACTATTACCTGATTCCGGTCTATAATGGCCTGTTAGCTGTTAAGTCAATATTAACATTTGAGTATTCATCAGTTTCTATTATTGTAACAATTGCTTCATCATTACTTCTAAGTGGGTTATGTATTGGTTCGATGGTTATTCTTGCAAAGAAAGAAAATATTATTTATTCATAAAAAAAAGAAGCTTATGCTTCTTTTTTTGCTTCTTTATACACTGCTTCACTGACATTCTTTACAACATTCTCGTCAAATGGTGAAGGAATAATGTATGAAGTTTTTAGGTCTTCTTCATCAATGGTATTAGCAATTGCATAAGCTGCAATTAACTTCATCTCTTCAGTGATTTTTTTTGCTCTTGCGTCAAGTACCCCTCTAAAAATTCCTGGGAACGCTAAGACGTTATTAACTTGGTTGTCAAAATCGCTTCGACCGGTACCGACGATTAATGCACCAGCTTCTTTGGCTAAATCTGGCATTATTTCAGGTGTTGGGTTCGCCATTGCAAAAACGAAGGGATTGTTGTTCATAGAACTAATCATTTCCTTTGTAACGATGTTTGGAGCACTAACGCCAACAAACATGTCAGCATTTGTAAAAATGTCTTTAAACTCAATATAATCATCATGACAATCAATGATTGAAGTATCAATTAACTCTTTTGTTAAGAAATCATATTGATCATATTTCCCTTTTGAGATAACCCCATTGATATCAGCTGCATATATTTTACTAACCCCTAGCTGCTTCAGTATTTTAGCAATAGAGCTACCAGCAGCTCCGACACCACTTAGACAAACGATGATGTCGTTGATATTTTTACCTGTTAACTTACAACTATTAATCAACGCTGCAGCAGTAATGATTGCTGTCCCATGTTGATCATCATGAAAAACAGGAATATCTAGCTCTGCTTTTAATCGTGTTTCAATTTCAACACATTTGGGAGCGCTAATATCTTCTAAGTTTATTCCCCCAAATGAAGGAGCAATCATCTTGACTGTTTTGATAATTTCCTCTGTATCTTGTGTATCTAAGATAATCGGGAATGAATCAATATCAGCAAATTCCTTGAATAAAATTGATTTACCTTCCATAACAGGTAAACTAGCCTTTGCTCCGATATTACCTAAGCCAAGAACAGCACTACCGTCGCTAATGACTGCAACAGTGTTACTTTTTGATGTGTATTTGTAAATATTGTTTTCATCCTTTTGAATCTCACGACAGGGTTCTGCCACACCTGGAGAGTATGCAAGAGATAGTTCTTCTTTATTTGTAACCTTTACTTTAGACTTAATTGCAATCTTACCTTTGTGCTTTTGGTGTAACTTTAACGCTTCTTGATATACATTACTCATTTGTTTTCCTCGCATATTGTTTATAATTGTCGAATACAGTATTACCATTTGAATCAACTGCAACGATTAATTTTAAGTTGTTTAATTCTAACTGTCTGATCGCTTCCGTACCCAAATCTTCATAAGCGATGATCACTGCCTTTGATATTGCCTCACTTGTTTGAGCAGCAACACCACCAATCGCAATAAAGTAAGTTGCCTTATGTTCTTTTATGGCATTGATGACCTTTTTGGAACGTTGTCCTTTCCCGATCATCGCTTTCAAACCTTGATCTAATAGTGGGATTGTCAAATCATCCATACGATAGGAAGTTGTAGGTCCGCAAGAACCAATAATATCACCTGGTTTAGTTGGTGTTGGACCGGTATAAAATATTGTTGAATCTGTTAATGGAAAAGGTAGTGTTTGTTTAGCGTTAATCGCATCGACTATTCTTTTGTGTGCTAAGTCCCTACCTGTGTATATTGTCCCTGATAGTTCTATAATATCTCCTGCTGATAAAGAACTAAGTTTATCTGACGTTAACGGTGTTGTAAGTTTCATTAAATGATTACCTCAAACTCTCTTGCACTATGACATTGAATATTAACTGCAACAGGAAGACTTGCTATATGACAGGGCAGTGAATTCACTTTAACAGCAAGGCATGTGGTAGTTCCCCCAAGTCCCATTGGACCAATTCCTAACTCATTCACTTTCTTGAAAATCTCTTCTTCGAGTTTGAAATCAATAACATGAACAGCATGATCATCAAGATCCCTAAGCAGTGCTTGCTTTGCAATCAGTGGAGCACTTTCAAAGTTTCCTCCTATTCCGATTCCTAAGATAATAGGAGGACAGGCATTACCTTTAGCTTTCATAACCGTTTCAAGTGCAAAATCGACAACACCTTGATAGCCATCAGATGGTTTCATCATCTTAACTCTACTCATGTTTTCTGCACCACCACCTTTGGCGGCTACTTTTAACTTAACTTTGTCACCATAAGTTATCTTTGTATGAATGATGGCGGGTGTATTATCTGTTGTGTTAATTCTATCTATAGGATGGGCAACAATCGATTTTCTTAGGTATCCTTCATGGTAGGCATGCCTTACTGCTTCATTGATTGCATCATAGATGTCAAAATCCAAATGAGCATCACGACCTATTTCCATAAAAATAACAACACTTCCAGTATCCTGACAAAGTGGTTTTTTTGTCATTTTTGCTACTGTCGCGTTGTCTAAAATAGATGTTAAAATTTCACAACCAATCTCTGATTCTTCACTTTTAAGTGCTGAGTTGATGTGTGATTTAATATTCTTATTTAAAAAAATGTTAGTTTCTATTAATTTCTTCTTCAGTATTGATAAAAGCAAGTCTCTCTTTATTTCTCTCATAGCTAGCTCCTTTTAACGATATTCTCATATTATTATACTATTTTGCTGTTTTTTAGTCTATATTGTACTTAAAATAACTGAAAAATCGTCATATATTTTTTAAATGATAATTCAATTTTCTCATATTAAAATTATATATAGAATCATTGAAAAACTATATGGGCGTAATCTCTTTTCTTAATATACCATAAGTGCTATAATGACACTGAAATTAAATAGGAGGTATTTTATGAAACTAAACGTTACTAGTGAAATAGGAAAGTTAAAAACAGTACTATTACACAGGCCAGGTAATGAATTAGAAAACCTTACTCCTGATCTTATGGAAAGACTTCTTTTCGACGACATTCCTTTCCTAAGAGTCGCTCAACAAGAGCATGATGCATTTGCCAAAGCGCTACAACAAGAAGGTGTAGAAGTTTTATACATCGAAAAATTAGTTGCTGAAGCATTAGTTGCACATCCAGAAGTAAAAACTGAATTCATTAACACATTTATCACTGAGGCTTCAGTAGAAGAAGACTTACGTGAGAAATTATTTGACTACTTGAATGAAAAAGATGTTCAAGAAATGGTTGACTTAATGATTGCAGGGATCAGAAATTATGAGATTATCGATCCTAAGGACATTGCCTTTGAGGATTATCCTTTTGTTTGTGATCCATTACCAAATGTTTTATTCCAAAGAGATCCATTCGCATCTATGGGATCTGGAATTAGTTTGAATCACATGAGAACAGTTACTAGAAATAGAGAAACGTTGTTAAGTGAGTACATGTTTAAATATCACCCAAGATTTGAAACTGATGTTGATATTTATTATCAAAGAGATGATGAGTTTGCACTTGAAGGTGGAGATGAGTTAGTTATCAATAAGCATACATTAGCTATTGGGATCAGTCAAAGAACAGACTTTGAAGCAATTCAAACATTGGCGGATAGATTGTTCTTTAAGTTCGACACAGATTTTGATACAGTATTGGCTTTTGATATTCCAAAACGTCGTGCCTTTATGCACCTTGATACAGTCTTTACGCAAATTGATTATGATAAGTTTACAATTCACCCTGAAATCATGGGAACTCTTGTAGTGTATGAGTTAACTAAAGGTGAAGGTGAAGTGGTTGTAACTAAAGTTGAAGATAGCCTTCAAGCAATTCTAACAAAATACGTTGGACGTGAAGTAGAGTTGATAGAATGTGGTGGTGGAGATCCAATTATTTCAGCAAGAGAGCAATGGAATGATGGGGCAAACACATTATGTATTAAACCAGGAACTGTTGTTGTTTACGAAAGAAACTGGGTAACAAATGATATCTTAAGAAGTAAAGGAATCAAAGTAATTGAAATTCCTTCTGGTGAGTTATCAAGAGGTCGCGGTGGACCAAGATGTATGAGCATGCCTTTAGACCGCGAAGACATTTAGCATAAAGATTTATAAAATCTTAAAATAAAAATATTAAAATATAGGAGGATTAACAATGGCTGTTAATTTAAGAGGACGTAACTTCGTTACATTACTTGATTTCACACCTCAAGAAATCAAATATTTATTAGACTTATCTCGTGATTTAAAAAGAGATAAATACTTAGGGAAAGAACATAAACATTTAACTAATAAAAATATTGTTGTGTTATTCCAAAAAGATTCGACTCGTACTCGTTGTGCATTTGAAGTTGGTGCAATGGATTTAGGTATGGGAATTACTTACTTAGGGCCAAATGGTTCTCAAATGAACAAAAAAGAATCTGTAGCAGATACTGCTAGAGTATTAGGTAGAATGTATGACGGAATTGAGTTCCGTGGATACAAACAAGAAGATGTTGAAACATTAGCAGAGTACGCTGGTGTACCAGTATGGAATGGTTTAACTGATTTATACCATCCAACTCAAATCTTAGCTGACTGGCAAACAATTATTGAGCACAAAGGTTATTTAAAAGGAATCAACTTCACATTCGTTGGAGATGCTAAAAATAACATGGGTAACTCATTAATGATCGGTGCTGCTAAAATGGGTATGAACTTTACTGCTTTAGCTCCAAAAGAGTTATGGCCAAGTGACGAGTTAGTTGCTGAATGTAGAGAAATCGCTAAAGAAACTGGTGCGACTATCCGTTTAACAGAAGATGTTAAAGAAGGAACTACTAACGCAGATGTTATCTATACTGACGTATGGGTATCAATGGGTGAGCCTAAAGAAGTTTGGGAACAACGCGTTAAGTTATTAGCTCCATACCAAGTAAACATGGATATGTTAGCTAATGCTAAAGAAGACGTTACATTCATGCACTGTTTACCAGCATTCCATGATGCTAAAACAGAAGTTGGACGTGACATCGCTGAAAAATTAGGTGCTGACTACCCACAAGTTAAAAATGGAGAAATGGAAGTTACTGACGAAGTATTCGAAAGTAAACATTCAGTTGTATTTGATGAAGCTGAAAACCGTATGCATACAATCAAAGCGGTTATGATGGCTACAATCGGAGCTTAAATATGAATTATACTGCTAATATTGAAAAAATGTTTAGCAGCTATGTTGAAGACCTTAAAGAATTAATTGCTGTAAATTCGGTTTACACTGAGGATAACTCAGGTAAGCCGTTTGGACAGCCTATTGATGATTCATTAAAAAAGATGCTAGAAATTTCAGAGCGTCTTGGCTTTAAAACGTATTACGATCCGGAAGGATATTACGGATACGCTGAAATTGGTCAAGGTGAAGAGATGATTGGTATTTTAGGTCATATGGACGTTGTCCCAGCTGGAGATTTAGAAGCTTGGGAAACAAATCCCTTTGAAATGATTGAAAAAGATGGTTTCTTAATCGGACGTGGAACACAAGATGATAAAGGACCAACTTTGGCAGCTTTATACGCCGTAAAAATGTTGATTGATGACGGCGTAATCTTCAATAAAGTTGTGAGATTCATTTATGGAACGGATGAAGAAACGCTGTGGCGTGGAATTCAAAAGTATCAAGAGAAGGAAAGAATGCCTGATTTAGGATTCTCTCCCGATTCTAAATTCCCACTAATATACTCTGAAAAAGGATTGTTACAATGTAAGTTAACATCAAGCAAACCTTCAAGTGTTCATTTAGTTGGTGGAGATGCTTTTAATTCTGTCCCTAGTAAAATCGCTTTTTCTAACAAGTTGGAAGAACTTGAAAAAGTCTTAAAAGAGTTGAATTTTGACTATGAAAAGAAAAGTGATAAAATTATTGTAATAGGTAAATCTGCTCACGCTCAAGTGACAGAAAAAGGAGTGAATGCCATTTCAAGGTTAATCATAGCTTTGAATAGAATTGGTTATCAATCTCCTTCTATAAACTTTATCTCTGAAATGGTTAAAGAAACTTATTTTGGAGAATTGATCTTTGGAAATATTGAAGACGAACCTAGTGGTAAGTTAAAAATGAATGTTGGAAAAATAAACTTCTCACCTGATGGTGAAGAGATAGGTATCGATTTACGTATTCCGGTTAAAACTGAAAAGAGTTTCATTGCTGACAAATTAGCTGAAGCTGCAAGTAAGTATGGACTTGAATATAGTGAGTATGATTATTTAAGAAGTATTTATGTTCCGCTTGATTCTGATTTAATTACTAAATTAATGGAATCATATCAAGAAGTAACTGGTGATAGAGAGAGTCAGCCAGAAGCCTCTGGAGGAGCAACATATGCAAGAGCAATGGATAATTGTGTTGCATTTGGTTCAGTTTTACCAGCAAGTCTAAAAACAGAACACCAACCTAATGAGAGAGTAACGGTTGCTGATCTGAAAACTGCTATGCATGTATATGCTGTAGCAGTAAATAAACTATTAAAATAGGGGAGACATTTAAATGAAAAAAAGATTAACACCGCATTCACTGTTGTTCATCATCACGGCTATTTTAGCATTGTTCACATGGGTAATTCCTGGTGGAGCATATGTTGATGGTGTATACGAAGCACATGGTACTAACCCTCAAGGGTTATACGCAATCTTATCTGCACCTATTAAAGGGATCTTTAATGCAATGGATATTATCGTATTCATTTTAGTTATTGGTGCATTTATTACTACGGTTATGAAAACTGGTGCACTACAAGCTGGAGTATCTAATCTTACTAAGAATTTTAAAGGTAAAGAAATTTGGTTAATTCCAATTTTAATGCCGTTCTTTGCTATTGGTGGTACGACATTTGGTATGTGTGAAGAAACTGTTGCATTTTATGCGCTTTTAGCGCCTGTAATGTTAGCTGCTGGTTTTGATGTAGTTGTTGCGTTATTAGTTATTTTCTTAGGTTCTGCACTTGGTGTATTAGCATCAACTGTTAACCCATTCGCAATCGGTGCTGCAGTTTCGGCTGCAAATGACGCTGGGGTTGCTGTTGGTTTAGGTGACGGAATGTTAGAAAGAGGTATCTTGTTATTTATCTTAACAATTGTGGGAATCATCTTTACAATGCGTTATGCAAACCAAGTTAAAGAAGATCCTTCAAAATCTATTGTTGCTGAGTATCATGAGGAAAATCAAAAACGCTTTGCTATCTCTGAAGATGTTGAATACAAGTTCGACTCTAAAAAGAGATGGATTATGTTCTTATTTGCATTAACATTTATTGTGATGATTATTGGTGTCATTCCATGGGCATACAAATTTGATATCATGATTTTTGATAATATGTACAATAAAATTGCTGAAACACCATTTATCGGTAATTTCTTAGGATTCATCTCTGGTGGAGATTGGGATAATTACGATCAAGGTGGTGTCGTAGCATTAGGTGACTGGTGGTTTGGTCAGTTATCTGTTTGGTTCTTCGTTATGACTTTAGTAATTGGATGGGTTCATTCATTAAACAACTTAGAGTTTGGTGAAAATGAATTTGTTAATACAATTTTCGACGGTTTCAAAGACTTCTTAAAAGTTGCTATGGTAGTTGGTGTCGCTCGCGGTATCAAAATTATCTTAGAAGCTTCAGGTGTAGATGCAACGATTTTAAATTCAGCATCTAATGCCTTAGAGGGATTACCTGCACCGATATTTGCGATTGGATTAGTGTTATTATTTATTTTACTAACATTCTTCATTTCGTCTACATCTGGATTAGCTGGTGCTACAATGCCAATCATCGCTCCTTTAGCTGAAAAAGTTATTGGTGATGGTGGAGCAGCTGTTGCAATCACAGCATTCAGTATGGGTTCAGGAATCATGAACATTGTTACACCAACAGGTATTGCAATCGTTTCATGTACGATGTTAAACGTTCCTTACGGAAAATATGTGAAGTTCATGTTACCGTTATTAGGAATAGTTACACTAATTTGTTCTGTATACATTGGTGTAATTGCATTATTTGTTTAATATTTAATAGAAATTAAATAATATATGATTAGGAATCCTTGCTCTCCAAGGGTTCCTAAATTATTTGAAAGAAGGTAATAATATGTTTAATTTAGATCATATACCCCCTAAAAAAATCGCCTTAATCAAATATATAGTTGGGTTAATAGTGCTGATGTTGATCTGTACTTACTTTATTTATAAGTCATATGTAAGAGAGTTTGACTCAGGATTTTACCTTTTCGGATTTGCAGCTATCGCTAACTATATGTATGTAGATAGAAGCTATAAAAATTATAAAGAGTATAAATAGGAGAAAAATTATGAGTAGAATCGTTGTTGCATTAGGTGGTAATGCATTAGGAAAAACACCACAAGAGCAATTACAGTTAGTAAAGAATACAGCCAAACCATTAGTAGATTTAATCGCTGATGGTCATGAATTAATCATTGCCCATGGTAATGGTCCTCAAGTAGGGATGATCAACTTAAATATGGAAAGTGCTAATATGCCGTTCCCTGAATGTGGAGCTATGAGTCAAGGGTATATTGGTTACCATTTACAAAATGCAATCAGAGCTGAGTTATTAGGTAGAAAAATCAACAAGAATGTTGCGACTATCGTAACACAAGTTCAAGTTGATAAAGAAGATCAAGCGTTTGTGAATCCTACTAAACCAATTGGTTCTTTCTATACTAAAGAAGAAGCAGATGCTTTAGTAGCGGAAAAAGGGTTTACAGTTAAAGAAGACGCTGGACGTGGATGGCGCCGTGTTGTTGCAAGTCCTAAACCAGTTGATGTTATCGAAAAAGACGTTGTTAAAACATTAGTTGAAGCGGGTTCTGTTGTGATCACTGTTGGTGGTGGAGGAATTCCTGTAATCGCTGAAGGTAACGAATTAACAGGTGTACCTGCTGTAATCGATAAAGATTTTGCATCAGCTAAAATTGCAGAAATCTTAGATGCTGATTACTTATTCATTCTGACTGCAGTTGATCGTGTATCAATCAACTTCGGTAAACCAGAACAAGTGGATTTAGAGCAAATTAATATTGAAGAAGCAAACAAGTACATTGAAGAGGGTCACTTTGCACCAGGTTCAATGTTACCAAAAGTTCAAGCTTGTATGGCATTTGCTGAAAGCAAAGAAGGACGTACTGCAGTAATTGCGTCACTTGAAAAGGCAGAAGCTGCTTTAAAAGGTGAAAGTGGTACTAAAGTAGTAGCGTAATGATTTAACCTAACTCTTAGAGTTAGGTTTTTTATTGTGTACGATTAGTTAAGTTGGTATACTTTTTATTGTGGGGTGATTAGATTGGATAAAGTAAAACTAGTACTATTGTTAATGTGTTGTATGACTCTTGTTAGTTGTCAGCAACCCGTTGCAAGTGAACAAGGGGTTCAACAAGAAAAAGTAGAAGATATTGAAAAGGTTGAGACTCAAAAAAGAATTGAAAATGAAGAGCAGTTTTTAAAGCTAATGATTATAGATGAACCGCTTAGATATGTGGATGTCAAAGAAGAGGGAGTCATTACATCAAAACTATTAGCAACTGTTTCATTCAGAGAGAAGTTTGATTTTCACTCTGAAGGGATGGTAACTTCAGTTGTGGGTTCAGAATCTAGAAGTTTCTCAATACCAGAAGAATACAACAATTGGAGTATCGAAGATGTTGATTTTGATGAAGGACCTTACTTTCATTCAATGATATTTAATCAAGAATATAATGCAAGTATGTTTTTTTCTCAGCAAACAATGTTTAAGTTAGGTCGAGGAAGAAGTTTTTATACGATTGGAAATGATATCATCACTTCGGGTGCTTCACCAATACCAACAAGTGCAAAGGTAGGAGATACGATTAGGTTACATGAAACATCATTTGTCTATACAGTTTATGCTTCTGCTTATCAGTGGTTAGAAAATAATCCAGACTACAAAAGAGCAAAACTAGATGGTGGGACTTATGAGGTAACACACGAGTATGAGCATAGTGGACGACGTTTTATTAATCTAAATGGTGTTGGCTGGTTACTTGTACCGCTTGAAGAAGAAAGAATCATGCATTCAGTAGGAATTGATAGACACAATGCATCCTTGAAGTATAAAGAAGGTAAAATGACATTTCCAATTACACAGAGTTATTCAAATCTTTATAAGTATAGTAAGCTAAAGGCAAATATTTATGTTTCTAATGAACAGTATACATATAATAAATCCAACTTAGTGACAACTTACGAAAAACAAATGATGGATATGGAAAGTATTGTTGGAACTGGAGTTGAATATGCCGGTACAACGTATCATGGTTTTGTTGAAATTGGACAAGTGAAAGATCAATACATCACAGTTGTGTTGTTTGTAGATTACGAGTATGATGGTGAAACATTTGAGAATATCATGGTAGATGAGTACTCATTCTTAGTTGAGTAGGGGGACATGTGAAAAAAATAGTAACAGTATTATTAGTAGGAATGTTCTGTTTGGGACTTTGTGGCTGCAATCAAACTCAAGAAGTTGATGAACAGATAAATTACCAAGCAGAAATGAGAAACCACATATTTATTGAACCAGCTAAGTTTGTTGATGTTGAAATCAATGGTCTAAAATCGACTCAACTATATGGTTCAGTATTTATAAAAGATGTAAATGAATTATCAATCGATCGCTTTGGTTACACTCTGATAGAGAATGGGGTCGATTTTGAACGTTATTTTAAGGCACGAAGTGAGTATTTAGTTTTTGATGCGATTGAGGGTAATCAGGCGATAACTGAGTTTCCATATAAAAAATCAATTCATATGAATCAGTGGTACAACATTGAAGCTTTCTATAGAACTAAAGGATCAATTTATACTACACGTAGCCGTCTTGTAAGGTTGCATGCCTCTGCATCAATACCTACTCATGCTAGTGTGGGCGATGAAATCTTGCTCGCTCAAACTGATCCGGGATATGTGATTTATGAGTCAGCATGGCATTGGGTAGACAGAAACCCTTTGTATAATGCAACATATATTCCAGGTGGAAAATATCTTGTTGATAAAGAATACAATTATAAGGGGCGACGTTATATTCACCTCGAAGGTAAGGGGTGGTTGCTCGTACCAACAGAAGAAGAAAAAACGCTTCACTTTGCATCATTCAATCGTTATGAGAGTGAAGTAGATTTTAACAATCGAAAGTTTAATTATAATATTACAGAAGAGTATTCGCATCTATACGATTACACAAAGTATTACATTGAAGTGTTTTACTCTAGTGAAGCATTTATATACAATGAAGATGATCTCGTTGCAACAACAAGTCATCAAACAGCAGAGTTTAAAGCTGAAGGTGGTTTATCAAAGTATACGCCACATGGGTACACTGCAGCACTTAGCTGGAATGAGTGTGATGGGAAGTATATTAATGCAATCCTTTACATGGATTATTATTACAAAGGTGAGTTCTATGAAAAGGTAAAAACTGATGAAATATCTTATGAAGTAAGGTAGTGGATAAAAGACTGTGTATTCATTGCCTTTTTTTCTTTATGGGTATATTCTCAAATTAGAATATTATTTCAATATTGTCACAGTCTGTGAAATTATGAACTATATATATTGAAATGATGAAAATAAATAGTATAATATATAATGAACATAATAAGGAGGTATTATTAGATGGCGAAAAAAACTATTCGTGATATCGATTTAAAGGGGAAAAAAGTATTAATTAGAGTTGATTTTAATGTGCCAATGAAAGACGGTAATATTACAAATGATAACCGTATTGTTGGAGCATTAGATACAATTAAGTACGCAGTAGAACAAGGTGGGAAAGTGATCCTATTTTCACACTTAGGACGTATTAAAGAAGAAGAAGACAAAGCATCAAAAACATTAGCACCTGTTGCTGATCGTTTAGCTGAGTTATTACAGCAAGATGTTTTGTTCGTAAGTGAAACAAGAGGAGAAGTTTTAGAACAAGCGATTGAAAGCCTTAATGAAGGTGAAGTCATGATGTTTGAAAACACTCGTTTTGAAGATTTAAACGGAAAAGCAGAATCTAAAAACAATGAAGAATTAGGTAAGTACTGGGCTTCACTTGGAGATGTATTCATCAATGATGCATTTGGTACTGCACACCGTAGCCATGCTTCAAATGTTGGTATTGCCTCAAACATTGATGAAGTTGGAGCTGGATTCTTATTAGAAAAAGAAATCAAGTTTATTGGTGGTGTTGTTGAAGCACCAAAAACACCTTTAGTAGCAATCTTAGGTGGAGCGAAAGTTTCAGATAAAATTGCTGTTATCGAATCATTACTTGAAAAAGCAGATAAAGTTTTAGTGGGTGGAGGAATGATGTTCACTTTCATGAAAGCTTTAGGATATAATATCGGATCTTCATTATGTGAAGAAGATAAGTTAGATTTAGCAAAAGAGTTACTTGAAAAAGGTAAAGACAAGTTAGTGTTACCTGTTGACCTTGTAGCTGCTAAAGCATTTAACAATGATGCAGAACACAGAATCTGCTCAACTGAAGAAATTGCTGCTGATGAAATGGGACTAGATATTGGACCTAAGTCAGTTGAATTATTTGCTTCAATCTTAAAAGATGCAAAAACGGTTGTTTGGAATGGACCAATGGGTGTATTTGAAATGGCAAACTTTGCTAAAGGAACAATTGGTGTATGTGAAGCAATCGCTGCTTTAGATGCAATTACTATTATCGGTGGTGGAGATAGTGCTACTGCTGCAATGGATCTTGGATTTGCTGATGACTTTACTCACATCTCAACAGGTGGAGGAGCATCACTTGAATATTTAGAAGGAAAAGTGTTACCTGGTGTAGCATGTTTAGATGAGGTGTAATGATGAGAAAACCATTTATCGCTGGAAACTGGAAAATGAATAAAACAAAAGCTGAAGCATTAGAGTTTATGGTAGCTGTTGCTGACAAAGTACCTAGTGCAAATAACTGTGAGAGTGCTATTTGTGCTCCTGCAATTTATTTGGAAGCTTTAGTAAACGTACAAGGTGAAAACTTAAGAATTGGTGCTCAAAATATGCACTTCAATACAAATGGAGCATTCACTGGTGAAATTTCACCATTAGTATTAACAGAAGCAAACGTAACTTACGTTGTTTTAGGACATTCTGAAAGACGTGAGTATTATAATGAAACAGATGAGTCAATTAACAAAAAAGCACATACTGCATTTGAACACGGATTAACTCCAATCATTTGTTGTGGTGAAACATTAGCACAACGTGAAAACGGTGAGACAAATGACCATGTTAATGGACAAATCACTAAAGCATTTGAAGGATTAACTAAAGAACAAGCAATCCAATCTGTTGTTGCTTATGAACCTATCTGGGCAATCGGAACAGGTGTTACAGCAACAAGTGAACAAGCAAATGAAACATGTGGTTATGTAAGAAGCGTAATTGCAAGTTTATATGATGAAGAGACAGCAGAAGCAATTAGAATTCAATACGGTGGAAGTGTAAAACCTGCAAATGTTGAAGAATTAATGGCTATGCCACATATCGATGGAGCATTAGTTGGTGGAGCATCATTAGATCCAGCAAGTTTCGTTGAATTATTTAAGTTTTTATAAGACAAAAAGCGTGTAAACTCTTGTTTATGCGCTTTTAGTGGTTTTATGTGTTATTTTAAATAGTATTTGCGAGTGCCCATAAACTTGGCAAAAGCCCATAAAATTGGGGTTATTCGCTATATTATTAGAAATATAAAAGTAAATGTATTATACTTATAGTTGAGGTGATTTTATGGGGAAAAAACCAGTATTGCTAGCAATCCTTGATGGTGTAGGATTTGCACCTAAAGGTGCAGGGAATGCTTTTGACTTAGCTAATAAGCCAAATATCGATAAATATTTGAGTACAGAACCAAATACGGTATTGGTAGCGTCAGGTCAAAAGGTAGGGCTTCCTGATGGGCAAATGGGAAATAGTGAGGTAGGGCACATTAACATTGGTGCCGGAAGAATTGTTTATCAATCTTTAGAGTTAATCAACCAAAAAATTAAAACTGGTGAGATTAATGATAATGTTGCAATCAACAACGCCCTTAACTTTGTTAAGGAAAGTGGTGGAAAACTACATATCTGGGGTTTGCTTTCAGATGGTGGAGTTCATTCACACATCAATCATTATGCAGGCGTTTTACGTTTGGCAGATAGCCAAGATGTAAAAGTAGTATCACATGCATTTTTAGATGGACGTGATGTTGGTCCAACAACAGCCATTTCATACATTGATGAGTTAGAAGGAACGATTAATGAACTTGGAAATGGACACATTGCCAGCGTAAGTGGACGTTACTATGCAATGGATCGTGACAAAAGATACGATCGCGTAGAACTTGCTTATGATGCAATTTGTAAAGGTGAAGCAGATAAGTTTGCTTCAGCTCAGGAATTAGTACAAGCAAACTATGACAAAGATGTTTTAGATGAGTTTGTTATTCCTGGAAACATTGAAGGAATCAACGGGGTGTTAGAAGATGGAGATGCAGTTGTCTTTGTTAACTTTAGACCAGACCGTGCGATTCAATTATCAACAGCCGTAACAAACCCAGAGTTTAACGAGTTTACTGTTGATAGAAAGAATATTGCTTTTGTACAAATGATGAAATACGCAGATAGTGTTATTGGTGATATTGCTTATACAAAAGAAAAAATTGAGAATACATTAGGAGATTTCTTAGGAGAAAATGGTTACAAGCAATTAAGAATTGCTGAAACTGAAAAATATGCTCATGTTACGTTCTTCTTTGATGGAGGAGTAGACAAAGAAATCGAAGGATCAACGCGAGTGTTAGTTCCTTCACCTAAAGTAGCAACATATGACTTACAACCTGAAATGAGCGCTTTTGAAGTAAAAGATCGCTTGTTAGAAGAGTTAGATAAAGATTATGATGTTGTTATCCTAAACTTTGCTAATCCAGATATGGTTGGTCACACAACAAACATCGAGGCAACAATTAAGGCAGTAGAAACTGTTGATACTTGTCTTGGAGAAGTTGTTGACAAAGCATTGAGTAACGGCTATGCTGTTATGGTTACTGCTGACCATGGGAATTCTGAAAAACTACTTTCAGAAGATGGAAAACCATTCTCAGCACACACGACAAACCAAGTACCATTTATTTTAATGGGTGTTGAAGATGTGGAGTTAGTAGAAGAAGGTAAGCTTGGAGATATTGCTCCAACGATCTTAAAATTATTAGATACAGAGAAACCAAATCAAATGACAGGATGCTGTTTGATTAAATAAAGAATAAGGAGAAAATTATAATGCCAAAAATTACAAAAGTTTATGCAAGAGAAGTAATGGATTCAAGAGGGAATCCTACTGTAGAAGTTGAAGTAACTACTGCAAATGGTTCATTTGGACGTAGCTTAGTACCAAGTGGAGCGTCAACAGGGGAACATGAAGCTGTTGAATTACGTGATGGAGACAAATCAAGATACTTAGGTAAAGGTGTTTTAAAAGCAGTTGCTAATGTAAACGATCTTATCGCACCAAAAGTAGTAGGTATGGATGTTACTTGTCAAGAAGACATCGACAGATTAATGATTGAATTAGATGGAACTCCAAATAAAGGGAAATTAGGAGCTAACGCAATTTTAGGTGTATCATTAGCTTGTGCTCATGCTGCAGCTGATTTTAATAAAGTACCATTATTTACATATTTAAATGAAGAAGGAACAGTAATTCCTACTCCAATGATGAACATCATCAACGGTGGTAGCCATGCTGATAACAACGTAGACTTCCAAGAGTTTATGATTATGCCAGTATCTGCTCCAAACTTTAAAGAAGCATTAAGAATGGGAGCTGAAATCTTCCACACATTAAAAGTTGTATTAAAAGAAAACGGTACTCCAACAGCAGGTGTTGGTGACGAAGGTGGATATGCACCTAACTTAAGAAGTAATGAAGAAGCATTACAAGTTATTATGACTGCAATCGAAAAAGCTGGATACAAACCAGGTGAAGATGTAGGATTAGCAATGGACGTAGCTTCAAGTGAATTCTATGATAAAGAGCGTGGTGTTTATGTATTAGCTGGTGAAGGTGGAAAAGAATTAACTTCTAATGAGTTAAGTGATTTCTACGCTGAATTATGTGAAAAATACCCAATCGTATCAATCGAAGATGGTTTAGATGAAAATGACTGGGATGGATGGAAGTACTTAACTGAAAAAGTTGGTTCTAAAGTTCAATTAGTTGGTGATGATTTATTCGTTACTAACACAACAAGATTAAGCCAAGGGATCGAAAATGGAATTGCTAACTCTATCTTAATTAAAGTTAACCAAATTGGTTCTTTAACTGAGACATTAGAAGCAATCAAAATGGCAAATGATGCAGGATATACTGCAGTAATTTCTCACCGTTCTGGTGAAACTGAAGATGCTACTATCGCAGACATCGCAGTTGCTACAAATGCTGGTCAAATCAAAACTGGTTCATTATCAAGAACAGACAGAATTGCTAAATACAACCAATTATTAAGAATTGAAGATGTATTAGCTGAGAAAGCTGTTTACAAAGGTAGAGAATCTATTAACTGTAAATAATTGTAAAAGCACCCTTTGGTGCTTTTTCTTTGTTCTAAATAGTTTTGTGTGATTAAATTGCGTTAAGGAGATGAAGGAAATGAGTGAAAAAGGATTATTAAGATTTAAACACAAGAATGGCCAAGGATTAATGAATTACTTGATAGAAGGTGAACATATTATTACCATAACAACAAAAGACTCAAAGAAGGTATCTGTTATAAAGGATAGTAGACACATTGATTTGAACTTCAAAAAATTAGGTGGAACATTTACTTCTCACCAAGCGAGTATTTTAGCTGATGAGACTGAAGTCAAAAAGTACTATGACTTAATGATTGCAAAGAAAAATGCGCATTTCAAAAAAGGTCATGAAAATCTTGTTGTTTTAAAAATGCATCGATAAGAACGCAATTACGTTTTTTTATTTTATCAAGCTATCTCATAGTGTATACTTTAAAAAGAAGTGATTTGATTTTGAATCTTTTTACAAGTTGTACATATGAGTTTAAACGCTGCATAGTATTCTTTGTTAGAAGAGAAGATAGGGGTGAGTTTATGTCAACTTTACAATTGAAAAACATAAATAAGGTTTATGATAAGAGTGTTCAAGTGGTGTTTGACTTTAACTTAGAGGTTAAAGATAAAGAGTTCATCGTATTAGTTGGACCTTCAGGATGCGGTAAATCAACAACACTTAGAATGATTGCTGGATTGGAAGACATTAGTAGTGGAGAAATGTTAATTGATGATCAACGAGTCAATGAAGTTGCACCAAAGGATCGCGATATTGCAATGGTGTTTCAATCTTATGCTTTGTACCCTCATATGACAGTTTATGATAATATAGCATTCGCGTTAAAACTGAGAAAAATACCCAAGGTAGATATTAAAAAGAAAGTGGAGAATGCTACTAAAATTTTAGGATTGAAAGAATACTTGAAACGTAAGCCTGAGGAATTGTCCGGTGGACAACGTCAGCGTGTTGCTCTTGGACGTGCGATTGTATGTGATGCAAAATTATTCTTGATGGATGAACCATTATCTAACTTAGATGCAAAACTTCGTGTGCAAATACGTGCAGAAATTATTAAGCTACATAAAAGATTGGGAACAACAACAATTTATGTAACGCATGACCAAACTGAAGCGATGACAATGGCATCTAGAATTGTTGTGATGAAAGATGGTTATATCCAACAAGTAGGAACGCCAAGAGACGTTTACAATAATCCCGCAAATGTCTTTGTTGGTGGATTTATAGGAGCCCCGGCAATGAATTTTATTAAGGGTAAAATTGAAGAAGAGCAATTTAAAGCAGAAGATTTTGACTTTAACTTAACAGAAGCTCAAAGGGAAATGTTAATTGACTACCAAAATAAAGAGGTATTGATTGGAATAAGACCTGAAAACATCCACACTGATGATAGTAAGATCCGAGAATTTGCAAGTAACAAGTTCGCATGTAAGGTGGATGTTTCAGAGTTACTTGGTGATGAAATTGTAATTTACTCAACAATTGCAAATCAAAGTATTGTTGCGAAAGTTCAGGCAAATCGTGACATTGCAATTAACGATGTGATTCATTTAGCAATTGATGCAGAGAAGGTACACTTCTTTGATAAAGAAACTGAGTTAGTTATAAAGTAATCTTGATTAAGATGTAATCCTAAGAAGTTACATCTTTTTGTATACAGAAAACATTTATTATTCCTTTATATTTCACGACATAATAGTCATTTATGTGAATTGGACTTTTTCCCTATTTTTGGTTGTGTTATATTAAGGGTGCAGAGGTGATAATATGAAGAAGTATGCAAATTTTATTTCGGAACATAAAAAAATGATGGCGTTGCTGATAATTACAATCAATATCTTAGCAATTATAGGTATATTTAGAATAAATCTAAGTATTTCTTTTGATGTTTTTAAACCGAGAGAATCAGAGTATTTAGAAGTAATGGATGAAGTGGAGTCTGTTTTTGATTCTACAGAAACATTGAGCTTAGTGATTGAGTTAGACCAAGACATCAATGAGAATGTGATGAAGATATTAACTGAAGTAAATGACGAATTATCACAAATAAATGGAGTGAAATCTGTTAATGGGCCTAAGCTAGATAGTAGGTTCACAGTTGAACAACAACTAGCAGCTTATGAATCTCTTGGTAAGTTTAATCCAATTATTAATAAAGATAATAAGAATTATGCCTTTTTCCAAGTGTTGATTAACAGTGATTTTGTTGAGGCAGATATTCAGAAACTAGAAACAATTGCAACCGATCAAGGGTTAACTTACTACTTGGCTGGGGATTTATATATGCAACAAAAGATCTTTGATTACATATTTTCAATTTTAACTAGAATACCACCGGTTGCATTGTTGCTAATTCTTTTAGTATTTAATACCCAAATTAGAAATATAAAAGCAACAATTATTTCGGTGATACCAGCTGCGTTTGGCGCATTATGGACAATGGGATTAATTGGTTGGACGGGAACAGAAGTTTCTCTTGTTACAGTGCTGGCTCCAATCTTTGCAATTGTTATCGGTAGTGCAGATGGGCTTCATTTTGTAAGCCATGTTCAAGAAGCAAGACATGAAGGACTTTCGAAAATAGATAGTATTGCCCAAACTTTAAAGATGGTCGGAATACCAATGATTATTACGACCGTAACGTCAATTGGTGGGTTCTTAGCTTTACTTGCGATTGATACAGAAGCGATTGCATCCTTTGCCTTGTTTGCATCTATTGGTGTTGGTTTAGCAGGTATTGCGACTTGGCTTGTGCATCCATTGATCTTGTCTACAAATATTGATGTGACTAGTAAACGAAAAAATAAAGAAGTATCATCAAAGTTTTTAAGAATTTGGGGATGGCCTTCTGTTATTATTGCTTTAGTACTGATTGATGTAGCCTTTTTTGCTTATCCAAGCATTAATAGTGAGTTTAATCAGTTGATGATTTATAAAGAACATACTGATGTTCAAAAAAGTTTTAGTAAGATTTTGGATGTAAACGATGGTGCAGTTCCAGTCACATTATTTGTTGAAGGAGATGACAACTTACTATTGTTTAAGAATGCTAGGAAAATTATGTCAGTAAGTGAAGAGTTAGAACAGTTAGAATCGGTATCAAAAGTCGTTAGTCCGATTGATATGGTAAAAATTCAACTCAATCAACTAGGGATGCCTAGCTATCCTGTTGGTGACCAACAAATGATGATGCTAAGTAATAACTTACCACCACAAGTTAACTCAATATTGTCAACTTCACGAAATGAGATGATCGTGATGATTTATCCTAGAGATTTTAGTAACGAAACATTAGATGAGATTAGTAAGGTCGTGTCATCGAGTGATTTAAAGATGCGTCTAACAGGATCGAGTTATTTGATGAGAGACTTAAACAGCGAACTTGCAACCGGTCAGATTAAGTCATCATTAGTAGCTCTTGCAACAATTTTTGTGTTAATGTTGATTTCATTAAGAAAAATCACAATTGCCTTTATAGCCACAATACCTATTGTTGTAACGGTTATCTTTATGTATGGCTTCTTAGGTTTGAGTGGAATTTCATTAAATATTATTACTGCAACAATTTTTAGTATAACCATTGGTGTAGGAATAGATTATGCTGTACACTATACATCTGTTTTTAAGGAATATAGATCTCAAGGTTTAAGTTCTGACCAGGCTGCTAAAAAAGCACTTCATTATACAGAAAGACCAATCGTTGCTAACGCCTTTGGTGTGGCAATTGGATTAAGTGCATTGTTTATAAGCCCATTATTGATTCATAATTATGTCGCAATTCTAATGTGGGTTTCAATGCTTGTCAGTGTCTTCTTAAGTTTAAGTTTCTTGCCAACTATTCTAAGGTTGACTAAATAAATTAAATTAGTTTCCAAAAACACTTATTGTGTGATACACTTTATATGTTGGAATTTTAAATTGAAGAGGTGAAACAATGAAAGTAGAAATGAGTAAATACTTATCGAATCAAAAACCGCTATTAGCTGAATTAATTGATATTTTATCAAATGATTTTAAATATGCATCAGTTTTAGCAGTTGATTCAAAAGGTACAAGCTATGGGGTTGGACGTACTGGTTGTCAAATCGGTGATTCAATGTTAACAGAGAGAGGATATGTTGTTCGTGTATTTAATGGCGTAAACTATTCTGAGTATTCATTTAATGATTTAAATGAAGTGATCTTACCAGAGATTGTATCAAGCATTAAAAAAGTTGTGATCAATGATGTAAAACAACTTAAAGATGGGAATGTTGAGTTTAATGACTACCCAGTTATTGAAGATAGTGAAGTTGAAAAAACTCACTTTGGTGAAGTAGGTAAAGCCCTAGATTCAATGACAACAAAAGAAAAAATTGATTACTTAACAGAATTACAGCAAGTTGGAATCAAGTTGCATGAACTCATTATTGAGTTCAGAACAAGTTATGAAGAAGTTCATATCTCAAAGATCTTCTATTCTACGAATAAGAAGTTAGAACAATCATACATCTTTACAAATGCTTCAATGGTTGCAGTAGTTAACCGTGAAGGTAATGTTAAGTATAGTTTTGATTCATTCTCAGGACTTAAAGGTGTAGAAGTATTAGATGAGTTAAAAGGTAAGCAGCAATCTGTTGTAGATAAAGCTGTTGAATTATTAGATGCAGAAAAAGTTATTCCAGGTGAGTATGAGATTATCTGTGATCCTGCAGTATCTGGTTTAATTGCCCATGAAGCGTTTGGTCATGGTGTTGAAATGGATATGTTTGTTAAGAACCGTGCAAAAGGTGCAGAGTACATCGACAAACGTGTAGGTTCTGATAAAACAACGATGCATGATGGTGCCTTGAGTGCCGAGGAAGTTGGAACATACTTATTTGATGATGAAGGTACTTTTGGTACAGATACAAAAGTAATTGAAGATGGTATCTTAAGAGCAGGTATCTCGGATATCTTATCAGCATTAAAATTAGGTACAACGCCAACAGGAAATGGGCGTCGTGAGTCTTTCGAAAGAAAAGCTTATGCAAGAATGACAAATACATTCTTTGCTCCAGGTAATGATAAGTTAGAAGAGATGATTGCGTCAGTAGAAGATGGATACTTACTTGAAGATTATAATTCAGGTATGGAAGATCCTAAAAACTGGGGAATTCAATGTATGATTGCCAAAGGTAGAGAAATTAAAAATGGTAAATTAACTGGAAAATTAGTAGCTCCAATCTTAATGACGGGTTATGTTCCTGATTTATTAAACTCAATTTCAATGGTATCAGATGGACTTGAGCTAAGTGGTTCAGGATTCTGTGGTAAAGGTCATAAAGAATGGGTTAAAACATCAACTGGTGGAACTTATATTAAATGCAGAGGGAGACTAGGATAATGATTGAGAACATTAAACAAATTTTAGAAAATAACGAAAACGTTCATGGTTATGTTGTAAGAAATGTAATCAATGAATCTAAAGAGTTATTCTTTGTAAAGAAAAACTTAGATATGAATCGTGCTAAAAAAGTTGAGTACTTTAATGTAACGGTTTATCATGATTTCACTGAAGGTGAAATGAAATTTAAAGGAGACTCAACAGTTAAGTTAGCACCTAACATGAGTCTTGATGAAATGGCTCAAACAATTGAACAAGCAGCACTAAGTGCATCGTTTGTAAAAAACCCATTTTATGAATTAGTAGAAAAAACAAATAAAGAAGTTAAGAAGTTAAGTTCTAACTTCTCTGAAAAAGAGATGAGTGACTTTTTACCAGAGTTGATTGATGCCATGTATAAACATGATACTCATAATGAAGGTGGAATTAACTCAGGAGAAATTTTTATCACTAAATCAACAAAACGCTTTGTATCTTCAACAGGTATCGATGAAGAAATGATTTCTTATGCAGCGCAAATGGAAATCGTAACAGATTGGGATGAAGAAGGTAAAGAAGCTGTTGAGATGTTTACAGTATTAGATTTCTCGGAATTTGATAAAGGACATATTGAAGAGCAAATTAAAGATGCAATTGAAAACACAATTGCTCGTGCAAATGCTACACCAATCCCTAACATTAGTGATGTTAATGTCATCTTAGATGGAGAAAATGTAAAAGAATTCTTCTCTTACTATCCATCTAGAGCAAATGTTGGAAGTATCTTCTCAAGAATTTCTGATGCTAAGATCGGCGATAACTTACAAGGTGAAGATGTAGCAGGTGATAAAGTATCAATTACTTTAAAAGCAGAAATTACTGGATCAACAAGAAACAGTTACCTAGACCCTGAGGGTGTTGTCATTGATGAGTTAACGCTTGTTGATGAAGGTGAGTTAAAATCTTACTATGGTCCAAATAGAATCAGCCAATACTTAGGTGAAGAATCTAAAGGGAACTATAGCAATAAAGAAGTTAAAGGTGGTTCTAAAACAATTGATGAGTTAAAACAAGAACCATACCTACACTGTGTATTCTTCAGTGATTTCCAAATGAATACCATGACTGGTGATTTTGGTGGAGAGATTCGTCTTGCGAAATACTTCGATGGTGAAAAAGAAATTCCTGTAACGGGAGGTTCTATCACTGGTAATATTAAAGATGTTCAAAAAGATATGTTGTTCTCTGTTGAAACAGAAACAATGAATGCCTTTAAAGGACCAAAAATCATTAGGCTTAAAAATGTAAGAATTGCATCGTAATTTAAGACGCTTAGGCGTCTTTTTTTTTGAGAATAATGATAGATTGATAAATAATAAAGTATATAATATTTACATTTTGTGAAGATAGTGGTAAAGTAGTAGTGATGGAATGGAGGTTGTCTTATGGGACCATTAGAAATTACAATATTAATCGTATCAATTTTACTTATTGCTTTAGTATTATTACAAAGTGGAAAAGCTGAAAGTGCTTCACAAGCAATCACTGGTGGGTTAGACTTATTTAGTGATAGAAAAGAACGTGGGGCTGAATTGTTCATTAGTCGTTTAACAATGACTTTAGGAGCATTATTCATTATCTTAACTTTCATCTCTTCATATTTTATGTAAAAGAGCATAAAGGCTCTTTTTAATTTACAAGAAAGAAGGGGTGATTCTATGAAAGAAAGAATTATTGAACTATTAGATCATGACAATATTAGCATGTCCATTTCTGAAATTGCTAATGTACTTGATCTAAATGATGGAGAAAATTTTAAAGAAGTAGCAAAAACAGTAATCGCACTAGAAGATGAAGGTGTGTTATTTAGATCGAAAAAAGATAAATACTCGCTATTAAGTCGACAAGGATTTTATCAAGGGATAATTTCGATTCACGATAAGGGATTTGGTTTCTTATTGCTGGATAACGAAGATGATATTTTTATTCCTAAAGATAAAATGTCTGGTGCTTTAAATAATGATGAAGTTTTAGTTCAAATTAAAAAACAAAATGTTGAACATCGAAGAAGAGAAGGTAAAGTTATAAGAATCATTAAACATAACTTTGATAACCTAGTCGGTACATATATCGAAAAAGGTGAAGAAGGTATTGTTAAAATTGATGATAAAAAGAATAAAGCTAAAATTGTAGTAAAGAAAAACAAAAGCTTGGGAGCAATGACAGGTCATAAAGTGTTAGTTGAGGTTTATAATGACCTTGGAGACAATACTTTCGAAGGATCTGTACAACAAATCATTGGACATGAAAATGACCCAGGTGTTGATATCTTAAGTATTATATACCGTCATGGGATTACGATTCCATTTGAAGAAGATGTCTTAAAACAGGCTGAAAGTGTTCCAGATACGATTGCACCTGAAGATTATAAAGGTCGCGAGGACTTACGTGATGAGTTAATCATTACAATAGATGGTGCTGATGCCAAAGACCTTGATGATGCTGTTAGTGTAAAACGATTAGATAATGGAAACTATTTGTTAAGTGTTCATATTGCTGATGTAAGTCATTACGTTATAGAGGATTCACCACTTGATAAAAGTGCACGAGATAGAGGAACATCTGTTTACCTTGTAGACCGTGTGATTCCAATGATTCCACATCGTTTGTCTAATGGGATTTGTTCATTAAATCCAAATGTAGACCGCCTAACAATGTCTTGTGATATGGAGATTGATGCAGAAGGTAATGTTGTTAACAGTTTGTTATACCAATCTGTTATTAATACAACGAATAGAATGACATATTCCGATTGTAACGCCATTTTAGAGAGTGGAGATAAAAAGTTATCAGGTGAGTACTATCACTTGTTAGAAATGCTTTATTTAATGCGTAGATTATCTAAAATCTTACGTAAAAAGCGTACTAACAGAGGTGCACTTGACTTTGAATTACCAGAAGCTAAAATCTTAGTTGATGAAAAAGGTAAAGCCTGTGATGTTGTCTTAAGATCACGTGGTACAAGTGAAAAAATCATTGAGGACTTTATGTTAGCCGCAAACGAAACAGTAGCAGAGACAATGCATTGGTTAAACTTACCATTTGTTTACCGAATTCATGATAAGCCTAAAGAGCAAAAGATTATTCAGTTCTATAATTTTGTAAGAATCTTAGGTTATAAAATCAAAGGAAAAACTGATGATATTCATCCAATGGCCTTAAGCCAAGCACTTGATCAACTTCAAGACGAGGATGAAGGATCAATCTTACGTGCTCTATTGTTACGTTCAATGCAAAAGGCAGTTTACTCGCCGTCAAACATTGGGCACTTTGGATTAGCAAGTAAGAATTATACCCATTTCACTTCTCCAATTAGAAGGTATCCAGATTTAATGGTTCACCGTTTAATTAGAGAATACATCATCAATGGTGATGTAAGTCGTGCAGATTACTGGGCGCAAGAATTAAGTTCAATCCTAGATCATTCTTCAAAAAAAGAAAGAACAGCACAGCAATGTGAATACGATGTACGCGACATGAAAATGGCTGAGTACATGTCAGATTACATTGGTGAAGAATTTGAAGGTGTTGTTAGTTCAGTTGTTAACTTTGGAATGTTTGTAGAACTTCCAAATACAGTTGAAGGACTGGTTCATGTCCTGGACATGAAAGATGACTATTATCATTACGACGAAAGAAGATTATGTCTAGTCGGTGAAAGAAGAAAGAAAACCTATAAAATTGGTTCAAAAGTTAAAATTCGTGTTACTTCTACCGATAAAGATAAAGGAACAATTGATTTTGAAGTCGTTAACAATAAGAAACAAAAGAGGTGATACTTTTGAAAGTTATCGCAAACAATAAAAAAGCATTTCATGATTACTTTATCGAAGAAAAATTTGAAGCAGGATTAGTACTTCAAGGAACAGAGATCAAGTCAATCAGACAAGGAAAAGTTAACTTAAAAGATTCATTCTGTTTCATCAAGGATTTTGAAGTGTTTGTTAATAACATGCACATTTCAAAGTATGAACAAGGGAATCGCTTTAATCACGAACCAACTAGAAGAAGAAAACTTCTTTTAAACAAGCGTGAGATTATTAAACTTGAACAAAAGAAAAATCGTGACGGTTACACAATTGTACCTTTAAAGTTATATCTTAAGGATGGATTTGCCAAACTTGAGATTGGACTTGCTAAAGGTAAAAAAAATCACGATAAAAGACACGTTGAAAAAGAAAAGGATGCGAAACGTCAAATCGAAAAAGCATTCAAAGCAAATCATCGTTAGTCTTTACAAAACTAGTTATTTTGATATAATTAGTTTTGCACCCGGGGATGTTTTGGATTCGACAGGTATATCTGGGCTTAAACTGCAAGTCGAGTGATGAACGTTATCATCAACAGTTATAATAACTGGAAACGAAAATTTTGCTTTCGCAGCGTAGTTAACGTTGTGGGTTCTAAATTAGTGCTCCTACCACTTTTTTAAGAACCTCACTTAGTAGGATACGGTAGATCTCCCCCGTCTGAGGAGGATGCAAGAGAATAACCAGATTAGCTCATTAGAAGGTTTGTTTGATACCCGACTATTGAGTTAAATGATGTATCAAACTAAACTTGTAGACGTTTAAGTAACACTATATTTGGACAGGGGTTCGATTCCCCTCATCTCCACCAGCAAGGTCTCGACCAATAGGTCGTTGATATAAATGAAGGATTACCTGAAGAGGTAGTTCTTTTTTTTTATCAGCATTGTAAGTTATACTATAAGAAAAGGTATTATTAGGAGGGATGAATATTTCAAGTATAAAGTATAAAAGACCACCAAAAGAAGTCGCAGGAGCAGTTGAGATTATTCAAGGTGAGTCATATGATGTTAGACATATATTGTTCAAAGTTGAAAACTATGATATGGCTGTCGAGATATTGTTTGATAAATATTTGAGTAGTTGGCGCAAATCAAGAGAGAAAGATACAGCTGATTTAGTTATTGATGAGGATACACAGTATTTTAAGTTGATTGATCCAATTATTACACTTTTAAGCTTTATGGTTGAACTTCAGTTTAAGGCAATTATTCTAAATGATAATGATACAAGAGAAAAAGGACATAACTTAAAAAAACTATTCAAGTTGCTTGACCCTGCTTATCAAATAATTCTAAAAGAAGAAGTTAGCAAAATTTATTTAGAGATAACCGATAAAAGTTCCGATGGATTTGATTTTTATACGACTTTAGAAAATCAAAAAAATGTATTTACTAACTGGAGGTATTCTTTTGAGAAAGGTTCAAATGTAAATATAATTTTTCTTAAAGCTCTCAAGGATAGTTTGTATATTTTTATGGAACCTGTTGTATATGAGAAAAGTGCAACAGTATTTAAGACTGATTTATTATTAAAGTTGGAAGATCGGATAAGAAATGAAAAACTTACAAGGTGAATGTATGAAATATATAAGATTACAATTCTCTGGTTTCAGATAAGAGCAAAGTATGAGTTAAATCATCTATGAAAGGTAAACAGACATGAAAATTATAAAAGATAATATACATCCAGCTTTGATTAAGGGGTTTAGAGGTTCAATTTTCGAAGAAACAAGGACTGTTAGAGATTTCTTAGGAATCGGCAAGTCTGAAATATCAAGCGCACTGCCAATTCGTAGTAGAGAAATTTTAACATGGGCGCTAGTTGATAGTAATAATAGCCCAATCGCAGTACTGACATATCAAAAATATACCGAAGAAGTATTTATCAAGATGTTATATGTAGTTCCTAATTGTAGATGTAAGGGATACGCCAGCGAGCTTCTTTCTAAGTTTTGTGGTGAGTACGGAAATGTATCAATGCAAATCAATAAAGGAAATGACAAAATGTATGCTCTTGTGGAGAAATTAGGTTTCATAGGGGAAGGTTCAGGTAGATTAAAAGAAAAGGGTATAGATGGTAAACCTAAATGGTGGAGTAGAAAAAGGGAAGAGTGAGACTAAAAAGAATCTCAGCAAGATTACTGTTGAAAGAAAATCTTAATGAAAGAAGTGACTTATGATGCCAACTAAGAAGAAACAACATTTTGTTCCTAAACTTTATATGAGGAATTTTTCTGATGGGAAGATATTTAACATATATATTCATAGCAATAACATGATGAAGTATGGAGTTGGTTTTAAGAATCAATGTCAAGAAAATTATTATTATGGAATTGATTTGGAATGGGAAAATACATTAGGACAAATAGAAAAAGCATATAGTGATATTATATACAAGACAATCATGAATAAGAAGTATTTTCCTAATGACTCTGAGGTTGAAGTTATAAAAAAATTTATAGTTTTCCAAAGACAGAGAGGCACATTTATGGAACATGAATCTAAGAATGTACGATGGGCTCTTAAGGCAAGTATTGCAAAACTTGTGGCAATAAATAAATTAAAGATGTTTCCAACAGAAGAAGCGATTGAACAACTAAAAGTAATGAATTATGATATAGACTCTTTACAAGTTGTCAAAACTAATCTAGAAAATGCTATGAATTTCCCTAGTCATATAAGTGATTTGAGTATGTCAATTATAAGATATGTAGGGGAGACCAAACTTATCTCAAGTGATAATCCTGTAGTTTTTTATAACGCCTACAATCAACCTGATATTGGTTTGGACCACGCAGGTCTTATAATAATGTTGCCCATTACTCCAGATACTTTAATAGTATTTTATGATGGAAAAATGTATAAAGAAATACCTAAGTTATCGTGTGTAAGAAATGAAAATGAAGTAATGAAATTAAATTCAATACAATTCATTGTATCAAAGGATATTTTGTTCTTTAGAGATAAAGAAACTGAAAAGAACGTTAGAAAGATAATATTGAAATATAGGAAAAAAAGAGACCATTTTCAAAATAGAAAAACTTCATTTGAATTCGGTACAGATAAAGATAAAGTAGTATTAAACCAAAATAGATATATTGACGATACTTTCAACTTCTCTTTTATAACAGTTACACCTAGAGCTTCGAGATTTTCCCTTGTAGTTAAGGACTGGATTTTTAGAGAAGAATCTGGTGAATATATCGAAAGAATGGAGAATAGGCTGTCAATGATGCAATCAGGTTTGTTTGATGGAGTAGATAGAAAACATAAGAGAGAAATGAAACACTTTATGCGTTTTGTATACGATTATTGGAATAATATACTATGACTTTTCGATTTGAGTGAGAACTTAGAGACAGAAGGAAAGAACCAGGGTTCAAGTGCAAGAATATGGGAGAAATAATAGGGCACACTAAGAAACAATATTGCTTCTTAGAACACTGTAAGAGATCTTGGAAGTGCTCAGATACGTTATTAGTTCCTGGTTACTTGGAATGCAGTACTGATGACTTGTTTAAGAGGTGTTTCACAAAGAAAGTTCCAAACTAACATTAATTTTGATATACTTAGACAGTAGTTAAGGTAAATGAAGGTTCGGGGAGGATATAAGATGAGAGAATTTCTACAAAGAGCAGATGTGAGAGTTGTACTATTAGTTATAGGATTCCTAGGGTTAACTTACTTGTCGTTTGAGTTTCTACCTTCTAAGGGTATTGTTTTAATACCTATTAAACATGAAGGGTGGCTTGAGACAATAACAGTATTGTTTAGTGTAGTTGTTGCCTTTATTGGAGTAGACTATCAGATTAAGCATTCTAAGAGAATATCAGATGAAGATAAGAGAAAACAAGTTCTTCCTCGATTAGATGTTAAATTGACAAATACCAATTATGAGGAGATAGGGCCAGTAGACTATTACATGTACACAGAAATCAAGAAGAACCATCTGCGTTGTGTGACTGATTCGTCTGAAATATTATTATTTCTTGAAGAGAAAAGGAACTTGAATCTAACAGAAGTTGATTTGAGTAGTAAGAAGAACGCAATTATGTTCGAATTTAAGAACATTGGTCTGGGTTCTGCCTATAACGTCATGGCTTGGCTATGTAGATTTGATGAAAGTAATCAATACAATCTTAAATTTGATTATGCGGATAACGACAAACCAGAATGGCTTTTTTTTAGTCTGGATTCACTCTTCTTGTCAAACAATCAAGAATGGATAAAAACTGATGTCCATAGTATTTTCTTTAATTATGATTATGGGAGAGACTTTACACTTAAAATACAGTTCAGTGATATATATACGAATGTTTATACTCAAGAAGTTAAATTTGTATCTTTTAGTTTTGATAGATACTATATTAAAGCCATTGGAAATCCAGTACTGGTAACAAGTTAGATTTTAATGATATACGAGACCTTATCCCAATACGACTCATCTCCACCATAAAAGACTCGAAACTCAAATCAAATGATTTGAGTTTTTTTCATTAGTAGGGGTTAAGTCTACACTCACTCTTAATCCTCATTTAGGGTATAACATATATGTAGGATTCTAGGAGTTAAGATGAACTATCCAACTTTTTTAGCTAGAGAAAAATCAAATAAACAGTAAAGAAAAAAACAATTCAGATGTGCTATAATTGAACTGTCATATACATTGCACTTAGGAGAGAAAACATGATTAAGTTAGCCGAAATGAAAGAAAGAATAGTGGAGTCTTTATACTATTACAAAGCATATGAGTTACCTGAAGTATGTGATAAACTAGGCATGATAACAGGTGAGACTTCTGAAGCGATGAATAGTAAACGCACCTACGTTAGAACACGTATAGCTGGGTTTGGAAAACAAGAAATAGTAGATTTACTGTATAAAATGAAAAATGAGTTAGATATTAATCTAATACCAGAAGAACAGTATAACTATAAAGTTACTAATTTAACAAAGAAGAGCATTCGTGATATTTTACTCAATGGATATACAGTAGACGATTTCGTTTTTGGTAGGTTAGAAAAAAGGATTAATTGGCATGGAACTTTGGATCCTATTAACTTTATGAAACGAATTACGAACGTGAACAACATTCCTGTGGAAGATACTAGATATAAATCCTTTGAAAAAGAGTTGTGGCAACATACAATAAATAATGACGATTATGAGAGTGACTGGTTTTTTGAGTTTGAAAGATTACCCTATAAACAAACAACAAATTTGGATTTCCTGAAAGTAATTGCAGAGATGTTTCATCCAGAAGTTAGAGATGAATCTAGCGCATGGGAAGATATTCTAGGTAAAATTAATGAACTAATTCTTCATGATGGATATAAACTTGTAGCAATAGAGAAAATATCTGGTAGAAAAGTTTTTGGACCCAAGAAGATTACATTCTTGAATAATGATTATTCGCATCAACTTAATGAAGTAACTGAAGTTATTAATAATGAGTATCTAAGAAAGAACATTGTGTTGATTCAAAATAGTATTAAAGAGAATCCGTCAGTGGCAATTGGAAAAGCAAAAGAGTTACTCGAGACTACTTTAAAGTTTGTATTAGATAATAATGAAATAAAATATAAAAAAAATGAGTCGCTAGTTAATTTGGATAAGTTAGCAAGAACTGAGCTTAAGTTAAATGCAACAAAAGAAAAGGCAAACATAAGAGGCGTGAATGATATACTTGGAGGACTTGCCAAAATAACTAAAGGAATGGGTGAATTGCGAAATGATCATGGAGATGGCCATGGGAAGAAAAGTACATATAAAGAACTACCAGAACGTTATGCAAAGTTGGCGGTTGGTTCAGTAGCGACATACGTAGTATTTTTATTGGATACATACGAGTTCAGAAAGAGAGCAAATTAGTGCTCTTTTTTGATATTATCATAGGAATGGTATGTCTAGCATTAGTTATAGATAGGAGTTGGGATCTTGGTGTAATTATCGCCCTCTTGGAAGAGCTTGGTTGGTTTTTAAGATAAGAAAAAAGAACATTAAAATATTCAGATTCATCATAATTTCTGAGTTTTTTGGGAGCGATTGGGATAGATCTTTTAAAAGTTACTTTATGTAAGTTTAGTAGATTGGTTGTTGAGAAAGCATAATCTAGTTCAAGGTTTTACATTAACTAAAGATTCTCATATGTAACATAGATACCTAGTTGCTAGCTCACTAAAATGGTATAATAAATCACTATAGAGGTGGTAATATGAAGGGAAAATACAATTTAGTCTTAAAGGTTAGTGACAACTCTTTTAGAGATGTTCATGAATCAAACTTATTCCTGCTTAAGTTTTGGTCGCTTTTTAGTGAAAGTGGAAGCCTTGGTTGGCAAACCTTTGGATTAAAAAGGAATAATGAAGTAGATTTAGGATATATGGATGCCGAAGTACTAAGTACAACTTATAATGTAAAGGTGTTTTATAAGAGAAGGGGTATAGTAAGTCGTTTAGTGTTTATACCCTCCTCAAAACCTAAAAAAGATGACGAGATTGTAGTAAAAGATTTGTTTGACAAGGCTAAGAAATACTATAAGCAAACACTCACTTACACTTTAGGTTTAACTTTGAAGACTTATGGGATAAAAGTTGCTAACTACTCAAGCGATCACTTAGATATTTATGGCAGTGATGATGGGTTTACTTATATAGATATTCAAGTAAATGCATTTTGTGAAACTACCGCTGAGAAGATTGGTAAGCCTAAATTATTTACATTAATTGATATTTTGTCACTAGTTACTCCAAACTCTTATGAACGAGATGGTATTGCCATTCTTGATAACCGAGTTCGATTGAGTAAAAGTAATACTTATCGTGAGGGAAACTTTCATAATGATGAGGCAGAAAGACTGTCAAAGGCAATGATTTCTAGAAAAGAAATTGAGTTAATGAATTTGATAATCAAAAGCAATGAGCGAGAATATAACCAATCCTTCTTGGGTGCAATCAAAATATTCAGTCTAGCTAGTAAATATAAACGAACGTTGATTGGTCAAAAAGGATTTGGTATAACTGATGGATCGAGATTTATGTTTAATTTGAGTTCAAATGAGGTTGTACTTACACTACTTATATCTTCACTTGAGTCTGCAATTGATTCAGTTGGGAAATATGAAACAGTAAATTGCAATGGATGTGGTCAGAAGAAATACTCTATAAGAAAAAGGGTATTAAGTTATGTTGAAGAGTTTTTCGATGACACATCCATGAGAAAGTATTTCGATGATATTTACTCTAGAAGAAGTTCTTTTTTGCATACTGCAAATCATATTGGAAATAACTCATACACAGGAGTTTCATTACCTACACTCAGCAATACTGGCGAAATGGTCAATGAGTATAGTAATTTCAATATGTTGTTGTTAGATGACTACGTGAGTTTATTACTGAGGGGGATGATAGAAAAAGAGGAAATGAGAATTTTTGTTAAACATTGATTTAGCTGATTGTGTGATTTTCGAGACCACATCACAGTGCGACTCATCTCCACCAGCAAGGATTCGACAAATAGGTCGTTGAGATAAATGAAGGATTACCTGTAAAGGTAATCCTTTTTACGATAAAATGCGATTGTTTCTAAAATGCATAAAATACATGCTTAGTCTACTGGGAATGTTATTTTGGCAATTCTCGCTCATTTTACTTCTTATATTTTGAATAAGCGAAACAACTTTTTCTCACGATCCGAGGTTTCTGTCACTGTTTAAACAAAAACTCTCAAATTCAAATTGTATTGATAAGAGGTTTCATCAATCAAACGAGAACTTAAGAGTAATTTAGTTATTAATATTCTTGCTTACTCATTAATGGTTCTTGCTGAGTGACGCAATGAATCATCCCACCATATTGATATAGCTCGCATACATCGATTCCTTCAACACCATCAAGCCAGATTGTGTTATCTACACTGTAGTATTTTTCAAAAAACTGCTCGATTTATTTTTCAGTGTAAATGGGATTTCTATTGTTGTTTGTTTCTGCACTTCTTGTTGTAATCAGCGTGCCCTTTCCATCAAGTTCAATGCTTCCTCCTTCTAATACGATGTCATTCACATTCAAAACATTCACATCTATTTCCTGACCAATTGATTTTCTTAATTTAGAATCATTCTTGTAGGGAACTTTTCCACCCCAACCATTGAACTTCCAGTCAAGTATATGTAGTCATTCTCAGAATCATACAAAAATATCGGACCGTTATCTCTTGCCCAAACGTCGTCTGTTTCATGAATGTGATATGATACATTTTCTAATGATACGTTTTCATCAGATAATAATGTTTCAATATATTCGACTTCACCCTTGTTATAAGCTATAATGTGAACTTTTTCATCGTTAGATAAAGCTCTAGTCATTTACACCCAAATCGGGTTTAATGATTCCTTATATCCAGCTCCATATGTGTAGTTGTGTGACCTTTGTAACCAAGTTCCTTCATGTAAACCTGACTCATCGGGCATTTAGTATTTTTCATTGTTGTCTACAACCGTTATTTCATTACGATCACATCCAATTAATGATGTGATTAGTAGTAACGTAGTGCATAATATTGTTATAATTTTCGTCATTTTCTTTCACCTCTTAAATATGTATATACTTATGTTAAGGCTTAACATTGTGTGAAGGTCAAGACAATTTAACAAAGTTTTTAACTTCAGTAATAAAATCATTTTGATTGGATGTAAGACCTTCGTCTACTAGATAAACTTCTGTAACAGAATCACAAGTAGTAAGGTTGTTTGATTTAATGTACTTATAGAGAGCTACATATCCCATGTTTATTGACTCATAATCACCATAATGAGTAGTTTTAATCACTTTTCTTCTTGGATATTTGACTAATTCTAAATCATCAAAACCAGTTACAAGAGAATCACTATTGGGAGTGCCAGTTCAACATCAAAGAACTCATCATTTTCACTATTTGTGTTATGAAAAATAATTTGAAATCTATCAGTCGGAGTATATTCCATCTCCATTGTTATACAAAAGAACACTTCAATCAATGACTCTAATACACTTAACTCTATTTTTCTTCTAAAGTTTAGTGAGAAATATTCCTGTTCAAAAGATTGATAAATATTGTAGGTATTCTTGTATTTATCAGGTTTATGGACACTTGCTGTAAGTTCATCAATCAGGTCATTATACTCTGAAGAGACTTGTTCTAATTGGCTTGCCTTTTGTGAAAAGTATTGGGCAATTTCGTTCATGTTACTATTTAAGATATTTCTCATTTCTTCAACTGTGAAAGTGTATTTTCTAAGTTGTTTTATTCTAGTAATTCTTTCAACATCTTCATCTGTATAATACCGATATCCAGTAGCCGCACCTCTAGATGGACATAAAATACCTTGTTCATCATAGTAGCGAAGCATTCTTTTTGATATCTTATTTATCTTTGAGAATGTGCCTATTTTATACATAAAATCATCTCCTTAATCATACCTTAATTATACATATTGACCACACGTTAATTTTCTGTTAATACGTTTCATCTCCACTAGTAAAGCCTCGACCAATTGATCGTTAAAATAAAAAGAACTAATATTTATTAGTTCTTTTTTCTATAGTAGCTATTTTACTTTTCTAGTTTTGTGATAAGAGGATTTTCTAAAATATGCTATAATAAGTATAATGTTATATGGGGGATGACAATATGAGTATATAGATAGAAAATATGCTAGAAGATGAACTCGTTAGAGATTTAAGTGCTGGTGGGCATGAAAGATTTGTACAGGAGAACAAAGAACATTTTAATACCTACTTCAAGTCTTAACTTGATAAACATAATTCTAAAAACTACAGAGATGTAGTGTTTCAGCTTTTTTCTAAATCTGAGTTTCAGGGATATTGAATCATTTAACTGGACCTATTGACAATTATATTTCCCAAAATTAGTCAAATAAAAAAAACAAAGTTTATTATCAACACAAAATAATATAGGGGGTATTAAAACGATGAGAATTTTTAAACTAGTAATCCTTTTAGTTTTTTGCTTATCACTTACTGCTTGCACACAGAGCAGGAATAACAACCTGGAATCAAAATCAGATAAGGTAGAATCTAACAATGGTTCATCATCAATTGAATCAAACACTGATGACTATAATTCAGATGAGAGTACTAATGATACAGGTACTGAGACTAGTTCTACAAAGGAAAGTGATTCAACATCAAATGATCAAGAGAACGAATCACCTGACCCATTTGCTAATAGAGAGTCAGACCCAAATAAAAAACCAGTTTATGATGATGTTTATTCTATGAATTGTTCAGCTCAAAATGGTACTTATATAATGTGTAAAATCGTATATGAGTTTGAAACAGAATATTCTAACTATGATGAACTGATTTCAGTATTTCAATCGAGAATTTTAGAATATGAAATTTACATCAGAAATACTCTTTATCCTGATCATACTTTCAATGCAGTTGTAAATATTCAAGTAAGAAGAAGAGGTAAAGAAAATCAATTCTTTGGATTATTCCATGAAAAATTTTCCAATGAAACTTTTTCATTCTCTAACTTTCAACACGTTGATAAAAATCCAGAAAATGCTCCAAAGTATAAGCAAGAAGAGCATTAGTTCTCTTTTGTTACTACAATGAGTTTTTAATTCTGGGTTGAATTTAGAACTATTTGGCAAGAAAGATAGATATGATTTTTTGTCAATCAGTTATCCACCAGTAAGATCTCGACCAATTGGTCGTTGATATAAATGAAGGATTACCTTATGAGGTAATTCTTTTTGTTTATTTCAAGACCATATTACACCATGATATAAATTTTGACAGTAATAATGATTGTGCTAAAATGGGAATTAGGTAACTAATTCTTTTAATGGGGGTTTCTTATGATAAGAATAGAAAATGTTTCTAAGTATTACTTTTCAAAGAAAAATGTCGTTCTAGCTCTTAATAACATTAGTTTGGAACTTAAGAAAGGTGAGTTTGTGGCAATAACTGGTAAATCTGGTAGTGGTAAATCTACATTGCTGAATGTTATTAGTGGATTAGATTCTTATGAGAAGGGTAAAATGTTCGTTGATGGCAAAGATGTCACTTACTACAATCAAAGTGACTTTGAAGAGTATCGAAAGGAAAAAATTGCATTTATTTTTCAGAGGTATAACATTGTCGAAAGTTATACAGTTTTTGAGAACGTTGAAATGGCACTCATCGTTAAAGGATTTAATAAGACAACAAGAAAAGAGAAAGTTCTTGATATCTTAAAGAAAGTTGGACTTGAGGAGCAACAAAATCAAAAAGCAGGTCTTCTTAGTGGTGGACAGATGCAACGGACAGCGATTGCAAGGGCCCTTGCTAAAGATTGTGATACATTGATTTGTGATGAGCCTACTGGAAATCTAGATGTTGAAAATAGTAAATTAGTTTACCAGCTTTTGTCTGAGATTAGTAAAGAAAAACTTGTTATTGTTGTTAGCCATAGTTATGAAGAAATCAAGCCCTATATTACACGAAAAATCAGATTGTATGATGGTGAAGTTGTTGAGGATACTTCATTCGTAACTAATACAGAAGTAATAAATAAAGTGGAATTAAAGAAACACCATATAAGAAGAGGAGATATATACTCCGTTGCATTTAAAAACTTGATATCTGTTCCGAAAAAGACATTATTTACCGTTATAGTTCTTTCCTTTATGACCGCAATGTTGATGTTTTCGTATGGGTTGAACATTAAAGCAAAATCGACCTTTGATTCAGGTGAATCGTCTAGCTTTAGGAATGTTACATCAAATAGAATCATAGTAACGAATGATGACTACTCCATGATTAGTGATACGCAAATATCTGAGATCAAAAATATTCGATTTGTTAGAGGGGTAATAGATAATGATATTGTTCTAGATACAATGTTAGTCTCAACACACTTAAATGATGAGACTGGTAATGTTGAATTTCTTGAGTATAAAATTAATGCTGCTATTGGGCTGGACTCCTCAGATTTGGTCAAGGGAAGAATGCCTAGGGCTAGTAATGAAATCGTTATAGGTGAAAATGAGATTTACGATGTTGGAAGTATTGTGTATGCCTCTGATGATAATGTTATCAAACGTTGGCAAGATGCAAGACTAGATGATTATCGTTTTACTGTTGTTGGTGTCGTCGATAGTAAACTTGGAAATCAAAAACTTGAAATAGATATGTATTTGAGTTTTGACGGATTGGAATCGCTAAAAGTATCTGCACTTTACAAGTATGCAGATGTGAAACTAATTGTTGATGAAAGTAAAGAGTATTTGTTTTACGAGTATATTAGAGTAGATGATAATTTAGATGATGATGTTGTATTGGCTTATGATATGTTCTTTTTTGATATCTGTCACGACGTTGGTTTTGTTTCACCACCAGGGATGAAGGTGTTATGTCCTGTTGATGAATGGCTGCTACCAGATCATACATTTAAATTAGCTAGTGCAACTGCTTTTAATAATCAAAAAGAGGCGTTTGATGTGGTGATGACAAGTGTTGAGTCTGTTGAACACCAATTCGGTAGAGCGCTATATGTTAATACTAAAACATATTTAAAATTATTTGATGATGGAAGATACCAAATATCAGTTATCGTTGCTGATAATTATGATGGTCGGAAAGTGCGTGATAGTTTGGTTGAACTGGGTTATAACGTTCTATACCCAAATGAGATTTTAGATCAACGTACCGCCTATAATATTTTTTATCGAAATATTCAGTATGATGCAGCTTTGTATTTAGTCATAATAGTTTCGTTTTTAGTAGGTTACGCTGTCATTCAAGGTATCATGTATAGTAAGAAAGAGACTTACATTATTTACAGATCGTTAGGAAGTACCAAAAGAACGATTACAAGAATCATTACTTTTGAAATGATTGTTCAAATGCTTGTATCGATTGTAGTTGTAACATTATCTTTTGCAATGCTTGAAGGCAACTACAGCGACTTTCCAAGAGTTCTTAAATATTTTAATGCTGGTTCTTACATGGGGTTTGTAGTGTTGATTATGATTCTACTGGTTGTAATGTCATTACTCTTTAGTAGAAACATATATAAAGAATCTGTGATTTCATCATTTAGAATGAGGTAGATGACGATGATTAAGTTAAATAAAATTAATAAGTATTTTAATCGAAACAAGAAAAATGAAAATCATGTACTAAAGGATATAACCCTTGAGTTTCCAGAACGTGGTTTTATTGTAATCCTTGGTAAAAGTGGTAGTGGAAAGACTTCGCTTCTTAATGTGATGAGTGGTTGTGATCGCTTTAACTCGGGAGAGATAATATTTAATGGTATCTTAATTAAAAAGCATCAAAAAAGAGTTTGGAACACGATTAGGAATGAGCAAATAGGTTATATTTACCAGAACTTTAATTTACTAACAAATCTATCAGTAGAAGAAAACATTGCCTTAGTCCTAAGAATGAATGGAGTAATAGATCAAAATGAGATTGAAAGAAAAGTTTCTTATACACTCAGTTTAGTGGGACTTAAAGAGTATAATAAACGAGTTGTAGATACTCTTTCAGGAGGGCAACAACAACGTGTTGCATTTGCAAGAAGTATTGTTAAAGACCCGACAGTAATTGTTGCTGATGAACCAACGGGTAACTTAGATTCTAAGTCAGCATTAGAAGTTATGAATGCCTTAAAAAAAGTATCTAAGCAAAAATTAGTCGTTATGGTTACTCATGATGAGGAACTTGCCGCGATTTATGCAGATAGAATCATAACGATTGTAAATGGCGAAATATATTCTGATGAGGTTAATAGTTGCGATAATGCTGTATCTCTTTATGAAGAGCAAAAGATTTACTTAAAGGATTTACATAAAGAAGAAAGTAAGACTAATGGGATTATCTTAAGATCTTACTCAGATAGACAAGATGAACGCTCTGAAATTGATCTGATCAAAAGAAATGGAACACTCTACATCAAAGTTGATTCTAGTCAGTACAAGCGCATCAAGAACATTGATCACGACTCTGAGATTGAATTAATCAACGATTCTAGTGATAATATTGTGCGGAATCTGGATTCAGACTACGAGTATGATAAGTTAAAAAATGAACGAAAAAGAGTGACAAATCAAATCATCACCACAAAAGAAGCCTTTAGAATTACTGTACAAAGATTAAAGAATTTGTCTAAGGGAGCTATCGCACTATTGCTTCTTTTAGGACTTTTGGGTGGCTTGCTAGGTGGATCAATCGGATTAATTGGTAAAGTAAAACACTATGACGACACACAAGTATTAACAAAACCTAAGAACTTTATTACAGTTGACCCAAATAAACTCTTTCACTCTGGTGGTAGGGTAAAATATACTATAGAGGATGTTTTTGAGCTTTCAAGGTTTCCTTTTGTAAAGGGGATAAGTCTTATTGATGAAAAGAAAGAGTTTGACTTGGCGACTGAGATTTATTACCAGACAAGCAAACCTGTTCAATTTGAAGCATTTCCTGCAGATGTATCACTCCTGAGTGAAGAGGCAATGATTTATGGAGCTTATCCAGAAAAAGGATCCTTGGGTATTGTAGTTGATAAAGAGATTGCTCAAATGTTAATAACTAAACACTCAAACAAAGGAGTCGACTCATTCTCAGAAGTTTTAAAGTGCAGCTTGTTGATGCATTCGAGCAAGGTTAAAAACTCACTTGAACACGATGCCAACTGGAGCTTTAATATTGTTGGGATTGCTGACACTGGGTCACCGACTATTTGGATGAGTGAAGACCTGATTTATACACTTGTAATGTCTAATTTAGTTGCTCAGTCAGTTTTAGAAGAAGGTCTTGAGCTAATCGATGGTAAGTTCCCTGAGATTAAAAACGAAGTGTTAGTACATAAAGATAGTGATATATTAACTTATAAACATAAAGCGTCAGTTGGGTTGGCCACAGGGATTATGACCGTTTCAGGTGTATACTCTTATACTAAGGACGGAGAAGATTTTAACACAGAACATCTCTATGTGACATCTCTTGAATTGCTGAAAAGAAACTATTTGAGTGCCCATCATAAAGTCTCAACCTCAGGGGCTACTATTTTACTTTATGTAGATGACCCAGAGTCAGCAATAGTAAAACTAGCTGAAGAGGGCATCGACGCCTACAGCGATTATATTGATGACTTAAGAGTACTTGATGAAGTTGAGCAATTAAGGAATGCCAATTTTTATACCTTTGCATTAGCTGGGATTGTTTTAACTGCAGTATGTGTTCTCTTTATCATGAGAACAAACTTGCTAACAATGATCAATGACATTAGTATATACAGGCTTTTGGGAGCATCAAATAGAGATTTGAGGCGACTATTTATAGTGGATATTTTTGTTGTGACATCTCTGACATCACTAATCGGATATATACTAATGATTATAATGTTAATCAACACACAAAACTCACTAAGACAGCGATTTGAATTAGTTCATTATGATTTAATAAGCGTTGTGGCTGGTATAGCATTACTTTATCTAATGAACCTTCTTTTTGGATTGCTGCCAATCAACACTTTGCTACTGAAGAGTCCTTCACAAATTCAAAAAAAGTACGACTTATAACTTAACCAGAATGTACATATTAGAAAATGAGGAAAGAGGAGCCTTATGGAGAAACTAAAACTATTTGTAGCTTTCCTCTTAGTGGGAATTATAGGCTTTTGCATTTATAGTCAAAGGGAGCAGAAGTTACATTCTTGCTTAAAAATTATTGAGTTGGATGATGAATTTGGGGACTTTACCTTTGATCAAAGAACAACTTACGATAGCGTTAAGAATAAAGACTATCAGCTGGTACTTATCGAAGTAAAAAGTTTGGATTATCAACATCAGTCGAGTGGTTTTCCTTCAGTCACATCAAGTTATTATGCTTTTAACCACCTTGAGTCTCTAACTGACTCTAGTTTCTCAATAAATGATTCAAGATGTATGATATATGCTAGTCCACAAAGTGAAACAGTTTTTGGTGAATTAGAAGAAGGTGAGGTATATCTTTTTGCTTTTAAGGATAAGACAGTTTCTTCTTACACTGTAACGGGTGGAGAGTTTTATATAAGTAGATACAACACAATGAAAAGTTACGCTGACCAATCAGATGAGGTAATAGAGCAAGTTGAGACTGCTAGGAGTCTTATAGAAGAAAGAGTCAATAAAGTATATTATTTTAAGTAACAAGATTTTTATCAAAGACCTTCATTGGGAGTTATCCTTTTTGAAGGTCTTTTTATGATATACTTTAAAAAATAGGAACTTGGAGGGTTATGTATGGAATATAAAGATTTGACGGTTCTTGACTTGCAAGAACTTAAAAAAAGAGGAGAACTTACATATGTTCAGTTGATGGAGTACTACCTTGATCGAATAAAGAAATTTAATGACAAGACGAACTCGATTGCAGAGTTAAATGATAGGGCTTTAAAAGAAGCTCAGAAAAAAGATGAAAGTTATCATAGTGAGGTGAGTCCATTATATGGAATACCAGTTCTTGTAAAAGATAACATCAATACCTTAGGCATGAAAACTACTGCTGGAGCAGTGGTATTAAAAGACTTCTATTCAAATGATGATGCTTTTATTATCAAACAGTTAAAAAAAGCGGGTGCAATCATTATAGGTAAGACTAACCTATCAGAATTTGCTAACTTTATCAGTGAAGAATCGAGCAATGGATTCTCCGCACTAAATGGTCAAGTGAAAAACCCTTATGGTGAAGATTTGGATGTGTGTGGTTCTAGTGCAGGAACTGGTGCAGCAATGGCAACATCTTTAGCTCCTCTTGGGATAGGGACAGAGACATCAGGATCTATTTTATGCCCAGCTATGAACAACTCTCTAGTAGGCTTAAAACCGAGTGTTGGTTATGTGTCAAGAGAAGGAATCATTCCGATAAGTCCAACTCAAGACGTTCCAGGTCCAATGACTCGTACTGTGATTGATGCTGCTGTCTTGTTTAATGGAATGATTGGCCTAGATAAACAAGATCAAACAACAATATTTGAGAGGCCTATTGATTTAGATAAGGTTAAAGAATCAATCTTTGGAATGAGGTTGGGGTACGTTAAAGCACAGTTGTTTAAGTCAGCTTCAGATGAAGAAATCAAACTTATTGAAGAACAGTTGAATGTTTTGAGAAGTTTAGGAGCACAGATCGTTGAGTTTGAACATCAAAACAAATGTCAGAATGCGACATTTGATGTATTGTATCATGAATTTCCAAAGGCCTTAAATGAGTATTTTGAAAGTGAAAAAAATGCTCCTGTGAAAACATTAAAAGAAGTTATAGAGTTTAATAATGTAGATCCAGATAATAGAATTCCTTATGGGCAACAAACGTTTGAGAAGTCAATAGAAGTAAGTACTACAAAGAGTTATCAAGAAGCAGTTGAGAGTGATAAAAAGTTCGTTGAAGATTATGTCAATCAAATTAAAGAGATGGAGTTAGATGCTTTAATTTACATTGGATTATATGATACGTGGTTACCTGCTAAAGGAGGCTTGCCTTCAGTTATTGTTCCAGCGGGATACATAGGGAAAAGACCATTTGGAATTACTTTCTCAGGATTGAAGTATTCAGAAGAAAGACTATTACAGATTGCCTATAATTTTGAGAAAGTGACACAACATAGAGTTAACCCTCAGTTGTAATGCAATTTATACAAAGATATTGTAAGCAAATCTTGTTTCCAAACTAAAAGGTATGGTACAATCTTTCTTAAAAAGAAAGTGGAGGGTGTAAGATGATAAAAATATATGATGATAATAATGAGTTTGTTGCAAAGTTTGAAGATTTTTTTAAGTCTGATGAAATAAAGTTTGGACTTATATGGAGAATTGCTATGCGTTCAAATATAGTAACGTATATGGTCTCATCCATAATCGAAGATCATTTTGTCTTAGGTGTGCTTGCAGGTAAGAATTTAATCCTTGCATCAAATACGACTAAGATTGATGTGTATCAAGAGTTGGTGGCACATATGGATACTGTTGATTATCCAGGAATAATTGGTGAGAAACAGTGCTGTTTTACATACAAAGAAGTATTTGAGCAACACACAAATCAACTAATGAAAGTTGAAATGGACCAACGCATATATTCTTGTAAAGAAGTTATTGACCATGCTGACACAAGAGGAAGTGTAAGATTAGCTGTTGAAAAAGACTTAGAATTACTTACACAGTGGAGTGTTAAATTTGCACTTGAGGCTGAAGGATATGTTCAAGATACTAACAAGCAAAGAGAGCATGTTCTTAGTAAGATAAAGACTAAACTTTTATACGTGCTAGAGATTGATAATGAAGTAGTATCAATGACTGCTAGAACAAACACCCCAGGTGATACAGAATCAGTTGGGTATGTATATACCCCAAAAGAGTATAGAGGACGAGGTTATGCAAGTCTTCTCGTTGCAGAGGTTACTAAACATGTATTGAATGACGGTAAGATAGCAACATTATATACGGATTTATCAAATCCTACTTCCAATAGTATTTATATGAAGATAGGGTATGAACCTTACTGTGACTCAGTTATGATAGTGAAGTAAAACTTAGACCGGCGATTTTGTCGGTTTTTTTGTTGTGTTATAATAAAAGAAAACAACAGGGAGGTGAGGATGATGAAAGACCGTGTTTTATCCTTGTTAAGCTTAAGAGCAATTCTTGATTCAATTCTAAAATCATCAAACAAGCAAGAGATAAAGAATAATGGAAATGATTTAATGAGTTTTGTAATGTCACTCACAATATTATTTGCAGGTATTGCTTCATTTATTGTGGGATTGTTATGGCATCTCGAAACACAAGCGGTTGTCTTTCAGTTAGTTTTGTTTCTTCTTTTTTCATTGTTTATTATGTACATTAGATTGAGAGTTGATAATCAAAGGATCAAGATACATCTAGTATCAATTATGGTAAGTATATGTGTCGTTAACTCTTACTTCTTATTCTATGATAGTATGTCTGTACTGTTTTGGTTTATTGTCATTATTGTTGCTTTCATTGCTTGCCTTACAGTTGATAAAACCTTATTGTTTTACGTGTATGCTATAATGATTGCCTTGTATCTTACAACTATCTATAGAAACGATGCAATGATCGTTGTAGATGCGACGCTGAAGGTTGCCTTACTTATAATGTTACTTATGATTGTTGCAATTACATATTTGATTCATATCCTGTACAACAATGTTATTGTGCGACAAGCAATTCAGTACTCAAAGATTGAAAAGTATAATAACTTGTTAAAAGAGCAAAGTCATCAATTAGAAAAACTCGCCTTTTTTGATACGTTGACGGGCTTACCAAATCGTAAGATGTTAACGGAGGAAATGGCTTTTCTAATCGAAAGATGTAAAAAGAAAGGGTGCAAGTTCATTGTTGCATTCATTGATATAGATGATTTTAAGAATATTAACGATACGATGGGGCATGATGTAGGAGATATTGTTTTAATCGAAATATCAAACAAGATTCAGGAGTTCATCCATCAAAGTGATTTTGTAGCTAGGCTTGGTGGTGACGAACTTGCTTTAATTATAACGAGACCTTTAGATGAGGAATCGTTAGTAGCGTACTTAGATAGTTTATGTAAATATATTTATAAGCCGATGGAAGTAAATGGGAAAAAACTCACTTTATCGATCAGTGTTGGTTCTTCTGTGTACCCTGATGACGGTGAAAAGATTTCTGACTTGTTAAGATCAGCTGATACCGCAATGTATAAAACCAAATCGATGGGAAAAAATAGTTTTAATCTATTCCATGTTGATATGCAAGAAGAGATTATTAACAAAATTTCGATTGAAAACGAACTAAAGAAGGCAATTGATAGAGAGGAATTCTCATTAGTTTATCAACCCTTGTTATCTTCAAGAAAAAAAACACTAGTTGGATATGAAGTGTTGATTAGATGGAACTCGAGTAAATATGGAACTATAAGTCCTTTGGAATTTATTCCTATTGCTGAAAGCCTTGGAATAATAATTGATATAGGGAACTGGGTCGTTAAAAATGCCTGTATAGATTTTGCAAAGTTTAGAGGAAAAGAAAATCTTTACCTCTCAATTAATGTAAGTCCACTTGAGTTTATGCAAGAGCAATATGCGAAGAATATGTTTGAATTAGTTACTAAAAATAATGTTGAACCTAACCAAGTTATGTTAGAAATTACTGAGACATTACTGATCAAAGAGCCAATTGAAGTTAATCGAATTATAAGGGAGTTAAGATCATATGGGTTCAGAGTTGCATTAGATGACTTTGGTACGGGGTATTCATCACTAAATTACTTACTCAGTATGGAAATTGACGTGTTAAAGATTGATAAGACTTTTATCAACGCCATGTCGACGAATGAAAAAACACAAAATATAATTGCTAGCATAATTAAAATGGCTCACAATCTAGATCTTGAAGTGGTTGCAGAAGGTGTGGAAGTTAAAGAACAAAAAGATGCACTAGAAGATATGAACTGTGATTTATTGCAGGGATATCTAATTGGTTATCCTAGTGAAAAAATGATAAATAAAAATGAATAACTCATTACTACGGTAATGGGTTTTCAATTGAAAGAGGTTAGAAAATGACAGGTAAAGAGAAGATACTAAGCTTGATGTCTGGCAAGAGTGTTGGGCAGGTACCATGGGTACCATTTACTGGAGTTCACGGTGCAAAACTAATAGGCAAGAAAGCAGAGGAGTTCTTGAAGAGTAAAGAACTAATTTTGGAAGGGTTAAATCAAGTGGTACAACTCTATCAACCAGATGGAATGCCTATATACTTTGATTTACAAGTCGAAGCAGAAGCGTTGGGAGCAAAGTTAAAATGGTCAGATGATAATGTCCCGTTAGCGATCACCCATCCTTTAATGGAAGGACTAACTCTTGATGACATACTAATCCCAACAAAAGAGTCAGGAAGGCTTCCTGTCATTCTAGATGTTATGGAATCTGCAAAAACAAAATGGGGCAAGTCAATTGCCTTGTATGGTCTTGTTACGGGGCCTTTAACGATTGCTTATCATTTAAGAGGAAGTATGTTCTTTACCGATATGATTGATGACATTGATTTTGTAGTTGAATTATTAAGTTTTGCAACTAAAGTTTCGAGAAAGATATCGACATACTATATTGAAGCAGGGATGGATGTTATTGCAATAGTCGATCCGTTGGTCTCGGCAGTTTCTCCAGAATTCTTTAAAACTCATTGCCAATTACATTTTACAAACTTGTTTGATAATATCAGCGTGAAAGAAAGAAAATCCTCATTCTTTGTTTGTGGAAATGCCACAAATCTATTAGAGGCGATGGCGTTGACAAACCCTGATTCTATCAGTGTGGATGAAAATGTTAATATGAAAGAAGCAAAAGAAATACTATCCAACAGGGATATTGTGTTGTGTGGAAACATTCCACTAACGACATTGATGCTCTATGGTAATCAACAAGATAATATGAAGTACGTCGTTGATCTAATTGATGAGTTTGATGAATTTGAAAGACTAATAGTAAGCCCTGGCTGTGACATGCCGTTTGGTATTCCTAAAGAAAACGTGATTGCAGTCTCAACAGCCGTTAGAGCAAATGAAAAATTAAAGCAAGTTATTAGAAATTATGAGAAAACTAATACAGGTATTGATATACAATTTCCAGATTACACCAACTTGGATGACATTTTGATAGAAGTTTTTACATTAGATAGTAACTCTTGTGTAGTTTGTACTTCAATGTTAGATGTTGCATTAAAAGCATCAACTCTACTCGAAGATGTAAAAGTGATTGAAAGAAAGTATGTGGATAGAGGTGTTATCGCTCGCTGTAAAAAACAAGGAGTGAACAAATTACCCTCAATAATGGTCAATGGAATACTTGTTTGGGAGTCTATTGTTCCTAGTGTAGAAGAGATTAGAAACTATGTAAAGAAACTCAATTAGTCTGAGTTTCTTTTTGTTTAAATCAAGTTGTATTAAGGTAAAAAAGTTTGATATACTTATTTTATAGAAAAGGAGTGAGATGATGTCAGTTAAGGGAACACAAACAGAAAAAAATTTACTAAAAGCATTTGCAGGAGAGTCACAAGCAAGAAATCGTTACACGTTGTTTGCAAAACAAGCTAAAAAGGATGGTTATGAACAAATCTCAGCATTCTTTTTGGAAACAGCAGAAAATGAGTATCAGCATGCCAAGATATTCTTTAATTTCTTAGAGGGCGGTGCTGTTGAAATTACCGCTACCTATCCTGCAGGGATTGTTGGAACTACAGCTGAGAACTTATTAGCAGCTGCCGATGGAGAACATGAGGAGTTTGTAGAATTATATCCTGAGTTTGCACGTGTTGCAAAAGAGGAAGGATTCAAGAAAATTGCGATGCAGTTTAGTCGAATTGCAGAAATTGAAAAAGATCATGAAATGCGATATCGTAAGTTACTAGCAAATATTGAAAACGAAAAAGTATTTAAGCGTGAAGAAGAAAAATTCTGGTATTGCCGCAAGTGTGGTCATGTACATGTTGGAGAGAAAGCACCGGGTGCTTGTCCTGTGTGTGTCCATCCACAAGCATATTTCGAAATAAAGAAAACTAATTATTAATAGATTAACTGCCGATAATGGCAGTTTTTTCTTTACATGAATCTACCTATTAACCCCCCTAACAATCACATCAATGTATGTTGGTTATCACCCGAAAATACACTTAAGGTTCTATTTCTCAATTTTGCTTGGATTCAGTTAAATTGTATAAAAAAACGTGGTACAATGAGATAGTCGGCGGGGCAATATAATCAAATTTATGCTCAAGCTTTATACTTATTATGAAAAGGAGATTATTATGGACGGAACTCAAATTGGTTTAATTATTGGTGCTGTTGTGCTGGTATTGCTTATTGTTGTTTTTGTTTTATCGTATAAAAAAGCAAAACCGAATGAAGCATTTATCATTACAGGGCCAAGAAAACAAAAAGTGGTAAAAGGGAAAGCGGCATTTGTCGTTCCATTTATTTACAGAATGGATCGTGTTAACTTAGCTTTAATGCAAATTGACATTAAAACTGAATCTGTACCAACAAAGAAGTATATCGATGTTATTATTGATGGGGTATCAAATGTTGCGGTACATTCATCAGAAGATAATATTATCAGAGCAGGAAAACTGTTTGCAGACGAAGGGCTAGATGGTGTTAAGAAGATCATCAAAGAAGTTGTTGAAGGAAACATGCGTGAGATTGTTGGTAAAATGGAACTTGAAGAGTTAATTCAAGACAGAGATAAGTTTGCTGATGAAGTAAATAAATCTGTTGCACTAGATATGGGGAACATGGGTCTTGAAATCATCAACTTTACAGTTCAAAACATTAACGATAGTAAAGATTTGATTCGTGATTTAGGTGCTGACAATGTTGAGCAAATAAAAAAAGGTGCACGAATTGCTAAGGCAGAGGCTGAAAAAGAAGTTCAAATAGCTCAAGCAGCAGCTGATGAAGCGGCGAATAAAGCAAGAGTTGATGCTGATTTATTGATTGCAGAGCAAAACACAGCTTTAAAAATACGTGAAGCGAAATTACTACGTGATGCTGAAACAGAAAGAGCAACTGCAGAAGCAGCATACTCTATTCGTGAAGCAGAAGAAAACTTAAAAATACGTGAAGCAGAAGAAAATGCGAATATCGCTGCAGAAGCAAAACGTGTTGAGTTAGCAGAAAGAAAAGTACAAGTTGAAGTGCAAACATTAGATGCACAAGTTAAGAAGAAAGCAGAAGCTGATAAATATGCATTGCAACAAAAGGCAGATGCAGACTTATATATTAGAACAAAAGACGCTGAAGCTAAGTTAGCTGAAGAACAACGTGAAGCTGAAGCAATCACAATCAAAGCTAAAGCTGAACTTGAAGCGGATCTTGCAAAAGCAAAAGGGATTGAAGCAATCGGTATTGCCGAAGCAGAAGCAATTCAAAAGAAAGCTGAAGCAATGGAAAAAATGGAAGAAGCAGCTAAGCTTGGTTTATTACTTGACTCAAATGTGTTACCAGAAATAGTGGCAGCAGCAGCTAAACCACTTACTCAGGTTGATAGTATTACAATGTTTGGTGAAGGTAATGGTGCTAAAATGACTGAAGATATCATGATGACTACAAAGAAAGCCCTTGAGGGTATAAAAGGTGGTACAGGTATTGATTTAGTTAGTTTCTTAGGAGGAGCTTTAACTCCAAAAGTGTTAGAACAAGTGATAGATAACAAAGAAGACTAACTTCTAGATGCGTGAAAACGCATCTTTTTTTATCCTTATTTAAGGTGTATAATTAAAAGGGGTGAAAAATATGATTATCGGATTAGCAAACTATGAATTTATCAATCATGATCTTAAACATAACTATTATAAGATTATTGAGGGGTTAAAAACAGAAGAAGTTGACTATTTATTCTTTGGAGAAGCCTATCTGCACGGGTTTGATGGCTTAAGTTGGAATGTTGAAAAAGACCTAAATTTTGCCATAACTCAATCAGACCCACTTTTTGTTGACATAAAGAGAATGTGTAAACTTCTAAGTAAGGGGATAGGGTTTGGTTATTATGAGAAAGAGAATGAATACATCTATTGTAGTTACATTGTTATAGATAAACATGGTGAAGTTGTCTGTAATTATCGAAGGCAATCATCTGGATGGAAGTATCCAAATTCAGCAGTAAATTATGTGAACGGAACCCAAGGAGCACATTTTAGTCTTGAAGGTAAAACATTTGATTTACTCTTGTGTGGAGATGGATGGGATGATAACATCTTAGAATCTTACAAGGGGAAAAGTGACTACTTGTTATGGCCGTTATATGTGAACTTTGACATCTTTTCAGAACTAAATGATTATAAGAAAAGAGTGAGGACGTTCTATGATGATATTTTTATTATTGGCTCGTTAAGTAAGAAACCAAAGTCGTCAGATGGTAGTTTTTATCTAAGTAAAGATAAGACTTTGTCTACTATAGAAAGTGTTGAAGAAACAATTATTATAGAAATCTAAAAAAACTTCCTAGGAAGTTTTTTCTTTTGTATTAATGTACAAACCTATAAATACTAATGATGTTCCGATTATGATATTGGCGGTCACAGGCTCACGAAGGATCGCGACACTTAGTATTGCTGCTGTGAGTGGTTCAGTTAATGTTAATGTGACGGCCTTAGAAACAGCGACATCTTTTAATCCCATTGCGAATAAACTATAGGCCACTGCTGTAGTTGCAACACCTAAGTGGAATAAAGCTAGAATATTTACAGATTGACTTAAGAAACTTAAATCAACAAAGAATAAAATCGGTGTAAGTAATAAAGCAGAGCAACCAAATACGATTGCATTAACTTTTTCTCGTTTATGATTAGTGAGTAGTTTTGATGAAGACATGACATACATAGCATATGATAACCCAGCACCTAGTGCAAAAAACAATCCTCTGATATCAAGGTTAACATTTTCTCCATCAGCAAAAAGGAAAATACATCCTACTATCGAAAAAGATGTCGAGAGATACCAGCTCTTTGTTAATTTGTTACCTCTAAGTGTTTCAATTATTCCCGAAAAAATGGGGGCGCTCCCTATTCCAACAATTGTTCCTAATCCAACACCGGTTAAGTTAACAGCAGAAAAGAAAAAGGGTTGGTACAATGTAACGCTGATAATTGTTAAAATCCAAGCAGCATATGATTTTGGTGCGTTGCTTTTTTTGAAACTACCTGTAGCAAATGCGTAGAGAGTTAGTGTGGCACCACCAATGATCATTCTAATTGTCCCCACTGCAAGAGGGCTATAATTACCCACCATAAACGCTTGAGTTGTTCCAGTGTTACCCCAAAGAATAGATGCTAGTATAATAAGTAAAATTCCTTTGTTTTCTTTTTTCATGACATACCTCTTCTTGATTTCAATGCAATTTTACTATGTCTAATCGCGATTAGCAATATGATGTTGTTCATTTCTTAACAAATCTTAAGATTCACTAAAGAATCCTTTTAGGGAGAATCTTTACAATGAAGATATAAGAGAAGGAGTGAGTTACATGCCACATTTATTGGGAGTGATCATAGCGATTATATTCGCAATTACATTTAGAAGCATTTTAATCAAGAAAGAGACAGCTTCTTATGTCATTTCACTAGTGATTTCACTAGGATTATATTTCTTGGGATTAGAAGTTCAAGGAACAACAGCGCTTGAATCATTTATACCAACTGGCCTATTTGTAGTTGTAATGTATACGGGCTTATTATCAAGTAAACACAAGTTAAGAAGTATTAGGCGACAATTATCAATTATAGCATTCATATTGATTGTGCCTCATGTTTTGATATATTTACTAGACTTTTTGAAAGTTTTGTTTACCTCAGTAAACATACTTACATTAGTTGGGAGTTTAATAGGTTTATTGTTAGTCATTATAATGATTCCATTATTTGTGACATCATTTATTAAAGTGAGAAAGAATATGAAAACAGCTTCATGGAAGAAACTACATCGTTTCTCATATCTAGCTTATTTGTTAATTTATGTTCACATTGTGTTTGTGAACTTATCAAGTGGTGATATTGGCCACATTATTATATCAACAATGGTTTATGGATTGTATTTTGTATTAAGAATAATTAAGTTTGCGAAGAATAGAGAAGTTTAAGGAGAAAGAATATGAAAAAGTTTATTTATGTAATGATTGCAATAGTATTAGTAATTGGTGGGTATGTCATGTTAAGGCCAGATGCGCCTTCTGAAACTGACACAGAATCTTTACCATTTGGTGAAGGACCGGGTAGGTTCGATGATGACGAAGAGATTGAAGTTGTTGATTTAACAAATGAAATTGTATACTCAGGAAAGATAGTGCCAGAGGAGCAAAAGTCCTATTTTATTACCATTACAGAAGAGGTTGGCGCATTACTAGTTAATGAAGGTGACAGCGTTAAGAAAGAAGACGTTCTATTCACTTATAAGACAGTAAATGAGAAGGACATCATTAACGAGAAAATTGTATTAGATGAGCAAATAGATGACCTTGAAGAGCAAATATATGAGCAAAAAGAGAGCATTCAAGAAATAAGAACTTGGATTGCTGACGAAGATGATGACGATCAAATTTACATCTTTAAGGAAATGATTGAGGATCAAGAAGCGGCTAACGCTTCGAATGAATTGTCAATTAGTAGTTTAAGAAAACAACGAGATGACTTGGATGATAATAAAATCAACCAACAGGCTGATTTTAATGGGTTGGTGTACCAAGTAGATTCAGATCAACTTAATGAAACTAACAGTCAACAAGCTTTCATCACACTAATTTCTACAAGTAAAGTTATAAACATTGAGGTTGCAGAGTACGAGTTACCATTTGTTTCAGAAGGTGATGTAGTTGAGGTAACGATTACAGGGAGTGATGAGAAGATTAATGGCGTTGTAAAGTCGATTGACGTATTACCAAACAATATTAATTCGACTGACACATCTTATTACAACACAGTTATTTCAGTAGAGACAGATATGCCATATGGAGCAAGTGCGATGATTTCAGTTAAAGTAGGTGAGTAAAATGATAGAACTTAAAAATATTGAGAAAACGTATTACGCAGGTGATACAGAAACTCATGCCTTAAAAGGAATCGATCTAACGATAGATAAAGGTGAATACGTAGCTATCGTCGGAACAAGTGGTAGTGGTAAATCAACATTATTAAACATTTTGGGGCTTTTAGATAATGCAACTGAAGGAACATACAGGCTAAATGGGAGAGATGTTACAGAATACGATGATAAGTTACAAACTGAACTAAGGTTGGGAACTTTTGGTTTCATTTTCCAATCATTTAACTTAATGAGCAAGTCTAGTGTCTTGCGTAATGTTGAACTTCCGATGTTGTATAGTGGAGTAAACAAAGTAGAGCGACATAAGAAGGTTGAAGAACTATTAGATCTTGTAGGTATTCCAGAGAAAATCAAGTCAAAGCCTAATTATTTATCAGGTGGTCAAAAACAACGTGTTGCTATTGCAAGAGCTTTAGTTAATGATCCAGATGTTATTTTTGCTGATGAACCGACAGGGGCGCTTGATACGAAAACCCAAGATAGTATTCTAGATATTCTAAGAGGTCTTAATGACTTAGGAAATACAATTATTGTTGTTACACACGATCGAGAGGTAGCTGATGCTGCAGATCGAGTAATAACGATTAGAGATGGATTAATACTTAGTGATGAGGTGAAGGAACATGCTAATAGAGTACTTTAAACTAGCCCTTGAGGAGTTAAGAGAAAATAAATTACGTTCAGCATTATCACTAATTGGTATAGTGATTGGTGTAATGGTAGTTTATATTATATTTGCGATAAGTGATGCAGTTGACGTTGCTATTACCCAGGAAATCATGGGAGATGCTGGTGGGATCAGTGTAACTTATGTCCCAGAGGAGGATGAAGAAATTTTTGATTTCATCGGTCAAGTAATCAGTGATGTCGATGGTTACTACTACAAAGAAGAAGACCCGGAATATATTTTGAACAACGTTGAGGGAGTAGTCGCTGCATATACAAACTATACTGCGAGTCCATCAATGAGTATCGAGAACCAAAGAGTTAGCGCTAGTGTTAAAAGAGAAGATGATAACTTTAGTCAATTTTATACCTATGACTTGATTGCAGGAACATCACTAAGCTCATACAACTCTGAAGAAGTTCAACAAGCTATATTAATAGAAAAGCAAATCATCGAGAGTTACACTAAGTTTACACCGAGTGAAGCGCTAGGTAAAAAAATATATATGAACAATCGAATCTTTACAATTGTTGGTGTCTTTGAAAACAGTGATGATTTAGCCAAAACAGCCATTATAGATGATGGAGCTTATGATACGATGTTCTCAGCTGCAACAATTGAAAACATTGCAATCAAAACTGATCCAAACTACGATGCTGTTACTGTAGGTGATCAAGTAGGCTTAGCTCTTGATGCTAAGTATCAACATGAAAAAGGCTCGTACAAAGCCGAAGATTTATCAATGATTTTAAATACAATAACATCAATGACGGATATTTTATCAATTGTTATGAGCTTAATTGCTGCGATTTCATTGCTTGTTGCAGGAATTGGGGTTATGAACATTATGTTTGCAAGTGTTGTTGAAAGAACAAGAGAAATTGGTGTTAAGAGAGCTATTGGTGCATCAAAGCAAGCGATCCAGGTTCAGTTTATTGTTGAAGCAGCATTGTTAACTTTTATCGGTGGAACAATTGGATTACTTCTCGGAGTATCGATCATGCAAGTTGCATTAAGCGTGTTGAAGATTACTATGGCAGTGAGCATGACATATGTAATCGTCGCATTAGTATTCTCGTTAGTATTAGGTATTGTATTTGGTTACTTACCTGCTAGACGAGCGGCAGATCTAAATATCATTGAAGCAATAGCAACAGAATAGTATAATTAGCCTAATAGGAGTGATTAGATGAAACAAAAAGTATTAGTAGTTGAAGATGATAAAGATATTGTACAAATCATTAAACTTTATGTTGAGTCACAAGACATTGAGGTTTTAGTTGCCTATAACGGAGAACAAGCATTGCAGATAATAAGTGAAACCAAGATAGATCTTTTGGTATCTGATGTTATGATGCCATTAATGAATGGATTTGAGCTGGTTAAAAAAGTGCGAGAAACTTTAAACATACCGGTGATAATTATCTCTGCTAAGGATCAAAGTTCTGATAAAATCTTAGGATTAAACTTAGGAGCTGACGACTACATTACAAAACCATTTGACCCTCTTGAAGTTGTTGCTAGAATCAATGCACAACTTCGTAGAAAAAAAGAATATAATCAAGATGAGAGTCGCATTATAACTTTGCGCGAGTTGACTCTTGATCTAGAAGCATTAGAATTTCGTAAGTCAGATGAAGTCATTAACTTAACGGCAACAGAGTTTAAAATCATAAGATTGTTAATGTCTCATCCAGGAATGATTTATACTAAAACTCAAATTTATGAACAAGTTATGGGTGACTATTTTGAGTCGGATGAGAATACTTTAATGGTTCATATCTCAAACTTAAGAAATAAAATAGAAGATGATCCAAAAAACTCTACCTATATTAAAACGATTAGGGGATTGGGGTATAAAATTGAAAAATAATAAAAACAAGAAAAGTTTGTTTTCATTCTTTATGGTCAATTACTTTGTCACAACAGTCGCATCATTTGTTGTGACTGTTCTTGTTGCTATTGGCTTTGCAACGTTGGCATACAATTTAGTGTTTCACCCAAGTTTAGGAATTGAGAAAAATATAGATCTTATCAATGCCGGTGAATATGATAAAATTGATGTTGAGCAAATTGCCGGTTCAGAGGGTTCACTTGTTATTTATGATGACCAAGGGCAATCAATATACCCTGAGAATCTAAATCGTTCAATCAGTCAGGAAGAGGTTGATTTAGTCCCAAGTATTAATTTGATCGCAGTTACCCAAGTGTCTAGATTTGAGTTTAATGATCAGTTCAACAGAAAGCAGGTCTTGTTATCAAGCCACACATTATTTGCACCTGAAGATAACTGGTTCATTTTACTTGATGCAGATTATAAAGTAATCTCGACTTCTACAAACTTTCCACTAGAGTTTGATTCGTTTACAGAAGAAGAATTAAAGTTAGTGATAGATGGAGATTCGGATATACTAAGTTATAAGTACATCTATGAAGTTGACGGTAAACATTATACGATGATTATTAGCTTAAGTGATGCAATAAGAATTCAAAATGATTTATTGTTGAACTTAGCAATATTTGTTCCACTTGTATTATTATTGGCTTATTTTGCAGCAACAACAACTTTTATGTGGCTCTTGAATCGCAGAGTTACTAAGCCATTAGCAGACCTTGATAATGCAATGTTAAGTTTCTCTAAAAAAGAGAACTATACTCTAAGTAAAAAAGGTAGTCCGAGAGCAATCTCAAGAATTATTGATACATTTAACGATCTAACTACTAAATTGAACAAAAGTGAAGAACAAAATAAAGTTCATTATGAGGAAAGGCAAGCACTTATTGCTGATATCTCTCACGATTTAAAGACTCCAGTGACTATAATTAAGGGATATTCAAAAGCATTAGCAGATGGTGTTATTGCTGACGATGAAGTTAATCAGTATCTGCAAATATTAGCAAGGAAGTCTGAAGAATTAAATGATCTAATAGATATGTTCCATACCTATAGTAAAATGGAGCATCCAAAGCATAACCTGCTCTTAAAAGATATTGATTTATGTGAAATGATAAGAAGGTATATTGCTAACGAGTATGACTATATAACAAGTTTAAGCATAAACTTTGAGTATGAGATTCCTAATTCCTCATTGATTTGTGAAATTGATGAGTTTGAGTTAAAACGATCGATTAGTAATCTTATCATGAATGCTGTGAGATATAATCCAAAAGGTACTACAGTTAAAATCTTGATTGCCGAAGATGTAGATTATGTAATAATCAAAATCTTGGATGATGGAATTGGAATTGATGAAGAAAAGGCTAAAAGAATATTTGAGCCATTTGTCACAGGCGATGAATCAAGAAGTTCACAGCACGGAAGTGGATTAGGTTTGGCTATCACAAAAACAATTATCGAAAAACATCATGGTAATATAACACTTAATGAATCTATTGAGAGTGACTATAATACAGTCTTTACAATAAGATTACCTAAAAAAAGCCGCTAGTTATGCGGCCTTTTTATTTATACTTTTTGGTTTTGAGAAGTAATAACCTTGAATGATTCTACAGCCTATATCTGTTAAAATTTTAAGTTGCTCCTCTGTCTCAACACCTTCTGCAACTAGTCTTACATTGTATTTTTTAGTTATGACAATAAGTGACTCAATAATGATTTTTGAACGAATATTGTGAACAACTCTTTCGATGAAACTTTTATCTATTTTAAGCTCATCAATATCAAGAATTGCTAGGTAACTGATTGAGGAATAACCACTTCCGAAATCATCTAGTGACAGTAAAAATCCTGCCTCATGAAGTTTGGCAACAATGACTTTAACCTTATCCATATCTTCAATTAATACTTCTTCTGTAATTTCAAACATTATCTTTTTATCCGGAATCTGATAAGCGTTCTTTAATGCAATGGCTTTCTCTGTAAAATTGCTTGATATTAAATGAGTAGGACTAATATTTATGCAAATGCTGATGTCATCACCATACACAACACTTAGGGTTTTGTAATCAGATAATATACGATCCATCATATATTCACCAAATTGAACAGAAAGTCCCATATTTTCAATGATGGTAATAAAAGTAGATGGAGAAACTTCACCTAAATCTTCTAGTTCCCATCTTGCTAGAGCTTCGACACCCACCACTTTGTTTAGTACAGTATCGATTTTCTCTTGGTAATATGGAACTATTTCACCTTGATGAATTGCAGGTTCAACATTGACACGAATAAGTTCCTCGCGTTTTAAATACTCGATTAGATCCTGATCGTAGCCTAAGAAAGCAGTTATGCCATGCTTTTTGGCAAATGTCATTGCAATTTTTGCATTTTGATAAGCTTCCAAACAATCGTAATCTTCAAAGATTGTTGAATAGGTTACATAGAATTGGATATCAATATCAGCAATTGCCTTAACATAACTATGATTGAAGAAATCGATAAATTCTTCAAGTCTTTCTTTGATTGACTCCTCGTCATCAAGAATAGAATATAGAACAAACTCGTTTCCACCGTGCCTTGCAATAAATCCACCTTCGTAGAGATATTCTTTAAGTAATGATGAAAAATCAATAAGGACCTGATCTCCGATGTCCTCACCAAAAATGGAATTAATTATATTTAACGACTTGAGATTTAAAATGACAATTGAACCAAACTTAGGGTAAAGTAACTCTAACTGTTCTTTAAATAAAACGAGGTTAGCTAATCCTGTTAGCGTGTCATAGTAGGCAATATTATGTGCTTTTTCCAGTGTTTCTTCTAACTTAAGAATACTTACATTAAGGCTGTTTTTGATCGAGTATACTGCGACATTCAGCATTAAAAGATACAAGATAAATACTAAAAACTGCATAGCAAAACGTTCATAACTCAAGTAAAATATTGTTTGTTTTAGCATCACTTCATTATAGCCCCAAAGCAACAGGAAAAGAAGAGAAGAAAACATTCCTAAACGATGACTGAATTTTTTTGATAGGAACAATACTGAAATGATGTTAGCGAGAGCGAATAATATAATAAATGAACTTGTATAACCTCCATCGGTAAAAGCAATTGTTCCGATCATAAGGGCGAAGGCAATAGTTATAAAAATCTTAGTTTGGATTAACAGTTTTTCCCTCTTGATAAATATGACTATAAAGGAAACTCCCATAAAGATATTTATGTAAGCGAACGCCATAGGTATTGTAGAAAAAACAATCAAAAAGGCCGTACTAAAACATGCTAATGAAGCAAAAGGAAATAGCATATCAAATCTACGCTCTACTTTAGTTAATACAATATCGTTGTACTTTGCTGATTCTTTGCTCATAACCACACCCCCATTTGTGACGGTCTTAGATTTATTATATATCAAATTTGGAAACAATATAATTATTTGATGATTTTTAATAAAGAAAACACCTACATTAGTCATGTAAGTGTCAAAAATTATAGATTAACTTTCAAATCTTCTACCTTAAAGTCCTCTGGAGTAGTTTGTATGTAATCAAAGTATATCTTTTTTGTTTTGTCGTATTGAAGTAAGTTGTTGACTTCTTTTGAATCAACATAATGTCCTGAGTATGTGTTTTGAATCAAAATTTCTACTACGGCAATTTCTCTTAAATAATTAGAACTTAACACTTCTTCAGCGTCTGTATTCATCCCTTTTGAAATTCCTTCAATCATATATTTATAGAAGGTGTTGTCTTCACCTAGTAGGTCCTTAATTGTTGATAGATTCTCAATTCCTTGAATAATGTCTCTAACATTTATCTTTTTTGCATTCACCGGTTTTTGTTTTCCCCCTTTTAAGATAGTATCTACATCTGTGTTTAGAATAATAGCAAGATCAATTAGTAGGGCGGTATCTGGCAAGTTCTTTCCCTGTTCCCAATTTGAGACTGCCTGAAAAGACACACCTAACTTTTCACCTAACTGCTCTTGTGTTATCTTCTGCTCTTTTCTACATTTGTTAATATAGTTTCCTATTTCGATAATATTCATCTTATTTCCTCCCTAAACACATTATAAGTTTCTACAATCACGTAAACAATAAACCGATTCTTGAGTTTGAATGCACCAACTCAATTGTAGATTGAATAACATTTTATGTAAAGAAAAAGAAACTCAATCGAGTTTCTCTTTGGTTGTTGGCCATTTTAAATCCAAAACCTTAAGGGGGTTTAATCTCTCCTCGTCCTTATGAACTTCAAAGTGGAGGTTAGTACCTGTTGCATAACCAGTACTTCCCATTGAGCCGATGGCGCATCCCTTTTTAATGTAATATCCCTCCTCAATTCCCTCTGCGAATGAAGTAAGGTGTGCATATATCGTCTTGTACCCATTTAAGTGATCGATTTCAATTTTGTATCCACCGTACTTATTGAATCCTTTATACGAAATCTTACCACTTGCAGCAGCATATATAGGTGTATTTTTTTCGTTTACAATATCAATTCCATAATGGAAAGTTAGTTTTCCAAATGGTTTGTACCACCCGTAATAAGCTGAAATACGTCCATATGTTGGAAATTGAAACTCTTCTGACTCTTCAAAAGGGGAATCAGATAGGCAAAGGCTTGCAGCATACATTTCACTCTCATTTGATTCATCAACGATTCCGTCATCATCTATTTGGTTTTCAATATGGTTGTTTGTAAATTTTACAATCAAAACTTGTTGTTCATTTTTTGCTAAGAATACTAAAGATAGCGATGCTACAATTAACAGCGTAATCGCTGTGATTGCTGGTGAAGGAAGTTTTAGACTTCTTCCAGTTTTTAATCGTCTAGTGATTTGCCAATTATATATCTTCAAGTAAAAGTAAATTATGATTACATAAAATACTAGTAATATAGTTAATAACTCAATGTTTATATTCATATACCCTCCTAAAAACCTATTTCCTCTTTAAATTTATGGTAATAACTTCTTGATACTTCAACTTTATCCTTATTACACATCTCGAGTAAAAATTTTGAGTTAAATGTGGATTTGATTGAATTAATCTTATTTATGTTGATTACAAATGATTTATGGACTCGCAAAAAACCATCACTTTCATAAACACCTTCATACTCATATAACTTGTGACGACCGATATATTGATTTTCTAGAGTGTGTATTACTATTTCATTGTTCAAACTTTCTATATAGATGACATCTCCAGGGTGGATGAGTTTGATTTCATTATCAATTGTTCCAAAGATGAATTTACTTTTTATTGATTTCTCAGTAAGAATCAAATTGGCTTCATTATGAATAGTAAACCCCACCTCTTCCAGAATTTTTTTGAGCTCTTGCTCATTCTTGGGAGAACATTCTAAGCGAATTCTTAACATTTTATCCCCTCCTAAATCTATTATATATAAGTGAAGAAATAAAAAAAGATGAAATGGTTAACTTACAAAAATTAAAACATAAGTTACAAAAAAACACGGAGTACTCCGTGTTAATAATCATTCCTAATGTCAATGTCTCGACCCAGCTTGAATTGCCTTACTGCTTCTCTTCCAATTGGAGATAATCCACCAATTGCATACTTGCCACTATTTTCACCAATCGCAACAAAAAATCCATGTAAATAGTTCGCTTCTTGAAGCAAAGGAATATATCTTCTTATATCTTGATCATGAACACCATCAATTTTTATGGTGTCATGGATTAAGTATTTAATCGGATCATTTTGATCAAAGTAAAGCAAGATTTCCTGAATTACTTTGTTATCTAATAAATAGCCCATCGTATCACCTCGCATAAATTATATAAACTTTTTGGGTTGCATACAATCAATATGCTTAAAATTATCCTTTAATAAAAGTTCGGTTTTTGAGATAATGAAATAAAGGAGGGATTATATGAAAATTAAATCAATTAAAACACGACTACTTATATTACTTGTCATTTTTACAGTTTTCTTTACCGGTTTAACTAATCACTTCATATCAAACTTCCTTCTAGAAAAATATGATGAAATGGTCTATTTGAGAAATCAGGAGATTGTAAGAACTGTTTTAGCTGAGTTTGAAGCTGAGAGAAATAACATCGAGGCATCGTTGGATACAGTAACAATCTTTGTTTTAAATGAACTGTTAGAAGATAATATAATTGATGAGAGAGAACTGGATGAAATTGAGTTAAAACTGGATAGTATGTTTAGGATGCATGTCAGTGGGGAGAATAACTTTAGTCACAGTGTATATGTTTATTTTAATCCAGAGTTAGATGGAAGGGTTCATGATGTTTGGATTCACGAACGCGATGGCAATGTCGTGCGCGAAGAGGAAATACCATTAGAAAGATATATTGCAAATGATAATATGGATTGGTTCTATGGTCCTCAAGAAAGTCGTACAAGTGAATGGATTGATCCTTATACAAATCGTTTTGATCAACTTGTTACATCGTATGTTGTTCCGATTTATAAAGATGATATCTTTGTAGGAATTGCAGGAATGTATTTAGATCTTTCAGAGATTAGTGATAGATTATCAGTCATCACACATTTTGAAGATGATCATTTTTGGGTTTATGATGATAATAATAACGTCGTATATCATTATAAGAATAAACCAGGTACTAGTATTGAGGAGTTAGAAGAAGAAAATGATGACAGTAGCTTCACAACATACAAATCAGGTACATTTGATGGGTGGACGTTCGCTTATTCAATTCCTAAACAAGTGTTGAATAAATCACGTTTTCAAGTTGTTTTTATTGTTTTTTCAATCTTCTTTACTACATTAGCATTGATTAGTATCTTTGTTTTAAGAGTCTCAACGTCATATACTAAACTATTCTCAAGAATAATGAGTGGGTTAAAAGAGATGGAAGAGGGAGATCTGTCATTTCAAATTGAACATAATCTCGAAGATGAGATAGGACAAATGATTGATGCAATAAATGATAGTACTAATGAACAAATGAAGAATCAAAAAAGGCTATATGATATAGCGCATTATCATTCAGTAACGGGATTACCTAATCGAAACAAGTTTAATCAAGATCTGAAGGATACCTTTGAAGATAATGAGTTTTTATCAATGTCTTATATTAATATCGATCAATTTAGGGTGATTAATGACTTGATTGGTTACTCAAAAGGTGATGAGTTTATCAAGCTTATTTCTAAAATATTTATCAAACACATCGGCAATCTAAAAATGTATCATTTAAGTATTGATGAGTTTATTGTGGTGTCGTATCACCGACAATCATTAGAACAACTAATTGACATTTCGAAGTCAATTCTGAGTGAGTTTGGAACGACTTTGAATTTTCATAACCACCACTTCTTTGTTACGGTAAGTATTGGAATTGTTTCTAAAAGTAGTGATTTAGAGAAACTTGAGGACTTTTTAAGAGCTTCTGATCTTGCGATGGTAGAAGCAAGACAACAAGGAAGAAATAACTATCAAGTTTATGATCGAGAAATGTACGATCATTTAATAGGGTTAACGAGTTTAGAAAGAGATTTTTACCTAGGACTTGAAAATGATGAGTTCTTAGTGCATTATCAACCTAAAGTAAACCTTCGTGATTACTCTGTAACAAGTGTCGAAGCACTTGTTAGATGGAATCACCCGTCTAAAGGGATTGTAATACCTGATGATTTTATTGAGTATGCTGAAACAAGTGGACTTGTTGTGGACCTTGGCTATATCGTATTACACAAAGTACTTAGGCAACTTAAAGTATGGTTAGATCAATCGTGTGATATACGAGTAGCTGTAAACTTGTCTATTAAGCAAATCATGACTGAAGATTTTGTGGATCAGGTAATCAAAATGTTACATGATTATCAGATTGAACCAAGTAGATTAGAGTTTGAGATAACAGAATCTTTGTTTATTCAAGATGAAGAAATTGTGAAATCACGAATGGAAGTCATGAGTGAGTACGGTATAAGATTTTCACTAGATGATTTTGGTTCTGGTTACTCATCATTGCATGTTATGAACGAGTTACAAATCGATACATTAAAAATTGATAAAGGATTGATACAAAAATGTATTCAAAATAGGAACACGTACATAATGGTTGAAACAGTTACACAGATGGCCCATAAGTTAGGGTTAGAAGTTGTAGCAGAAGGTGTTGAAAGTAAGTATGAGTTAGAAGTGATAAAAGAGGTTGGGATAGATGTTATTCAGGGTTACTATTTTTCTAGGCCGGTAGAAGCTAGCAATATCACGGAAGTTATATTAAGAATAAAAGAAAGTGAGTAAAGAAATGTATCAATACAGATTAATGACAACAGATGATTTAGAATTAATGGTTGAGTATCAAAAGTTAAAAAGAGAGTTAGAGCCCGGGGTTTTTCCCGACTTTAAAGAAGAGGAGTTTCGTAAGAGTTTCTTGAACTTTCCAATTGAAGAGTCTGCTAGAAACTGGGTAATTTTAGTTTTGCATGAAGAAAAGATTATAGGAAGAGTTGATTTGATTATTGATTTTAGTTTTATGGACTATGATAGCGTAGGCTATATTGATTGGGTATATGTTTTAAAAAACTATCGCGGTCAAAGAATAGCCAAAGAGTTGTTTAAGCAAGCAGAGATTATCATGAATGAACACGATGTTGATTATTACTATTTGTTTTCTGCTACAAATGATGAAGCGGTAAGGTTTTATTCAAGTACAGATTTGGAAATGGAGCAAATTACGAGAGGTAAAAAGAAATTAAGGGGAACATATGAAAACGAGTAAAGAATGTATTGATTGTCTAAAAAGGCAGACAGTCACGTTCAGTAAGGTCATGAATTTGGGCGAAACTGAAACAAAGCAGTTAATTAAGTTTGGGTATAACCACGTTGAAGAAACAATAGATAAAGAAACGGCACCTAAGGTTACAGCCAATATTTTTGAGTATGCAATGGACTTTATTAACGATGATGATCCCTATAAAGAAGAAAAAGAATATTCTAATAAAGCAGCAATGGAGGTTATTGATAAGCTAGAACTGGAAAAGGAAATTCAAGGTGTTAGTGGATTTGAAAATGCTATTAAGCTAAGTATTGCAGGCAATATTATCGATTATAGCGCCTTTGATGATGTTGATGATGAAAAGATATACTCAACAATCAAACGTGTCTTAGAAGCTGATTTTAAGAGTGCAAAAGTAACGGAGTTACAGTCGGATTTAAAGAATGCGAAAAAGATAATGTATATTGCTGATAATGCAGGTGAAATAGTTTTTGATAAGTTGTTGTTGTCAAAAATGGATCTAAGTAAAGTAACGTTTGTTATTAAGTCGGGACCAATTGTCAATGATGCAACATTATCAGATTGTGAGATGGTTGGAATTGACCAGCTAGTGAAAGTGATAGATAATGGGGCGGCAATCCAAGGCTGTGACTTGAACTATTGTTCCAAAGAGTTTATTGAGGAGTTTAACTCATCAGATTTAATTATCTCAAAAGGTCAGGCAAACTTTGAAACACTAGATGAGATTAATGATAAAAACATATACTTTTTATTGATGGCGAAATGTCGCAAAATCGCAAGCTGTATTGGCTGTGAAGTTGGTGACTTTGTTTTGATGAGAAACAATTAGGAGGTTATTATGGAGTACAAACACGGACAAATCATATGGAGAGATCTGACTGTGAGTAATGCCGAGGAAGTAAGAGATTTTTATAAAGGTGTTATTGGTTGGGAGTTCAGTGATCATGATATGGGTGACTATGTAGACTACAACGTTATTATTAAGGAAACAAAAGAAGTCATTTCAGGTATTTGCCACAAAAGAGATACGAACCATGATATTCCTTCTGTGTGGCTTACATATGTTTATGTTGATGATGTGTCTACTGCACTAAATGATGTAAAGAGATTAGGTGGAAAAACTGTAGTTCCATTAAGGAAAATGGGTGAAGCAGACTTCGCAGTAATTGAAGATCCTGCAGGAGCTATTATCGCACTTCTACATTAAGACCGAAAGGTCTTTTTTAGTTGCATACAACTATTGTGAAATTTTTAACATTTATATTGACTTAGAGCTTTAACGATGTTATATTACAGTTGTTAGCGGAGGCTAACTTATATATTGGCTTAGGAGTTAGCTTTGATTAACTTGAACTACAGACTTAAGTTAAATTAAATGACGCACAATATTTCGGGATTGAAAATTGGAAAATTTAATGGTGTAAGTGTGAGTATTATACAAGTGAAAAAAATATTTAAAATAGAGTAACCAAACTAATGTTATTACTGCTGATTACGTTGACATATAAGGCCTACAGTGATAGTATTTAGAAGTGTTAATATAGGTTAACTCGACATTAATTTTTTTTAGACTTGTAGTTAGTTCAAACTAACATTAGTCCCTGTAAAGAGTAGAGGTGTTTTTATGAAGAAACTTAATAAAGCAAAAATTGGAAAACTATATATCATCAAAAAAGTGAAAGGTAATCCGGACACTTTACAATTTTTGAATAACTTAGGAATTGTTGAAGAAGAAGAAATCATGGTGATGTCTAAAGTGGCAAGTAATATAATTGTGAATGTGTTAGATACACGATACGGTTTAGATGAAAATATGGCCAAGTTGATTGAGGTAGAGTTATGCGAATAGCTTTAGCAGGTAACCCAAATAGTGGGAAAACAACTTTGTACAATGCTTTAACAGGGAGCCAAGAAAAAGTTGGAAATTGGGCTGGTGTTACAGTCGAAAAAAAAGTGAGTAAAGCTAAAAAGAAGTATTCAAGAATCGTTGAAGACTTGGTAATCGTTGATTTACCAGGGGCGTATGGTATTGAAAGTTATACTAGTGATGAAATGGAAGCTGTTGATTTTATTAGAAACTTTGATGTAGATTGTTTGGTTAATATTGTTGATGCTCAAAATCTTGAAAGAGGACTTAAGTTTACACTTGAGTTAGCAGATCTTGGGATACCAATGGTAGTTGCACTAAATAAGTTCGATAAAGTTAGAAATAAGAATAAGATTAATATAGATAGACTTTCTGATATGTTAGGTCATCCAGTTGTAGCAGTTCAAGCTAATAAACGAAAAGGGATAGAAGCTTTACTAACGATAATTAATGAAGAGGGAAATAAAAATGGATAGCAAAAAACAAAAAGCGAAAGAAATTGCGAGTTTAGTACAGGACAATAGTAGTCGATTCGAACGATCACTTTCAGATAAGATTGATACTTTCTTAGCGCATAAATGGTTAGGTGTAATCGTATTTGCTGCAGTGATGTATGGAATATTTACTATTTCGCAAGTTTATTTAGGACCAACAATAGCAGATTACTTAGTTGGTTATATTGAACAATTAATGGAGGCAGCAGATTCATTCTTTACAAGTAATGGTACAAATGTTGTGTTGTCCGGGTTGATTGTAAATGGGATTCTAGGAGGTTTTTCAGCCGTTATAGGGTTCTTACCTTTAATTATGGTGTTATTCTTCTTATTAGGTTTACTTGAAGATTCAGGTTATATGGCACGTGTTGCAGTTGTCATGGATAGATTCTTCAAAAAAGTAGGGTTAAGTGGTAAATCAGTGATCCCAATGTATGTCTCTACTGGTTGTGCTATACCAGGTATTATGGCGTCAAAAACTATAAAAAATGAAAAACAGAGAAGAACTACGGTTTTATTATCTCCTTTTATACCATGTGGTGCAAAGGGGCCTGTAATTGCCTTATTTGTAGGTGTTATTTTCTTTGATAAATCGCTTTTGGCATCTCTTATGACCTTAAGTGTATGGGCATTATCAGTCTTAATGATTTTAGTGGCAGGATACATTATTAAAGCCTTTACAGGTGCAGAGTTTAAAGATCAAGAGGATACATTTTTAATCGTTGAAATGCCAGAATACAAATGGCCAAGTATTACTAAAGCCCTTTCAGATATGTGGGTACAAACATGGTCATTTATTAAAAAGGCGTCAACTTTCTTAGTTTTAGCCAATACGATTGTTTGGTTCACATCTTCATTTAACTGGGGACTACAACCAACTGATATAGATAGTTCAATCTTAGCATCTATATCTTCACCATTTGCAATTATTTTAGTTCCTTTGGGATTTGGTGTTTGGCAACTTGCTGCAGCATCAATCACTGGATTCATTGCAAAAGAAGAAGTCGTAGCAACAATTTCAATCTTGTATCTATTAAATGATGCAATTAATGAGGAGTTTGAGTTAGTATCACAATTGCCAGCTGAGGCGCTAGGGGTAACAGCGGTTGGAGCCTTTGCATTTATGTGTTTTAACTTGTTTACTCCACCATGCTTTGCTGCGATTGGGGCTATGAGATCCCAGTTAAATAATACAAAAATTCTTGTATTTGGAATTATATTACAGTTTGCAATTGGTATCATTAGTTCATTGCTAATCTATCAAGTTGGTACATTAGTGTTTTACGGTCAGGTTGGAGAAGGGTTCGTTGGAGCCTTAGTATATATCGTTATATTTGTTAGCTTATTCCTATATTTCAAAGGATTGGCAAAAAAAGGAAAGGGTTTAGCTACAGTTGACTAATTTCTTTACTAGCGACTTATTCATTCTGATTGTTGTGTTAGTCTTTCTTGGATTAATAACTGTAAAAGTAGTTTATGACAAGATGACAAAGCCAGGATGTGCGAGTTGTAAGATTGTTGATTTTGACCGTGAAATGGAAAAGATAAGAGAACAAATAAGATTAAGTAAAATAGAAGAACAAAAAAAAGATGCGGAATAATCGCATCTTTTTATTTTTCTGGATCATTTGAGTTCCATGCATTATCTGCTTCAGATAAATCATTTTTAATATCGAGACCAATTATTTCTTCCAAGTTAGTCATATGTTGTTGATAACTGTTAATGTAAAGTTCCTCTCCTTCAAGGTAGTGTTCATATAGAATTGGAACCATATCTTCATCATTTTTATTGAAGAGGCGCATAAAGCGATATGCTTGATAGTTATTGAAACCAAGTAACTCAAGTGCATCGCGACCTAGTAACAATGCACTACCAAACGTTTCTCTTCGAACTCGATCGACATGTAAGTCCATCAACTTGTATTGTGAGAATCGATCGTGAGCATTAACGACTATTTTGAGATGAGGATAATGCTTTTTAGCTAATTCAATCAGTTTTAAAGATGTTTGTAGGTCTCCAATCGAGACTATTAGAAGTTCAGCCTCACCAGCACCTGCTGACTCAAGTAAATCTAATCTTGTAATGTCACCATAATAAACCTCAAAACCAAACTTTCTTAATACATCAATATTGTTTGGATCATTATCTAAAATAACGGGTTTTACTCCGCTACTGAGTAAAAATCTACCAAGGTCAGTTCCGAGACGACCAAAGCCAGCTAAAATAACTTTTTGACCAGATGCTTCTATTGAGTCGCTTTCTTTTTCATCTTCAACTATCGTTTGTCTATTGGATTTAATTGACTCATAAAGTTTAAAGAGTAGTGGTGTTAAGAACATCGAAATCGCTACAACTGATGTCATAGGTTCGGTGATGTTAAGAGGTAAAACCCCGTTTGTTTTTGTAAATTGAAATAATACGAATGCAAATTCTCCACCTTGAGCGAGGAGTAAAGTAAATAAGATTTTTTGTCTCTTATCCATTTTAAAGACATAACTGATAATATATAAGATAATCGCTTTAAGAACTATTAAGGCAATTGTAAGACTTGCGATTAATAAGACCTTCTCACTAATTGTTATAAAGTTGATACTAGCTCCTACAGTAATAAAGAAAACACCAAGCAATAAACCTTTGAAGGGTTCAATGTCACTTTCAAGTTCATGTTTATACTCACTGTTGGCTAGAACTACACCTGCTAAAAATGCCCCTAAGGCTTGGCTTAGTCCTACTAAGTCCATTAACAATGAAATGCCGACAATCAATGCGAGTGCAGCAGCAACAAAAATTTCTCTAACACCAGTTTTGGCTATAATTCTAAAAATAGGTCTAACCAAATACTTACCGATAAAGAAGATAGACACAATCGCTAATACTGTGACCAAAAACTGTGCGTGAGCAGGTAAGGCACTAATATTAAAAACAGCATCATGGTAATCGCTGTGATCAACCTTTAGTGTAGAGAGCAAGGGTAAAACTGCTAAGATAGGAACAACGGCGATATCTTGAAAAAGCAGTACGGAAAATACGGATTGACCTGTATTTGTGTTTATTAAGTTTTTTTCTTTTAGAGTTTGTAAAATCAATGTAGTTGAAGATAAAGCGATGATTAAACCGAGCGCAACCGCTTGCTCTATAGGAATATAGATTGCTGAAACCAAAGCAATTACTACTGCTGTTATTATGACTTGTAATCCACCTATCCCAATGATGGGTGTTCTAAGTTCCCAAAGTTTCTTTGGCTCTAACTCTAGTCCGACTAAGAAAAGCATCATTACAACCCCAAACTCAGTTAAGTGCATCACTTCTTCGACCTGGCCAATAAGTCTTAGTCCAAAGGGGCCAATAATTACTCCTGCAAACAAGTAACCCAGAACAGACCCTAGTCCTAGTTTATTTGCTAGAGGTACGGCTATAGCAGCAGCGACCAAGAAAATAAATAATTGTAATAGCAATTCACTCATATTAGTCCTCCTTTATAATACTGTCAACATCACTGTTACAGTACTCACATTCTTTTACTTTCGTGTAGTCAATGTTGTCTTCTCTAAGAGCAATAACAACTTTCCTATACATTTCACCATATTTAACTCTCTCTTTCTTAGGAAGTCCGCGGTGATTACCAAGAACAGTGAAAGGGGGGATCCAACTCATTCCACATAAGTTTGCAATGGCAGCATAAGGGCTTGTAAGTTCATTGATAGTAAAGTAGTTTTTTCCTTCTCTTGAGTAGGAACTTTCATCACCACCTGCTGTTAAAGATTGCATAAATATTTTTCCATGAAGTGCCCTGGCTTGTTTTCCATAGGCCCAGTCATGTTCAAGAACTAAGTCAAACCATTCTTTAATGATTGATGGTGTGGAGTACCAATAGAATGGATGTTGAACAATGATGACATCATGTTCTTCACATAACGATTGCTCTTTTCTTACATCAATCAAGAAGTCGGGATAGTTTTCATATAAGTTATTTATTGTTACATTTTCTAATCCCTCAACCGCTTCAATGAGCGTTTTGTTCATTTTTGAACTCTCAAATTTTGGGTGAGCGAGTATAATAAGTATTTTTTTCACCTTAAACACCTCCTAAATCTATTATATATTTAATCAGCATTATATGTAAGTATAGACAATTTTGTCCGTATTGATTTAGTAAAGAATAGTGGAAATCAAAGGTTTGCAACCAGAAGTTTACATATTTCAAACCGCAATTGGTGGTAGAAACATGAGATTTTGATATACTAGAGGTGTCAAAGAAAGGTGGTTATTATGAACTTATCAGATAAAATTATATATTTAAGAAAACAACAAGGTTGGTCACAAGAGGAGTTAGCAAATAAGATGGGCGTTAGTCGTCAATCGGTATCAAAATGGGAAAGTGCTGGATCATATCCAGAACTAGATAAAATTATTCAAATGAGCAGTTTGTTTAATGTTAGTACAGACTATTTATTAAAAGATAATGCAATGCCACAACGAAACGAAAATGATGTTGATGAAAATGTTGTTAGGTTATCAAGAGCGAAGGCGTTTGATTTTATTGAAGAAATGAAAGACAAAGGAAGAATGATTGCTTTTGGTGTCACAATAATTATTTTTGGACCTGCTCTACTTGTTTCATCTTTAGTTTTAGAAGAAGTTGAAATGTTTAAGAGTATGAATCCTGACCACATTATGGGGCTTGGATTGCTCTTAATGTTCATCTTGATTGTCAGCGCTGTTTATATTTTTATTACAAATGGGTCTAGAGCAGAACAATATAATGGGAAGGAAATAGATTTAGATAACTCTACACGCAATGAAATCATTAAACGAAAAGAAGAGAATGATCCTAAGTTTATGCGTACTGTAGCAACGAGTGTTTCATTCATTATTCTAGGAGTGATTCCATTAATTGGTACCGGAATCTTATCTCTAGAAGAACATTATTCGATTCTTGCTGTTTCGCTATTACTTGTCATTGTGGCAATCTCAGTTCATTTCATTATTAGAGCAAGTTTTATAAAGGATAGTTATAATAAACTGTTGAACGCAGAAGAGTTTACGAAAGTAAAGCAAAACAATTCAACTAAAATCCAGCAATATGAAAGTGTATTTTGGTCGATAACAGTCGCAATCTATTTACTATGGAGTTTCTTAACTTACGACTGGCATATTACGTGGCTAGTGTTTCCTGTAGCTGGAGTATTATCTTCAATTATTCCAATTTTATTAAGTGATAATAACAATTAAACTCGAAAGAGTTTTTTTGTTTGGACCTTTTTGTGATAGAATATCATTGAAGAGGGTGATCTTATGTATTCAACAGAGGTTTTAATTGAGGTATCAAGAAGGTATTATGTTGAACAACAAACACAACAACAAATAGCAAAAGAGATGTTTGTCTCTCGATCAACAGTTTCGAGAATGATTCAAAGATCTTTGGATTTAGGAATTGTAAAAGTGAAGTTAATTGGCCAAATTGAACGTATTACTTTTTTAGAAGATAAAATGAAGGAACTTTTTGGGGTCGAGGAAGTAAGGATATGTCGTGCTCAAAACGAGAGTAAACAAAAGAGGATTTTATCAACACTCGCTGCGCATACTTTAGATGATCTTTTACATGATGATATTACAATAGGTATTTCAAGAGGTAGAACTATGAGAAGAATGGTCGATGCCTACCGTGGCAAACAATACCTAGGTGTTGAAGTTGTTCAAATGATTGGGATTGCTGATAATGAAAATGATAATTACGAAGGGCCTAAAGTAATTGATATTTTATGTGAACGACTGAATGCAAAAGGATTTTATTTGTTTGCACCGTTTTTTGTAGAAAATGATATTGCCAGAGATGAGTTTAAAAAGATAGCACCAACAGTACAGACGCTTAAGAAGTTTGATGAATGTTCATATATCTTTACTGGTATTAATGGTTTTGAACCAGAAAATACAAAGAACATCTGGAACTTTTATGCCGACAAAATAGATAATCCCAAAATGATTGGTACGATGTTAGGATATGGTTTTGATGTTGAGGGAAACATTATCGAATCAGACGAGTACAAAAAGTTGATGGGCAAATCACTTGATGAATATAAGACAAACTCTAAATTTGTCGTTGTTGGTAGCGGTGAAAAGAAGGCAAAAGCAATATTAGGTGCATTGCGTGGTGGGTTCATTGACGTCTTAGTTACTGATGAAAAAACTGCATATATGGTCTATTCAATGGCGCAATTTATGTAAACTCTCAATTTGAGAGTTTTTTTATTTATAAAAATATAAATAGAATATATGTAAGATAATGCAGTTTTATCTTTTGATGTTCAAAAAATGTTCTCATCAGATTATCACTTTCCCCCTTTAAATATGGGAATTTTCTCATAATTAGCAATTTAATTGCCTGATAATTATACTAATAGGTGAACAAATGTGCAGTATTGACATAATGCCGACATTTACTCATATGCTTGTTATTTTAATTGAGACGTCTATACTTAGAACTAGAAAGAAAACTTTCAAACAATTGAATAATAGGAGGAGTTATTTTTATGGATTTTATCGTTAATGTGTTTTTGGAATTCGTTAACAAGTTTTTAGGTCAGGCGCCTTTATTAATCGGTACTGTTGTATTCTTAGGGTACTTATTATTAGGGAAAAAAATCTACGAAGCTCTAGCAGGATTTATTAAAGCTTACGTTGGTTTTAAGATTTTACAAGTTGGTACAGGTGGACTAGTTGGTACATTTAGACCAATTATCACTTCACTTACTGATAAGTTTAATGTAACAGCATTAGTAATCGACCCTTACTTTGGTCAAACTTCTGCAGAAGTTGGATTAGACTTCGTTGATTCATTACAATTCATCGGGATCGTAATGTTAATTGGTTTTGCTTGGAATATCTTATTAGTATTATTCCGTAAGTTTACAAAAATCAGAACATTATTTATCACTGGTCATATTATGTATCAACAATCAGCAGTATTATTATGGGCTTTATACTGGGTAATCTACAGTGCTACTGGTGAACCAGTTTCAATGTTCTTAGTTGTTGTAACGGGTATATTAATCGGTACTTACTGGTCAGTTGCTTCTAACTTATTAATTGAACCTACTCAAGATGTTACAGATGGTGCTGGATTTACAATTGGTCACCAGCAAATGTTTGGTTCTTGGTTAGTATATCAATTCTCTAAAGTTATTGGTAACAAAGAAAATGATATCAATGATAACCACATGGCAGGTTTCATGTCTATCTTTAATGACAACGTTGTATCAAACGTATTAATTATGTCAATCTTTATCGGAACTATCATGTTTATCGTAGGTCCTGAAGCATTCAATTTTAATACTTCAAAATACTGGTTCGTTACTTATATCTTTGAACGTGTTGCATTCTTCGCGGTATACATCACTATCATCCAATTAGGTGTTAGAATGTTCGTTACTGAGTTAACAGCATCATTCCAAGGTATTTCTGAGAAATTATTACCAGGTTCTGTACCAGCAGTTGACTGTGCAGTTACATTTGGTTTCTCACCTAACGCACCTACATACGGATTTATCTTTGGTTTCTTAGGTCAAATGATCGCGATTGGTACTTTAATTGTTATTAAATCTCCAGTAATCATCATCGCAGGATTCATTTGCTTATTCTTCGATAATGGTACATTAGCAGTATATGCTAACAAAGCTGGTGGACGTAGAGCAGCAATCATCGTTCCATTCTTATCAGGATTAATTCAAGTATTTGGTAGTGCATTAGTATTATCATTCTTAGTAGACTCTGAAGGTATCATCGGATGGATGGGTATGTTCGACTGGGCTACATTATGGGCAGGAACTGTAATCTTATCTAACTATATCGGTATTGCAGTACCTATCTTGCTAATTGCTGGGTTATTAATTGTTCCACAAATTCAATATAGCAAATCAAACAAAGAAAATTATTTCACTAACATGAAATACTAATAAAATTATCGGGTTAGGGTTTATGTAAAATAAACCCTAATTCACATTCTGGAGGGAATATATATGATTAAAGTATTAGCAGCATGTGGGAACGGAATGGGTTCAAGCATGATTATTAAAATGAAGATTAAACAAGTTTTTCAAGAGTTAGAAATTCCTTGTCAAATTGATCACTCAAGTGTTGGTCAAGCAAGAGGAAGTGAAAATAACTATGATATTATTTTCTGTGCATTAAACTTTAAGGGGCAATTCGTAGATGATAAAAAAGCGAAAATTGTTTACTTACAAAACTTAATGTCAGACGCAGAAATTCGTGAAGGTGCTAAAAAAGCATTAGATTTATAGGAGGTATGATTTATGGGTATCGTAGATAAAATTACAAGAGAGAGCTGGATTCTTGGGGCATTTCCTGAATGGGGAAAATGGCTAGTTGAAGAGATTGAAGCAGAAAAAGTTCAACCAAATACAATCGCAATGTGGTGGATTGGTTGTACAGGAATTTGGTTAAAAAGTGAACAAGGATGTAATATCGCAACAGACTTATGGTTTGGAAACGGTAAGCAAACATTTGATCCACCACCAATGAAAAAGTATCACCAAATGAGAAATATGACAGGTGGGGTAATGAATCAACCAAATCGCCGTGCAAATCCGATCGTAATTGATCCATTTGCAATTAGAGAAGTTGATGCAGTGTTATCTACACATTACCATCGTGATCATATTTGTCCAAATATGGCTGCAGCTGTATTACAAAACTGTAGTGAAGATGTTCCATTCATCGGACCACAAAGAAGTGTCGATACATGGATCGAGTGGGGAGTACCCGCTGAGAGATGTAAAGTTGTAAAACCAGGTGACGTAGTTAAGATTAAAGATATTGAGATTGTTGTATTAGATTCATTTGATAGAACATGTCTTGTAACAGATGAAAAAGAGTTAGATGGCATTTGTCCAACAGATATGGACGAAAAAGCAGTTAACTTCTTATTTAAAACAAGTGGTGGAAATATTTACCATTCAGGTGATAGCCACATGTCTACTTACTATGCTAAGCATGGTAAAGATCACAAAATTGATGTAGCGTTTGGTTCATACGGCGAAAACCCAATTGGTAACCAAGACAAAATGACTTCAATTGACATTTTGAGAATGGCTGAAGCATTACAATGTGAAGTTGTAATTCCAATTCACCATGATGTTTGGACTAACTTCAAAGCAGATCCAAAAGAAATTGAAATGTTATGGAAATACAAGAAGGATCAATTATCTTACAAATTCCACCCATTCTTATGGGAAGTTGGAGGGAAATTTACTTATCCAACAGATAAAGGAAAGTTAAGATATCAGTACCGTCGAGGATTCGAAGATTGCTTCGATGAGCCAGCGAATGTACCATTTAGATCTATTCTGTAATAGGTGATGTTATGTTAAGAAAATTATTAGATGAGAACTTAATCGTTTTCCACAAAGAATTCAATTCTTGGGAAGACGCGATAAAAGCAGGTGCACAGCCACTAATTGATACGAATAAAATTACTTCAGAATATACTGAAGCAATGATCAACAGTGTTAATGAGTTTGGTCCGTATATTGTACTGGCACCTAATCTAGCAATGCCACATGCAACAATTGGGGCAGCTGGAGTACTTGATACAGCAACAAGTTTAATGGTTGTTGAAGAAGCAGTTTCATTTGCAGAAGGTGATCCTAGCAAGGATGCTAAGTTGTTTATAACAATTTGTGCTTCTGATGAAGCCAAGCATATGGATAATATAATGGCTGTTTCTACTTTATTTAGCAATCAAGCTTTAGTAGACGATTTAATTGAATCACGATCTGTAGAAGATATTGAAAATTTAATCGAAAAATATAGTTTATAGCAATTTGTAAGAGAAGTTTCTATAACTTCTCTTATTTATTAGGAGGATAACAATGTATAAGTTTAAAAAAACAGTTATTGATGAAATGTTTAAGTGTTACTCTGTTAACCACCTTAACATCAAAGGGGAAAATAAATTAATCTTTGCTGGTGAGGGTCCAGGAGTATGTGCAGTTTACGATAACAATGAAGAATATAATAAAACAGTTCTTTGGGATAAAGAGTTTGGTGGAACAATGAGTGTTGTTCCGGTAAAAGGAAAAGAGGGTTACTTCTATATTTCTAAAGGATTTTACTCAATGGTTGATTCGGAGCCAAGTTCAATCAACTTAGTTAAATATGATAATGGAATGGTATTTGATAAGATTGTGTGTCATATCCCTTACTTACATCGTTTTGGTGTTATTCAAGGAGACAAAGAATATGTAGTTGGATGCTCAATTGCAACTCACAAATATGATAAACAAGATTGGGCTTATCCAGGAAGAATTTATGTCGGAGAATTAAATCAAGACCTTGAAGGTGACGTGAAAATACCTTTAAAAATTATTAAGGAAGGTTTAACACAAAACCATGGATTTACACAAGGTAAATATAAAGGGATGGATGCTATATTTGTAGGAGCTAAAGAAGGGTTCTATGCAGTGGTTCCACCTCAAAATACAGGAGATAATTGGTTAGTAGAACAATTACTTGAAGATCCAATTAGTGATGCATTATTTGTTGATTTAGATGGTGATGGAGAAGAAGAGATTGTAGGTTTCAGTCCTTTCCATGGAGACTTATTGGTTATTTACAAAAAAATTGATGGAAAGTATGTGCAAGTCTTTAATGATACAACAAAGATGGAGTTCTACCATGCTTTAGCTGCGTGTGAAATCAAAGGTGTTCCAACAGTAGTTATGGGAGCAAGAAGAGAAGAAATGACTTTGTTTATGATTCAATATAATCATGAAACAGAGAAATATGACATAATCGTTATTGATGAGAATGTGGGACCTAGTAATGTTCATGTTTTTGATGATAATGGAAAGTTCACAATCATGAGTGCCAATCGTCAAATTAATCAAGCTGCGATTTATGTATTGGAGGACTAATAATGTTTGAAAAATTAAAGCAAGAAGTTTTTGAAGCAAATTTATTACTACCAAAATATGGATTAATCACATTCACATGGGGTAATGTTAGTCAAATCTCAGAAGATCGTAAGTATGTTGCGATTAAGCCAAGTGGTGTTGAGTATGACACAATGACTGTCGATGATATCGTAGTGTTAACTCTAGACGGAGAAGTGGTTGAAGGAACTCTAAAACCATCAAGTGATACACCAACTCACCTTGAATTGTACCGCGAGTTTACTGATATCAATGCAATTGTTCACACACATTCAAAGTGGGCGACGACAATAGCTCAAGCAAAATATGATGTAAAAGCATTAGGTACAACTCATGCAGATTATTTCTATGGAGACATTCCATGCACAGAGCAATTATCTAATGAGCAAATACAAGGTGATTATGAGTTAGAAACAGGAAGAATCATTGTTGAGACATTTAAACAAAGAGGAATAGAACCAAAGAATATGCCAGCTGTATTAGTTGGAAGTCATGGTCCTTTTACTTGGGGTAAAAATGCTAAAAAAGCTGTTGAAAACTCAGTAGTATTAGAAGAAGTTTCTCATATGGCATATATGAACTATTTATTAAAAGGTGCTGAACTTGATTCAATGAAACCTGAGTTATTAGATAAACATTTTTTAAGAAAACATGGAGCAAATTCGTATTATGGACAATAAAAACTATACGTTAGGACTTTATGAGAAAGCTATGCCAATAACACTTAGTTGGGAAGAAAAAATGATTGCCTGTAAAGAAGCAGGATTTGACTTCATTGAATTGAGTGTTGATGAAACTGATGCTAAACTATCACGAATTGACTGGACAAATGAAGAACGTGCAGAAATTGTAAAGTTAATGTTCAAGCATGATGTTCATTTTGGTTCAATCTGCTTGAGTGGGCACAGAAAGTATCCACTAGGTAGCAAAGAGTTAGAAGTAAGAGCACTTGAAATATCCGAAAAAACAATGAAGTTAGCAAGTGATCTTGGAATTAGAATTGTAATGCTTGCAGGTTATGATGTTTATTATACAGAATCAACTGATGAAACAAAGGAAAGATTCTTAAAGAATCTAATCAAAACATCTGAGTTTGCAGCAAAATATGGAGTAACACTTGGTTTTGAAACGATGGAAACAGAGTTTATGAATACCGTTGAAAAGGCGATGAAATATGTTGATTTAGTTGGGTCACCTTACTTAAATGTGTATCCTGATTTAGGAAACATAACAAATGCCGCAGTAGCAATGAAAAAGGATGTATTAGATGATATTGAAACAGGTAGAGGACGTCTTGTTGCAGCACACTTAAAAGAAACAGTACCAGGAGTATTTAGAGAAATGGAATATGGAACTGGACACGTTGATTTTGAGGCAGGAATCAACAAGTTTAAAGAGTTAGGTGTAAAGCGTTATGTTGGTGAATTTTGGCATAAAGGTGAAGAAAACTGGCGTCAAATTCTTAAGGATAATAATAACTTTTTAAGAAAATATCTAGATTAAGGAAGAGGATATTTATGTATAAGGGAATTGCAGCTAGTGCAGGAATTGTAATAGCCAGAGTATACAAGATGATTGCGCCGGAAATAAAAATCGACGATAGTGTTGGCGTAATTGAAGATGAGTTAAATAATTTTCAATCGGCTTTATTAAAGACTGAAAATCAGTTAGAGAAAATAAAGCAAAAAACAATGGAAAAGCTTGATGCTGAGCATGCTGCAATATTTGATGCACATATCTTGGTATTAAAAGATCCAGAGTATGTGAATGCAATTAAAAATGAAGTAACTACAAAAGGTG